>Ga0207665_10000086_pt1 | contig 60660 bp, 45 predicted proteins | sample LARL112metaG_FD_184351 | JGI IMG/M metagenome (GOLD analysis project Ga0207665, IMG submission 184351) | Corn, switchgrass and miscanthus rhizosphere microbial communities from Kellogg Biological Station, Michigan, USA - LAR L11-2 metaG... | ecosystem: Host-associated > Plants > Roots >... | reverse complement strand
CAAAACGCCCGCGATTCGCCGCCAAATATCTCCTCATCATCGCCAGCGACCGCCAGTCCAAATACAATTTGTTCCCGATCCCCGTGCTCATCTCCACGGCCTTCTTATGCGCGTTGCAGTAGGGAACTCCCGACAATTTGAACGTCTTCACCCGCACCGTCCCCACCACCAGAAAGCCAGCGCTCAGGTTGGACGTGCTCACTTCCTCGAATCGCGTCGGTTCCGCCCCGCACTGCACACATGCTCGCGGCCATACCACCGTCTGCGCCACCGGCGCCCGAAACGTCGGCCGTTCCTCCATCGCATTCGGGTTGTACGGCGATACCGAACCCTTCTGCAAACCGGAATACTCCCAGCATTTCTTGCACTGTACTGGCCTTGGCACGTTGTCCGGATTCGGCTTCGGCAGATTGTCCAGCACCGCACCGCAGAATGGACAAGCCGCCACTTCGTCCTTCCTGCCCAACACGATCGCCAGCCCACCGCCACCGAAAAAGAGCAACGCCGCGCCTCCCAAAATCTTGAATCCAAAGTACAAGAGCGCCCCGCCGACCACCAAACCAAAGATCAAAATTCCCATCCCTGTCTTCAGCTTGCTCTTGGCTTCGGCATGCGTCGGCTTTCGCAGCGGATTGCTGCGACTCGGCACCGGTGGCGGAGCAACTTCTACCATGACCGAACCCGGCACCCGGCTTTCCAGAGTCTTGGTCTGCGTTGGCGCAGTTGTTCCCGTTGGGGTAGGCATCGTTTACCTCGCTGAATAGATTCCGCCCGTCTTGACCTCAGCTTGTCTCGCCGGTTCACGCCCGTCAATGGAACCACTGGCACTCCGATGCGAATTGGTCATTGCTCATACTGCGTGCCACGTCGATCGCCCCACCGTGCAGTATCATTAGCGTGTGGACAAACTTCCGCTCCTCGTATTTGGTCCTCTCGCGATCGCCGCTGTGCTGCTGGTTATCGCCACGGGGATTCGCCAAACCATTGCAAGATTCCGCTCCCGCCCAACTCCCGATCAACTCAGGGCCACATACGAAGCCTACTTGCGCCGTTTGTTGGATCCGCAACCGGAGGCAGTCGAAAAAGAGTTGGGAAAGCTCTTGCCAGAAAGCCTCTTGCGGCTGTACGAAGACAGATCCGCCGTTCAGTCTGTCGGCTTCCAATTGGAGAAACCCGGCAAACGCTGGTGGCCAAAGCGCTGGCAGGTGTATTGTTTTGAGCCTTTGGACCTCGAATCCCTGAACGAATTACCCTATGAGGAAGAGCTAGGTCCCGGGTTTTGCTTTGCCACCACCGGTCGCGGCTCCTGGTATTGGATCGCCGCCTCCGACCTGAGAGCCAAAGATTCCCCCGTCATTTTCCTCGACTACGACAGCGGCCGCTCCCACGGCGAAACCGTTGCCGCAACCCTTGATGAATTCTTGAATTGGCCCCGATTTCCAACTCCTTAGAGCAACCGGTAGGCAGTTCCTTCGTTTTATGGTAGACAGGTTTCTAGTTAAGGTAGATTTATGAGCCTGGCCACGCAGAATTTTTCTATGTTGAGCGCGGTCTTTCCAAAATGATCCTCGACAGTTTCGCAGTTCTCTCAATTCGTTTCCGTACGCCGGGGCTCGCGATGTTTGAGCAAGCCATTGAACTCCGATGTGACCGGCGGAAGAGGTCGGCGATTACTGCTGGAATTATTACGCTGGTGTTTCTCTTCGCCGGATCAGTGGGCCTCCACGCGCAAGAAAAGAATCCGTACGCGGGGGACGCGAAAGTGGCGAAGCTGGGCGAATACCAGTTTCGCTCCAACTGCGCCTTCTGCCACGGACTTGGCGCACGGGGCGGAGGACGTGGCCCGGACCTCACGCGCGCGCAGAAACATCACGGCAATAGCGACGCCGAAATCTTTCACAACATCCACGACGGGATCGCGGGAACGGCGATGCCTGCGGCAACGAACGGAGGCATCGGTGTAGGAATGTCGGACGCAGAAATCTGGCAAGTGATTACGTATATCCGCAGCGTGGAGAAGAAAGCCTCCGCAGCCGAAACCGGAGACGCTGCTCATGGAAGGGAACTTTTCCACGGCAGAGCAGGCTGTGGAACCTGCCACATGGTGAATGGCAGAGGCGGGCGCCTGGGACCGGACCTCAGTTCCACTGGAGCGTCCCGGTCCGTTGAATACCTCACCGAGTCGCTGAGAAACCCGAGCAAGCGGCTGGCGGAGGGAATCTCCGAGCCGCTGAAGGATTTTTCGCAGGAATACGAGACGGTGACCGTCGTGACTTCGGATGGAACGAAGCTGCAGGGCGTGGTGCTCAACGAAGACAGCTTCACGGTGCAAATGCTGGACACGCGGGAACAGTTGCACGCTTTCGACAAGAGCAAGCTGCGATCGTACGAGAAGACGCGCGAATCGCTGATGCCGGCGTACGACGCGAAAGCGCTTCCGGAGAAGGATCTCAAAGATCTCATCGCTTTCCTGCTGGCCGCGAGCGAGAAAGGAGGCGGGCAATGAAGATTGTGCGCGTTATTCGTTGCATCCCTTACTTTATCTTTTGCAGCATCCTTCCCTCATTGTCCAGCGCGCAGGTGACTGCCGAACGGCTGCTCAATTCTTCCAAGGAGCCGCAGAACTGGCTGATGTACTCCGGAGACTATTCCGGGCATCGCTTCAGCGCGTTGGATCAAATCAACGTCTCGAATGCCGCTGCGCTTGTTCCCAAATGGGCTTATCAAACGATGGCAGGCGGCAAATTCGAAGCGACGCCACTTGTGGTGGACGGAATTCTGTACGGTACGGGCCAAGACGACCGCGTCTACGCGCTGGATGCGCGTTCCGGGCGGCCGATTTGGCAATACCAGCAGACGCTGCCTGCGGATATCCGCCCGTGTTGCGGCCGAGTCAACCGCGGCGTTGCGATCCTCGGCGACAAGGTTTTTGTGGCGACGTTGGACGCCCATGTCATCGCTCTGGACAGTAAGACGGGAAATGTTGTTTGGGACGCGACTGCGGCGGAGCACGCCAAGGGCTATAGCTTCACGCTGGCTCCGCTGGCGATCAAGAACCTCGTGCTCGTGGGAGTTTCAGGTGGCGAGTACGGCATCCGCGGGTTCATCGATGCCTATGATGCTGCAACCGGCGCGCGCAAATGGCGGTTCTACACGATTCCCGGTCCTGGAGAACCCGGGCACGAAAGCTGGGAAGGAGATTCGTGGAAGATCGGCGGCTCCCCTGCATGGATTACGGGGACCTACGATCCCTCGACAAATACGACGTTCTGGACGACGGGAAATCCTTCGCCTTCGAATCGCGGGGAAGGCCGCGCGGGCGACAATCTCTACAGTAATAGCCTGCTCGCTCTCGATCCGGACACCGGCAAGCTAAAATGGCATTTCCAATTCACGCAGCACGACGAACACGATTACGATGCGACGCAGGTTCCCGTAATGATCGATGACGGGGACCGCAGATGGATCGCACAAGCCAACCGCAACGGCTTTTTTTACGTTGTGGATCGCACAACTGGAAAACTGGTTTCTGCTACGAACTACGCGAAAGTTTCCTGGAGCACCTCGAAAGACGCAGCAGGCCGGCCCGTGCCGGACAAAGCCGGTTCCCCCACGCCAGAAGGGAATCGCGTTTGCCCGGGAGCCCTTGGAGCGACGAATTGGATGTCGCCGACGTACGATCCGCAGACGAAGCTTTTTTATGTGACCGCGCGCGAGCAATGCGACATCTTTTCGACGGCACCGCAACCGTATGAAGCGGGACATGCCTACTATGGTTCCGCTTATTTTCCTAATGATGATACGCAGCCGTTTTGGGGGGCGCTGCGCGCACTTGATCCTGCCACGAGCAAGCTCAAGTGGGAATGGAAGCATACTTCGCCAAGCTGGGCGGGTGCGCTGTCGACCGCGGGCGGACTGGTGTTTACGGGTGACGCGGAGGGAAACTTCATTGCGCTCGAAGCGGCTTCTGGCAAAGTGTTATGGCACTTCCAGTGCGGCGCGTCGGTTTTCGCATCGCCGATGGCGTTTGCTATCGATGGCCAACAATATGTAGCGGTTGCGGCGGGGTCCGCGTTGTTTGCGTTTGGTTTGCCATGAGGTGCCCGGCCAAGAAGGCGCACTTCGAAGTCCTTTGGCGTCATTATTACGGTGCAGGACGCGACTCTTAAAATCCTCTAAAAATTAGACAACGAAGCCGTACATGACGGCGAGCGCGAACGCCGGTTTCACGCTATAATTGGAGGGTTATGCTCTCCGTCAACAACGTCACTATGCGCTTCGGCCCGCGGGTCCTGTTTGAGAACGTGACCTGCACATTTATGGCTGGCCGCCGCTATGCCATCACCGGGCCGAACGGCGCCGGTAAGTCCACATTTATGAGAATTTTGACTGGGGAACTCGACTCCACCAGCGGCTCGGTCACGCGGCCGAAGAAGATGGGCGTTTTGCGGCAGGACCAATTCGCGTTTGACGATTATCGCGTCATTGACACGGTCATTATGGGGAATGCCGCGCTGTGGAAAGCTCTCGAGGAGCGCGACGCGCTATACGCCAAGCCGCACGAACAATTAACGGACGCGGACGGGATGCGTCTGGGCGAACTTGAGGGCATCGTCGGGGAAGAGGGCGGATATACGGCGGAAGCCGATGCGGCGGTACTGCTCGACGGCCTGGGCGTGGAAGGCGAACTCCACGAACGCAAAATGGGTGAATTGCAGGGCGGGCAGAAAGTGCGTGTGCTGCTGGCGCAGGCGCTGTTTGGAAATCCAACCGCCCTGCTGCTCGACGAGCCGACTAACAACCTGGACTTGGACTCCGTACACTGGCTGCAGCGCTATCTTTGCGAATACGAGGGCGTGCTGATTGTCATCTCGCACGACCGGCATTTTTTGAACAGCGTGTGCACGTACACCGCGGACATTGACTACGAGACCATCATCATGTACGGCGGCGGATACGACGACATGGTGGTGGCCAAGACGCAGATTCGCGGGAGGATCGAAGCGGACAACGCCAATCGCGAGAAAAAAATCGCGCAGTTGCAGGAGTTTATCGCGCGGTTCTCCGCGGGCACGCGGTCCGCGCAGGCGACTTCGCGTAAGAAGGAAGTCGAGCGATTGCAGACGACGGAGCTGGCGAGGAGCAACATCCAGCGGCCGTACATTAAATTTGATATGAAGCGGAATTCGGGGAAGCACCCGCTGGAGATTCGCAGCGTCGAAAAATCCTACGACGATTTGAAAGTGATTCCGAGGTTCTCGGCGAGCGTGGTGCGCGGTGAAAAAATCGCGTTGATGGGCCGCAACGGCGCCGGCAAGACGACCATGCTGAAATCGCTGGTTCGCAACGCGCCGGGATTTATCGAGGACAAGGATCAGCAATTCCCAATTGATGGCGGGGAAGTGCGATGGGGGCATGAAGTAGCGGTGGGCTACTTCGCGCAGGACCACGGCGAATCCATCACCAAAGGGATGACGGCGATCGATTGGCTGTGGCAATTCGATCCCGCTGCTTCCCAACAGGAGCTGCGCGGTTTGATGGGACAGATGCTTTTCAGCGGCGAAGATGCGCTGAAGCCCACGCGCGCGCTTTCCGGAGGCGAGTCCGCGCGGCTGATTTTTTGCCGGCTGATGCTGCAGAAACCGAATTTTCTGGTGCTGGATGAGCCGACGAATCACTTGGACCTGGAATCCATCAACGCGTTGAACATCGCGTTGCAGAGATACGACGGCACGGTGCTGCTTGTGACCCACGATCATGACGTCATCGACGAAGTGGCGACGCGCATCTGGCATTTTCATGGCGGCAAGATCGAGGACTTCAAGGGAACGTACGAAGAATTCGTCGCCTACGAAGAAGCAAAAGCGGCGCAAGGCCCGGCGGCCCCGGCACGCGCGGGCGGCGCACGGCGCGCCTCGGTTCCCTCATAAACCTCGCCCAGCTGCTGCACCCGAGGCCCACGCCCACTGAAAATTGAATCCGCCGAGATGACCGGTGACGTCGACGACTTCGCCGATGAAAAATAATCCCTTGACCTTCAGGCACTCCATCGTCTTGCTGGACAATTCGGCGGTATCGACGCCTCCTGCCGTGACTTCTGCCTTCTCGTAGCCCTCGGTGTCCGCCGGCTTGATCACCCAATCGTGTACCTGCTTCTCCCAATTTGTCAGCGCATCATTGGTCCAGGCAGAGGGGACATTATTTTCCAGCCAGCGCTCGGCGAATCGCTTCGGGAGAATTCCTTGAAAGGCCTTTTGCGCGACAGCGATATTGCGCACTTTCGACTCGCGGATGGATCGCGCAATTTCGCGATCTGGAGCGAGATCGATTCGGACGGACTGGCCCTTTCTCCAGTACGAAGAGATTTGCAGGACAGCCGGGCCGCTTAATCCGCGGTGAGTGATGAGCATTTTTTCGCGGAAGGTGTAATGGTCGGCCTTCGTGACTACTTCCGCTGAAACACCGGCCAAATCGCAATAGCGGCTGCGATCCTTGCCAGCCAGGACGAAGGGCACAAGCGCGGGCCTTGTCGCTACGATTTTCAATCCGAATTGCCGCGCCAGATCGTAGCCGAATGACGTCGCGCCCATCTTGGGGATGGAAAGTCCTCCCGTGGCGACGGCTAACGTCGGGGCACGGAATTCGCCGGACTCCGCGCGCACGATAAACTCAGTCGTGCGCCGCACTTCCCGGATTCGCGTCTGAAGGAAAACCTCTGCTCCCGCGGACCGGCACTCGGATTCGAGCAAGTCGACGATGTCTTGCGCAGAGCGGTCACAAAAGAGCTGGCCGAGCGTTTTCTCATGGTAGGGAATGCGATGCTTTTCGACCAGAGCGATGAAGTCCGCAGGCGTGTAGCGGGCGAGGGCGGACTTTGCGAAGTGTTCATTCGCGGAAATGAAATTCTCAGGCTGGCAGTGGATATTCGTGAAATTACAGCGCCCGCCGCCGGAGATCAGGATTTTCTTGCCGATGCGGTCGGCACGCTCCAGCACAGCGACACGCCGGCCCCGTTTGCCCGCCTCGATCGCGCAGAGGAGTCCCGCGGCGCCGGCGCCAAGAACAACAGCGTCAAATTTCCGCATCAAGAATAGGTCTCGCTTGGCCTGAAAATGCGAACCCGCCGAATTTCCGCCACCATGACTCTCAAGGTTAAACTAAGTTCAGGGGAAGACAGAAGAATTGCCTCCGATCCTCAGTGCGCAAGGGCTGTCAAAGAGATACGGTGTTGCGCCACTTTTCCAGAACATTTCGTTTACCGTTTCCGAAGGGGATCGCATCGGAGTCATCGGTCCGAATGGTTCGGGCAAGTCGACGTTGCTGGAGATGCTGGTCGGCCGCGTCAAACCGGACAGCGGGGATGTGGCGGTTCGCAAGGGGACGCGGCTCAGTTGTGTGGGTCAGATTTCGGAGTTTGCATCGGGTGTGACGATTCGCTCGGTGATCGAGACTGCCCTCGAACGTGCGGGAGTTCCCGACGCGGAACGCGCTTCACGTTTCGCTGAAACGCTGGGCCGCGCTGGTTTCGTTGACCTCGATGCGCGCGCGGCGACGCTCTCGGGCGGATGGCGCAAGCGCCTGGCCATTGCCGAAGCGTTGGTGCAGGCGCCGGACATTCTCCTGCTGGACGAACCCACGAACCATCTCGATCTTGCGGGGATTCAGTGGCTGGAATCTGTTCTCCGGAACGCGGCGTTCGCGTGCGTGGTGGTGAGCCACGACCGCTACTTCCTCGAAAACGTGACCAATGAAATGGTCGAGCTCAACCGGGCGTATGAAGATGGCGCTCTACGCGTCAGCGGAAACTACAGCGCATTCCTGGAAGCGAAGGAAGAATATCTGCACGCGCAGAAAAAGCGACAGGAGTCGCTGGAGAATCGAGTGCATACGGAACTGGAATGGCTGCGGCGTGGACCGAAGGCGCGAGCGACCAAAGCCAAAGCTCGCGTCGATAAAGCCCAAGAGATGATTGGCGAACTCGCGGAGATGAATGCGCGCAGCCGCACGGCCAGCGCCGGCATCGATTTCTCGGCGACAAATCGGAAGACCAAGCAACTTATCACCATGGATGATGTTTCCTATGGCGTTGGCAGCCGGACGCTACTCAAAAATGTTCATTTCAGTGTCACGTGGGGGATGCGCGTGGGTCTGGTCGGTCCCAACGGCAGCGGAAAGACGACACTGCTTCGCCTGATGCGGGGAGAAATCAAACCGGAAGCTGGCAAAGTGCGCCACGCCGAGGGTTTGCGAGTCGTGTACTTCGACCAGAACCGCGAACTCGATCCGGATATTACTTTGCGTCGGGCGCTCGCGCCAAACAGCGACGCGGTGATTTATCAGGATCGCGTTATTCACGTCGCTTCGTGGGCGGAGCGATTTCTGTTTTCAAGCGAGAACCTGAATCAGCGGGTCGGCCGGCTTTCCGGGGGAGAGCGCGCCCGCGTCTTGATTGCTCAGCTCATGCTGCAACCCGCGGACGTTTTGTTGCTGGACGAACCGACCAACGACCTGGATATCCCCACGCTGGAAATCCTGGAAGAGAGCTTGCTTGAATACCCAGGGGCGCTGGTGCTGGTCACGCATGATCGTTTTATGCTGGACCGCGTCTCAACGGTCGTTGTAGGGCTGGACGGTTTTGGCGCGGCGGAACGTTTTGCGGATTACTCGCAATGGGAAACCTGGCAGCGCGCGCAATCCGCAGCGGCCATCACGAAATCAGCGGACGGAAACCAGCGTCCCCGAGCCGGCGCAGAGGAGCCTTCGCGAACGGCGTTGAAGAAGAAGCTTTCGTACAGCGAAACCCGTGAATTTACGAGCATGGAAACGCGCATCCACGAAGCGGAGCGACTCCTTGAAGCCAAACGCGCGGCGCTCGAGGATCCGGCCGTCACCAGCAATCGAGTGAGACTCCAGGACGCCTGCAGCCAACTGGAGGAGGCCCAAAAATCAGTGGACGCGCTGTACGCGCGATGGGCGGAACTCGAACAGAAGCAGGCGTGACCCTGCCGGACGGGTAGTGACGCAGTTTCAAAATGAGTCACTACCGCCGGACGACGACCAAGTTTCAGGGCGGTCCCACTAGTCTAATTTAGACTAGCTGCGGCCCTCTGATTAAAACTACTTTGTTAATTCTCTTATTTGCTAAGAAGGCTCTTCCAGCGTGCCCAAGCCTCAGTCCGCGCTTTCTTATCCGCATCTTTTGCATCGGGAGCTTCGCCTGACCGCATGAAGCCGTGGCCAGCGCCTTCGTAAGTCACGATGTCGTAGGTCTTGCCTGCGGCCTTCATTTGCGCGACGGTGTCGGGGATCATGGCGCCAATGCGCGCATCGTTTCCTGCATAAAAGCCGTAGACCGGAGCTTTGATGCGAACCATGGAATCTTTTTCCGGCGGCGGGCCATAAAAAACAAAGGCAGCCGCGAGATCAGCGCGGTTGGTGGCAAAACGAAAAGTCTGGCCGCCGCCCCAGCAAAAGCCGCCGACGAAAAGTTTGCCACTCGAGGCGGGAATCTTTAGGGCGTAGTCCGCAGCGGCATTCAAATCCGCAGTCACCTGGTCTGGATTGAGGTGGCTCACCGCTTCCATCGTTTTGCCCTCTGCAAAATCGCTGCTGCGGCCGCCGTTCGGGCCCATGCCGGAGAGAAGATCGGGCGCAACCGCAATGTAGCCCGCGGCGGCCACTTGGTCCGCAAGATCCTGCACCCAATCCGTCATGCCAAAGATTTCGTGAATGACCAGCACGACGGGAGTCTTGCCCTTCGACTCGGGATAAACGACAAACGTTTCGACCGAGCGGCCATCGTGCTTCACGGTGACCCACTCGCGGTGCCTTGGCGATTTTTCCAACGTGGCCTTGGCCCAGTCCTGTGCCGAAGAAATTTGCGTGACGCAAAGAATCAGCAGGGAAGTCAGAGCGATGCGTTTCATCGTGGTCTCTCCATCAATAAGAATAGCGGGCTGGAAGCCGGTCAAGATGCATAGGCTAAGCGACTGAGATAGTAAAGCCTGAAGTGGAAGCCTGCAAGACCCGCAACGATGGCGTTTTGGCAAGAACGAGCTTGGCAGCGCCGAAAGTTGCACGAACTGCGTAGGCGATCCACAGTCGCAGAGCCAGGTTCGTTGACAGTGAGGAGTGCGTCCGATACGCTTTTAAGTTTACTCAGCTTAGGTTATCGCATCTGAGAGGAACGGACAAAACGCCGCATGGCCGAAGAGAAACTTCCCACCCGCGCAGAAGATTTTTCCGAGTGGTACAACCAGCTGGTCGTCAAGGCGCAACTTGCCGACTACGCGCCGGTGCGCGGCTGCATGATCGTGCGCCCTTACGGGTGGGCGCTTTGGGAGAACGTGCAGCAGGCGCTGGACCGCCGCTTCAAGGCCACCGGCCATCAGAATGTGGCGTTCCCGTTGCTAATCCCACGCAGTTTCATCGATAAGGAAAAGCACCACGTGGAAGGGTTTTCGCCCGAGCTTGCGGTTGTCACCATTGGCGGAGGTGAGGAGCTTGCCGAGCCCTTGGTCATCCGGCCAACTTCGGAAACGATTATCGGCCACATGTGGTCCAAGTGGATCCAGTCTTACCGCGACTTGCCGGTGCTGATGAACCAGTGGAACAGCGTGGTGCGCTGGGAACTACGGACTAAACTTTTCCTTAGAACGCTGGAGTTCTACTGGCAGGAAGGCCACACGGCACACGCGACGCGCGAAGAGGCAGAAGCGGAAACGCGCCAAATGCTGGATATTTATACGGACTTCGCAACAAACGATGCGGCGATTCCGGTGATTCCGGGAAAAAAGTCCGATGCCGAGAAATTTGCCGGCGCGGATGTAACCTATTCCATTGAAGCGATGATGGGCGACGGCAAAGCGCTGCAATCCGGCACGTCGCACTTTCTCGGGCAGAATTTCGCGCAGGCTTTCGAGGTCAAATATCTCGACCAGAACGGCCAGTTGCAGCATTGCTGGACGACATCATGGGGTCTCTCCACGCGCGTGATTGGCGCCATTATCATGGTCCACGGAGACGATCAGGGATTGGTCCTGCCCCCGAAGCTCGCGCCCTATCAGGTGGTCATCGTTCCGATCTTCAAGACCGACGAAGAAAAGGCGTCGGTGTTGGACGCCGCGCGCAAGCTGAAGGCCGAGCTGGTTAAGGCCAACATCCGGGTCACTCTCGATGAACGGGAGGGCAATAGTCCCGGCTGGAAATTCAACGATTGGGAGATGCGGGGCGTCCCTCTGCGAGTGGAACTGGGTCCCAAGGATGTCGTAAAGCAAGCAGCGGTCCTCGCGCGCCGCGACCGTCCAGGCAGGGAGGGGAAGGTCAGTGCCTCGCTCGCCGGCCTGCCCGTTACCATTGAGCGGCTGCTAGCGGAAATCCAGCAATCACTGCACGACAAGGCGTTGGCTTTCCGCAAGAGTCACACGCACGACGCAAAAACCTACGACGACCTGAAGAAAGCCGTAGAGAACGGCTTTGCCTACGCCTTCTGGTGTGGGAGCGCCGATTGCGAAGCCAAGATCAAAGAAGAAACCCGCGCCACCATGCGCTGCATTCCCCTGGAGCAGGCAGGTGGGAGTGGAAAGTGCGTTTACTGCGGTCAACCTGCTGCCGCCGGCGCCATCTTCGCACGGGCCTACTAGGCGCGTTTCCTTCCAGGAACATCTTCCGCGCCAAATTCTCGACACGCGTCCCTGTGGGTGCTAGCTTTAAGGAAGTCGACAAAATCACACATCCCGTTCGAGCCCGAGGTCAATGTGCGGCGCGAACGGTCCGGAGATGAATCCCGTGTTTGACGCCAGCCGTGAAGGTCGCGCATCAGCGCACCGCCATGCCGAACGAGGGGAGGGCAAGCTCAAGGGTATTGTTATTGTGGCCGTCGTAGTGCTCGCTATCTATTCCGCGGTCAAAATCGTGCCCGCGTACGTGAATGAGTATCAGCTTTCCGACAAAATGCAGGAACAGGCGCGTTTTGCGGTAGTGAATCGCTACACTGAAGATCAGATCAGGGACAATATTTTCAAAGTTATCCAGGATTTGGATATTCCGGCGAAGCGCGAAACTATCAAGGTGGTATCAACCAATTCCGTTGTGAAGATTAGCCTGGAATACACCGTTCCCGTTGACCTTTTCTTTTACCACACGGACCTTCATTTTTCTCCGTCCAGCGAGAATAAGGCCCTTCTCTGAGGTACTGTTGCTAAGGCAGCTCGGGGCCGGTGCTTGATTGGCAACCCGGTATCGAGCAACGCCGTCTTTCACAGAGTGCGGTCTTGCGAGACAATAGAAGTTCAGCCCTCGGGAGTTAAGACTTGCGCATTCGCATTCAACAGGGATTCTTTACCTCAAAGATCGGCCTCACGTTTCTGGGCACTATCTTTGCGCTCTTTCTCGTCGCCGGCGGAATCTTTACCTACTACTACATGAAGTACGCGCGCATGATCGATGCGCGTCTCTCCGGCAACGTTTTGCAGAACACCACGCAGATTTTCTCCGCGCCAGAACATATCTCGGCGGGTGAAGCCTGGGGACCGGAAGATCTGACCGGGTATCTGACGCGCGTGGGATACCGCCCGCTCCAGGATGAAAACGCCATCGGCCAATTCACCGTGCGGGAAAATACAGTCGATATCCGGCCTTCCAAACTTTCCTATTTTGGGGGCAACAATGCCCTGGCGGTTCAATTCCGGGGAAAGAGCATCCGGTCCATCAAGCCGCTCAGCGGCGGGCCAGATGTTGACACCGCGGAAATCGAGCCGGAACTCATTACCAATCTTTTCGACAGCGCGCGAGAAAAGCGGCGGCCTGTGCGCTATGAGGATTTACCGGTGATGCTGGTGGACGCGATTCTTTCCGCCGAGGACAAGCGGTTCTTCGAGCACGGCGGCTTTGACTTCATCCGCATCGTGGGGGCGGCGTGGGCCGACTTGCGGCACACCAGCCAGCATTACCAGGGAGCGAGCACCATTACCATGCAGGTAGCGCGCACCTTTTTTCTCTCGACCGAGCGCAACTGGCGGCGGAAAGTGGCGGAAGCCATGATTTCCGTGGAGCTCGAGCAGCGTTTCAACAAACAGCAGATTTTCGAGCTGTACGCCAACGAAGTTTATCTGGGCAACCGCGGGAGCTTTGGGATTCGCGGGTTTTCGCAGGCCAGCGTAGCCTACTTCGGAAAGGATCTGAGGCAACTGACGCTGCCGGAGTGCGCGTATCTGGCGGGAATCATTCGCGCGCCAAATTATTATTCGTCAGCCGACCGTCACCCGGAACGCGGAGTGCAGTCCCGGGACCGCGTGCTGACCCAGATGCTCGACAACAAGTACATCAACGAAGAAGACCTTAAGGATGCAAAGAGCGCGCCGCTGAAGATTATCCGGACCTCGACGTCGGGGAGCGAAGCGCCCTATTTTGTGGACATGGTCAAAGACCACCTGCTTGACAAGTACTCCGAGAACGAGCTTTTGAGTGAAAATTTCCGCGTGTACACGACGCTCGATCCCGCTTTGCAGCGCGCAGCCGTGGCCGCCGTCGATGCCGGAATGAAGAATGCGGACGTACTCCTGGCGAAGAAATACGAAAAGTGGAAACGCGACCAAGCCAGAAAGGGAGGGAACGAGGCGATCCCGCAAGCACAAGTCGCGCTTGTGGCACTCGATCCGCGGACGGGAGAGATCAAGGCGGTGATTGGCGGGCGCGATTACGGGCAGAGCCAGCTCAATCATGCGCTGGCGCGTCGCCAGCCCGGATCGGTATTCAAGCCATTTGTTTACGCCGCAGCTTTCGACAACGCCGTGGACGGCGTGCAACCCATCATCACCCCTGCCACCACCATCGATGACGAACCCACCACATTTGAGTTCGACGGCAAGGAATACACGCCGAATAACTATGGCGAGAGATTTATGGGCCGAGTCACGGTGCGGGACGCGCTCACGAATTCGCTCAACGTGGCAACCGTCAAAGTCGCGGAACTCATCGGTTACGGCCGCGTGGTGCAAGTCGCGCGGAAAATGGGGCTCGGCACGAACATTCAACCCACGCCCGCCGTTGCGCTAGGGGCGTATGAAATGACGCCAATCGACGTCGCCGCCGCCTATACGACGTTTGCCACCATGGGTACCCGCGCAGAGCCGCAGTTTCTGCACGTGGTTGTCAACGCCGACGGGACGCCACTGGAGAAGTTCACGCCGCAGACGCATCTGGCGCTGGATCCGCGGGTCGCATTTCTTGTTGATAGCCTGCTGAAAGACGTCCTAAACAAGGGCACTGGCGCGGGAGTTCGCGCACGCGGTTTTACGCTGCCCGCTGCCGGAAAGACCGGGACCTCGCGCGATGGATGGTTCGCGGGATTCACGTCAAATCTACTTTGCGTAATTTGGGTTGGTTTCGATGACAATCGCGACATCGGACTCACGGGCGGCGCGGTAGCGGCGCCAATCTGGGCGGACTTCATGACCCGCGCGACATCGCTCGCGCAGTATCGGGACGTAAAGGATTTTACGATGCCGGACGGCGTGCAGTCCGTGGTCATCGATCCGGATACCTTGGAGCTTGCGACTCCCAACTGCCCTACGACACGGGAAGAGGTTTATGTCGCGGGCTCGGCGCCGACCGTATTCTGCGAGGTCCACGGAGGCCACAACCTCTTCACCACCACTGGCTCCATCCTCTCCCGCGTCTTTGGTGGCGGCGATCCCAAAACGCCGCAAAAGGACGCCAATGGCCAGCCGATTACAACGTACGATCCGAACCGACCGCCCAATGCTACCGGCCAGGGCCCTGCGGACCCCTCAGCGGAATCCGGCGAAAAGAAAAAGAATCCTTTATCGAAGATTTTTGGTATCTTTGGTGGTAAGAAGAAGGAACCCGACAAGGCCAAGCCTAAGCCGGAGAAGGGAGATTCGCCATGATCAGAGTCAGATTGGCGTTTCCAGCAGTCGTTCTCCTCTTCAGTCTTTCGATTCCCTCCGCAGGTCAGTCGTTCGCTGAAACTCCGAGTGTTCCAGTTGTGCCTCGCCCGCAGCAGGCGCCCGCCCAATCACCGGCCGATTCATCCGTGATTGTCGTGAAGCCTGGCCTTACCGACGAACAGCTTGCCGATCTGTACATGGCGCGCAAAGAGTTCCGAGAGGCGGCCATGTCCTATAAGCGGCTCGCCGACGGGAACCCTCAAAATCCCGTTTATCTGAACAAACTGGGCATTGCCCTGCACCAACAGGCGGCTTTGAGCGCCGCCCTGAAGTATTACGAGCGCGCGTCAAAGGTTGATCCTACTTATGCCGATGCGCAGAACAACATCGGAACAATCTGGTATCAGCGGAAGAAGTACGGCAAGGCCATCAAGGCGTATCAAAAAGCGATCAATATTCGCAGTGACATGGCGGTTCTTCACAGCAACCTGGCCTATGCCTATTTTGGCGACAAGAAATATCAGGAAGCTATTTCCTCGTTCCGGCAAGCGTTGGCATTGGATCCCCAGCTCTTTGAGCACAATAGTTCGAGGAACGGGTCGATTTTGCAAGACCGCTCCGTGGGCGACCGCGGGAGATTCTACTTCCTGCTGGCAAAGTCGTTCGCGGAAGCAGGCAACCTGGAGCGCTGCCTGATTTACCTGCGAAAGGCCAAGGACGAAGGCTACAAGGAATTGTCCACTGTGAAGTCTGATCCTTCTTTTGCGGCGGTCTTGAAGGATCCCGCGGTACAAGAGGTTATTGCTCCGCGGCCTCCCGGCAACCCGCAACCCTGAACCAGCTTCGGCCTGGCGATTTCAGAATCGGTTCGCATGTCCGGCGCGAAACGAGCCCGTGCGTCTGTTACAATGCAACAGACATGGGGCGCAATTTCTTCACCGCGCGTTATCTGGTCTTACTCTCCTGTTTGTTCATTCTAGAAAGCACTCCGCTTGCTGGACGGCAATCTGCCTCTCCTCGCGCCGGTTCCGCGGCTGCTCACCAGCAGGGAATCTATTTGGTTTTTCCCTTTGAAAACGTGGGAGCATCGCCAAGATTGGATTGGCTCAGCGAAGGTCTCGAGGAACTAACCATCCAGCGGCTTTCGGCGGCCGGGGAGCAGGTGTATTCGCACGCCGGGCGGCTTGCCGAGCTGGAGCGGAACGGTCTCTTGCGCTCTTCGAAGCTCAGTCGGGCTACCATGCTCCACATTGGGGAAGACCTCGACGCGGATTTTGTCGTGTTTGGCCGGTTCGGCGCAAAAGGGAACTCGCTCACCATTGAATCGCGCATCTTGAAGGTGAGTCCGGCGCGACTGCTTCCGGCACAGCGGGAAACCGGCACGCTGGATTCGCTCATGGACCTGCACTCCCGCCTGGTCTGGCGGATGCTCTCCGGAAACGATCACAACTACTCCCAGAGCCTTGCGGAGTTCTCGAAACGGCAGCGTCCGCTGCGGCTCGATGCCTTTGAACATTACATTCGCGGGCTTCTGGCCAATGAAGATGATGCTCGCTTGCGCGAACTGCGGGAAGCGGCGCGCCTTGAACCGGAATGGCCGGAGCCCGCCTTTGCGCTGGGCGAAGCCTATTTTACGCGCCGAGACTGCGATTCCGCGCTTCCGTGGTACGCGCGAGTGCCAAAAACTCACAACCACTATGTGGAATCGGTGTTCGCCACAGGCGTTTGCGGGATTCTCCTGGGCCAGCCAGACCACGCGGAGGAAGTGTTCACGTCGTTACAGGAAGCCCTCAAGAACAACGTGGTGTCGGCAGGGGACCTGCCTGAAATTCTAAATGACCTGGCGGTTGCGAGGGCCAGACAAGGCAAGACCGCCGCGGCACAGGCCGATCTCCGACGCGCGGCCGAACTGGAACCCGACGAAGACGATTATCCTTTCAATCTCGGCCTGATCGCGCTCCAGACCAATGAACCCGCGGCAGCGGCGGATTATTTTCGCGAAGCCGTGGAACGCGCGGCGGATAATCCCGAGGATCGGGCGCTGCTGATCCTGTCCCTGGAAAAGGCGGACAAGAAAACCGAGGCAGACCAGGAGCGCGATACGGCAAATGAAACTTTTGGTCCCAACGGGCTGCCCGCAATTCATCTCGACGCGAAGAACGAGGCCCTGGCGAAACTAAACCGCATCAAGACCGAGCTGGACGTGACCACTCTTCGCACCGAGATCGAAACGACTGGGGTTCCATCTGGCGACGCCGCTTCCTCGATTGACGTGGCGGTCGCACACCTGCGACGTGGCCGTCAGGAGCTCTCCGCCGGAAACGCCGAAGCCGCGGAGAAGGAATTTCGCGCCGTGCTTGCCGCTGATCCCACGAGTCCCGCCGCGCACCGCGGGCTGGCTGAAGTTGACCACCGCCGGGGCAAATTGGATGATGCCGTGAAGGAATTGCAGGCATCGCTCCAAGCGCGGGATTCCGCGGTAGTTCGAACGATGTTGGCAAGAATTTACCTCGAGCAAAAGAAGCCCGATCTCGCGCGAGCGGAAGCCGAGAAAGCATTGAAGCTGGCGCCGAACTACGCCGAGGCCAAACAACTGCTCGACCATTTGCGAAATTTTAAGCCCGCCGGGAAAAAGCCGGGAGGAGGTGCGCCATGAGCGACTGGTCACGATCGATGAGGCGCTTCCAATCTTTGAGGAAATGGAAGTTTGCGCTCGCCTTCTCCCCACTTTTTCTGCTGGTTTCTGGCGTGATTCTACGGCAGCTGCCTTCGGTTCGTGCCGACGAACACTCCGCCGGCCCGTTCGTTCTGGAATTGAGCCTGGATGGTGAAGTGGAACCTATCCTAGCGACGTATATAGATGAGGGGTTGGCGGACGCGGCGCGGCGTCACGCGGCGCTGGCCCTGATCACCATGGATACCCCCGGCGGGCTGAGCGATTCGATGAAGGACATGATTCAGCACATCCTTGCTTCTCCCGTGCCCGTGGCCGTGTATGTTGCGCCTACGGGCGCGCGCGGAGCTTCCGCGGGTTTCTACATTCTGCTTTCGGCCGATATTGCCGCGATGGCTCCGGGCACGCACGCGGGCGCGGCGTCGCCCATCATCGCGATCGGCGGATTTCCACAGCAAATCGACGAAGTATTCAGGCGGAAGATCAACCAGGATGCCATGGCGTTTCTGCGAAGTTTTACGGTACAACGCAAACGCAACCCCGAGCTTGCGGAAAAGGCAATCACCGAATCGAGAGCGTTCACGGAAAAGGAAGCGCTGGACGCGAAGATGATCGATCTGGTCGTGAACTCGACTGACGAGCTGATTCGGCAGTTGGACGGCAGAACCATCACGCGCTTCGACGGCACGCAAGTGACGCTGGCGCTGAAAAATGCGGCACGTGCGAACTTCGAACTTTCTGCGCGCCAGAGATTCCTTGCGCGGATTGTAGAGCCCGATGTTTTCTTCGTGCTCCTGATTCTCGGCGTCCTGGGGCTTTACACGGAATTTACGCACCCAGGAGTGATCGCTCCGGGAGTCATCGGGGGAATCTGCCTGATTCTTGCGCTGTATGCCATGCATTTCCTGCCGGTGAATCTTGCAGGACTGTTTCTGATCGGGCTCTCGCTTGCGTTTTTCATATTGGAGGCGAAAGCCCCGAGTCACGGAGTGCTGGCCTTCGGCGGAGTCGTATCTATGTTTCTAGGGGCAGTCTTCCTGATACGCTCGCCGCTCACTTCTGGCGGAGTTAGCATCGGTGTGGCGCTCGCAGGAACGGTCCCATTCGCCATACTGGCTGTAGTTCTGATGAGGCTGGTGCTGCGCTCGCGCCAATGGAAGACGGCAACGGGAAAGGAAGAGCTAATCGGAGCGCAGGGCGTCGCGGTAGCGCCGCTCCGCGCAGGTGTGGAAGGCATGGTTCGCGTACATGGCGAGCTTTGGAGGGCTGAATCTTCGAGTCCTGTTCAGGAAGGTGAGCCCGTCCGGATTCTGCGTGTCGAGGGGCTGAAGCTGCATGTTGAGCCGGCCGATGTGGCTGTTTCAGCGGCGAAATAGGGATTCTCACATTCAGGAGGAAGACATGGAAATTGGCTTTGTCGGGATAGCTTTGATCGTTGGCCTCGGGCTCATCTGGTTTTGGAATTCGCTGTATATCATCAAGGAATGGGAGCGCGGCGTGGTGCTGAGGCTCGGCCGATTGATACCGGAAGCAAAGAGCGCCGGCATAAACCTTGTTTTTTGGCCGATTGAGACGCTCTATCGCATCAACATGCGGATTGAGACGCTCGATGTTCCTCCGCAGGACATCATCACGCGCGACAACGTCTCGGTGAAAGTGAATGCCGTCTGCTACTTTCGCGTTGTCGACGCCAACCTGGCTCTCTCGCAAGTCCAGAACTACACCTACGCGACTTCGCAACTTGCCCAGACGACCATTCGCAGCGTTGTTGGCCAATTCGAACTGGACGAAATTCTCTCCCAGCGCGACAAGGTCAACGCCAAACTCCAGATCATTCTCGACACCGACACCGAACCCTGGGGCATCAAGGTTTCCAAAGTCGAGGTGAAACAGGTCGACATTCCCGAGCAGATGCAGCGTGCCATCGCCAAGCAGGCGGAAGCCGAGCGCGAACGCCGCGCAAAGATTATTCACGCCGAAGGAGAGTTCGAAGCCTCGCAAAAACTCGCCGACGCCGCGAAGGTTTTGGAGACGCAACCCTCCGCGATTCAGCTTCGCTACCTACAAACTTTGACGGAGATAGGTGTCGAGAAGAACACAACGATTGTGTTTCCGCTGCCTATCGATATCATTAATCAGTGGACTAGGAATTTAGGAGCGCAAAAGTAAGGATGGCTTCTGGAGGAAAACGAGGAGGCGCCGGAGAGCGTGTACTCGAAAGCCGGCATGTCATCGGCCTGTTTATGCTCATGCTACTGTTTTCGGGAGTATTTTTCACGCTCGGTTACGTCATGGGGCGCAATGAGTACGATGGCTCGGTACGCGCCGCAACCGACTTTTTCAGGAAGCCGTCGAATTCCGTTCCTCCCAAAGCAGATGTGAATCCGAAGCGAAAGAACAATCCCGCTCCTGCCACGGCGCCCACGGACACTCCCGCGCCACCGAATTCGGATTGGGAGTTTTATCACGCGGGCGACAACAAGAAAACCGAAGACCATCTGAAGCCCGTTGCAGTGGCCGCTGCGCCCCCAAAGAAGAGCCCACCAGTTCCTGTGAGACCTTCCCCGCCGGCGAGAAACAGTGGAAGTTCAGAGAAAAGTCCCAACGCGCCGCTTATTCCAGGTGGCTCATATACTGTGCAAGTGGCGGCAACGACGAGAGAAGCAGATGCCAAGGAACTGGCGAGCCGCTTGCAGAAGAAAAAATTTCCCGCGTTTGTTCTTTCTCCGCGAGGCGACAAGTATTACCGCGTGCAAGTCGGTCCGTACGCTGATCCCAAGGCCGCCGAAGGCGCTAGGAGAGGCCTCGAAGACGCCGGTTTTAAAGCCATTGTGAAACACTGATGCCTCGGGGCGGTTGGCTCACGTTTCTTCGCACGGAAGCCGGCACGGAAATCCCGGCGCGCTTTCGTCTCACTGTTGCTGCCGTTTCCGGCGCCGCGCTTTCGCTCTCCTACACAGGTTTCTATCTCAGCATATATTCCTGGGGCTGCGTCGGGATTCTGCTTCTTTCGCTGTTTGGCGCGCGGCCCCGCGTGGCGTTCGGCTGCGGGTTTCTGCACGGATTACTCTTCGTTTTGACGGCACTGCCCTGGATTGCAGCAGTTCTCGCCCTCCACGGTGGCATCTCGCCGTTAGGCGGATGGAGTCTCTTGCTGCTAATCGCCGTCGCCTGGGGAATTCTTACCGGCGGTTTTGCCTGGTCCTTCCATAGACTGTCCCTCCAAGGTATCGACTTCGCATGCCTGGGTGCGCCGTTTCTCTGGGTGACATTTGAATTTGCGCGGGCGCATTTGCCTGAGATCGGTTTTCCCTGGAATTTGCTCGGCTATCCCGCGTCCGCCAATCTAGGTTTGGTTCAGCTCGCGACCATCACGGGAATTTACGGGCTGTCCTTTCTTGCCGCCAGTTTCAACGCGCTACTCGCATGGACGGCTGCGTCGAGTATGCTGACGCTTCGCGCGCGCATCATATGTGCTGCCGCCGCGCCGGTGATTCTGTTGACCGCCGCGCTGGCCGGGCCGCGCCTGGTGCCAAGGCCACAAGCTCGGCACTTCGCGCGCGCCGTGCAGCTCAATTTTCCCGAGGTGGAATCGTATCCCGCGGATTGGTTTCAGGCGCACGCCGCGGACCTCGATGAAATGGAGCGCATCAGCCTGGCGCCAGCCGCGGTGAAGCCCGACCTTCTTGTATGGCCTGAAGCGCCTGCCCCGTTCTCCTATCAAGACGCGCAATTTACAAAGATTGCTTCGACGCTGGCGATCCGCTTCGGCCACCCGTTCCTGGCCGGGGCCGTCGAATGGAAACCGCCTGTTGACCCAGCGGACGCGGCGTCTCGGGGCACGCTCGTGCCTTACAACAGCGCGCTACTTTTTGATGCGCAAGGCCGGCGGGTCTTCGTGTACGACAAAATCCACCTTGTGCCGTTCGGCGAATACGAGCCGTTTCCGTTGATTCATCGTATGGTCGCTAGCGTCTCCGGACAAGTGGGCGGCTTTCATAAAGGAAACAAGTACGTCGTGGGGCAGCTTCCCGGAGGGAACACGTTCGGCGTCTTCATCTGCTACGAGGCCATCTTTCCGGGTGAAGTGCGCCACTTTGCGGCAAATGGCGCGCAGATCCTCATTAATATTTCGAATGACGGCTGGTTTGGACGCTCCGCCGCCGCCGAGCAGCATCTGCGCATGGCTCGGGTGAGGGCTGTAGAAAACCGGCGCTGGCTGGTACGTGCAACGAATAACGGCTTTACGGTTTCCGTCGATCCCTACGGCCGCGTCTTCGAGCCAATTCCTCCGGATGTTCGTACCGCCGTCGATCTCCCCTATGACTTTCGCGCCGATGAGACGATTTACACGCGTTTTGGCGACTGGTTCGCTTGGCTCTGCGTGCTTGTTTCCGTTATCCTAGTTGCTACTACTTTTCGAAAGGCAAAGTAACGGCCGTTCTACGACGGGCGTCTTACCAGAACAAGCATGATCCTCGAAGACCTCCAGCATCGCTACGAAGGGCTCAAGCAGCGCATCAATCTCGTGCGGAGCTATCTTTGACGCTCCGCAGTATCGCGAGCGCTTGAAAGCTCTCGAAGCGCGCGTCGCTGACCCCAATTTCTGGAACAATCAGGAAGCGGCGCAAGGCGTTCTGCGCGAGCGCAAACGCGCCGAAGAACAAATTGCCGCGGACGCGAGGCTGACATCCATTTCCAGCGATATTGAGACGTACATCCATCTCGCCCAGGAAGAAACCAACGTCGAGCAAAAGAACGATCTGCTGAAAGAATTGGACCGCGAGCTTACCGCCGCGGATGCATACATCTCCGAGCTGGAAACCAGGACGCTGCTTTCCGGAGAGACCGATCACCTCAACGCCATCATGACCATCAAGCCCGGCGCGGGCGGGACAGAATCGCAGGATTGGGCGTCCATCCTTCTCCGCATGTATCTGCGATGGGCGGAGCGCCGGGGTATGACTGCCGAAGTCCTCGATGAGACTCCCGGAGAAGAAGCCGGCATCAAGTCGGCGACCATTCAATTCTCCGGCGAAAATGCGTACGGCCTCCTTGCAGGTGAAACCGGAGTTCACCGCCTCGTGCGGATTTCTCCTTTCGACCAAGCGGCGCGCCGCCATACTTCGTTTGCGTCCGTCTTCGTGATTCCCGAAATTGACGACCGCATCGAAATCAATGTCCGGCCGGAAGATTTGCGCGTTGATACGTTCCGTTCGGGTGGCAAGGGCGGGCAGAACGTCAACAAAGTGGAGACCGCTGTCCGCATCACGCACATCCCCACGAACATCGTCGTGGCGTGTCAGGCGCAGCGCAGTCAGGGCAAGAATCGCGAGATGGCCATGAAGATGCTGCGCTCGCGCCTCTACGATCTGGAGCTCCAGAAGCGTCAGGCCCACACCGACAAGCTTGACGAAAGCAAGCTCGATATTTCCTTCGGCAGTCAAATCCGGTCCTACACTATGCAGCCTTACCGCCTGATTAAAGACCACCGCACAAAATTCGAAGTAGGCGATGTGGACCGCGTAATGGACGGTGACCTGGACCCCTTCATTCGGTCGTACTTGATGGCCAAAAAAACGAAGGGAAGGCTCGACATCCAGCCCGATGACGATGCGGACGCGGCTTAGCCCTCGCGGTTTAATGTGGCTAATTGCTGTTCAGACCCCAATTTCGACCGTTTAATGCGCCGATAATCAGCCCAGAATCAATGCGTTGATTCTTGCCGCAACGAATGGTACTTTTGTAAAGTCTAGACGAAGTCCTCGAATCTAGGGAAACCGCTGCGGTAAGTCTGATGAAACACCGGGCCGCGAAACGCGAGCCACAAAACGCGAACAACGCAAACAACAAGGAGAAATTGTTTTGAGCGAAGCCCTACGCAATTTCCTGTTTACGTCGGAGTCTGTCACCGAAGGCCATCCGGACAAAATTGCCGACCAGATTTCTGATGCCGTACTTGACGAGGTCATGAAGCACGACCCGAAAGGGCGTGTTGCGTGCGAGACCCTCGTCACCACGGGCGTCGCAGTCGTCGCCGGTGAAATTACTACCACCGCGCACGTTGATTACGACGAGCTTGTGCGCGGCACCATCCGCGGCGTCGGCTACGATCGCGCGAAGTACGGCTACGATGCCGATACCTGCGCCGTCATGTGCACGGTGAAACGCCAGTCGCCGGATATCGCCATGGGCGTGGATACCGGCGGAGCGGGCGACCAGGGTTTGATGTTCGGATTTGCCTGCGATGAAACCGAAGAATTGATGCCCATGCCCATTCAGCTCGCCCACCGCCTCACGCAGCGCCTCTCCGAAATTCGCAAGGCCAACAAAGTTGATTTTCTCCGCCCCGATGGAAAGTCTCAGGTCACCATTGAGTACCGCAACGGCCGGCCGGTGCGCGTCGATTGCGTGGTGATCTCCACGCAACACAGCGAGAAGGTCTCGAACGCTGACCTTCGCGACGCCATCACCGAGCACGTCATCAAGCCGATTATTCCTGCCTCCATGCTGGACTCAAAGACGAAATATCACATCAACCCGACCGGTCGATTCGTTATCGGCGGTCCCATGGGCGACGCGGGTTTGACTGGCCGGAAAATTATCGTTGACAGCTACGGCGGTTACAGCCGTCACGGCGGCGGCGCGTTTTCCGGCAAGGATCCCTCAAAGGTCGACCGTTCGGCTTGCTACATGGCGCGCTACATCGCAAAGAACATTGTGGCTGCCGGCCTGGCGCGAAAGACGGAGGTCCAATTGGCATACGCCATCGGCGTTGCCGAACCGGTTTCCGTCATGGCGGAGACGTTCGGCACTGCGACTGTTCCCGAAGAAAAAATCACCGCGCTGATCCGTGAATTCTTCGCACTGACGCCCAAGGCCATCATTGAAGCACTCGACCTGCGTCGTCCGATTTACAAAGCCACAGCTGCTTATGGGCACTTTGGCCGCAGCGGACCCGGATTCACCTGGGAACGCACGGACCGCGCGGATGCTCTCCGCAAGGCTGCGGGCCTCGGCGCAGCCGCAATTGCCGAAGTCGGAGCACGCGTCTAGCTTTCAAGTATCGGCCGGAAAACCTCCAGAGTTCTGTAGGTATGCATCCAGCGGAATGCCCAAGATCATTCCGCTCAAGTTAGAAATCCAACATCGAGGAGCAAGACATTGGCAATCGCTGAACTGAAAAAAGGTGATGTGAAAGACATCGGACTTGCCGACGCCGGCAAGCGCAAGATCGAATGGGCCGGCCAGCAAATGCCCGTCCTCGAATCGATCCGCAAGCGTTTCGTGAAGGACCAGCCGCTCAAGGGCTTGCGCGTTTCCGCCTGCCTGCACGTGACCAGCGAAACCGCAAACCTGATGATCGCCCTGCGCGATGGCGGCGCCGACGCCGTACTGTGCGCTTCCAATCCGCTCTCCACGCAGGACGAAGTCGCAGCCTCGCTGAATCGCGATTACAACATTCCGACTTTCGCCATCAAGGGCGAGGACAACGACACCTACTATTCGCACCTGAGTGCGGCGCTGGAGCACAAGCCGCAGTTCACCATGGACGACGGCGCGGACCTCGTTACCATGCTGCTGACCAAGCGCACCGATCTCGTCCCCAACGTAATTGCCGGGACCGAAGAGACCACCACTGGCGTCATCCGCCTCCGAGCCATGGCCAAGGACGGCACGCTGAAGTATCCGATCATCGCCGTCAACGATGCGATGACCAAACACTTCTTTGACAATCGCTACGGCACTGGACAATCCACCATCGATGGTGTTATTCGCGCCACCAACGTGCTCCTCGCCGGCCTCAAGGTCGTCATCGCCGGCTACGGTTGGTGCGGCCGCGGCGTGGCCATGCGCGCCAAGGGTCTTGGTGCGGACGTGATTGTTACGGAAATCGATCCCGTGAAGGGCATTGAAGCAGCCATGGACGGCTTCCGCGTGATGCCCATGGCCGAAGCCGTGAAAGAAGGCGACGTATATATCACCGTTACCGGCAACAAGAGCGTGATCCGCGCCGAGCATTTTGAAAAAATGAAGGGTGGAGCGATTGTCTGCAACTCCGGGCACTTCAACGTGGAGATCGACATCCCGGCGCTCGAAAAAATGTCTAGTGGCAGGCGCGAAGTGCGCCCAATGGTGGACGAATACCAGATGAAGGACGGCCGCAAGGTCTACTTGCTCGCCGAAGGGCGCCTCGTCAATCTTTCCACGGCCGAAGGGCATCCCGCTTCCGTAATGGACATGAGCTTCGCCAATCAGGCCCTTTCCGCCGAGTATCTGCGCGCCAATCACAAGACCCTAAAGCCGCAGGTGTACGTCGTTCCCGAACACCTGGACAAGGAAATCGCGCGGCTCAAGCTCGACTCCATGGGCCACCGCCTCGACAAACTGACTCCTGAGCAGGAGCACTACTTGGCCTCCTGGAACGAAGGCACGTAATTTGGAGTGCGGGGCTTGCCGCCCCTTTTCCTGCATCTAACGCTGCGTCCGTACAGAGATTCGCGACAATAACTGCGTCTGGACGCATTTTCTGGTATTTTCTTCAGTCTGACCTTCACCCATGTGGGATCTCTGCACCAACGCTCTCGATACGGCCCGGTTGCGCGGCGCGGCTTACGCCGATGTGCGCGTCATGCACCTCCGCCAGCGTGACCTCACTACTAAGAACGGTCAGGTTGGCACGCTCTCTCAGAGCGAATCAATCGGCCTTGGCATTCGCGTGCTCGCCGATGGCGCCTGGGGCTTCGCTTCCACGGATCGCTTGACGCAGGATGGCGTCGCCGCTTGTGCGGCGCAGGCGGTTTCCATAGCGAAAGCCTCGGCGCTCGCCAAGCGCAGCGAAGTTGTTCTTGCCCCTGAGCAAGCCTATGTAGACAGTTGGCAGAGTCCCTTCCGCAAAGACCCCTTCGAAATTCCTCTCGAAACGCAGCTAGCTCTGCTGCTCGCCGCCGACGCCGAAATGCGCCGGGTAAAAGGCGTAACGCTCACGGAAACGGACATGCAATTCCGCAAGATCGATTCCTGGTTCGCTTCCAGCATCGGCTCACGCATTCACCAGCGCAAAGTGATTTCCGGCTGCGGCATTGCCGCCACTTCGTTTCAAGGTCAGGAAATTCAAAAGCGTTCTTATCCTAATAGTTTTGGCGGCCAGCATGCTCTCCAGGGCTATGAACTCGTCGATTCTCTCGATTTGATGAGAAACGCCCCCATCATCGCCGAAGAAGCCGCGGCCCTGCACTCCGCTTCGCAATGCCCAGAAAAAATCGGCACGCTCATCCTCGGCGCCAGCCAGCTGGGCTTGCAGATTCACGAATCGATTGGCCATCCCATCGAGCTGGACCGTGTTCTCGGGCAGGAAGCCAATTTTGCGGGCACGAGTTTTCTGACTCTCGACCAGTTGAACAAGCTGCAATACGCGTCGAGCATCGTGAACGTTGTCGCTGACGCGCGGCTCGATCACGGCCAGGGCCTTGGCACCTTTGCTTATGACGACGAAGGCGTTCCCGCGCAATGCACCGACATCATCAAAGCCGGCAAATTTCGCGGCTATCTATCCAATCGCGAAACTGCGCACCTGGTCGGCCTGGACCGTTCATCTGGAACCATGCGGACGGAAAGCTGGAACCGCTTGCCGATCATTCGCATGACCAACGTCAGCCTGCTCCCAGGCACGTGGGATTACGACGATCTCCTCGCCGATACAAGCGATGGAATCCTCATGGAGACGAATCGCTCCTGGTCCATCGACGACCGCCGCTACCAGTTTCAGTTTTCAACCGAAATCGGGTGGGAAATCAAGGGCGGGAAGAAAGTCCGCATGCTGAAGAATCCCAGCTACAGCGGCATCACCACGGAGTTCTGGAATTCCTGCGACGCTATCTGCAAGCTCGGCCACTGGACGCTTTGGGGCACGCCGAATTGCGGAAAAGGCCAGCCCATGCAGACCATGGGCACGGGCCACGGAGCCTCGCCGGCGCGTTTTCGCAATGTGCACATCGGAACGGCCTTTTCCAACCAATGAAATCCGCGCCCATGTCAAAGAAGGCAAGCGCCGCGGCTTCTGAGCTTCTCTCCGAGCGCGAGCTTCGCCGCATCGCCGACACCGTTCTCCGCCTGGCAAAATCCACGGCAGCCGAAGAAACCGAAGTCCACGTCGACGAAGTTGCCAACGCTTTAACGCGTTTCGCCAACAACGCCATTCACCAAAACGTTGCCGAGCATGGCCTGACGGTTTCCATACGCACAGTCACCAACGGGCGCACCGCCCGCGCCACCACCAATCGCATCGATGAAGACTCGCTCCGCGCCGCAATCGAAGCTTCTCTTTCCCTCGCGCACAGCCAGCCGAAGATCCCCAGCCTCCTGCCGATGCCTGGCAAGCAGCGCTATCGCCGCGTGAACCGCTTCATCAAACAGACCGCCGCCCTTTCCGCTGAAGAACGGGCACGCGCCGTTCGCCGCGCCTGTGACTTGGCCGTTAAGAAAGGCCAGGTCGCCGCCGGAATCTTTTCGAACGGCCAAAGCCAGTCCGCCTTGGCAAATTCTCGCGGCCTTTTTGCCGCTTATCGCGAAACGCATGCCGAATTCTCCATCACCATGCAGGAAGACTCTGCCGCAAGTTGGGCAAAGGCCAACTCCTCCGACGTCCGCGCCTTTGACCCGCAGAAACTCGCCGCCCGGGCCGGCGAAAAGGCTCATCTTGCCGTCAATGCGCGCGAACTTGCCCCCGGTCGGTACACGGTCATCCTTGAACCCTCTGCCGTTCTCGATCTTGTCGGCTTTCTTTTTTACGATTTCGCCGCCACCGCTTTGGCGGACAAGCGCTCTTGTCTAAATGAACGCATGGGCAAGCAGCTCTTCGGCCCGAACATTAGCATCACCGACGACGTGTATCATCCGCTGCAACAGGGGGCTCCTTTCGATGGCGAGGGAGTGCCTCGCCATCGTGTCGGGCTCGTGGATCACGGCGTCCCCAAGAATCTCGTCTATTCCCGCGCTGCCGCAAAGGCCGCTCACAAGGAGCCCACCGGCCATGGGTTTCCTCTTCCCAACGAATACGGCGAAGCTCCCATGAATCTGGTGTTCGGTGGCGGAGACTCTTCGGTAGAAAAGATGGTCGCCTCCACCGATCGGGGTCTGCTCGTCACGCGACTCTGGTACATTCGCGAAGTAGATCCGTATGAAAAAGTCATGACCGGCATGACCCGCGACGGCTTGTTTCTCGTTGAAAATGGCCGGGTTAGCGCCGCGCGCAACTTTCGCTTCAACCAGTCGCTCATCGAAATGCTCAAAAACGTGGAACTGCTAGGCCCTGCCGTCCGCGCCACCGGAGAAGAAGCGTTCGAGATGGTTGTGCCCGCCATGAAAGTTCGCAACTTCCATTTCTCCGAAGTGACCAAATTTTAGCGATTCGGGCCCGGCACACCCTCACCTATCAAGAAATCAATTCACAGAATCAAAATTCTGCGTTGTACAACCAACCCCCTCCCGTTCGATAAACTGGTATGTCCTATCCGCATGGTCGAGGCCAGGGCGGTCAGTACGACGCGCGACCCCCCTCTGCCCGGGATCGTCACCCCAATTGGGGCCACCCGGACCATGACGCCTGCGGCACAGGATTTATCGCTCGCCTTGCCGGTGCTCCCAGTTACGAAATTATCCAGATTGCGCTTACCGCATTAGAACGTCTCACTCATCGAGGGGGAGTCGATGCGGACGGAGCTAGCGGCGACGGCGCAGGTTTGCTCACTTCGCTTCCCCAACCCTTTTTCCGCGCCCGCGCTCAAGAGCAGGGAATTGACCTCCCCGAAATGTTCGCGGTGGGTTTTGCCTTTCTTCCTCCTTCCGCTGTTCAGGAAGCCCGTGCGGCCGTGGAAGTCGCCGCGGACACCGAGCGGCTGCGTGTCATCGGCTGGCGGCGCGTTCCCATAAACACCAATTCTTTGGGTCGCCGGGCACTGGAGACGATGCCCGAGATTTGGCAGTTTTTCGTCGAACCCTTCCACCCTGCGCGCGGAACAGCCCGTTTCGAGTGGCGCCTCTCTCTCTTAAGAAAACGCGCGGAATCGCTCATGCCTCCGCGCTCTTACATCTGCTCGCTCTCTTCGCAAACCGTTGTGTATAAGGGCTTGCTCACGCCCTGGCAGTTTCCTCAGTTTTACGAAGACTTGCGCGACCCTTCGTTTGCAACTACCTTTGCCGTCTTTCACCAGCGTTATTCCACGAATACGCAGCCTTCCTGGCATCTCGCGCAGCCGTTCCGCTACGTTGCGCACAACGGTGAGATCAATACCATCGTCTCCAACCGTCGCTGGCTCCGCGCCAAAGCCGCCGAATTCCGCGCGCGACTTACCGTGGGTTCGTGGTTCCCGCTTCTTGAAGAAAACGTCAGCGATTCCGCGAGCTTCGACAATGCTCTTGAGTTGCGGCTGCTCGAAGGCCTCTCTTCGGAAGAAGCCATGCTCGCCATGGTCCCTCCCGCCTTTGAAAAAGATCCCCTGCTTTCGCGCGACGTGCGCAGCGCATTGACCGCTCTTTCGCGGCAAAGCGAGCCTTGGGATGGCCCTGCCGCCTTGGTTTTCTCCGATGGCCAGTTTGTCGGTGCCAAGCTGGATCGCAATGGCTTGCGCCCGCTGCGCTATACGCTCACTCATGATGGACTGCTGATCGCCGGCTCCGAAACCGGCCTGGTCGATCTGGACGAATCCCGGATCGCCGAGCGTCAGCGGCTCGGCCCGGGAGAGATGATCCTCGCCAATCCTGTCACCGGGCTTTTCTTGCGTTGGCGCGACATTCTCAAGCGTCTCGCCATTCAGCAGGCGCGCAATGCCATTCCGCAAACGATGCTGGCCGCGTCGGTCACCGCGCCTTCGACCCCCGTTAATGAACCAAAGCGCGTTGCGGCCGCTGCTGGCTGGACTGAAGATCAATTCAAGATTCTCTTTTCCGCTTTGACGCGCGGCAAGGAAGCGGACTGGAGCATGGGAGATGACGCGCCGCCCGCCTTTCTCTCCGCGCTCCCCAGAACTTTGTGGGATTACTGCAAGCAACGATTTGCGCAGGTCACCAACCCGCCCATCGATCCCTTGCGCGAAACCCACGTCATGTCTCTCGATGTCCATTTGAAAGACGGCCTCACGCTCCCGAGCCCGGTCATTTCGGAAGGCCAGCTGTCTCAGCTTTCCGCCATTCTCGGCCCCGAGCAGCGCATCGACATTACTTTTCCTGCCGCCACGGGAGTTCCGGGGGCGCGCTGCAGTTTTGCTCAGCTTTCTTCTACCCCTCTGAGCAGCAGCGGGCGCCCGGGGCTCCTCCTCATTTCTGATCGCTCAATCAGCGTCGAACGCGCACCATTGCCCGCTCTTCTTGCTACCGCAGCCGTGTGGAAAGCGATGGTCCGTGAGGGACTGTCGGATGTGCCGCTGATTGTCGAATCGGCCCAGGTTTTTGATACCCATCATGTGGCGCTGCTGGTAGCCGCTGGCGCCAGCGCCGTCTTACCTTACCTCGCGGATGAGTTTGCGGAATCTCTCGAACCAGGCGGCATGCAGAAGGCTCGCGGCGCTATCAACGCCGGTCTGCGAAAAGTTCTCGCTCGCATGGGCGTCTCTACGCTTGCCAGCTATCGCAATAGCCATCTTTTTGAAATTGTTGGCCTCTCGGAGGATCTCTGCGCGGAAGTGTTTGAAGATGCCGCCGATTATCCCGGCCAGAAATCGCTCGACGATCTGCTCTCTGATTATCTCCGCTTGCACAAAGCGGCCTTCTCTGCCGAATTCGATGAACTGCCCGATTCCGGCCTTTACCGTTTCCGCAAAGGAGCGGAACTGCACGCCAGTTCCCCCGAAGTCGTTCGCAGGCTGCACGCTCACGTCCGCGCGCCCGGTGCGAAGACCTACTCTGCGTTTGAAGAGCTGGCGGAACACCAGGGCCCCGTTTTTCTGCGGGATATGCTCGATACCATTCCCGACACCGCCGTTCCTCTTGACGAGGTCGAGCCGCTCGAGTCCGTCGTCAAGCGTTTCAGCACTCAGGCGATGTCTCTCGGCTCGCTCAGTCCGGAAGCGCACCGCACCTTGGCCCTGGCCATGAATCAGCTTGGTGGCCGTAGCAACACCGGCGAAGGCGGCGAGGATCCTCAGACCTATCGTTTTGAGCCGGCCGCTGCCAACAAGATCAAGCAAGTCGCCTCGGGCCGTTTTGGCGTCACCGCCGATTATCTCGTCCACGCCGAAGAACTCGAAATCAAAATGGCGCAGGGCTCAAAACCCGGTGAAGGCGGCCAATTGCCCGCGAAGAAAGTCAGCGAATACATCGCGCGCATCCGGCACGCCACGCCCGGCACTCCGCTGATTTCGCCTCCGCCGCACCACGACATTTACAGCATCGAAGACCTCGCGCAATTGATTCACGACCTGCGCGCCGTGAATCCTCGCGCGCGCATCGGCGTAAAACTCGTTTCCGGCGCTGGAGTCGGCATCATTGCCGCCGGTGTTGCTAAAGCAGGCGCCGACGTCATCACCATCAGCGGCCACAACGGCGGCACTGGCTCGTCGCCTTTGACTTCCATCAAGAACACCGGTCTTCCTTGGGAAATTGGTTTGCGCGAAACTCATGACACCCTGGTTCGCGCGGGCCTCCGTTCACGACTCTCTCTCCGCGTGGACGGAGGCCTGAAATTCGCCCGCGACATCGTTCTGGCCGCGATTCTCGGCGCTGACGAATTCGGCTTTGGCACCGCCTCCCTCCTCGCCATCGGGTGCGTCATGGCGCGGCAATGCCATTTGAATACCTGCCCCGTGGGTATCGCCACGCAGGACGAGAAATTGCGCGCGAGATTCCAAGGCAAGCCCGAAATGGTCATCGCCTATTTCCGTTCGCTCGCCGAGGAAGTGCGCAACCGCCTCGCGCAGCTTGGCGTTCGCTCTCTTAGCGAGCTCACCGGCTGGTACGACCGCCTCAGTGCCCGCTCGGGAGTCGATCCGTTCCTGGTTGTGCCCATCTCTCCCTCGAATCGCGTCGCGCCTCAGCAGGAGCCTGCCCTCCACGTCGGAGCGCTCGAAGAATCGCTGCATTTCTATACGGCTCTCGGGCTCCAGAACGAGTCTCAGCCGATTCAGAATTCCGATCGCAGCGTTGGCACGGGCTTGAGTGGGGAACTGATGCGCAAGCGCAAGAACTGCCTGCCCGGCGATGAAGAGATCAGGCAGAATTTTCACGGCGCGGCGGGCCAGAGCTTTGGAGCTTTTCTTGCCGAGGGTGTGACGCTCAAGCTGAAGGGTGAAGCCAACGACTATGTCGGGAAAGGACTTTCCGGCGGGACCATCGCGATCGCTGCGAGCCTCGCTGCTTCGAGGCGCGGTGATGTTCTTGCCGGCAACACGGTGCTCTACGGCGCCACGTCTGGTCAGCTCTTTATCGCGGGACGCGCCGGGGAACGCTTCGCCGTCCGGAATAGCGGCGCTCTTGCCGTCGTCGAAGGCGTCGGCCAACACGGTTGCGAGTATATGACCGGCGGTGTCGCCGTCATTCTCGGCCCGCTCGGCCTGAATTTCGGTTCCGGCATGACCGGCGGACTCGCGTACGTTTTGCGCGCCGAAGCCGAGGATGTGCTTCACCGTGATTTCGTGACTCTCGTCGAAATGGACTCTGACGAAGAAAGCTGGTTGCGGCGCACCCTGGAAGAACACGTCCACTTTACGGCAAGTCCTCGCGCATCCCGATTGCTCTCGCGGCGCGGCGCTTTGCCGCTGATGCGCGTGCAGCCGGTGCATTTCCAGGGAACTGTGGAAGCCACCTGGAGCTCCATCCTCGGTCAATTCAAGCGTCGTCACGCGATTTTGCCGGCGCCAATTGCCGCGCCGATTTCACAAGCGGCGTTTCACGCCTGAGCAGGCCGGGAAGGCCCGGGAAAGGAAGACATTAACTCCGCATCCGGCAAACAGAATTCGTTATAATCCCTGCCGGGCGTTCTGACTATGGACTTTGACCAGCTCACTACTTTTGTTTTTGTCGCCAAACTGAAGAGTTTCTCACGCGCGGGCCAGAAGGTGTTCCGCTCGCAATCCGCTGTCAGCGCCCAGATTCGCCAGCTCGAGCAAGCTTACAAAGCCAGGCTTCTCGACCGCTCTGCCAAGTCCGTCGAGCTGACTCCCGCCGGCGAAGTTCTTTTCGAATACGCTGAGAGGCTGCTTCGCTTGCGCGACGAGTCCGTCCAGGTCGTCGCCGACCGCGGCAACGTCGTTCAGGGCCCAGTCGTCTTCGGCGCCAACGAAGCTACCTGCCTCTATTTGCTCCCTGATATTTTTGCGGAGTTTCAGCGCCGCTACCCGCTGGTGCACATCAGCATCTATCGCAATTTCAGCCACAAGATTCTCCAGCGCGTCGAAGACGGCTCCGTCGATGTCGGCATTGTCACCCTGCCCATCAAATCGCCCAACCTGAAAATGCACCACATTTACAAGGACCGTTTGCGTTTTATGGTCAGCACCAAGAACCCGCTCGCTCATCGTTCCAAGATCACTCTTGCCGAAGTTGCCGAACAGCCGCTCATTTTTCCACGCACTGGTTTCACCCGTCAGGTTCTCGACAAGCTTTTCCGGCCGTATCGCGCTCGCATTCACGTCACCATGGAACTCCCCAGCATCGGCATGATCAAGCGCTTTGTCGCCGCCGACGCCGGCGTCTCCTTCATCAGCGAGAGTTTTGCCAAGGATTACGTCAAAGCGGGAGAGGTGAAGCTGCTTACCGTCGAAGGCGTGGACCTCTGGCGCGAGCTCGGCCTCGTCTACCGCCGTGACCGCAGCCTTCCCCGCGCCGCCCAAGCGCTCATCGGCATCATCCGTGAGCACCGCAAAGCCGCCGAGCCCGCGGAAGCCGCCGCCAGCTAGCTCCTTATCTCGATCCGAGGATTCGCGCGTCGCCTGCATCATGAGATGCAAAGGCAGGCTGGATGGCCTACTTGCTTGCTGCCGCTACTGGATCAGGCGAGAAGTTCGCGCGGCGCAGAAACTCCGCAAACCGGGGGTCCCCGCGTAGCGGATCGAAAAAGGGATGCACCTTCAGGAATTGCACAATCATTGAATGTTCCTGGTAGGCGCGCTCGAGCCATGCAAACGACTGTTCTTTGTCGTCGAGTCCGAGATAGGCATTCAAGAAAGCAGCGGCAGGAACATAGCCGTCCTGCTGCCGTCGTTTTAATTCATCAAGAAGGCGGACTGCTTCGGGTCGACGTCCGGCGTGCGCGTACGCTCTGATAAGCACGGCGATTACAGCCGAGCTGCGCTTGCTGAGAGCAACCCCTTTTTCCAATGGCGGAATCGCTTCCTCCGCTTGACCGTTTGCGATCAGCGCGAAACCGAGGAACCAGTAAGCGGAGGCATCATCCGGGCGCAAGGCCAGATCGCTTCGCAGTTCGCGAATGGCTTCATCGTAGTGGCGTGCCTGGAATAGGATCCACCCAATGTTATCGCCGCTCACACCGAGCGGGTCGAGTTGTCGGCCACGCCGGGACCATTCCAGCGCCTCCTCCGTCCGGCCTTGGCACAGGAGCCACCTCGCATACGCGAGGTGCGCCCCGGCATCATTGGGGTTCAATTCCAGGGCCAGCTTGTATTCCGCCTGGGCCTCGCTCCACTGCCACTGTTCCTGATATACGGCCGCCAGCAGGGCGTGTGCTTCCGGGACCGCGGGATCCAATTCCAGCGCCTTTCGCGTCGCGCTGATCACTTTTGGCCGCACTTCACTTGGAGGAGCCCCGCCGATGCCGGGTGTGCCCAGTTCGTAGTACGCGCTTGCCAAGCCGATATACGCCGGTGCAAACGCCGGGTCCTTGTTGATCGCCTGCTCAAAGTGGGCAATGCTTTTTTTCACTTCGCCTTGGTCGTAGCTGTCAGTGAACATCCCTCGGAGATAGCTCTCATAAACCTCGGGTAAGACTTGGCGCGCGGCTACGAGTCTGGCGCGTTCTGGACCAGTGACCGTAGCCCGAACTCTCCAGGCAATGGCCTGTGCCACCTCGCTCTCCAGGACGAGGGCATCACCGAACTCGCGGTCGTAGGTTTCCGACCAGAAATGCTCGTCGGTGTCGGCCCGAATCAACTGAACGCTGATACGAATCTTGTCTCCGGACCGAACCACGGAGCCTTCGATGACGGCGTCGACGTTTAGTTCCTTGGCAATCGCCGGCACGGACTTTCGCGTCCCTTTGAAGTGCATTGTAGATGTGCGAGAGATCACCCGGAGAGCGTGAATAGACGAAAGCCGGGAAATGAGTGCCTCTGTCATGCCATCCGAGAGGTAGTCCTGCGCGGGATTTCCAGAGAAGTTTTCCAGCGGGAGAACTGCCAGCGACCGGATGCCCCCGCTGGCGCTTGCCGGTTGTCGGGTGGTCCATTCGTGTACAAGCCACAACAGGCCGGCGGCTAATGCCAGGGCCGCGAGGACCGCCCTCTTACGCGCACGAGCCCAGCTTCGGAAGCCCTCTGACGCCGCTCTCGCATCCTGGGCATCCGTTGCGGCCTCCGGCGCCCGCTGATCCCTCCAGGCATCCAGTTCCGTTGCGTAGGCGTAAACCGACCCGAGCTTGCTGTGCTGAATGCGATGGACAGGCAGCCCCTCGCGCTTCTCCCACCGGCGGACCGTGGTGACGTCCCGGCCCAGATAAGCGGCAATCTCCTTCCAGGACTCCAGACGACGCCCTTGGGCATCCGCGCTGGGCTTGGGGGGTAGGGTCGCCTCGAGAGACATGGGCCTGAGGGCTCCTGCTAAGTGGTAAAAGTATCACACCGCTCCGTTTCCGTGGCAACTGCCGAATCAGGTGACAAGAGCAGCGCTCGCCGCACTTTGCCCCTCTTCGCCTCTCTTTGCCCGTTGCGCCAAGGCATATACCGGGCACAGTATCCCCCTGCGAGCGATCAAGTCGGGCGCGACCAATGCCATGGTTGTCGTGCCTCCTCTCCCAGATTTGGGCTCAATCAACGACTATCAAGGGAGCTTCGTATGTCCAAAACTCGAATTTCGACAACGGTTCTGTCGGGAGTCATGCGGAAGATTTGCAAATCGACGGGATGTAACGTCGGCTTTTTTCTCCCACTTCGCCAGCGAAGTGCCGGCGCGGCTTTGAAAAGCGCAGTGCTCTTGCTGACTGTGGCGCTGCTCGCTGTCGGCCCGGTACCGGTGTCGGCGGCCGCACCCGACCCGGTGCTCGAGTGGATCGGTGTGATGAACACCACGGTCCTGAAAGCGGGCACTGCTCCAAACGTTACCGGTCGCGTGGTCGCGTTGGTATCCGCATCAGTGTTCGATGCCGTTAACGGTATTGAGCCACGTTTCCATTCACTGCATGTGAGGCCGGACGCACCTCGTAATGCGTCGCAACGCGCCGCGGCGATTCAGGCGGCCTATGTAATTTTAATGAACCTCTATGGAGCGAAGCAGGGCGGGACTCTCACTAGCCAGCATGATGCATCGCTCGCGGCGCTGGCCTCAACCGAAAAACCCGAATCCATTGCCGCGGGAGTCGCGTGGGGACAAAGCGTGGCGAACGCCATCTGGACCTGGAGACTGGCGGACGGGTTCGCGCCCACGCCGCCGCCCTTCTTTGGAGTACAGAGCATAGCCGGCACTCCGAATTCCTTGGGCTTCTGGCGCCCCACGCCACCGGCGAACGCATCAGGTGCAACACCGCAGATCGCCACAATGACGCCTTGGGTACTGACGCGCCCGTCGCAGTTCCGCTTGCCGCCGGCACTGGCCCTCAATAGCTCGGTGTACCTTGCCGATCTCAGCGAAGTCCAGAAGATGGGTAGCCTCTCCAGCGCAAGTCGCTCAAGTGAACAGACGGAGGTCGCATTGTTTTGGGCGCTGAACACTCCACTCGCGTGGAACCGTGTCGCAGCACAGCTTTCGGCGGCGCGCGGGCTCAGTCTGACCGAGAATGCGCATTTATTTGCCGTGCTCAATGTAACTCTCGCAGATGCGATAACGGCATGCTGGGATAGCAAGTACCGCTACACTTTCTGGCGGCCAGTCACCGCGATCCGAGCAGGTGCCGCGCCGGGAGACCTCGACGCCGATTGGAAGCCGCTGCTGGACTCTCTGACCGGCACTCCTGCGCATCCCGAGTATCCGTCTGCGCATTCCACATACAGCGGCGCCGCTGCCTTTATCCTGGCCACCACCTTTGGAGAGAACACCGCCTTCAGCGTCACCTCCGAGATACGTCCAGGTACTCGTTCCTATGCGAGCTTTCCCGAGGCGATCGCCGAAATCGCCGATGCGCGCGTCTTTGGCGGCATTCACCTCCGAAGCAGTTGCGCCCAGGGGAATTCCCTGGGTCGAGCTGTCGCGGATTACGTGTCCAGGCATGCCATGCGTGCGCGAGGCGACGACCGAGACGATGAAGATTAGGCTCAAGGGCTCGCTTATTCGTCGGGGATGACTGACCAAGGCGAGCACTCAACGGTTTTTCTTTTGACAGAGTTTCTAATGGACGCTGAAGTCTAGGCTGGCGATCGCCCGAGAGATTACATTTTCCTGAATCTGAATGAGGTCGCTGTCAGCGTAGGTCATGGCCAGCACCGTGAACATGTCCTTGCCACGCGCAATGACAACCAGCTTGCCCGACCAGTCGTGCTCGTCAGCTTTGCCACGGTATTGATACTCCACCGCGGGCAATCCGCCGACCGCCGTTTTGCGCTGGGCGAGCCGCTGATAATTGACGTACACGTCTTGCAGTCTTTTCTCCACCCCTGCGGCCGCCGTGTCGAGAGGTTCTTTCGTTTTCTCCTCGCCGACGACCATCAGCGTGGACTCGTTGGAGGTGCCCATTGCCACGATCGCGTTCGGAAGGGCTCCACGCGCCTCTTCGATCAGGCTCCAGCTCGGCGCTTTGTACATGCGGAATCCATGAGTGTAGTTCGTATAGAGATTGCCCTGGATCTCTTCGCGGTTCGCGGGAACTTCGGGTTCTTTTGGCGGCGCGGGCTGCGCCGAAGAAGCCGCCGGCGCGCTCGGCGTCGTCGCCGGAGATCCCTTGATTGTCGGCGCTGCGCCATTGCTCGCCGTATTCGCTGGAGCTTCCGGTTTCACGGCGGTGTTCGTTACTTTCGCCGAAGTCTTGTCCGCTTTCCCCGCTGGCCCTGGGTTTACCGTTTTCACGCTCGCATTCGTCGCCGCTGCGCCAGCATCAGCAGACTTAGTCACTGCTGACTCCGCCTGAGGTTGGGGTGTGCCACTCTCGGCTTTTGAGGGCGGAAGGTCTGCGCTCTTCTTTGACCCTGCCGGCGTTTCCGGTTTTCCCGCCGGCGTAGATGGAATGATGGACTCGATTTTGTCCTTTTCGATCAGCTCATATCCAAAATCAGTCTTGATTTTGAACATGTTGTCTTCATAGGCCACAATCACGCCGTACAGCTTCCTGCCGCCTTTCAGTCGAATCTCATCCGCGCGCGCCGGGAGCGCGCTGACGCAGAACGCCATGGCAAGGGACGCTAAAAATAGGGGGCCGCGCATATTGGGGACAGCCACACAGAAAGTATCCCGCCACCCAATGCGGGCCGCAACCTTCACGCGCGGGGTGGTGTCCGGCGTGCTACCTCCGCCAGTAGCGCACGCAAGCGGCTCGCGAGCCGTTCCACTTCGCCGGCCGCCGCGCTCAGCCGCGCGCGCAGCGGTTCCGGCAGTTGTGCGTGTGTTTGCTGCAGCGCCAGCGCCTCGGCAATGACTCGGATTTGCTTGCGACTGAGCGGATTGAGCCTCTCCCAGAGCCTGCGCTTGCTGCTACGGTTTCGCCCCAGCCACTCCTCGCCGGTTCCCGCCGGCCGCCCCGCTTCCGGTTCCGCTACTGGCTCCAGATTTTGTTTTCTTGTCTGAAATACCATGTTTAGAACTACTTTTCATTGCGCGACGCCTGAGACCAGTCGCGCTCGTACGTGCGCCACAGATAGATATCACCAAAGCCGAGAGAATTCCACCAGGCGTCGAGCATGGTGCGGTCCAGGCGAAGTATGCCGTCGCGGGTGACGCCCGCCGGAGGCGAAGCCAGCGACGCGAGCCGGTCATAAACGCCCGGGCGATCCGCGCCGCTGACGCGCGAGAGCAAGTGCCAGAGCGTAAGAGCGTCGTCCTTGCGCGCCTCAACGAGCAGGATGCCCAGCAGGGCGTTGCGTTCCGCGGGCGTATGCGATTCAAAGTCAAATCGAGATAAAGCGCTGCGAAATGATTCAGAGGCGCTTTCAGAATACGGCGTGCCCGGCCCGATCTTCGGACGCGTTTGACAAATCGCGCCGGCAGGGATGAAAGACTCGTGGCCGTTCAGCTTGAAACCCACCCAGCCCATGGTGGTACGCAGAAGCCCTGCTCCGGATTCGTCCACGTGCAGTGTGTAGACGCAGCCGAGGTCCACAGCGACGGCCGAAGGCGTATCAACGACAAATTGACCGGGAGGCGCCCAGATAACGGCGTGAATGGTTCCACGTTCGAGAGAGAGCCTCTTGCGGCCCGGCCCGTTGGTGATCAAGCGCAGGCGCGAGCCGGGGTCTACTTCCACGCGGCCCGTCTCATCAAGAGTAATGCTGGCGCGTGAAGCGCCGTCGGTCACTAGCGTTTGCCCAATTCCCAGCTTTCCCGGTCCCGACTTTTCGCCCAGGGAATGCCAGCCAACGCGCGGTGCGCCTTCCAGACGGACGACATCCCATGACGGTCCGGGATTTCCACTTGATCTCTGCCGCATGAAAAGAAACGCCGTCGCAGCAAGCAGAAAGGAAACCGCGACAGCGCTTAGCTGGTATTCCCATCTCCAATAGAAAAAGTTCCAGGGCCGTTTCACTTTATGAGTCTGAGCGTCCTGATCGAACGCAGGCGCAGGACGATTGTGGCGATACCGCCCAAGGGCCTTCTCGAGTTTTTGGACTTCCGGGTCAGGTTCGCCGGAGCCGTCCCACAAATAATCGTCTTTCATAAACTATTCCTTAGGTCCCTTACTCCAGTGATGCGCCTCTTGCGGTCGACGCCAATTTCTCGCGCAGCAATTGCATGCCGCGATAAAGGTTCACGCGCACCGAACCGTGCGTCAGCCCCGTGCGCGCCGCGATTTCTGGCCCGGTCATTCCCTCCACCAGCCGAAGGATGAGCGGTTCGCGATACGCCTCCGGTAGCCCGCGAACCACGCTCAGAATCATCGCGGCTTCCTGATCGGCTGCGTCGTTAGTCGTCCGGCTCTCGGCGTGATTCTCGGAAACAGGTTCGGTGACTCTCTCGTCTGGAATCGCTTTGCGGAAGTAATCATTCGCGCGATTTCGAGTGATGGTTCCGAGCCAGGCTCCGAAACGAGAAACATCACGCAAGGCATGGAGCTGACGCAGCGCCAGAAGGAAGACTTCCTGGACGAGGTCATTCACTTCGCGCGGCGGAACGCGAGCGAGCAGGATGCCGTGGACCATGCGCGCGTAGCGTTCGTAGAGGCATCCGAACGCGGCGCGATCGCCGTCGCGAGCGGCGGTAACGAGGGAGTCTTCCTCGCGTGATTCGGCGGCAGGCAACGCAATCACAGCCTGACGTTCCATGCTTGAGGTCCGAAAGTCAATGCTGTATCCCACGTTTAAGCCATCGTGACCGAACGCCGGATCGATATGCAAGACGCAACGGGTGGGCAAGTGTTAACAGCCGTTGCTGGATTAAACTGTTTTCAGGCCCCCCTTAGCCCTTCACTCGCAAGCGGTTACCGGGTGCGGAAAAAACTTACCCTCCATTGACAACAATTTTATGAGTTCCTGCGTCCAATATCATGGAGAACAAAAATCGCAAGGTACCCCGGCCTATCGGACAGTGATTGTCCCGGCGCATCGCAATTCGGCTGCAACCTACTGGAATTGACAGTGTTATACTTTGGCAGCAGGCCGAGTTCGGCCGCTGGCGAAATGGGGCCGCGGGGGCCAATATAAAGGGGTTGTAGACATGGGAGAGCAAGTGAAGGAACTTATGGATTGGGCGCGGCGCAGGAAAGTGCTCGCTGCGGTATTTGTCGCATTCACGCTGGTAGTTGGAATTCTGATTGGCTCCATCGTTTCCGGCCGCGTGTCGGCGACCAAGGGCTTCGGATTCTCCGGCACCACGGCGACGCCGCTTACCGTGCCGGACCCGATTCCCGCTTCCAATTCGTTCGCCGGGATCGTGAATCGCGTGGAACCCGCGGTTGTGAACATCGCCACGACGCAAGTGCTGGAGCGCAAGCAGTCCAAGAAGCGCCGCGCGCAGCCATACGATCAGGATGATCCGATGCAGGACTTCTTCGACCGTTTTTTTGACGGCCGACAGGATGGGCCTCCGCAGGCGGAGAGAAGTCTGGGTTCCGGCGTGATCGTGGACAAGCGCGGATACATTCTCACGAACAACCACGTCGTCGAGCAGGCCACCAAGATCCAAGTCCAGTTGAACGGGGATACCACGCGCTACACGGGCAAAGTTGTGGGCGTGGATGAGGATACGGACCTGGCGGTAATCAAGATTGACGCGAACAAGGAATTGCCTATCGCCAAGCTGGGAAACTCGGATGGTGTACAAGTCGGCGACTGGGTCCTCGCGATTGGCAGCCCCTTCGGACTGCAAGCCACAGTGACCGCGGGCATCATCAGCGCCAAGGATCGCGGTGGGATCGGGCGTCAGTTCCAGAGATTCCTGCAGACCGACGCGGCCATCAATCCGGGAAATTCCGGCGGCCCGCTGGTGGATTTGGCCGGGGAAGTCATCGGGATCAACACCGCGATTATTACCGGCGGACGCGGGTATGAAGGCGTGGGCTTTGCGTTGCCGTCCACCACGGCTATCAACGTTTACGACCAGATCATCAAGCAAGGCCGCGTGACGCGTGGTTCCATCGGCGTCAGCTTCCAGGAGGAGCCCAGCACAAACCCGATCACGCTGAAATCGTTGGGCGCTCCCTACGGCGTCGTGATCGAAGGCGTCGAGCCGGGCAGTCCGGCCGAGAAAGCCGGTTTGAAGGGCGGCGACGTAATCACCAGTGTGAACGGAAAACCGGTGAAGACCGGAAACGACCTGGTGAACCCGATTGCGCAGGCTCCTATCGGCAGCAAGGTGAAACTAACCTACATTCGTGACCGCGCGCAGAAAGAAGCCACTGCCGAGGTGGGCGACCGCACGCGAGTGTTCCCGAATACCGCGGGCCGCCTGGGTGACCAGCCTGGCGAAACAGCGCCACCGGAGTTCGGCCTGCACGTGGAAGAGTTGACGCCGGAGCGCGGGCATCGCGTCGGCATGGAAGGGCAAAAGGGCGTGCTGGTGACGGAAGTCGAACCAGCATCCTTTGCGGATGATTTGAATTTCGGGCGCGGCGACGTGATTACGCAGGTTAACGGCGAAGCGGTGACCTCGGTTGCCGATTACCGCAAGGCGGTGGCAAAACTGAAGCACGGTGAAGATGTTGTCTTCAAGGTTCTTCGCCGGCAGGACAGCGACCGGGTGCTGACGCTCTATTTGTCGGGCAAAGTGCCGGCTGACGCGCAGCAATAGTTACAGCAATAACAATCGAACGAAACCAGACACGGATCATCATGCGAGTCCTAAAGGCGATCAACTTGGCCCTGACGTTGTTTCTGGCGGCGGGGCTAGGTGTGTTCGCGAGTACGGCGCAAGCAAAGGCCGCAGCGCCCAAGAAGGCTGCTTCTTCCAGGGCCAGGGTCGTTTCGCACGGGAAAAGAACTTCGAGGAGATCCAGCCGGCGGGAGCGGGGGCAAAAGGCTCCCACTCCCGACCGCATTTCCGAGATTCAGCAGGCGCTCGCGAAAGACGGTTCGTTCGCAGGGAAACCGAACGGGAAGTGGGACGCTGCGACGGTTGAAGCGACCAGGAAATTCCAGGAAACTCATGGCCTGAATCCGACCGGCAAGCTGGATGCGAAAACTCTTCAGCAATTGGGCCTTGGCTCTCAAACCGCGGGCGTTGCTCCGCCCATTCCTCCTGTGAGCGCTTCTTCGCTGCAAAATACGACGCCCACTCAGCCGCTCCGCCGTCAGCAGTAAGGGCAGTTCTTCGCGATTGCATTCCATCGACAACTGAATTAGAAAACTGGCATCGTTCAGCGTGTGTTTGCGGGACGAAGGGATGGGTGTGCCATGAAACCGAAGAAGGTTCTGCTGGCAGCGGTTCTCGGTGCGGCATGTGTGCCCGGGATTTACGCACAGGAGAAGGCGAACGCCAAGACGGGGAAAGCCATCAAGGCCGTGCGCTTTGGAAAACTCTGGGATGGCAAGGGGAAACTCTGGGCGAATGCCATTGTGATTGTGGAGGCTGACCGCATTCGCGAGGTCACGACGGATGCATCGGCGATACCGGCAGGCGCGGAAACGATTGACCTGTCGAAATACACCGGATTGCCCGGGCTGATCGATGTCCATACGCACATTACGATGTACACCGATGAGACTCCCGGCGAACCGATGCTGAAGCAGCTCACCAGCAATTCTCCGGCAGTGGAAGTATTTCTCGCGCGCAAAGGCGCCATGCGCACGCTGGAAGCAGGCGTGACGACGGTGCGCGATCTTGGCGCCGACCAGTACATGGACATCGCCATGCGCGACCTGATCAATCGTGGAGAAATGATTGGTCCCCGCATGTTGGTCTGCGGATACGGGCTTTACATCACGAACACGCCTTACAAGGCGGGATTGAATCTTCCTGCTGGCGGCATCGCCGATGGCGTGCCCGAAGTTCTGCGAGCGGTGCGGCAGCAGGTCGCCGCGGGCGCGGACGTGATCAAAATGTACGCTTCGACCGGCACGGATGACGATGTCACCGGCTTTCAGACTTACAACTACGAAGAGATCAAAACGGCTGTGGACGCCGCGCACAAGTTCGGGAAAAAGATTGCGATTCATTCGTACGGCCCGGATGGGGCGCGCGACGCGGTACGCGCTGGAACGGATTCCCTGGAACATGCCACGGACATGGACGACGCCACAATTCAGGAGATGGCCAAGCGCGGAACGTTTTATGTTCCCACGATCGATCACAACCGCTATTACCTCGACAACTGGCAGAAGATTGGCTATGCGAACGGTTTTCAGGAGAAGACCAAGGCGTTCATTGAGCGCAACCTGGAGACGGCGCGCAAAGCGCTCAAAGCCGGCGTGAAATTTGCGATGGGTTCTGATGCGATTTACACCATGTTTGGGCAGAACACGCGCGAGCTTGGCTGGTTCGTGAAAGCAGGAATGACGCCGGAGCAGGCGCTGCGCACCGCTACCACCAATGCCGCGGAGTTGTTGGCCAAGGAAAAGGATCTCGGCGCCGTCGCTCCGGGTTATTTCGCGGACCTTGTCGCCGTGGAAGGCGACCCGCTGGCAGACATCAACCTGGCCATCAACAACGTGCGTTGGGTCATGAAAGCCGGCGGCGTGGTGGTGGACAAGACCAAGGGACAAGTTTCGCTAGTGAAAAACCGAAGCGCAGAAGGACCCACCCTTGCAAAAAACAAACCCGCAAGGATGGGCCACCCAAAGGCGCTTTTCGGAATTAAGGCGCGGCCACCCGCGCGAATTTCGGCTAATTTGTTCTGTCACTGTTTCAAGTAACGAAGCGCAACACATCCTGATTTAAGAATCTTGGACTCAACAAGTTTCACTTGTAATTTCTCCGGCAGGCTCATGCCTTCCGACAACCGTCTCCCTTCTCCTGCAACTATTGGCTGAACGACAAAATTATATTCATCAACCAGACCAAGCTCTATCAGTTGTGAAGGAATACTTACACCGCCGACTAAAATATTGTTGCCTTGTTCCTTTTTCAATTTAAGTATTTCGTCTCGAAGGTTCGTACGAACAATTCTCGTGTTTGTTCCTTCAGCGCTGTCTAATGATTGCGAGAAAACAATTTTGTTGATGGAGTCAAATGTGTCAGCAAATTCATTCTCTGCTTTTGACTCAGAATGGCTTTTTGCGATATCAGGCCAATAAGGAACCATCAATTGGTAGGTTTTACGCCCAAAGACGAGCAGGTCAACATCTCGCAGGAGGTGCGTATAATATTCAAGTAGTTCTTCATCGGCAATCCCTTTGGTGTGGTCGCAGCAGCCGTCCAGCGTAATGTTGATTGCGAAGATTACATTTCTCATTTTCGCCTCGGATTGAGCATCTAATGGCTAAAAACCACAATCAAGGTTTCAGACGCAAACCAACAACAGAGATATTCACGATTATGGTGTAGCGAGGGGTTTGTAAATGAGACCGATGACGATTCCGATGATAGTCCACTGGACGAAGTAAGCCGCAGCTTGTCCCAGAGCGAGCTTCAGCCCGATGTTCAGGTTCACGTAGTTGTGCAGCACAAATGCGCAAACCACGAAAATGCCAATGAGCACGCCGAAGCGCGCACCTTCCGCGATGCCCGATCCGCCCTGATGGTTCATTGCGAAAAGTATGGCGACAACCAGGATCGATAGGAAAGTTGCGACGAATCCAACCGGCATAACCTTCATCATTTCTTCCTTAGGCCGGAATACAGCCGGGTACTTGTGGCCTTCTTTGATAAGACCCGGCACCAGCCAAAACACTAAGAAACCAAAGACAAAAGACGCGACCGTGCCACCAAGCGCCGCCAGCCCGAGACTGGAATAGTTCATTCGCCCTCCTTTACCAATTGCGGATCAAAATCATGGCACACAGGAGGCTCGCGCGAGAAGCAGGTATGGAAGATCTGTATAGGCTCGTTTTCGCCCCGGCGAGTGGCGACCTCCATGGGTCGTGGCTTAGTCTCAAGTCCTCGAATCTGGTTCACTGCGCCGAGCCATTGCACCGATGGCACAGACTGCCAACTTACGCTGAGCCTCCATTTTTTGTGAATAATCGCTGCGCAAGAGCTGTACCAGCGTTGTCGCGACGCGGCGGTGAAGGTATTGGGATACCCTCCTGCGGGTAAGTTACTGGGATTACTCACATTGCTAAAGAGATTCAGGCGCTGAGTCTTGCGCAGATCGCCGCAAGTCGCATTGCGCAGTGGTGGGCTGGGCAGGGTTGGCTGGGTAATTTGACCGTGCTGCGAGGCAACGGTAGAATTTAGCTTCCACGCGGTTGTGTTCGCGTTCACACCCGAAAGGCTAACGCCGAAAACGAATCGGCAGTCGTCAGGTATCGAGGAGGAAGTATGGCCACGGCAGTCGCGCCCCGGATATTCAGGAATTTCATCAATGGCGAGTGGGTGGAATCGCGAAGCGGCAAAGCATACGAGAACCGCAACCCCGCCAACACGGATGAATTGATTGGCATGTTTGCGTCTTCCACCGCTGAGGACGCGGATGCGGCCGTGGATGCCGCGAAGGAAGCCTATAAAACGTGGCGGCTGGTGCCTGCTCCCAAGCGCGCGGAGATTCTCTTTCGTGCGGCTGAACTCCTCGTGCAGCGCAAGGAAGAGTTCTCCAAGGACATGACGCGCGAAATGGGCAAGGTCCTAGCGGAAACCCGCGGCGACGTCCAGGAAGCCATCGACATGACGTATTACATGGCCGGCGAAGGGCGGCGGCTGTTTGGCCAGACCACGCCATCGGAATTGCCGAACAAGTTTGCGATGAGTGTGCGTCAATCCGTCGGCGTGTGCGCCATGATTACGCCATGGAATTTTCCCATGGCAATTCCTTCCTGGAAGATCATGCCTGCCTTGATCAGCGGAAACACCGTGGTGATTAAGCCCGCCCAGGATACGCCCCTGTCCGTATACAACCTGGTGCAAGTGCTAACCGAAGCGGGTGTCCCGCGCGGCGTGCTGAACCTGGTAGGCGGCAGCGGCTCCACGGTCGGTGCTGCGCTCGCAGGGCATCGCCACGTGCCGGTAATCAGTTTCACCGGATCGACAGAAGTGGGCCGCATCATATCGAAAACTTGCGCTCCGGATTTCAAACATTGCAGCCTGGAAATGGGCGGGAAAAACATCATCATCGTGATGGACGATGCCAATCTGGACCTGGCGGTTGATGGCGCGGTTTGGGGAGGATTCGGCACTACGGGTCAGCGCTGCACAGCGGCCAGCCGCGTCGCGGTGCACAAAAGCGTCTACAGTGAATTCGTCTCGCGATTTGTGGAGCGCGTGAAGTCTCTCAAGGTGGGCAACGGGCTGGATGCTTCCACGGAGATGGGGCCGTGCATCAATGAGTCGCAATTGAAAACGGTGATGTCGTACGTGGACATCGGAAAAAATGAGGGCGCTAAATTATTGACTGGCGGAAATCGACTGGACGGCGGCGCGTACGCGAAAGGCTGGTTCCACGAGCCGACGGTGTTCGGCGACTGCTCGCCGGACATGCGCATCGCGCAGGAAGAAATCTTCGGCCCGGTGGTGTCCGTGATTCCCATCAACAGTTTGGAACATGCCATTGACGTGGCGAATGGCGTGGCTTACGGCCTGTCGGCTTCCATCTACACGCGCAACGTGAACCGCGCCTTCCAGGCCACGCGCGATCTCTACACCGGAATTGTCTACGTAAACGCGCCGACCATCGGTGCGGAGACGCACTTGCCCTTCGGCGGCACCAAGCAAACCGGCAACGGCCACCGTGAAGCAGCTATTGCCGCGATCGATTTCTTCACCGAATGGAAGACCGTGTACATCGATTATTCCGACAAGCTGCAGCGCGCCCAAATCGACAACAATTAGTTGCGCCGCGAAACCAGGAGATGACAAAAAAAGCGGGTTGTGAGGCGCAGGATAAGTCCTGCCTCATCTGTTCTTTATCGCAATCCGGGAAGCGTCCCACGTTGACCCCGCTTGACACACTTTCTACAATATAGGTGGCGCTCTTTAGCACTAGGAGTAGAGTGCTGCTATGAGGAATTCAGCCCTCCAGGAACGGCGCAACCGCCAGATTCTGGCCGATATTGTCCGTGCATACATCGAGACTGGTGAGCCCGTGTCTTCGCGCGCGATTTCAAAGGGTTTTGAAGAATCACTGAGCACGGCCACGATTCGAAATGTGATGGCGGATCTGGAGGATGGCGGTTTTCTGTATCAGCCGCATACTTCGGCAGGGCGCGTGCCGACGGCAGCGGCATACCGGTTTTTTGCGCAGGAGATTGCTTCGCAAGCGACTATCACAACGGTGGATCGTGAATGGATCCAGCGCGAGATGGGCGGCGCTACGAGCGCGGCGGAAATCACGGAACGCGCCGGACACGTGCTGGCGGAAGTCTCCAACGGCCTTGGCATCATCGTTTCGCCTCCATTGGGCAAAACCGTTCTGGAGCACGCGCGGATGTGGCTCCTTCCGGATGGCCGGGTAGTCGTCGTGCTTATCTCGCCCGGAGGGAATACGCGAGACAAGATCCTGCGCCCCAACCGGTTGTTCACGCAGGCCGAACTCGACGCGACTGCGGACTTCTTGAATCGCCACTATTCCGGCTGGACCCTGGAAGCCATCCGCAGCGACCTTTTGCAGAAGCTGGCGACAGAGCGCGAGCGCTACGAAGGCATGGCACAAAGCGCGCTGACGTTGTGCGACCCGGCAGTGTTGGGCGACGAATCCGCCACGAGCGTGCACGTCGAAGGGACGGCCCAGATTATTGGCGCAGCGGAATTTGTGGATCAGGCGCAATTGCGCGATCTGCTGGCGGCCATCGAGGAAAAGCACCGGCTCGTGACGGTGTTGAATGCCTGCATTGAAACGCCCGAACCGGTGCATGTGCAAATCGGCGTGAAAGAAATTTCTGAGGCAGGTGAAAACCTGGCGCTGATCAGCGCCGCGTACACCAGGAACGATTTGGTGCAGGGTTCGCTTGGCGTGCTGGGGCCGACGCGCATGCACTACGAGCGCGCCATGACCGCTGTCGCGTATGTGGCGCAGCTCTTCAGCGAAGCGCTGAGCAAAACTTGAGAACTTTTTGGCACAGGAGACGCAGGAAAGTGAGCGAAAAGGAAGTGAACATCAATGTCAATATCAACAAGGACTCCGACGAACAAACCGCGGAAGCCCAGGCGGTTGCCGCCGATACGGCCAAAGCCGATGCGGAGATGGCCAAGCTGACCGCCGACCTGGAAGAATTACGCCAGACACTGCTTCGGCGTCAAGCGGACTTTGACAATTACCGCAAGCGCATCGAGAAAGAACGCTTTGAGGATTCCAGGCGCGCCACCGCTCGCGTGCTTGAAGGGCTCATTCCCATCATCGACAGTTTTGAGCACGCGCTCGCGGCGCACCGCGAGGCCGAATACGACAGTTACCGCAAAGGGTTTGAGCTCATCTACAAGCAGCTCCTGGACACGGTGACGAAGCTCGGGGCCGAGCGAATCGATCCCCTCGGAAAGTCGTTTGATCCGCACCTGCACCAGGCCGTTGACCGCGCTGAAACATCGGACCACAAAGACGGCACAATCTTACAGGTGTTCCAGCCGGGGTATGTGTTTCATGGACGCGTGCTGCGTCCGGCCATGGTGCGTGTAGCGGTGCATCCCAATCCTGCATCGAAAGAAGCAGTGAACTAAAGGAGATCGAAAGTTTCCATGGCCAAGGGAAATCAAAGGGATTACTACGAGGTTTTGGGCATTACGCGAACTGCCGCGGTCGATGAAATTAAATCCGCGTACCGCAAAGCCGCGCTGAAGTGGCATCCGGACCGTAATCCGGAAAACAAAGCCGAAGCCGAAGTAAAGTTCCGCGAATGCACTGAAGCCTACAGCGTGCTGAGCGATGCTCAGAAGCGCCAGATTTACGATACCTACGGCCACGCGGGCCTTTCCAGCGCAGGCGCCGGTCCGGGTTTCGACAGCACGGTCTTCCAGGATTTCCACGACATTTTCGGAGATTTTTTCGGCTTCGAGGACTTGTTTGGAAGCGGCGGCCGTCGCGGACGCAGCCGCGCACAGCGCGGCGCGGACTTGCGCTACGACATGTCGCTTACGTTCGAGGAGGCCTCCGCCGGTGTGACTACCAAGATCAAGCTGCCGCGCCAGGAATACTGCGGGGCTTGCAACGGCACGGGCGCGAAAAAAGGCACCGGCGTTCAAGCCTGCCAAACCTGCGGTGGCCGTGGGCAATTGGGCTATCAACAAGGTTTCTTCACCATCACGCGCACCTGCCCGGCGTGCCAGGGCGCGGGGCAGATTGTAAAGGAACGTTGCCCGGACTGCCGCGGTCAGGGCCGCCTCGAGCGCGAGAAGACCATCGAGCTGCGCATTCCACCGGGCGTGGACACCGGGACGCGCCTCCGCGTCGCCGGCGAAGGCGAGCCTGGACCAAACGGCGGACCGGCCGGCGATCTATACGTTGTGCTGGACGTAAAGGAGCATCCATTCTTTGAGCGCCGCGGTGCGGACTTGTATTGCACGATTCCCCTGAGCATCGTGCAAGCAACTCTCGGCACGGAATTGCAGGTGCCGGGACTGAACGGCGACGAGAAGCTGAAGATTCCAGAAGGCACGCAGAGCGGTGCCGTATTTCGTATCAAGGGCCGGGGGCTTGCCGATCCGCGCGGCGGCGGCAAAGGCGACCTGTATTATCACGTCCTCGTGCTGACGCCTACCAAGCTCACGCGCGACCAACGCAAATTGATCGAGCAGCTCGGCACCACCTTAAGAGTCGAAAACAAGCCTGCCGACCGCAATTCCACGATCTTCGATAAGGTAAAGGACATCTTCGGCTAATCGCTTTCGTGTTCTTCTCCACGAACCCAGCGCCTCCGTGTTCCATTTATCTTTGCTCCGACGCAGGCGACCGTCCCGGTATCTAAGATAGAATCTCCACGTGCGAAGACGCTTTTTCGTCGAACAATTTGCGGGTAAGACTGCCGTAATGGAAGGCGACGCGGCGCACCATCTGGGCCGAGTGTTGCGCGCTCAGGCTGGCCAACTCTATGAGTTGAGCGATGGCCAAAAAGTGTGGCTTGGGCGAATCGAAAGTGTCAGCCGCGATCGCGTCCAATTCACCCTGCTTGAAGAGCTGCCCGCCGTGCACCCCACTGTGGATATCACGTTGCTCCTGGCCGTTGTGAAGTTTGACGCTTTTGAATGGGCGCTCGAAAAGGCCACCGAGCTGGGAGTGACCGCCATCGTGCCGCTTGCCGCGGAGCGCAGTGAGAAAGCCCTGCTCGCCGCAGCCGCAAAACGGTCCGAGCGCTGGAAGAAGATCCTGCTCGAAGCCTCGCAGCAATCCCGTCGGCTCAGTATGCCGGTCCTGAATGGTGTGGCGAAGCCGCAAATCGCTTTCTCTTCCTATGAAGAAGGCTTACGCGTAATACTTTCCGAGCGGGCAACTGCGACGCCCTTGCGAAGAGTTCTGCACGGCCGGCAGGCGGCCAATGCAGCGCTGGCCATCGGCCCGGAGGGTGGCTGGACCGAGGCGGAATTTGCCTCCGCTTGCAAGGCGGGGTTTAGCGAAGCGTCCCTGGGGCGCAGGATTTTGCGCACGGAAACCGCCGTCGTCACCGCGCTGGCCTCCCTGAACTTCGCACTGGGTGACGACTAAAACGGAAGGCTGGCCCCCTCCCACATCTTTTCTCCGTTCGTTCAGTACTCGATATCGCAGAGCAACGGGCCGACAGCCCAGCGAATCTGAATATAGTGTACGGTAAGCACAGCAGGCTTCCCCGTCCGACACGAGCGGTAAATCGCAACTGGCGCGGGTCGCAATGGCCATGCTATAAATACAAGGCGCCTCAAAATGGAAAGACTGGACGAGAAACAGCCCGCGACCTCGACATCACCGGAGAGCCCAGTTCCGGCGTCACCCTCCCTTGCGACTGCTAACCAATTGACTCCGGGCGTGAGAAGTGACCGTTCAGAAACAAGTGCAACTGGGCGGCCCGCGGCTGCGCACTCCCTGCGCAACGAGATTCGTGTCTGGACGCGCGACCTGCTGATCGCCATCGGCCTCGCACTGGTGATTATCGTTTTCTTGTATCAGCCGGTAAAAGTCGAAGGCACCAGCATGGCCCCGTTGCTCTCCGACCAGGAACGCATTTTCATCAACAAGTTTGTTTACCGCTTCGAGCCCATTGAGCGCGGCGATGTGGTCGTGTTTTGGTATCCGCTTGACCGGTCGAAATCTTTCATCAAGCGCGTAATCGGTCTGCCGGGCGAAACCGTGGAAATCCGCCAGGGCGCGGTATACGTGGACGGGAAACTTATTCCCGAGCCTTATGTTCCGTCTCAATACGAGGACCTCAGCGATTTTGGCCCGGTGACCGTGAAACCGGACAGCTACTTCGTTATGGGGGATCACCGCATCAGCTCTAACGATTCGCGCGTTTTCGGCCCGGTGGAGAGCCGGTACATTTACGGGCGCGCCGTGTTTGCGTATTGGCCTGTCGATCATTTCGGCTCGCTCTCGACGACCGACGCCGACACGAAGTGAATGGCATATCTTGATGACAAATAGGGGAGGCCCCACTGACCGAAGTTCAGCACCGACCCGCGACACTCGCGCTGGAAGACGGGCGCATCTTTAACGGCCGCGCGGCGGGCGCGATTACGCGCCGCGGTGGCGAAGTCGTTTTCAATACCAGCCTCACCGGTTATCAGGAAGTTTTCACGGACCCCAGCTATGCCGGGCAAATCGTCTGTTTGACCTATCCCCACATCGGAAATGTCGGCGCTAACCTCGAAGACGAGGAATCCGCGCGTCCCTACATCGAATCGCTCATCGTGCGGGAATTTTCGCAGGTTTCCTCGAACTGGCGATCGGCGGAAACGGCACAGTTGTATCTGAACCGGCACAAGATTCCTGTCATCTGGGACATTGATACTCGCGCGCTGGTGCGCCACATTCGCAATGTTGGCGCGCTGCGCGGTATTGTCGCCACGGATGGGACGCCTGCCGAACAATTGGTTTTCGAAGCAAAACAGTTGCCGAGCATGGCGGGCCTGGAGCTCGCCGGCCGCGTCACCTGCGGAAAGCCATACGGGTGGGACAAAGGTTCCGTCGAAGTCGCCGTGTCGCCCTGGTCGGAACAAATGGGCCAATCCGACGCGCAAGCAGAGACCCGCAAGCATCGCGTTGTCGCCTATGATTACGGAATCAAACAAAACATTTTGCGGCTGCTTGTAGATCACAATTGCGAAGTTTACGTCGTGCCGGCGCAAACTTCCGCCGAAGACGTTCTGGCGATGAAGCCCGACGGCGTATTTCTTTCGAACGGGCCGGGCGATCCGGAGCCCATGGGTTACGCTGTCGAAAGCGTTCGCAAAATGGTCGGGCACGTCCCGATTTTCGGGATTTGCCTTGGGCACCAAGTTTGTGGCCTGGCGCTGGGTGGAAAAACATTCAAACTGAAATTCGGCCATCACGGTTCGAATCATCCGGTCAAGAATCTGCTCACTGAACAAGTCGAAATCACCGCGCAGAATCACGGCTTTTGCGTCGATCCGGAATCGTTGCCTTCCAGCAAGGTCGAAATCACGCACGTCAATTTGAACGATCACACCAATGAGGGCATGCGCCACAAGTCCCTGCCGCTCTTTAGCGTGCAGTATCACCCCGAAGCCTCGCCCGGGCCGCACGATTCGCACTATCTGTTCACGCAGTTCACGGACTTGATGAAAGAGTTTGCTCAGCCAGGCAGTTCGCGGCGCTGACAGAAGTTTCACGGGAGAATATGCCGAAACGGAAAGACATCAAGAAAATCCTGATTATTGGGTCGGGTCCGATCGTTATCGGCCAGGCTTGCGAATTCGACTATTCCGGTGCGCAGGCTTGCAAGGCGCTGTGCGCTGAAGGATACAAGGTGGTGCTGGTCAATTCGAATCCCGCCACCATCATGACCGACCCGGAACTCGCGCATCGCACCTACATCGAGCCGCTGACCAAGGATTATCTTGAGGAAATCATCGCGCGGGAAAAACCCGATGCTCTGTTGCCGACCGTCGGCGGGCAAACAGCGCTGAATCTGGCCGTGGAACTTTCTGAAAGCGGCATCCTCGAAAAATATAAAGTGGAAATGATCGGCGCGTCTTTGCGCGCCATCAAAGTCGCGGAAGACCGCCTTTGGTTCAAGGACGCCTGTCGCAAAATCGGGCTGGAAGTGCCTGCGTCCGCCCTGGTGAACAACGCGAAAGACGCGTTGCGGCTTTGCGATCAACTGGGATTTCCGCTGGTGATTCGCCCGTCGTTCACGCTCGGCGGCACCGGCGGCTCCATCGCCTACAACAAGGAAGAATTTGGTGAAGCCATCGCCCACGCTCTGGACATGAGTCCCGTGCACGAAGCGCTGGTGGAAGAATCCGTCCTGGGCTGGAAGGAATATGAGCTTGAAGTGATGCGCGATTTCCGCGACAACTTCGTGGTCATCTGCACCATTGAAAATTTCGACCCCATGGGCGTGCACACCGGCGATTCGATTACTGTTGCTCCCGCGCAAACGCTGACGGACAAGGAATTCCAGCGCATGCGCGACGCTGCGGCCGCGATTATTCGTGAAGTTGGCGTCGAGACCGGTGGCTCGAACGTGCAGTTCGCCGTGAACCCGGAAAATGGGCGCATGGTCGTTATTGAGATGAATCCGCGCGTGTCGCGCAGTTCGGCGCTGGCCAGCAAAGCGACCGGCTTTCCCATTGCGAAAATCGCGGCGCGTCTGGCCGTGGGAATGTCGCTGGACGAAATACCCAACGACATCACGAAAAAAACGCCGGCATGCTTCGAGCCGACCATCGACTACGTGGTGGTGAAAATTCCCAAGTGGCAATTCGAAAAGTTTCCCGGCGCGGACAGTACTCTTGGCACGCAGATGAAATCGGTCGGCGAAGTCATGGCCATCGGCAGAACTTTCAAGGAAGCGCTGCAGAAGGGAATTCGCTCGCTGGAGCCGAGCACACCGTGGCGTGCCCCGTCGGAAACGCCAGATTCGTTGCTCCGCGAAAAACTGGCCACGCCGCGGCCGGATCGCATCCACTGGCTGCTGACCGCCATGGACCATGGACTGCCGGCGCAAGAAATCTGCGAGCTCACGAAGATCGATCCCTGGTTCATCCAGCAGATTGCCGAATTGACGGCCATGAACCGTCGCGCGGCGGCGGTGACCGTCGAGACGGCTTCAAAGGAGCTTTTGCGCGAGGCCAAGCGCCATGGAGCCAGCGACGAACAGTTGGCGCAAATTTGGCGGACGACATCCGCTTCCGTTCGCCTACAGCGCGCGCGTTATGGTGTCACTCCCGTCTTCAAGCGCGTCGATACCTGCGCCGCGGAATTTGAATCCTTCACGCCATACCTTTATTCCACCTACGAAGACGAGGATGAATCCGATGCTCAGGCGCGGCCCAAGGTCATGATTCTGGGCAGCGGGCCAAATCGCATCGGGCAGGGAATCGAATTCGATTATTGCTGTTGCCATGCCTCGTTCGCGCTGCGCGAAGACGGCTTCGAAACCATCATGGTGAATTGCAATCCCGAGACGGTTTCGACCGACTACGACACTTCCGACCGCCTCTATTTCGAGCCGCTCACGCTGGAAGACGTGCTGGCCATTGTGGAACGCGAAAAACCGCAGGGAGTGATCGTTCAATTCGGCGGGCAAACGCCGCTGAATCTTGCGCTGGAGCTGAAGCGCAACGGTGTACCGATTATCGGCACAGCGCCGGAATCCATCGATCTTGCCGAAGATCGCCGCCGCTTTGGGCGCCTGCTGGACGAGCTGAAAATTCCGCAGCCGCGCAACGCCACCGCGCTGGTGCCCGAGGAAGCGGCTCGCGTGGCGGGAGAAATCGGATTGCCCGTGCTGGTACGGCCCAGCTACGTGCTCGGCGGGCGCGCCATGGTGATCGCGTACGATGTGAACACGGTGCAGGACTACGTCGCGCAGGCGGCGCTGATGGGGCCCGCGAGGCCCGTGCTGATCGACCAATTCCTCGAGGAAGCCACGGAAATCGATGTGGATGCCTTGGCCGATGGAACGGACGTGGTTCTCGGCGGAATTATGGAGCACATCGAAGAAGCCGGCGTGCATTCCGGGGATTCTTCCTGTGTGCTGCCGCCGGTGAGTTTGTCGCCCGCGATTCTCGAACACATTCGCGAATATACGAAACGTCTCGCGCTGGCTTTGAAAGTGGTCGGGCTTATGAACGTGCAGTACGCGATTCAGCGCGACACGGTATACGTTTTGGAAGTAAATCCACGGGCTTCGCGCACCGTTCCGTTCGTGAGCAAGGCGACTGGAGTGCCGCTCGCAAAGGTCGCAGCGCGTTTGATGACCGGGAAAAAATTAGCAGACATGAACCTTCCAATCGTGCGGCACAATGGCGTTGCGGAAATTGCCGTGCACGAATTCTACTCGGTGAAGTCGCCGGTGTTTCCATTCAACAAGTTTCGCGGCGTGGACACCATTCTTGGGCCGGAGATGCGCTCGACCGGCGAAGTCATGGGGATTTCGACATCGTACGGACAAGCGTTTGCCAAGGCCCAGCTTGCGGCGGGGCAGCGCTTGCCACGCAAAGGCACGGTGTTCCTCAGCGTAAACGATCGCGACAAAAAGCAACTCGGAACTCTTGGAAAGGAACTCTCGTCATTGGGTTTTCGGCTGATGGCTACGCGCGGAACCGCCGCCGCGCTGGAATCCGCGGGCATCGAGGCCGAGTCGGTATTCAAAGTGAACGAAGGCCGCCCGAACATCGTGGACCTGGTGAAAACAGGCAAGATCGATCTGGTGATCAATACCCCCCTTGGCCGTGAATCGTTCTACGACGAAAAATCGATCCGGCGCGCGGCTATTCGTTACAATATTCCGTGCATCACGACGCTCGCCGCCGCGCACGCTGCAGCCCGCGGAATTCGCGCGCTTCTCGAGCAGGGGACAGAAGTTGCCGCGCTGCAGGATTTACATCGTGGACGGGCCGCCGCTTCCGGCGTGCCCGCTTCAGGAGATTGAGCCGTGGTACTTTCCGGAGTCTTCGCCGCACTAACCACGCCGTACGCGCAGGACGGATCGGTTTCTCTTGCGGACTTGAAGCACAATGTTCACCGCTATAACCAGACGGATCTCGCGGGATATGTCGCGCTGGGTTCCACGGGGGAATCCGTGCTGCTCACTCGGGCAGAGATGGATGGAATTCTTGTCACAGTGAAGGAGACGGCGGCGAAAGGAAAAACGCTGCTTGCCGGCGCGGGCGCAGAATCCACAGCAGATACGATTGAACGCACGAAGCGCGCGGCAGAGCTTGGATACGACGCCGCGCTGGTGAAGACGCCCTACTACTACAAACCTGCGTACAAGCCCGAAGTGCTGATCGCACATTACCGGCGGGTCGCAGACGAATCTCCCATTCCGGTTGTGCTGTACTCCATCCCGCAATTTACGGGTATCACTCTGGCGGCTGCGGAAGTAGCCAAGCTCGCCGAGCATCCCAATATCATCGGCATCAAAGATAGCTCAGGAAACGTGCAGAGCGTCGGGGAAATGATCGCCGCAACTCCTTCTGCGTTTCACGTCCTGGTTGGTTCCGCGGCAACAGTGTATCCATCGCTGGCGATTGGCGCGCGAGGGGCAATTCTGGCGCTGGCGTGCGCGCTTCCGGAAAAGTGCGTGGCGCTGTTCGAGTTGTTTCGTCAAAGTCATCACGAAAGAGCGCGGGAGCTGCAATCGATTCTGGCGCGTGCGTCAAAACTGATCGTTTCCGAACTGAGTATTGCCGGCGTAAAGTACGCCATGGACCATCGCGGCTACCACGGCGGAATTCCCCGCTTGCCGCTCCTCCCCCTGCACTCTGAACAAAAGAAACGCCTTACGGAGTTTCTGCTGAGTCTTGAACCGGCAGCCGTGAGAGCCTAATTCCGAACAACCGGACTCAATTGATGAGACGTTTTGTCGCGAGGTTCATCTAACCGCTCATGGATTGTCACCCCCTTGCCTTCCGCCAGGTTCCTCATCAGCCGAAGCTCTTTCTTGAATACCTGGATCATTTTGAAAAGGTGAAGTCGTTTTACTTTCATCCGCCTGCCTTGGCCGCCGTGAGTCGCGCGACGCGAACGCTGGACTATCCCAGCGAGCGGCGGACGGAAGTGGCCTCCATTCTTCGCAAGCAAAACATTGCACTCGGAGCAGGAACGGAAACGCAGTCCAACCTGGACCGGCTTGAAAAGGGCGCCGTGGCTGTTGTGTCCGGACAGCAAGTGGGGCTATTCAGCGGGCCGGCGTATTCCGTTTATAAGGCGTTGACCGCCATCCAGATCGCCGAGGAGTTGACGCGCGGGGGAACTCCGGCGGTGCCAATCTTTTGGATGGCTACGGAGGACCACGATCTCGATGAGGTCCGGCACACAACCTGGTTCGAGAAGGGGAAACTCGTGCGTTTTGAGTTGCCCCAAATGACGGAGACAGCGCGGCCGGTGGGACGGATTCCGCTTGGCGAACAGATCGAGCCTCTTATTCAGGAAGCCGCGGAATTGCTGGCGAACCAGGGCAGCGACTTGCTCGCGCAATACCTGGGTGAAAGTTACCGGCCGGAAGAAACGTATGGCAGCGCCTTCGGAAAATTGTTTGCGCGCCTTTTCGCGCAGCATGGACTGGTCCTAATGGATCCGCTCGATGATGGCCTGCACAAAGTAGCGGCGCCGCTCTACCAGCACGCGCTTGCGGAACGCGATGCGCTGAATGAAAAACTCCTTCAGCGCGGGAAAGATCTGGACCGCGGGGGGTTTGATGCGCAAGTGAAAGTGACGGCGCGGAGCACGTTGCTCTTCCGAATGGACGAAAGCGGACGCCAGGTTGTGACGGCTAGCGCGGACAAATTTCAATCGGGCGAGAAAACCTGGGAGCGCGAGGATCTGGTGCACAGGACGCACATGGAGCCGGAAAAATTCAGTCCCAATGCGCTCTTCCGTCCGGTCGTGCAGGACTATTTGCTTCCCACGGCGGCGTATATTGCGGGCCCGGCGGAGATCGCTTATTTTGCGCAATCGGAAGTGGCGTACCGGCACCTTCTAGGACGGATGCCGGTGATCCTGCCGCGCGCGGGATTCACGCTGGTGGACGCGAAGGCCAACAAACTCTTGCGACGGTATGGACTGAACGTTGAAGACGTTTGGGCGGGATCGCAGGGCTTGCGCCACAAAATGGAGCGCCAATCGGTTCCCGGTTCTTTGTCGAAGAACTTTGAGCGCAGCCAGAAACAGATGGCCAAGATGCTGACGCAGCTTGGCAGGCAGATCGAAAAGCTCGATCCTACACTAAAGGGAACGGTTGAACGCGCGCGGAAGCGAATTGAGTATCATATCGACAAGCTGCGCCGCAAGGCGAGCCGTGCGCAGGATCAGAAAACCGGATTGCTCTCCGAGCACGAGCGCTACGTGGAATCGCTGTTGTATCCGCACAAGGGTCCGCAGGAACGGGAACTGTGCCTGCTGCCGTTTTTGGCCCGCTGGGGAGCGGGCGGGCTGAGCGAATTGCAAAAACATTCGACAGGAAAGAAAATCGGGCATCACTTCATCATCCAGGTTCCGTAGAATCAATTAATCCTAAGGCAGCAAGATGCCTGTGCTATCCAGGCATTGGGTAGCGTCCATGCAAACACTAAGCGTGAAAACGGAGCGCCGAACACAGCTCGTGGATGTGACCGCGCAGGTGCAAAAGGTTGTCGCCGCATCAGGTGTGGTCACGGGAATCTGCTATTTGTATGTGCCGCATACCACGGCGGCCATCGCCATCAATGAATGCGCGGACCCAGATGTTGCGCGCGACGTTGAGGGCGCGCTGGACCGCCTGATTCCAGCGGAGGGACCGTACCAGCACAGCGAGGGCAACTCGGACTCCCATGTAAAGTCCGTGCTTGTGGGCGCGAGCCAAGTCATCCACGTTGAGGCCGGCACGCTGGTATTAGGACTCTGGCAAGGAGTCTTCTTTTGCGAGTTTGACGGTCCTCGCGACCGGCGGCTGCAAGTGAAAGTTGTGGCGGATTGAAGTCGAGTCACAAAGAAAACTGGGCCGATTTACCCGCTTTACCCCCCACCAATTTGCATGAATATCAAAAGAAAGGGCTTATAAATTTACAATTTGTAAGTGATTGATTCTAAAGGAGGCGATTCTGGTTGTTTTGAAGCCAGCCAAGGGCGAAGTGACGGCCCTTGAAAAGAAAAGCGGGAGCAAGCTCCCGCACTCCATACGC
>Ga0207665_10000085_pt1 | contig 60799 bp, 64 predicted proteins | sample LARL112metaG_FD_184351 | JGI IMG/M metagenome (GOLD analysis project Ga0207665, IMG submission 184351) | Corn, switchgrass and miscanthus rhizosphere microbial communities from Kellogg Biological Station, Michigan, USA - LAR L11-2 metaG... | ecosystem: Host-associated > Plants > Roots >... | reverse complement strand
GAGCGCGATACCGAGCGCCGTCATGATGGTCAGGCCCTTACGAAGCTTCAGATTGCGGATGTTGTAGCTGATGGGGATCGCCATATTCGAAGCTCGCTACCCGATGTAGCGCAGGCCCTCCACGATATCGACGCGTGAAGCGTTGTAAGAAGGCAGCATAGCCGCCACGAACCCGACCAAGCTAGCCAGCACCAGAGCCACGATCATGGTTGCCCAGTTCACCGTGATGCCTTGGAAGAATCCTGCCTGCGGGTTGTGTCCCACCAGGTACATCAGGCCGCTGCCCATGCCCACACCGATCAGTCCGGCAATCGCCGCAACGATAACAGCTTCGCCCACAAACAGCGCCAGCACGGTCTTGCGTGTGAATCCGAGCGTCTTCAGGACAGCGACTTCGCGCGTGCGCTCGCGGATCGACATCGCCATGGTGTTGGCGGCAACCAGCAGCGTGGCAAACACCACGGCACCGCAGATGCTCAAGATGAACGCCTTCACGTTGCCCAGCATGGCAACGAAGTCCATGCCAAACGCTTTCTCGCTCTCCGTTTTCGTCTGCTGCGGAGAGTTGTGGAACATGTCATCCACAGCGGTGGCGATCTTTGGCACGTCCCCGGGGGAGGCCGCCAGGATGCCGAACGTCCCGCTTTGATCTTTCATGATCGGCACCGACTCTTCGAAGTACTTGCGGTCGAAATAAACCGTCTGCGTGGGCTGCGGAGCCTTGAAAATTCCGCGAATTGTAAGTTCCAGGTTCGCATCCCAGATGGTTCCCATCAACACGATGCGGTCACCGATGTTCCAGTGATATTTCTTCGCCAATTCGCTATCCACAACAGCGCCGGCGCGATCGTGTTGCCAGGCATCGAGTTGGTCTTGCGGAATCCGGAAGTCGGTGTACACCTTGAAGAGTTCCTGCGGATCGGTAGCGAACTGCGCGAAGAAGTGTTCCGGCTTGTCGTCGATGTACTTGCCACCGAACCACTGGGTCGGGACGACTTCCTTCACGCCGGGCACGGTCTTGATTTTCTGCGCGTAATAAATCGGAAGCGAGAACGTCAGCGACACGCGGTGGCGGGTGATCAAACGCTGGGTGGACTGCTCGCTGCCGCTGTCAATGTAAAACGCGCGCCAGATCGTCATCATGAACGTGAGCAGGGCGAGCGACAGCGCGATGCTCACCATGGTTAGCGCCGTGCGGCGCTTGTTGCGGAATGCGCTTTTAGCGACAAAGCTGCTTAGGGTCATGAGGAAACTCCGGAAGACTTAAGTGATACGTCCGAACCCAGGAAGGCGCGCCTGCTGGCGGCGCCGCAAAATTCATCGTGTCAACTGTGCGTACTAGCATAGAACACGCCCGAGCAACCGACAACCCGCGCGCCGCCAAATCGCCCCACAAAATCGTTGCCGCCCGTAAAATCTCTACGACCTTGTATGCGGTAATTATCTTCTATCCCGCCGCCTGCGACTTCCAGTGGACAGTGTCACCGCCCGCGGATGACAAATGTCATTTCTGACACCCCAACAGCAATGTGTTTATATGAGAATGCGTAGGATCGTAGTTCCCGTACCCGCGCTGATATTCTTGTCGGCCAGACGCGCAACCCCGACTGCAAATCTTTCATGACTCGCATCCGCACCCTCAAACCCAATGTCACCCGCGAGCAGGCGGTGGAACTGTTTTCTGCAAGCGGCGTCTCAAAACTTTTCCGCAACGGATTCTTCGGGCCGTTGCGCAGCGTAGCGGAGTTCTACGTTCCCTTTCGACTTTTTCGCGCACGCATTGTGAATGGCGGCGCCACGGACGAGAATCTGGTAGCTCTTGATGTCGTGACTGGAGCTCTCGACTTGTTCAAATTCGATCACGTGCCCAACGAGTCCGAGACCTTGCACATCGAGACCAGAAACTGTGCTGTGCCGGGAATCGAGAACGAGCGCGCAACCGAGTTGCTGGTCGCCAAGTTGCGCCGCGTTCTATACAGCCGCGGATTCTTTCGCATGCGTGGTCTCTCAATCACGGCTACGCCGCTCGCCGATGAACTCTTCGTTCCCTATTGGCTGGGCTTTCGTGGATCCGGAAATGACGCGCGGGTCTCGGTGATCGACGCCGTCCGTCGCCGCCCCGAAGGCACCAAACTGCGCCGACTGGTCGAGCATTGGATTGCCTCCCAACAATAAAGAAGCATTGCCAGCGCTGCCTTTCCTCGCTATCCGCGCCCACACGCATTTTTCGAGTACTTTCGTAACTCGAAAGTCACCGCAACCTGAAAGTATTCTTGATGTTATCCGCCCCCAGACTGTGCGGCGCCCGGTTCGGTACGAGGCGCGAGTCAGGGCTTTGCCCGGATGAGGCTAGAGGAAATGTCCACGAAAATAGGCCGCTTCGAAATTCTCGGGGAACTAGCGAGGTCTGAGTCCAGTTGCGTCTACAAGGCGAGCGATCCGGAGTCCGGTCAAACGCTCGCGCTGAAGACCTACAAGCTTGAAGCTTTTGGCGAGCATGCCGAGAGCATCATGCAGCGCGTTCTGGAAGAGGCCGAGACGACCAAAGAACTCAGCAGCCCGAACCTCACGCTGGTCTATGGCGCGGGAGAAATCGACGGCCTGTTCTGCGCCGCGATGGAGTACATCCAGGGCAACAGCATCGCGACTATGCTGGCGCGCAAAGAAGGATTTTCGATCTGGGACCTGCTCGACATCAGCCGGCAGGTTTGCCAGGGGCTGGATCACGCACACGAGCACAACGTTTTCCATTGCAGCATCGAACCTTCCAAGGTGATGGTCACCTGGGACGGCACCGTTAAGATTCTGAGTTTTGGGATATCAAACACAGGCTGGGTAGCGGCGACCGCGACCGGCGCTCCGCAACAGGTTCTTCACTATATGTCGCCCGAGCAGATTCAGGGCGAGGGTCTGGATGCGCGTTCGAACCTTTTCAGCTGGGGCGCGATCCTGTATGAGATGGTGACCGACCAGAAAGCGTTCGATGGAGCGGATGCCGATGAAGTCCGGAACAAGATCGTCAACGAGATGCCGGTATCGCCGGCGCTGGTGAACCCGAAGATCAATCCGGTGGCTAGCGAAGTCATCATGAAGGCGCTCGCGAAGGATCCCGGGCAACGGTACCAGAGCGGCCGCGAACTGGCGGCGGACCTGGAAAAATGCCGCGAAGCTACCGGCAAGACCGCCAAGAAGGCCGATGCGCCCAAGGCGACCGTCGTTCCCGACGCGATGAAGGCCTCGGCGTCGACGAAATTTGCAGCGGCTCCAAAAGCTCCGGCTGCTCCGAAAGTCGAAGCCCGACCCGCGGAAACGCGCTTCAACGAATCCGCGCCTTCACTCTCCAGCGAACTGGAAACCTCCTGGACGCCGGCGCAACCGGCCGAGCCTCCGGCTACTCCGAAGAAAGCGGCGGCCGCGGCGGCGGGCTGGAACTCCCCGGGAAACGCATCGACGGCGAAAGCTCCGACCCTCGATCCCAGCGCACAGTTTGTAACTTCAGTGGTCAAGGCATCGGTGGATGCGATCACGAACAGCGGCGCGAGCATGTCGGCCGCGGTCGTGGATGAACCGACTACCGAGAAACCGAGGATCGCTGTCGATCCCATGATGGCGGAAGGCGCCGTCGCGGGCACCAAGGGCGTCAGCTTCTCCGAGATGGACGAACTGCCTCCACTCAAAGAGGTCTATGTCGCGCCGCCTCCAGTGCACAAGCCGGAAACCGAGGAAGCGGCCGAACCGTTGCCGTCAATCATCCTGCGCCGATCCGAGCCGGAGAAGCCGAAGATTCAGCCGCGTGAAGTCGCGCAGAAAGCCCTTAAGGAAATCAAGGGCGTCCCGCCACAGCTCATGATGTATTCGATCTCCGCGGCGGTGGCATTGATCCTGATCGTCGGCGCTTACATCTTCTATCGCTCCATGTCGCAGAGCACGGACGAAGAGGGCCGCGTGCCCGCTCCGGCAGCCGCTCCTGCAAAATCGCAAGCGCCCGTGGAGCAAGCTGCTCCCGCGCCGGCGCCAGAGCCTGCACAGACCGTAACGCAAGCCGCCGCGCCTGCAGAAACCGAGCCGGAGCCGGCTCCAACCAGGGGCGCAACAACAGCTCGTGGACGCAATGCGAAGAAGAAGTCTTCCACGCCGGCGCCGATTGCCGCTGTGCCCGGTCAGCTTTCGATCGATTCGACACCCGCAGGCGCGCAGCTTGAAATCGATGGACGCACCGATCCCAACTGGGTGACGCCATATACTTTGGCCGGATTGAATCCGGGACAGCACACCATCACCGTCAGCAAATCGGGATTCACGCCGGAAACGCGAACTGTAGATGTGCTTTCGGCGAACAAAGCGTCGCTGGTCGTGCATCTTGCGTCGCTGAACGCAACCATCGCCGTCTCGTCTGAACCGGCCGGTGCGGCGATCTTCGTGGACAGCAAAGACACATTGCACGTAACCCCGTCCGTCATCTCCCTGGAGAAAGGCATGCACACCATCCTGGTGCGCAAGCCCGGCTTCCTCGACGAAACCAACTCGGCCTCCGGCCAGCCCGGCCAGCAACTACATTTCGCGGCAACGCTCCGTCCGCTGGGAAATGTTGATGACATCAAGACGGTCGGAAAGTTCAAGAAGCTCTTCGGCGGTAGCGGCTCGCAGGCCGGCATGGGCAAGGTCAGCATCAAGACCAATCCCAGGGGCGCGCAAATCGCGGTCAACCGCCGCATGCTCGACAAAGGATCGCCCGTCGACTTCGTGTTGAGCCCAGGGAACTACATCGTCGACATCACCCTCACGGGTTACAAGCCAGTGCAAAAAGTGATCACGATCGAGCAGGGCGGAAGCATCGGCATCGACGAGAACCTGCAGCCGGAGTGAACTAGTCGCCAGTCGCCGGCGATTAGCCGCTGGCTCAGCCACCGCTGCGGATTGCTTTGCTAGCGACCGGCGACGGGAGACTGACGACTACTGATTTACCAACTGCATCATGTGCTCAGGGTAGCGGTCACCGGCGGCGGCGCCTGAGGGGAAGACTTCCTCGATACGGCGAACGTCGTCAGGCGTCAGTTGTACGTTCACGGCGCCGACGTTGTCCTCGAGATACTTGCGGCGCTTGGTGCCGGGGATGGGCACGATGTCCTGACCCTGAGCCAGAACCCATGCCAGCGCGAGCTGCGAAGGCGTGCAACCCTTTTCGGCCGCGATCTGCTCGACACGCTTCACCAGGTCGAGATTCTTCTGGAAGTTGTCTCCCTGAAAGCGCGGCGAGAAGCGGCGGTAGTCATCAGCCGGCAGATCGTCGAAGCGCTTGAACTGTCCCGTAAGAAAGCCACGACCCAGCGGGCTGTAGGCAACGAAGCCGATGCCCAATTCACGGCACGTGGTAAGCACTTCCTTCTCTGGGTCGCGCGTCCACAGCGAGTACTCCGTTTGCAGAGCCGTGATCTTGTGCACCTTGGCGGCGCGGCGCAGTGTCTGCGGACCAGCCTCCGACAAGCCGATGTGGCGGATCTTGCCGGATTTCACCAACTCCGCCATCGCTTCAACCGTTTCTTCGATGGGTGTTTTCGGGTCGACGCGATGCTGATAGTACAAGTCGATGTGGTCGACTCCCAGCCGCCGCAGGCTGGCGTCGCAGGAGGAACGCACGTAATCGCGCTTTCCGTTCACGCCTCGCACATTGGGATTGGCTGGGTCCCGCACAATGCCGAACTTCGTCGCCAGCACGACCTGGTCGCGCTTGCCTTTGATAGCTTTACCGACCAGTTCCTCGTTCTTGTGCGGACCGTATGCGTCGGCGGTATCGAGAAAGTTGATCCCAAGTTCTAACGCGCGATGAATGGTAGCAATCGATTCATTGTCGTCACGTCCGCCGTAAAACTCCGACATACCCATGCAGCCCAGCCCGAGGGCGGAAACTTTCAGGCCACTGCTGCCCAGTTCGCGTGTTTGCATAAAGACCTCCATTGGAAAAGACTGTGAAAAGGCGAGCTCTGATTAGAGTGCTTCGCTTAAGAGACTATTGCGAGAACGGGTAATCAATCAGATGCGGCGGGAGTCAGCGACGATGCAGGCGAAACGCTCCGTCCGAATGAAGTGTGGCGCTGCGATGTCGCCTCGCAGACTACACAGGTCCTTCGCTGCGCTCAGGATGACAAAGTCGAGTTAATGATCCACTGGGGTGATGTCGCCAATCCGCGAACAAGCCTGTTATTGCGGCACGATCGGCGCGTTGGTTGCCAGGTCGCGGCGGCGCAACTCTTCGAGCACCGGCAATCCCTGCATGCCACCGTAGATGCGGAATAGCGCATACGCGTGAAAGGCCACGCTGAGGAAGTCTTTGAAGGGCACGAGAATCAGGCCATCCACAGCGTACAGCCCCATTCCGACGAGGAACGCCCACTTCTCGCCGCGCCGCGCGAAATGCCAGAACATTAAGAAGACACCCGCGATGAACAAGTTCACGACCAGGCCGAGAGCTGATCCGGTCGTGCCGCCCTGGCGGCCGATCGCATCGACGATCTCCGTGATGCCGAGCCCGAAGATGAAATGAAAGCCCGTTCCGCTCATGGACAGAACGGAATTCAGAATGGAGAGTCCGGCGATCGCAAGAAACCAGCCCGCGGCGTTCTTTACGATTTGCTCGGCGCGCAGTCTCTGCTCCACGGCCGCCGTAGTAGAGGGATTCACACTGGGCGCGCCGAAGTCACCTGTGGCCATGCGGGATACCTCAGCCTGGGGGATGGAGGAGCAAGCGCCCCTCAATTCGCGCCGACAGTATCACAGCATGTGCGCAGAACCAATGGGATTTTAGGTCACTTGGTTGACGTTTTTGGAGCGCGGGGATCACAAAATCCGGATGACAGGTTTCGTAGATGGTCGAACGTCGCCGATGTGAGCGACGGGAAGACCGATATCGCGCAATTGCGCTACCAGGTCGTGCGCAGCTTCCGCGGAAACGGAAATCAGGAGTCCTCCGGCGGTTTGCGGATCAAATAACAGCGTCAGCAAGTCGGCAGGAACATCGGCCGAGTATTCCACCATGCACTCCGTGAAGTCACGATTGGCCTTCAGTCCTCCGGGGACGTGTCCAGCACGCACGCATGCGAGTGCGCCCGGAAGGACTGGGACATTCGCGGCACGCAACTCGAGCGACACTTTGCTGGCCAACGCGAGTTCGCGCGCGTGTCCGATAAGGCCGAAGCCGGTCACGTCGGTCATGGCGTGCACGGGATAAGCATTGCGCGCCAGCAACTCTGCGGCACTCTTATTCAGAGTGGTCATCGAGGCAGTCGCAGCATCGACCCAGGCGCGTTCCGCTTTCTGTTTCTTGATGGCGGTCGAGATGACGCCTGTGCCGATGGCCTTGGTCAGGACTAGTGCATCGCCCGGCTGGGCCCCGCCGTTGGTCAGCACTTTCCCGGGATGAATCAGTCCGGTGACGGAGTAGCCGAACTTGGTTTCCTCGTCGCGAATGCTGTGGCCGCCGATCACGGTGCATCCGGCCTCCATCATTTTTGAAAGTCCCCCAGCCAAAATGCGCTCGAGGATTGCCAGATCGGCTTTTTCCGGGAAGCACACCAGCGCGAGCGCGGTCAGTGGACGCCCACCCATGGCATACACATCGCTGAGCGAGTTGGTAGCGGCGATCTGTCCGAAGGTATAGGGATCGTCGACGATGGGAGTGAAGAAGTCGACGGTCTGAACCAGAGCCTGGTTGGGTGCGATTTGATACACGCCGGCGTCGTCGGCATGATCGAAGCCGACCAGCACATTCGGGTCGTGTTGCCGGGCTAATTTCCCAAGCACCGAGTCCAGCGCCGCCGGACTAAGCTTGGACGCTCAACCCGCGGCTTTCACCGACTCGGTCAGGCGGAATGGTTTGGTTTCAGACACGTCGAGATTCTAACGGATGTTCTTACTTTGCTCTCGCCTCCGACGGAGGGCACAGTGGTAGAGTGCCATAGACAACGCAAAGGCGTCATGCATGAGTGACAAGCTCAGATACGAAGAAATTCATCCACAGCCACGCCAAGAACTCGAATCTGCCTTTGCAAGTGATGATGAAAATCTGATATGCGCGGCGATGTACAGCGCAGCTCAACACGAACCCGATTGGCGTTGGACACAAAGCGAGTTGATAAAGCTTCTCTCGCACAAATCGCTTTTGGTGCGCTCGTCGGCGCTGCTCGCGATTGGCGAGGTTGCTGTGTTTCAGCGGAGTTTGGATCTCGAGATAGTTCTACCCGAGATTCATAGGCTGGCAGGGGAGCCGGCTCGGGCCCCATTTGTCGAAGATTGCCTCGATGACATCAAGCACTACATAAGAGTCCAGTGACGAGCCTACGAGCTACTTCACCGTCACCTCCGTCACTTTGATTCCGGGATACTCGTGATTCCACTGCGCGGAGATGCCTTCGAAGGTGAGCCGGAAGGCCTTGCTTTGGCCGGGTGCAAGGGGAGACACGGTGAGATCGACCGCGTCGGGATAGGGGCCACTGGTCTGCAGCACGCGCAAGGGTACGCTCTCCCTTTGTGCAAGCTGTGCCATGGAGTCCCTGAACGTTACCTCGGCCACCACGTGCGTGACGGTCCGGCTTCCTGCGTTCATGACGGTTCCGTCGATATAGGAGACGGTGGCGCCCACAAAGTTCTCAGCGGCGCTCATTTTCAGGTCGGAAAACTTGATGTTGGCTGCGTAGGCCGGCGGTCCGGACGAAGCTTTTTGCTGCGTGCGCGAGACCAGGAGCAGAATGCCGATGATGGCGATTACGATCGCGACGCCAATCCCGATGGCACGCCAATTCGTTTCGCGCTCGTCCGCGCCCAGCGTCGGCTGAATGAGTCCGCCCATGGGTGGATTGTACTATTCGGTGCCTGTGACTCCGTGGTCAAGTGGTCTTTATTCTCCCCCGACCGTCAGCCCATCGATGCGCAGCGTCGGCGAGGCAACAGACCCGCGGAACTCCAAATCATTCGCGATCTCGGAGATGTGCAGGAACATGTCTTTCAAATTTCCGGCCACCGTGATTTCTTCGACGGGGTACGTAAGCTCTCCGCCAGAAATCCAAAGACCCGACGCGCCACGCGAGTAATCGCCCGTGACAAGGTTCGCGCCATGGCCGAGGAATTCGGTGACGTAGAGGCCTTCTTTCACGTCGGCGATCAGTTCTTTCGGTGTCTTTTTGCCTGGCTGCAGGAAGTAGTTGCCCGGGCCAATGCCCGGCGTGCCAGCGAGGCCACGCGACGCGTTGGCTGTGGTTTCGAGTCCGAGTTTCTTCGCCGTGTAGGTATTCAGCAGATACGATTTCAGCACGCCGTTTTCGATGACCAGCTTGCGGCGCGTGGGAATGCCTTCTCCATCAAAGGGACTGGTGCCGAAGCCTCCGGGGATCGTCCCGTCATCGACGACGGTAACGTTGTCGCCGGCGATCTTCTGGCCTAGTTTGCCTGCGAGGAATGACGCGCCGCGATAGACCGAGTCTCCGTTCACGCCTTCGAAAATATGCTCGAGGATGGAAGCCGCTACCATCGGGTCGAAAATGATGGGAACCTGCGCAGTCTTCGCCTTGCGCGCGCCCAGGCGTCGGATGGTCCGCTCGGCGGCGATGCGGCCGACTTGCTCGGCAGGATCGAGGCGTCCGAGATTGCGCGCCACTGAGAACCAGTAGTCGCGCTGCATGGCGCCCTTGTCGTCTTGCGCGATGGGAATCGCAGCGACCGAACAGTAGGAGCGGCGATACTCGCCCACAAAACCGTGCGAGTTGGCGAGGACCTTACGTCCGGTAGCAGCATCGAACGATCCGCCTTCAGAGTTCTTGATGCGCGGGTCGAAATCGAGCGCTGCCTTTTCCGCGCGGCGCGCATAGTCGATGCGTTCAGCGCCGGGCAGCGAGTAAACGTCTTCGTGGTAGAGATCAAGATCGCCCTTGAGCGATCCAAGCTGACTGGCTTCTGGAATTCCGCCGAAGGGATCTTCCGAGGTGATCTTCGCCAATTCGAGCGCGGACTTCAGCATGCGATCGAGGCCTGCGCGGGAAAAGTCGCTCGAATAGGTGCTGGCGGCGCGCTTTCCGAAGAACACGCGGATGCCGACAGCGCGCGAGCCGGATTCTTTCAACGTCTCGACCTGTCCCAGGCGGACAGTGGTCGAGAACTCGTCGCCTTCTCGGACTACGGCTTCCGCGGAAGTAGCGCCGCCGGCCATCGCACGGGCCACAAGGTCTTGCGCGACTTCGCGCAGGTCGGTTTGGAGTTTCGGGTTTCGAGTTTCAGGTTTCGATACGACTTGAGTTTCGGACATGATTGAGATTCTTTTTCACCACAGAGGACACAAAGCCGAGCGCATCGTCGCGGATTACCGTCAAACTCCGGCTTGCTCAAAGCTCGCGGCTCGAAGCTAGCAGCTTCCTTTACTGCTACTGCATGAACCCGCCAGGGTCCTTCTTCGCCGTCCCACCGACCGTCAGGCGATCGACTTTGATGGTGGGAATGCCCACGCCTACTGGCACAGCCTGCCCGTCCTTGCCGCAGGTGCCAACGCCTTCGTCGAGTTGCAGATCGTGGCCAACCATCGAAACGCGAGTAAGCACGTCGGGGCCGTTACCGATCAGTGTCGCGCCTTTGATCGGCGCGGTGATCTTGCCGTCTTCGATCATGTAGGCTTCCGACGCGCCGAACACGAATTTGCCATTCGTGATGTCGACCTGTCCGCCGCCGAAGTTCACGGCGTATACGCCGTATTTCACCGAGCGAATAATATCCTCGGGACTGTCCTGCCCCGCGAGCATGTAGGTGTTCGTCATGCGCGGCATGGGAATGTGTTCGTAGCTTTCGCGCCGGCCGTTGCCGGTGTCGGCAATGCCCATCAGCTTCGAAGAAAGCTTGTCGCTCAAATAGCCCTTGAGGATGCCGTTCTCGATGAGCACGGTCTCCTGAGTGGGCTGGCCTTCGTCATCCACGTTAAGGGAGCCGCGACGCCACGGCATGGTGCCGTTATCGACGATCGTGCACTTGTCGCTGGCTACGCGCTGTCCGAGCAGTCCGGCAAAAGCCGAGGTCTTCTTGCGATTGAAGTCGGCTTCGAGTCCGTGCCCCACTGCTTCGTGCAACAGCACTCCCGGCCATCCCGGACCAAGCACGACTTCCATGTCTCCAGCGGGCGCTTCGCGCGCATCGAGTTGAAGAATCGCCTGACGGGCGGCTTCCTTCGCAAAATGCTCGGGAGTTTTTTCCCCGAAGAAGAAATCGAGGGCCACACGTCCGCCACCGCCCGAACTTCCACGGCCGGACAACTGCTCGCTCTTGGCAATACAAGAGGCGTTCAGACGCGCAAGCGGCTGGGAGTCTTCGGCGAGGGTTCCGTCGGAAGTCACGACCAGGATGTTGCGCAACTCGTCGGCGTAGCTGGCGCGAACTTCCTTGATGCGCGGATCGTAGGCGCGCGCCGCAGCGTCGATGCGCATGACCAGTTCGACCTTGGCGGTGATTTCCGCATCCACCGAAGGCAGCGTAACGGGATACAAACTGCGTGCCTGCGTCTGCTGGAAGCCGACCACCGGCGTTTTTGCCGGTCCCGAGGCGATCAGGGCCGCCGTGCGGGCCGCGTGCAGAATGCGTTCGGGCGAAAGATCGTCGGTGTAAGCGTAGCCAGTGCGTTCGCCGGAGACGACGCGGATGCCGCAACCCGCAGAAATCCCCTGCGAAGCCGACTTCACCATCGATTCGTCCACCATCAGCGAGGTAGACGAAAGGTATTCAAAATAAAGGTCTGCGTAGTCGCCACCCGCGGACAGCGCAGCCGCCAGATAGCGGGGCAAGTCCTGCTGGGTGAGTCCATAGTGCTTAAAAAAGAAGTTTTCCTGATTCACGATGATTAGATGCCTCGGACCCGGATGGCGACTCCGGTGGGGTTTTTGGCCGGTTCTTTATTATCCCACACCCGCCAAGTGCTTCCGCGCATGTTCAGAGGTCACAGACGCCCGCGCGCGCTGCTGGAAAAATGGCCGCATGACTGCCGAAAGCCTGGCTCGCGTGATGGAAGAATTCCTGGGTGGATCGCACAACGCCGTGGTGGTCGAGGACGGCGCCCGCATCTTCGACTTGAACGAATCGAAGTACTCGATTTCGGGCGAGTACAACAAGTGTCTCCTTCACCTGTGGTCGTCCGAGCGGAATGTGGTGCGCCGCATCCTGGACTGCGAGGTCCGCAATGGCAATCTCCGGCTGATGGTGCAGAAGCTCGGCCAGTCGCGTCCGTCGAAGCTGGAGATCTGCAAGGGCCACGATCACCGCACGCCCACAGCCCGACGGGCGGCGCGGGCGACTTATCAGGTGCACTTGCGACGGGCGATCGAAAGGCACTTTCCCGACTTCACCCTTACGAAGCTAAGTAACGCGATGGATCTGGAGCGCTCGTTCGGGCCGATCTAGCGCGCGGCATCATGCGGCAGGGGCGGGCGCCGTGCGCGGTGCTTGGCGTGAACCAGCAGGAAACCCAGAGTTCGGTTGATGCGGCTCTGACGTTCGCGATCCTGTGACTCGACGCCTGCCGGAATTCCGAAGACCATCGCGTGCTGGTGGAAGGGTTGAAGCTCTTCGTCCCGGCCGGCACGTCGACGCTGACGTGCGAGCGGATAGCGCATCTGCATGCGGGCGCCGCCAAGTGGCAGCTCTACGAGTTTGACGAGCTGCCACGACGAACTGACCGCGATCGACTTTCAGGATCGCGGCGATATTGCTACGCGTCTGGTTCGCTGTCCCGACGAAGGTGCCGTGCTCGACCGGTTTGCGGAGTCGATTCACCGCGTGCTCAGCCTGCTGCCGGAAACGGAGGTTGCCGTGTTGTCGACCGCGGAAGTCGCCTTCCGCTGGCGCGGGCTCGAGTTCGCACGCGCCCGGCTGGCGCACGAAGCCGGATCCTTTCGCCCTGGGCAGGAAATTGTTTTCGGGATCGGGGCCGAGGAACGTGTGCTCGAAGGGCGATCGAGCACGGATTTTGCCGCGCTGATGCAACGGCTGCGGTTGACGCGCGGACCGCACGGGGCGCGGCATCAACCTTTGTGGCGGCTGCATCCGGAACGCTGGCTCGAGTCGCTGGTGCTGCGTGACGTCAGGGCGCTCGACGAGCGACTCGAGAGCGGCTGCCTCTATTCCCAGGTGCCGGCGTTCTCGGCTTCGGATCGCGCCATGCTGGACGTGCTCGCCACCACTCAAGAGCGCCGGCTGGCCGTGGTCGAGTTGAAAGCGGACGAGGACATCCACTTGCCGCTGCAGGGCCTCCACTACTGGTCGCGAGTGCAATGGCATCACGCACGTGGCGAGTTCACGCAGTTCGGATATTTCCCCGGCCGGGAGTTGTCGGCGGAGGACCCGCTGCTGTTGCTGGTTGCGCCCACACTCCACATCCATCCCGCGACCGACACGATCTTGCGCTATGTGGATGCCGGTATCGATTGGACGCTGGTGGGGATTGATGAGCGCTGGAGAGATCGGGTGCGGGTCATTTTCCGTAAGCGGCCGACGAGTGGAGTCCGATCACTCTCGTCAACGCTCGGCGTGGCGTGAGAATCATCCAGAGCCGCACGAGAGTGTGGGCGGCACTCAACCTATTCGTCCCAAGCCCCTAACAAGCGACGCAGCGTCACGAGCTGCCCAATGTGGTACGCGTTGTGGTCGGCGACCAGCAGGGCTTCCCTCAGCACGGTCTGGCCTTCGCCCCAGGGGAGCGGTGCGTACAGGTCGGTCTTCGGATTTCTGATCAGGGATTCCATCGCTTTCAAGTCCTTGCGGAAGGTGGCGATGCTTTTTGTCCAGGCGAGCGGGGAGGGCGGGGCGTCGGTCTTCGGCCAGTAGCCGTCAGGCCACTTCGGCGACTTGTGCTTGGGATTCCGGCTGAACTCCAGAATGTCGCGTTGCGCGATGCGCAGGTGCTCGAGCAGCATCCAGGCGGTGTGCGGGAAGTTTGGGATTTTCTGGCCACGCAGCTTCGCAGGGAAGTCTTTGATCACGTCCTCGAACTTGGCGTGAGCGCCGCCTTCCTTCAGCAGATAGAGCAGATGCTGGCGGAGCGCTTTGTCAGGATTGGCTTTCATGGGCCCTCGCTATTGAAAGTGTGGTTAACCGGGTACGGCTCCGCGCGGAGCGTGCGGGATCTCCGGAGCTTCTCCTCGATAGACGCGGGAAATGCCGCGAACGATTCGGCGCAGGGGCAGAGAATTCTTCTCGTCGGCGAGGAAGATTTCCCCCGCCCGCGTGCCGCGGTAGTACCAGCGCCGCAGGATGGCCAGATGCTCCATGGTTTCGAGGGCGCTGGCGGCAGGCGGATGCGCGATGCCGTCGAGGGCAAGTTGCACCCGCGACTCCATGGATTGCGACTTGGTGTGCTCGGGCGGTGAAATGGAGAACACCGCCGGACCTGCGATGCAGCCGCCGTCAATCCGGAACAGCGCCACGCAGCTTTCTTCCGACGAGCGCTGCACGATCACCCCTGCCAGGCGGTCGATGCGTTGCACAACTTCAGGCAACTGCGCGAGCACGGGTTGCAGTTTCTCGATGCGCGCGTGCAAGGCGGCGGCAGCTTCGAAATCGAGATTGCTCGAGGCATCGTCGCGCTGGTGCGACAACTCGCGCTCAAGCGACCGGCCGCTGCTGTCGAGATAGGCCTGCACGCGGTTCACTTCTTCGGAGTAGTCCTCGTCACTGCAGCCCTTGAAGCAGGGGGCGAGGCACATCTTCATTTCCGAATAAATGCAGCCGGGGAAGGCCGGATCGGGATGCAGGTCGTCGACACATCGGCGCATCTTGAAAAAGTCGAGCGAATCGTTGGCAAACTTTTCGGCGGCCGTCCGCGAAGGAAACGGGCCGAAATACAGGGACTTGCCGTGCAGACGGCCGAGGCGCGTCGTGATCGAGGCCCGGGGATACTCGTTTTCCAAGTGCAGTTTGACCAACGGGGCGAAGCGCAGACGCAGGCGGGCCGCGTAGGTCTTTGGAAAAGCCAGTCGCAGGACCTTGTAGAGAAGGAAGCCGGACTCGAAGTCGGAACCTGTGGGGGTGTACTCGATCCGGCGCACACGATCGCGAAGGTTGAGGCGCCTAGTACGTTCCTCGGGTACGGATAGCAGGCGCTGCAATCGGCGGCGGAGATTCGCCGTCTTGGTGACGTAGGGTTCGGATGGCTCGTCGCCGCGCAGGAGGAAAACCGCAGCCGACGCCGGAACTGCTGCAAAGGCGTCCGCATCCTGCACGGGCTGAAACTCGAGCTGGTGGATCAGCACGAAGTCATTCTAGCGAGATTGGGATGGTTCGGAGATAGCGATGGAAGTCCTGTGGGCTCCTCAAACAACTGCGTCAACCACAGCGGACCCAGAGGGGCCACAGAGGAACATCACTCTGCCTTTCATTTGGTGCCAAGCAACTCTTCGCACCTCGCTCGGCCCCTGCCGGCAATTGTCTCCGCGAGGATCAAGGCTACAATGTCACCAGCATGATCGCTCACCTGCGCGGCAAGTTGCTGGTCAAGCATCCGAATCAAGCTATCGTGGAAACTGCGGGCGTCGGCTACGACGTCACGATCAGCGTGCCCACGTTTTCTGACTTGCCCGCGGTCGGTGCCGAGATCGGCCTACATATCCACACGCACGTCCGTGAAGACCAGATCGCCCTGTTCGGATTCTTGAGATTGCCCGACAAACACCTGTTCGAAAAGCTCCTGACCGTCAGCGGCATTGGACCCAAGCTCGCCATCACGATTCTCAGCGGCATGCCGGCGGACGAGATGGTCGGATCGATTCGCGCGAACGACGTGGCCCGGCTCACGCGCATCCCCGGCATTGGCCGCAAGACCGCCGAGCGCATGGTGCTTGAGTTGAGAGATAAGCTGCCGCCGCCTGCCACTGGAGAGGAGCTTGCCGTGCCGACGATGAGCCCGGTCGAAGAAGATGTGCTCTCGGCCCTGATGAATCTGGGATATCAGAGAGCAGCGGCGGAAAAAACTCTAGCTTCGGCTGTGAAGAACGGGAAGGCGAGGTCGTTCGACCAGCTCTTTCGGGAAGCACTGGGAACTTTGTCGAAGTGACCGGCTAGTGGCCGACGAACCGCAAGTATAAGTCGCGGTCCGACTTACAGGTTTCCGCCATCTCTTTGACCTTTTGCCATGCTTCGCGCTGAGATTCATCCTTGGCGCGTTCTTTTACTCGCTCCCATTCCGTCAGAAATGTTTCCGCCTGCAGGTGGTTAAAGACTGTCTTGCCAAAGGGATCGATGCAACTCAGGATGGGAAATTCCGTGTTCTCGTGGTCGGGGATCACGCCATGCAGAATCACCCACTCGCTGCGCTCCCCCAAATCGTCTTCCAGTTTCACGACCAGCGACATGACTGGGAACTCCGGCCAAGAAAAGAGTGGAGCGAATGTACCAAGCCAGCCCGAAGATTGCAAAGGCACAAACGAGCCATCTGGTTGGCCTTCATAGCGTTGCATGGCACTTTTGGGGAGTGACGGAGCCCGATATTTCTTGCGACCGAATATCAAGTTTGCTAACCTTGAGTTCCCGAGGCGGGCGCTACCCCCCTTCCGCGGCCTGCCGCAGCAACGCTTTGTAGAGAAGGGTTCCCGTGGTTCACGACAAGTGGGCACTGGTGATCGGCATCAACAAATTTCAGGACGCGCATGTTCCGCGACTGAAGTACACGAGCTAAGGATGCCCGCGACTTCGCCGCACTGCTAAAAGATCCCGCCGCCGGACGGTTTCCCGCCGATCACGTTCACCTCGTCACCGACGAACAGGCAACGACCCGAAAAATCAAGGAGGAGCTGAACTGGCTCGCGCGCAGTTCGGCAAAGGATGACCTGGTCGTGGTTTACCTCAGCAGGCACGGCTCGCCCCGGGAGAAAGACACGGCGGGCGTGAACTACGTGATCACCAACGACACGGACTTGAAAGACGCCGATAGCCTGTTTGCCACGGCGCTACCCATGGTGGAGTTGGCGGACGTGGTCCGCACGCGTATTCAGGCACGACGCGCGGCGATTTTTCTCGACACTTGCCACAGTGGAGCTGTGACGGCTGCGGCCGGCTTCAATTCTTCCCAAGTCGCGAGTCCCATTTTCGATCGCCTCACGCAGGGAGTGGGGCAGGGCATCATCGCGTCGAGCGAAGCGAAAGAAAAATCGTACGAGAGCGACAAGCTACAGGGCGGATACTTCACCTACCATCTGGTGCGGGCACTCCGGCAGGACGGCGGCGCGGCCAGCGTCGATAAAGTCTTCGACACGGTTCGCGACCAGGTGTCAAAACAGGTGCTGGCGGATTGGAAGATGCACCAGACTCCTGTCCTCAGCAAAAGCACGCAGTCGCCTGACATCGTGATCGGAGTTCGTCCCGAGACCCTCGCCGCTCATTCCGCCAATTGAGATCGCGACAGAACAATCTGCTCTATTTCCAGTGGATTCTCCTGACATTTCCGGTTGACCGCCGTGCGCCTTCGCATTACTTTGCAGACGCGAGCGTAAAAGGTGGAAGGAGAGTGCTGCCTTGCGGAAATCGGCAGTGGACGTCATTAGCACCGCATTTGCACACGCCGCTGATCAGCTGGCGGAGCCGTTCCGGTTCGGACAGTGGGCCCGGTTCGCCCTGCTGGCCCTGGCGACCGGCGAATTGAGCTCCGGAGGCGGCTGCAGTAACGTGTTCCGCAGCATTCCCACACAGTTCCCGAAGCCTTCCCACAATTTCATGGATCCCAAGGAAGTGCTGCAAGGCATCGACCCTGCCCTGATCGCGACGTTGTTTCTGGTCATCGTCGTCGGCGGGCTGGTGCTGATGCTGGTATGGATCTACGTCGCCAGCGTCAGCCGCTTTGTCCTGTTCGAAGCCGTGCTGAAGAAAAATTGCGGTCCCCTGAGCGAGGGTTGGGAACGCTGGCAGGGACCGGGCCTGCGGTATTTCGGCTGGCAGCTGATCCTTTCGGTAATTTCTCTGGGAGTCGCGGCGGTTTTGTTTATTCCAATCCTGTTGCCGATCCTGGCGATGATGAAGAATCATCAACAACCCGGGCCAGGGATTCTTCTCGCCCTTGTTCCAGTGGCGCTCTTGTTCGGTCTTTTCAGTCTGGTCATTTTGCTGATCAATCTCTTCTCCAAGGACTTCGTCGTCCCGTTGATGGCGCTTGACGGAGTCGGCGTGTTTGAAGGATGGAGGAGGCTATGGGCGATGCTCAAGGTCGAACCGCTCAGCTATGCGGGTTACGTGGGCATGAAGGTTGTGCTGGCGATCGGAGCGTCGGTCGTATTCGGGATTCTGTCGGGGATCGCGGCTGCCGTCGTGATTGTGCCGTCGGCCCTGGTGGTGGTGGCTGTAGTGATGCTGAGCAAGAGCGGCTCTTTCGGTTGGAATGCCGCCACGATCACGGCAGCGGTAGTTGCGTTTGCGATCGTCCTGGGCATCGTGATGGTAGTGGTCGCGCTGGTCTGTGTGCCGGTCGCGGTGTTTTTCCCCGCGTACGCCATGTATTTTTTCGCCGAGAGATTTCCCACGCTGCATGCGCGATTGTATCCGCCGCCAGCCGTGCCACCCGCGCCTGCGGGATGGCAGGCCGCACCCGCCGGGTAGTGCTCGGGGAAATTTCGCTAAATTTCAGTGAGACGCTTCCCGGCGGCCGAGCCTAGTTGCCTTCGCGATCCGATTGCGGGATCTTCAGCTTGGCTTTCTTGTCGTGCGTCCAGGAGAAGCGGCGACCGACGATACACTTCACGATGAGGTGATCGGTCGCAGGAGTCAGGCCCCAGCCCACTCCAAAATTAAATTCCCACTTGGGTGAGACGTTCAAATCGATCGTCGGGAAGATCTGGTGCTCCTGCTGGTCGATGGGATCGAACTCTGTTGCAGGGCCGGTATTGCCGTAGTACTCGATACCGGCCGCGATCTTGGTGGTCACGTCGTAGCTGATCTTCACATTGGGATTGAATTCCCAGCCGCGTGTAACGTTAGGTCCGTGTAGAGCGCGCCCGAATACCGGATTGAACGCGAAGTACCAGGGGCCGTACGTCTTGTCGATGATGGGGCGCAGTTCGTAAGTCCAGGTGTCCCCTGAAAATTTCGCCGGGCTGTACCCTAATTCCTGCGACAGGCTCAGGCCGACCGGCCAATGCCATTTTTGGGGAATCGCGATGCGCGGCCGGATGTGATCTCCCACCCACTGCCAGCCTCCGTCGGGCTGGATGCTGCTGAATACGTAAAAGCCCGTCTCGAACCAGTCGGTGAATCCCTGCGTGATTTCGAGCGTTTCGTGCATCGCGTGGTGAGTGGGCTGGACCCCGTCGACCATCTGCTTGCTCCCATTCACCGTAAAGTTGGAATGGATTTCGACCATGGTCGTGCGCGGCGGGACCAACTCCGACGGGTAGACCTGGATCTCGTAGTTGTCTTGCGCAAATGCGCAGGCGCTTGCCAACAGAGCAATCGTCAGGGCGGCGAGGTGGCGGATCCGCATTGGGTATGATCGCCGCACGCGACGCCTCTTGCGTTACAGGCAGCTACTCCGAATTCTAAAAGAATTCCAGCGAGCATGAATAGAAGCGTTGTTGGCGGAGGCAGAACTCCCCTGAATAGGGGAACTCTGGACCGTCGCCAGGTGTCCAATCCCTAAGACACGCCGCGTGCCCCCAAGGAGAAAACAATGGCAATGTCGATGGGAGGCGGTGGTGCGTCTGCGCCACAAATGAATGTAACTCCGCTGATTGATGTGCTGCTGGTGCTGATCATCATTTTCATGGTGATTGTCGTGTCGGAGAGGAAAGAAGGATTCAAAGCGGAGATTCCGCAGCCTCCGGCGAATCCGAACTCGGCGCCTGAGCCGGCAAGGACAGTCGTGATTCAGCTCGCGGGCGCAAAAAGCGGCGATGTGCCCACGCTTCAGATCAACCAGCGGGACGTGAGTTGGCCCGACCTGAAGGCACAGCTCGCGGACATCTTTAAGACTCGCGCCGAAAAGGTCGCGTTCGTACAAGGCGAGGATGAAGTGCACTTTGAGTACGTGGCCTACGTGATCGACACGGCGCGGGACGCAGGCGTGGAGCGGGTGGGGCTGCTGCCGAAGGAGGTGGCCCACTCGGATCATGTCTCCGGCCTTGGTTTTAAATAGCCGTAAGGCCTAATGCGACCAGGCCCGAGCCGCACAGCGGCGGCATAGGCTAGCCCAGCGCGTAAGCGCCGGGTGAGGGCGCCCAACACGAGCGAGCCCCGCAAAGGGGCGGCACCACAGCGACGCGGGCGTGAGCCCGCGAGCCCGCGCGACACTGTTCCTTAAAATGCCAAAGTCTTGAATTTGCGCCCGTACGCGTTCGCAGGTAAAACTACCGAAAGTCAGAGTTAACGTTCGGGAGTTCATCCTTGCAAGACTTCGCGAAGCGTGTACAAGAAAGTTTCCGCCGCCAGGCCTTCATGGCAACGCTGGGAGCGAGCATTACCACGCCGAAGCCGGGCGAGGTTGAGATCGGCTTCCCGTTTCATCCTTCTCTCACGCAGCAGAATGATTTTGTACATGCCGGGGCGATCACCAGCATTCTGGATTCAGCTTGCGGCTATGCTGCGCTGAGCGTGGCCCCCGAGGGGCACGATGTGCTGAGCGTGGAGTTTAAGGTGAACCTGTTGGCTCCCGCGGTCGGCGAGTCATTTTGCGCGCGGGCGCACGTGAAGCGGGCGGGGAAGACATTGATCGTGTGTTCGGCTGACGCGTTCGCGAAGAGGAACGGGGAAGAGAAACTTGTCGCAACCATGCTCGCGACCATCATGGCACTCAAGCCACACTAGCGCCTGTAAACTTAATCCCGCGCGCGGTTTTTGATCCAGATTGGCGTTCCAACGAATCCGAACGCTTCGCGGATCTGATTCTCTAAGAATCGCTGATAGGAAAAATGCAACTTCACCGCACGGTCAGTGAACAGGATGAATGTTGGTGGCGCGACGTTGGATTGCGTCAGATAAAGAATCTTCACCCGCTGACGCATGGGCACCGAGGCGCGCTCGAAATCGACGTGCTTGAGGAAGCGATTCATTTCGCCGGTACCGATGCGCTTGCGGCGTTCGCGCGCGACTTCTTCGAGCAGCGGGAAAATTTTGTCGACATTCTTTCCGGTGCTGGCCGAGATGAATAGCACCGGTGCGTAGCTAAGAAATTTCAGCGCGTTCCGCAAACGTTCGAGGTAGAGATTCTGATCATTCGGGCGGCGTGAGTCCTGAATCCGGGAGGCGCGCGCCTGGCTGATGGCGCGCTTCTGGCCGGTCGTGACCAGGTCCCATTTGTTGACCAGGATGATCATGGAACGCCCGCTCTCGTGCGCGTAACCGGCGATGGTGGCATCGAGCGCGCTCACGCCTTCGGTCGCATCGATCACGAGCAGCGCAATGTCGGCCTCTTCCAGATGCTTGCGCGACATGACGACGGAAAGTTTTTCCGCCATGAGGTGCGTTTTGCCTTTGCGGCGGATTCCGGCCGTATCGACGAAGCGGAAACGCTGACCGTCGCGTTCGACGATCTCATCCACGGCATCGCGCGTGGTGCCCGGGATCGGGGAAACGATCGCGCGCGAAGTGCCTGTGAGCTGATTCAGGAGCGTCGATTTGCCGACGTTCGGGTGGCCGATGATGGCGATTTTTACTTCGGCGGATGGCTGGTGGTCGGTGGCTTGTAGCCAAACATCAGTCGGCAGTCGCTGGTCATCAGTCGTCAGCGGGGCACTGGTTCCGTCATCCGCATCTACTTCCGCGCGACCGCCTCGTCGTCCCTCAGTGCCCGCCGTGTCCTCTGTGGTTAACTGCTTTTGATCTTCCGGCGGCAGAGTCTTCAGGAAAGCATCGAGCAGGTCGTCGATGCCGCGGCCGTGTTCGGCTGAGATGGAGAACAACTCGTTGACACCCAGTCGATGAAATTCGCCTTCCAGCGCGATCTGCTTGTCGCTGTCGACCTTGTTGACCGCGAGGAACAGGGGCTTGCCGGTTTTGTGGAGCAGGCGTGCGAGTTCGAGATCGGGTGCGGCAATTTCGGTGCGCCCGTCGACTACCATCACGATGGCGGCAGCTTCATCGAGTGCAACTCTGGCCTGCCGAAAGATTTCCGACGGGATAAAGTCCTTGTCTTCCGGAATAATTCCGCCGGTATCGACAACCCGAAAGGCTCGGCCGCGCCACTCCGTCTCGCCGTAGAGCCGGTCGCGGGTGATGCCGGGCTCGTCGCCCACGATTGCTCGACGTGAGCCGACCAGCCGATTGAAGAGCGTGGACTTGCCTACGTTGGGGCGACCGACGATCGCGAGAAGCGCCGGCTGCGCTTTCCCACCGGCAAGGATTCCCGTCGCTTCCTTCGCCAGGCTTGCTTCGAACGACTTTGATTTCACAGGCGTCAAAATTGAGTTTCTCTTGGAGTCCTATAATAGCTGCATAGCGGGTGCAGGCACAGGCGCTCGGTGCTTGCGCTGGCGCAACCAGCCGTACCGATCTGCGTGAGTATCGATTGCCTTCGTCCTCCCAGCCCGTGTCTTCCCGCACGAACAGTGTTTCGCTGCACAACTTCTTTGCGCCCGGTGGAGTGCTTTCGAAGACCCATCCCGCGTACGAATTTCGCCGGGGGCAGTTGCAGATGGCGCAGGCGGTCGAGCAGGCTCTGGCGGAGAAGCGGCACCTGATCGTTGAAGCCGGCACGGGTACCGGCAAGACGCTCGCTTATCTGATGCCCGTCATCCGCTCGGGCAAGCGCGTCATCATTTCGACCGGCACCAAGAATCTGCAGGAGCAGCTCTTCTACAAAGACATTCCGTTCCTCGAGCAAGCGCTTTTCCCGAATGGCGAGGGGAAACTGAATGTTTGCTACATGAAGGGCCGCAACAACTATCTCTGCAAGAAGAAGCTCTATGACCTGACGGACCAAACGGTGCTGTCGGGCCTGGAAGAAATCGAGCACTACCGCGCCATCGCGGCCTGGGAGAAGACGACGCAGACTGGAGACCGCGCGGAATTGGCGTCTCTGCCGGAGGCCAGCGCGCTCTGGCACAAGCTCGACGCTCGCTCTGAGACGTGCCTGGGACAGAAGTGCAGCGCGTTTGAGACTTGCTTCATCACCGAAATGCATCGGCGGGCGGCAGAGAGCGACATCATCATCGTCAACCATCATCTGTACTTCGCGGATCTCTCCATCAAACGAGCCTCAGAGTTCGCGCCCGACGCAGGGATTCTGCCCGAAGCGGGCGCGGTGATCTTCGACGAAGCCCACGAATTGGAAGACGTGGCGGGAAGCTATTTCGGGGTGGCAGTCAGCAACCTGCGGATGGAAGATCTGGTGCGCGATGTCGAGATTTCGCTCACCCGCAACAAGATGCTGTCGTCACCGATCATCGGAGCGCTGAAAAGTGTGCGCGATCGCTCGCAGCTTTTCTTTTCGGTGCTTCCAGCGGGCGATGGACGATTCGCCTTCGACAACCGGCGCGAATTCCTGGAAGAAAACGGGGATGAGTTTCTCGCCCTGCAGCAATCGCTCGAGCGGCTGGGTGCGGAGTTGCAGAACCTGCCTAGCAAGGCGGAAGAGATCTTCACCTTTTCGCGGCGAGCGCGTGAGTTGCAGGTGCAGTTGGGATTTTTGATGGAGTCCGAGGACCTCAACACCGTGTTCTGGATTGAACGGCGTGGACGTGGCTTTTCACCACAGAGGCACAGGGACACAGAGACGTCAAAAGACGTCGCTGAGGCTCCGCGTACCGCGCCTGGGGCTCGCCGGCAGAATGTCTATCTGCAGGCCACGCCCATCGATGTTGCGCCCATCCTAAAGGCAACGCTATTTGATGAGCTTGAGACCGCCGTGCTCACGTCGGCAACCCTGGCCGTGAGCGGCGGGTTCGACTATATGAAGCGCAGGCTGGGGCTGGAGCATGTTCGCGAGGTGGTGTTGCCCTCACACTACGACTATGCACGTCAGGCCTTGTTCTACGTGCCGCCCGACCTGCCGGATCCCCGCACACCGCAATTCGCCGCCAAGGCGGCCGACCGGATTCGCCATCTGCTGGAACTTACGCGCGGACGCGCCTTCGTCCTGTTCACGAGCTACGCGCAGATGAACGAGATCTATCAGCGACTGCTGGGTGAACTTGAATTCCCGATGCTGCTGCAGGGCGACGCGCCCAAAAGCGCGCTTCTTGAAGAGTTCCGCCTCACACCGCATGCGGTATTGTTCGGCACGTCTTCGTTCTGGCAGGGCGTCGACGTACAGGGCGAGCAACTGAGCAGCGTCATCATTGATCGGTTACCGTTCGCGGTTCCGAGCGATCCCGTGGTCGCAGCCCGCGTGAAGGCCATCGATGCCGAAGGAGGCAACGCCTTCTTCGACTACCAGGTGCCGGCTGCAGTCATCACACTGAAGCAAGGGTTCGGAAGGCTAATCCGGTCACTGCACGATCGCGGGCTGCTCACGCTGCTCGATAACCGCATTCTGAAGAAGCAGTACGGACGGATGTTCGTGGAGAGCCTGCCGAATTATCGCCGGACGACGGATATTCGCGAAGTCGAACAGTTTTTCGGCGCTTAGCGTGCGATCATCGGCTAACGCAACGAGCCTGCTTATCGGCGGCCGCTAGAACAGCGGAAAATCGGCCCCTCGCGTAAAATATAGGATTAACTTACGGTGCACGGGCCCGTCGTAGGGGCCGCGCTCCGGCGGGGGATCCATGTACGAAGTCACGGTCGAGGATACGTTTGCCGCGGGGCACTACCTGCGCAATTACAAAGGCAAGTGCGAGAACCCGCACGGGCACAACTACAAGGTTCGGGTCACGCTGGCCGGCAAGGAACTCGACAAAGCCGGATTGCTGCTCGATTTCAAGGACTTGCGAGAAGTGATGAAGCACGTCATCGAGCGGCTCGATCATCAGATGATTAATGACGTCGAACCATTCACGGAATTGAATCCGTCGGCCGAAAATCTGGCTAAGTACTTCTACGACGAGACCAACGGTAGGCTCAAAACCGTGACCCAGGGCCGTGTGTTCGTCAGAGATGTGACTATCTTTGAGACCGACACTACGACCGCCAAGTACAGCGAATAGACGGAAATCCGGCGGGGGGACGCCCGTCGTTCCATCGCTAGCAACCGACTGCGACAACTGTTTTCATGCAGATCACCGAAATCTACAAATCGTTGCAAGGTGAGTCTACGCATGCGGGCTTGCCCTGCGTCTTTGTTCGACTCACCGGCTGCAACTTGCGCTGCTCCTGGTGCGACAGTGAATACACCTTCACTGGGGGAGTACGAATGTCCTCCGAGTTGGTGATGAGCGAGGTCGCGCGGCTCAGCCCCAACGGCGGACTCGTCGAGATCACGGGGGGCGAACCGATGTTGCAGGAGCGAGAATTGGTTCCCTTCATGCAGCAGTTGCTGGATCGCGGCCATACGGTGCTGCTCGAGACCAGCGGCGAGCGCCCCTTGGCCAACGTGCCCCGGCAGGTCATCAAGATCGTGGACGTGAAGTGTCCGCACTCCGGGGAAGGCGATTCTTTTGATCACGCCAATCTCGAGGCGCTGCAGCCGCACGACGAAGTGAAGTTGGTCATCAGCAATCGCGCCGATTATGAGTTTGCGCGCGACTTCACGTCGCAACACAAGCTCGCGGAGCGGGTGAACGCCGTCCTGTTTTCGCCGGCCTTTCGCAAGGACGCGACCGGAGCGCGCGATTCGTCTCACTGCTTGCTAGACCCGCAGCAACTGGCCGAGTGGATGCTTGCCGACGACGTTCAGGCCCGGCTGGGCCTGCAGATTCATAAGTTCATTTGGGATCCTGCGGTCAAAGGCGTTTAAGGCTGAAAAGTTTGGGAATCGAAGGACTTGCGACAGCCGCCTGCCCCAATTAATGGCCGACGGAACTTGTGGATTTTCGCATCTAACGAACTGATGGCGAACGGGAAAGAACGCGCAATCGTGCTGCTGAGCGGGGGTATGGATTCCTGCGTTTGTGCGGCTCTAGCCGCGCGCGATTTCCACGCGGCTGCCGTGCACGTCAGTTACGGGCAACGTACCGAAGAAAGGGAGCGGAAGGCCTTCTTCGGAATTTGCGATCGGCTGGGAATTCGCGACCGCCTCGTGGTGCGCAATGATGCCTTGCGGGCGATCGGCGGATCGGCGTTGACGGATACCAACATCGCGGTTCCCAAGTCGCACGCGCTGGGTCACGAAATCCCCGTCACCTACGTACCCTTTCGCAACGCGCATTTTCTCTCAGTAGCGGTCAGTTGGGCCGAGGTTCTGGGAGCCGGAAAGATCTATATCGGCGCGGTGGAGCAGGATAGTTCGGGTTATCCCGATTGTCGCCCAGTCTACTATGACGCGTTTAACGAGGTCATTCGCCGGGGTACGAAGGAAGGAAATATCGAGATTGTTACGCCCCTCATTGCCATGCGCAAACATGAGATTGTGAGGCTCGGCCTTGAACTGGGCGCACCCCTGGATTTAACGTGGTCGTGCTATAGCCGGGAAGATCGGGCCTGCGGCGTGTGCGACAGCTGCGTTTTGCGGCTGCGCGCGTTCCAGGAAGCGGGGTCGGCGGATCCGATTCCGTACGCGCCGGTAGCGGTCTGATTGCTGCGATGACGAGATGGCAGAAGTTTCAGATTTAAGATTGCAGATTGGAAGAACTTCGTCGTTGGCGTACGTTCGGCAAAGTCTGCAATTTGAAATCTGCAATCGTAAATAGGTTCTTGGAGGCTTCGATGAAACAACGTTTTGCATGGACATTGCTGATCGCCCTGGTGGTGGGTCTGTGGACGCCCATGGTCCTGGCGCAGAGTACGGGCTCAGTGAAAGGCGTTGCCCGCGATGCGGAAGGCAAGCCGATCACGACCGGCACGGTCGAGTGGATGAGCATGGAAACCGGCCGCAAATACACCCTGAAGCTCAACAAGAAGGGCGAATACTTTTCCCTGGGGATCACCCCGGGCAAGTACAAAGTGACGCTCTTTGACGCCGATGGGAAACAGGTGTTCTACATGACCGGCATCACGGTCGGCCTCGATGAGCTCACCCAGGACATTGACCTGAAGAAGGAGGCGGCAGCCGCAGCGCAAGGCCAGGGGCTGACTCCCGAGCAACTGAAGGCGCAGCAGGAGGCCCAGGCCAAGGCGCAAAAAGAGAACATGACCGTCAAGACGCTGAACGAAAAGCTGCTGGCGGCCAAGACGGCGAGCGATGCGGGCGATTTCGAATCCGCCATCAACGTCCTGAAAGAGGCCACCGACGTCGATGCCAACCGCGATCTGCTCTGGTTCAAGCTGGGTGACGCCTATCGTATGTCGGCGCCCAAGCAGACTGATCCCGCAGAAAAGCAGAAGCGCTTCGCCCAGGCGGCCGATGCGTACCAGAAAGCGATCGACCTGAAGACGGCAAATCCCGATCCCAAGGATGCCGATGCAAACCAGAAGCTGGCGGCTTATTACAACAACCTGGCAGAAGCTGATGCCAAGTCGAACAAGATCGACGATGCCGTCACCAACTACAACAAGGCCGCCCAACTCGATCCGGCGCGAGCCGGGCAATACAATTTCAACATTGGCGCCGTATTGACCAATGCCGGCAAGGTGGATGACGCAATCGTGGCGTTCGATAAGGTCATCGCGGTCGACCCGACCAAGGCCGACGCGTATTACTGGAAGGGCGTGAACATGATCGGCAAGGCGACCCTGAAGGGCGACAAGATGGTTGCTCCCGAAGGTACTGCCGAGGCCTTCAACAAGTACCTGGAACTGGCCCCGACCGGTAACTATGCGCAGCCCGCGAAAGACATGCTGGCCAGCATTGGCGCGGCGGTGGAGACTGGCTTCAACAAGAAGAAGGCGACCGCTACCAAGAAGTAGGGTTAACTAAATGTTAACAAGGGCGGCCTTCAGGGGCCGCCTTTTTTCCTTCGCCGAGAGCCCGAACGACTGGGTAACCGCACTAAGGGTTACTAAGGGGCACCTACCTTCCGTCCTTCGCTGAATTCGCCTGAAGCGCTACAGTAAAGACAAGTTCGCCCCCCGGATTTTGGTGGTTCTCCCCACCTGTGGCAAGGAATCCCTGAACGTGCGAGGCATGCAATGGCGGCAACGGGCGTAGCCCCGATCTCGGTTTCGCTTGAGGGAGTGCACGAATCTGGCGCGGTACCGACGACGGCGTTGCTGGCGGCCATGTTGCGCGCCTCAGAGAAGGTCAGCGACCTGATCTTTTCGCCCGGACGTCCGCCACAGGTGGAAGTCTATGGTCAGCTGGTCCCCGTGCAGATGGAAGGCCTCTCGGCGTTGTCGGCGGACGACACGCGCCGCATCGCCGCCGACCTCATCGGGAACAACAAGCAAGCCATCAACACTCTGCGTGAGCAGGGGTCGTGCGATATCTCCTACGGGCTGCCTGGCCTGGCGCGCTTCCGGGTAAACGCCTTCATTCAGCGGGGAAGCTGCGCCGTCGTAATGCGCGTGATCCCCACGGCGATTCCGGAATTTGATGCGCTCCACCTGCCCTCTCACCTGGGCGACGTGTCCAACTTGCGCAACGGCATTGTGCTGGTGACAGGCCCCACGTCGTCAGGCAAGAGTTCGACGGTAGCGGCGCTGCTCGACCGCATCAACCGCGAGCGCGAATATCACATCATCACCATCGAAGATCCTATCGAGTTCCTGCACAACCACAAGCGCTCGACCATGCACCAGCGCGAACTGCACAGCGATACACCGAATTTTGCTTTGGCCCTGCGAGCCGCGCTTCGGCAGGCGCCCAAAGTAATTTTCGTCGGCGAAATGCGCGACCGGGAAACGATCGAGATGGTGTTGGAAGCTGCCGACATGGGTCTGATCGTATTCTCGACCTTGAACACCATTGACGCCTCGAAGACCATCGAGCGGATCGCCGGGGCGTTCGCGCCCGAGGAACAGAAGTCGGTGCGTGAGCGTTTCGCCAAGTCATTCCGGTTCATCGTCTCGCAGCGACTGATCCCGCGCGGTGACGGTTCCGGCCGGCTGCCGGTATTCGAGATTGTGAAATCCAACAGCCGCACGCGTGAATGCGTGGAAAAGGGCGAGCACGAAGGCAAGACGCTGCTCGACGCGATCAAGAGCGGCGAAGCCGACGGCATGCAGTACTTCGACAGCGAAATCGCCAAGCTGGTGCGCAACGGCCTGGTAGACCTGGAAACCGGCGCATCATTCGCCAGCAATGCGGCTGTGCTCGGACAAGAACTGGCGAAATAGTCGCCCATCAGCCGCCAGTCGAAAGCTGATGGCTCGTAGCTGATTGCTGATAGCTTCACGGCTTTGCCGTCAGCTACCGACCATCAGCGATCAGCCAACGACTGCTATCATCAGCGGCATGGCCGCGGCCCCCCAACCCCCTACAATTCTGAGCTTTGAGGACGCCCGCCACGAGGTGGAGCGGCACTCGCGCGAGGTGCGTCCGGGCGGGACTGAGAGCGTTAGTCTTCTGGCCAGCATGGGAAGGGTGCTGGCTCAGGGAGTGGCTGCGGACCGCGACTTCCCACCTTTTCGCCGAGCCATGCGTGATGGATACGCGGTGCGGGCGGCAGACCTTGCCCATCTGCCGGCCACGCTACAGGTTGTCGGCGAGATCAAGGCAGGCGCGTCGCCTGAAGATGTCCCGCTTGAAATTCGTCCGGGACAAGCAGCAGGCATCATGACCGGCGCGCCCGCTCCCTATGGCGCCGACGCCGTAGTGATGATCGAGTACACGTCCTTGAAAGACAACTATGTCACCATCACACGCGGCGTCACCAGCGGCGACAACATTGTTCTCCCGGGGTCAGAAGCCCCCAAGGGACAACCACTGCTCACCCCCGGGTCCCGTATGGACTACGCGGCCATCGGTCTGGCTGCGTCTGTCGGGCTGGAATCGCTAACGGTCTACCGGCGGCCTAAGATCGCGATTCTCTCCACCGGTGATGAGATCGTCGAGATCGGAGCGCAGCCGGGCCCCCACCAGATTCGCAACTCCAACAGCTACTCCCTCGCCGCCCAGGTTGCGGCAGCCGGCGGAGAGCCGAATATTCTGAGCATCGCCCGCGACGAACGATCGCATCTGCTGGCACTGATCGAGCAAGGCCTGCAGTCAGACTTGTTGCTGCTTTCGGGCGGTGTCTCGATGGGCAAGTACGATCTGGTCGAGCAGGTGCTCGCGGAATTTGGCGCCGAGTTTTTCTTCACCGGAGCGCAGATCCAGCCGGGTCGCCCCGTTGTGTTCGGCCGTGCGCAAGGCCGCTACTTCTTCGGGCTGCCCGGAAATCCGATATCGACCATGGTGACTTTCGAGCTGTTCGCGAAGGCCATGCTCGAAGCTTTGGCGGGGATGGCGCCACGGCCACTGCAGTTCCTCCATGCCCGCTTGAAGGCCGAACTCGCGGTCAAGACCGGCTTGAAGCGCTTTCTTCCCGGATTCTTGTCGGGAGAATTTGAAAACGTCGAAGTAAAGTTGGCCGGATGGCATGGCTCGGGCGACGTGGCTGCCATGGGGCGATCGAATTGTTACATCGTGATTCCGGAAGAAAGGGCGAAGTTCAGCGCGGGGGAGTGGGTAGCGGTGGTAATGAGGTGAGGGGCAAAGTTTCAGAGTTTCAAGGTTTTCAAGTTTCAAGGTTACGGAAACCCCGGCTGATCATTGGGGTGACACGATGAAATACTTAGCGTGCACATCTATGAACTCCTCGCCGTTAAGACTCTGAAACCTTGAAACTTTGAAACTTCCTGCCTGTAAGATATCCCTTCCAATGCCGCAAAAGCTTTCTCACTACGACCGCACTGGTAAGGCGCGCATGGTCGACGTCAGCAACAAGTCGGTTACGCGTCGCGAGGCCGAAGCCAGCGCCTTCGTTGTCCTCAAACCCAAGGTTCTGAAAGCGCTGCCGAAAAATCCCAAAGGCGATCCATTGGAAGTTGCGCGTCTCGCGGGAATCATGGCGGCCAAGCAGACTTCGAACCTGATCCCCATGTGCCATCCGCTGGCCTTGGCGCACATTGATGTCAATATGCGGCTGTGCAAGAATGGCGTCGCTATTACCTCAAAAGTAACTACCACGGCCTCGACCGGAGTGGAAATGGAAGCGCTGGTGTCGGCGAGCGTCGCTGCCCTGACCGTGTACGACATGTGCAAGGCGCTCGACAAAGGCATCGAGATTCGCGAGATCGTGCTGGAGCGCAAGTCCGGCGGAAAAAGCGGAGATTATTCCCGCCCTCGTCGAACACCCTGAGAGAAGCAGCGCGAAGGTAGGTAAGTATCGGCCGGATTTTCGCGGGCGAGGGCGCCCGCGCTACACTGGATCAGCATGTCGAGCAACGTCAAAGTGCTGCTGGTGGACGACAACCCCATGGTGCTCGGGATGCTGAAGGGCTCTCTCTCCGCTCTGGGCCAGGTCGTGACCGCTGGCGACGCGGCCGACGCCTTGCTGAAGGCTGTCGACGATCCTCCCGATCTGCTCGTCACCGACTACCGCATGCCCGGCATGGATGGGCGCCAGTTGATCGAAAAGCTGCGCAGCCGTCCCGCGACTGCCAACTTCGCCGCCATCATTCTCGCCACCAAAACCGACATCAACGAACGCCTCTCGCAACAGGATCCGGTCGACGATTTCGTTGAGAAGCCCTTCTTCCTGAAAGAGGCTACTCGCCGCATCAAGCGCGTGATCGACAAAATCGCGCTCGAGAAGATGACCAAGACCGTGCCGTCGGACGGCGTGCTGCGCGGCAGCCTTGCGCAGATGAACGTGATCGACCTGATGCAGTCGCTCGAGATGGGCCGCAAGAGCGGGCTACTCTCGCTTACGAAAGACGATCAGAAGTGCGACGTCTACTTCAGCGAGGGCCAGGTGGTGCACGCGGTGTACGGCAGCCTCAAGGGAGATCCGGCTGTGTTCAAGGTGCTGACCTGGACTGGCGGGAACTTCCAACTCGACTTCGAAGGCAAAACCACTGAGACCAGCACGCAACTCAATACCCAAGGCCTGCTGATGGAGGGGCTGCGCCTGCTGGATGAGTCGAATCGCGAGAGCGGCGAAGACAAGGCCGAGGAAGAAGATGTCCTCCTCGACACCTGAGCTGACGGCGGCGGTCGTTACGGTCAGCGATTCTTCGTCCCGCGGCGAACGCGAGGATCTGGGCGGGCCCGCCGTCGCAGCCGCACTTGAAAAACACAAATTTCGGGTGGTCGTGCGGGAGGTCGTACCCGACGAACAGGCTCTGATTGAGGACGTGCTTGTGCGGCTGAGCGGGCAGGCACGGTTTGTGGTCACGACCGGAGGAACGGGGGTGGCGCCCCGAGACGTCACTCCGGAGGCTACGCGGGCTGTGTGTGGCCGGCTGATCGAGGGCATCGCGGAGCGCATGAGATCGGAGGGAACAAAGTCCACCAAGTTCGCGGCCTTGAGCCGGGCGGTGTGTGGAGTGCGCGGACAGTCGGTGATACTGAATCTCCCGGGCAAGCCGTCGGGCGCGGTCGAGTCCCTTGAAGCCGTGATTGACCTGATGCCTCACGTACTCCGGTTGCTGGCGGGAGACACCCGGCATTAGGCGGGATAGAATTTCTGCATCATTCGCCCAGCTCATACATCTTTAGGTTTCAACAAGCCCCGTTTAAACAACGCTCCGAAAAAGTGGAATAGAACCCGGACCCAAAATTCTTGTGCTACAGGAGATATCTGGAATGCGAAATTCTGTGAAGCGAGCATTGGTCTTTGTCGTCGCGCTGGCGTGTATGGCAGTCGCAGCGCAGGCTCAGTCGTTGTCGGCCGCCGACCGCGATAAGGCAATGAAGTATCTGGAGTCGACCAAGCAGGGAGTCGCAGATGCCACCAAGGGCTTGTCAGCTGCGCAGTGGAACTTCAAACCGGCGCCCGACAAGTGGTCGATTGCAGAAGTGACCGAGCACATCGCCGCCGCGGAAGACTACCTGCGCGGGATGGTGGTGGAGAAAGTCATGGTCGGCCCGGCGCGGCCCGCCGGTGAGAGTGTCACTGAGATTGACGAGATGATCCTGAAGATGATTCCGGACCGCTCCCATCCGGCGCAAGCGCCGGAGCCCTTGAAGCCGACCAACCGATTTGGCTCTCCGGAAGCCTCTCTCAAACATTTCATGGAGACGCGCGCCACCACGGAAGATTTTCTGAACAAGACAGCCGACCTGCGGGAGCACGCGATCGACAGCCCGTTCGGCAAGAAACTCGACGGCTATGAATGGGTTCTGTTCATCGCCGGGCACAGCGACCGTCATACCAAGCAGATTCTGGAAGTGAAGAGTAATTCGAACTTTCCGAAGCAGTGAGCTGCGAGCTTTAGGCTGCGAGCAAGCCGGTGGAGAGGCGGGCGGGGACGCCCGTCCCTCCATTGGAACTCTTTTCAACTATCGCCTTCCACAGTGAACCCTTCATACCAGTCCGCCGCAAACATCCTTCCGGGGCCTTTTTGTTTGTCTCGCGACTCACGTTACACTCGTGATTCGCCTTGAATACCATCAAGAACATCCTCAAGAAGTACACCGCGTGGATCTGGAAGGTTCTGGCGCCCCTTGGCCCGTGGGGCGTGTTTGCGATTGCCGCCGTCGACGGCTCCCTCCTTGGCATGCCCGTGGACGCGGTTGTCGCCGGGTACGTCTACAACGACCGACCGCACTTTCTTTTCTACGTGGTCATGGCGTCGGCAGGATCAGCGCTTGGCAGCCTGGTCATTTACGCCATCGGGTATTTCGGCGGAGAGAAGGTCCTCCGCAAGCGGATCTCGGAAGAGCGCTTTGCGAAGATTCATACCTCGTTCGAACGTCACGAATTCTGGGCCGTCATGTTCCCCGCAATGCTGCCGCCCCCGACCCCCTTCAAGCTGTTCGTACTGGCGGCATCCGCGTTTGAAATGCGTTTCACGCATTTTCTGGCGGCCGTGTTTGCCGGACGATTCGTGCGATTCTTCGTTCTCGCGATCCTCACCATCGAATTCGGGCCACAGGTCGTCCACATTGTGGGGAGCCTTGTAAAGCAACACGCGTGGTGGGTCGTGATTACGCTGGCGGTGGCGGTAACCCTGGGCGTGCTCGTCTGGTGGAAGCGAAGACAGCCCCAAGTTACGCAGGGTCATTCGTAGCGCCGGCGTCCCGGCGGCAGTCGTGGCGGCGCGTCCCGCATGCCACGCCGAGGGCGGGACGCCCTCGGGACTGCCGGCAAGATGCCGGCGCTACGAAAAACAAAAAGCCAGCCGATTTCTCGACTGGCCTCATCCAAATCTGATCGGAAAACACTTAAGCGGCTGCGGTGTGGTCTGCCGACTTCTCGAATATTTTGCCCAGCGAGTGAAGCACCACCGGCAAGCCAAACATCGCGCAGGTGAACAGGACGTCGCCTTCAACGGCACGACGGAAGAACGGCACGCCCGCCGCGTAACAGGTCATCAATCCGGCGAGAGTTCGCGGATACATGTCGGTCCACGTCAGCCACGAAGCAAAGTTGCTGAACAGGAAGAACGAAACCGATCCGGCCAGGGCCGATCCCACCACAGTCAGCGGATTGACGCGATCGCGCATGCGCGTGCCGACCCAGAGCATCGCGCCATACCAGATCCAACTCGCTGCCTGGTCCCAAGTAAACGGGTAGGCGTACACGAATTTGTTGAGGAGCAGGTCAGAAGCCATCAGCAGCGCCACCGGCACCCACGCTTGTCGCCGGGGTCCGCGCGCTCCGAAATAAAGCAGCGCACCTGTTACCGGCGTGAACGCCAAGGGGTGGGGCATGAATCGGACAGCTACGGCAAGAGCTACGAATAAGTAGGCCAGCATGAACACCTCGGGAAGTACGAGTTATGATTGTTGCGCGCCCCGCCAATCGCGTCAAGCGGGGAACCTGTCGGCGGGTTTTCGGTCGCCGGTCAAACCTGAAGCACGCACTCCATTGGCCCCCCTCGCAAGCGCTGCGGACGGCAACCCGGACCATCCACACGAGCATCAACCTAAGAGAAACCGTCCAATACCAGGCTCTGGCAAAAACGCCTAAGGACCAAGCCCATGAAACGAACACTCATCGCGATGGTTGCCGTGGCGGCAACCCTTGTCTCCGCTTCCGCCGACGAGGGCCTGCAAAAGGCACGGGTTGTGTCCATCAAAGAGTATTCGCAGGGACGGGTTGTTTTCTGGGAAGGACGCACTCCAATCTTCGATGGCAATCCCCTCTACGACATCACCCTGGACTGGCAAGGCAAGAAATACGCCGTGCGTTACGAATCATTAACCGGCTACTTCCCACGAGCGTGGGAGAGCGGAAAAGAAATCCTGGTGAAGCGCGAACGCGGCCGTTTCATTCTGTACCGAGGTGATGAGGCCGTGCCTGCCCGCGAAGTCAGTCCCAATGACTGCGTTCCAGCCAATTCCCCGGTATCCGGCTCCACGACGCAACAGATTCCCTGCGAGTAGGTGGGCCCTGAGCAGCTCGGCAAGACATCCAGCGCACACAGCGGTAATATTTCCCAACATGCTGAATCGAACGTTCTCTGCCAAGCTTAAGAAAAGTCCGAGGAAAGGTGGATGGACCTACGTGGCATGGCCCGAGTCGGTCGAATGCTTTGGCACGCGCGGCCTCGTCAAGGTCAAGGGCACAATCGACGGTCATCCGTTCGCCGGCTCGTTCATGGCGATGGGCGGTGGAAAGCACATGCTGCCAGTGAAAGCAGAAATCCGGCAAGCCATCAGTAAGAGCGCGGGGGACACCGTCACCGTGCGACTGAAAGAGCGCGTCAAGTAAGGATTGCGGCGACCCTCCAAACCCTCCCGACCGCGTGGGGCATTCGCTAATCAGGAACCGGTTGAGCCACCGCTCCCATGAATTGCATTTTCACTTTAAGATTTCGATCAAGCACAACTCCGGCGCTAAGCGGACGCCGTCCGCCGGCAGATAGCGACGAACCAAAACGCAGGTCGTGGAAGTAGACGATGTACCCGGCATCGGGCGTTGTCTCGGTGTCGGTGATAGGGAATTTCGCCCAATCGAGGTAGAAGCGGCCGAGATACGCTGCCTTCGCAGCTAGGGTCGCAGGCGTTTCCGGGGACTTGTCGATTCTTTGCAGGTTGTTGCCGGGATCGACCTCGGGAACTGACGAATCGACGTCGGCCACCGCGAAGAAGTCTTGCGTTTCGACCACGCCGTGCCACGCGAATGGGTTCAGATACGTTGGGAAAGCTCCGACGCGAATCGGTTCAGCCTGTTCGTACGTGCGTGCCCGTAGTGCATTCACGGCGCGGCGATGCTCGAAGTCGCGCACTCCCCACAGAAGAACCATCGCCGCCAAGGCTGCGATGGCCGCGACCCGGCCCCTTGGTCCTTTTTGCTTGCGGCCAATTTCCTGATCAATTAATCCGAAGAGCCCGGGCGCGACAAGACCCAGCGTCAGCGCGACCAGCAGTACCGGTTCGACGATGAAGACGATGTCCCACTCGTACCACCGCTCCCAGAATGGCCAGAAGGGGCGCACGCCGTAGTTGTTTGTGAAGTCGAGCAGAATGTGGCTTAGCCCCGCCAGATACGCGAGAGCAAACAGCAAGCCCCAGCGCGGCGGAAGGTCTGGATCATTTGTCTTGCGGCCACGCAAGCGCCATAAGCAGTACATAAAGCCGACCACGACGGCAGAAACGATCAGCAATCCCAGGAAGGAATGCGTGAATCCGCGATGGTGTGCGAATCCAAGTACTGGGCCGCGGAATCTACCAAACACATCGAGGTCGGGCGCCTCAGCGGCCAGCGTCATGGTGGCGGTCGCGAGTGCCGTTTTGCGATTGAATCCGGAGCGTCCCAGGCAAGCGCCAGTCAGAAAATGAGTGACAGGTTCCAAATTTCGATCCGCCTCTTAAAATCTTACGATTTGAAAATATAAGCGTGACAAGTATCAGACCCGGAACGCCGTACAGTTGAGCACAAGAATCCATGGCAAAACGAACTCTGGCCAATTCAGGCGACAAGCAAGAGATTGCGGAACGTCTGCAGAGGATTCAGCCTTCGAGCCCGCGTCTCTGGGGCCGCATGACTGCGCCCCAGATGATCTGCCACCTGGCCGATTCGTTTCGGGTCACGATGGGCCTAAAGCCGTGGTCGACGGAGCGAATCTCGGTCACGCCGATTCCGCTGCCCGACTGGTTTGTGAAGTGGGTTGCTTTTGAATTGCCTATGAGATGGCCGAGGGGAACGCCAACCAGGCCCGAGGTTGAGCCCGGAAAAGCAGGTACGCCGCCCGGTGATTTCGCCGCCGATCGCAATGAAGTCCTGGTTCTGCTGGAGCGCTTCACCCGGCAACCCCGGGATTTTCAGTGGCAGTCTCATCCGATTTTCGGGCCCATGACCGAGGCGGAGTGGATGCGGTGGGGCTATTTGCACATGGACCATCACCTGCGGCAGTTCGGAGCATAAGTCGCGGTCAGCGAACCGAAGACTGCTTCGGAGCAAGAATTGTCAGGGCATCCGGGACGATTTCAATCTTCGCAGGCAAAGTCCCGATGAGTTCGCCGTCGGCCTCAACATAGATCTTGTTGACAGTGCCGTGGCCGTAGGGTTCGTAGTCGCAGGATATCTCTTTGGTGTACGCGAGGCTCACACCGGGAACTGTCCAACTTCCGCGAACGAAGCTGCGGGTGACATAGTTCAGGTACACGATCCGGCTCGCGGTGTGGCATACGACCAAGCGAAGTTCCTCGCGGTCGAGCGATGCTCCGGGCGCGAGTTCCCGCAGGACTCCGCCGAAGTTACCGATCCGCACGGCTAGAACCTGCGTGGCTCCGTGCCGCGACTTTGGTTGCTCCGCTTCCCAATCCACGCGAAACCGGCCCATACGATGCGTGAACCAAAGATGCCAGGCTTTCAGGTAGTAGGCGGCCATGCCGATTCGTTGCTTCACACCGGCATTCAGCTTGTAGAACAGATGCGCATCGACTCCAACGCCTACCGCCACGGTGAAATACCGCGTACAGGGTTTGCCGTCGAAACCCCGAACCGTGACCTGCCCGACAGCCACCCGGCGAGGCGCGCCTTCCAGAGCGGCGTGCGCGGCTTTCGCCGGATCCATGGGTATTTGCAAATCGTGAGCCAGAGCGTTGGCGGTGCCCATGGGAATGATTCCCAGCGCGACGCGGCAGCCGGCGACTCCTTGCAGAACGTCATGCACCGTCCCATCGCCGCCGCAGGCGAACACGGTGTCAGATCCCTCGAGAATGGCGGTGCGCGCCTGTTCGGCGGCATCCAGGCTTGACTGCGTGCGCGTGAGGCTGACCTCGACACCGGCCGCGTTCAGAATCTTGAGGGCCGCCAGCAAATCTTGTTCGCGCTGCTTCCGGCGGCCGCCCGAGCGCGCGTTGTACAGGAGGGTTGCTTTCCGCATGCTGTGAACGATGATTCTAAATTAGTAGGACTCAACGATCCTATTGCCTCGCGCAGCCCGTTTCCAATAAGCTGGTCGCATTCTTAGGGGCAGTTTCGCAAAAATAATCGCGTCCATTCCAGCTCGGCGCGAAGCTCGACATTCAAGAAAACATCCAGTAGGAGATGCGAAATGATGAGGAAGATGGGCTTCGTTCTGCTTGTACTTTTCGGTTGCGTTTTCGCTCTCGCACAAGAGCACGCAGCTCACATGGCCGCGCCCGCGAAACCCGCAACGCTGATGACTGGCGTCGGCACGCTTCATCACCCAGTGTCGACCAAGAACGTGCAGGCCCAACAGTTTTTCGATCAGGGCCTGCGCTTGATCTACGCCTTCAATCACGATGAGGCCGGCCGCTCCTTCAAGCGAGCCACGGAACTCGATTCCAAGCTGGCGATTGCCTGGTGGGGCGTCGCTGAAGCGGTCGGGCCGAACTACAACGACCCGGCCAGCGATGAGCGTTTTCAGCAGGCCCATGACGCGATTCAGAAAGCCGCCGATCTTTCGGAAGGCGCGTCGCCCAGCGAAAAAGCCTACGTCGAGGCAATGGCCAAACGGTTTCCCGCTGATCAAAAGGCAGACCGGAGAAAAGCTGCGGAGGACTATCGCGACGCCATGCGCGAGGTTGTAAAGAATTTTCCGGACGACCTGGATGCGGCGACTTTATTCGCGGAGTCGGGCATGAACCTGCATCCCTGGGGACTGTGGCATGTAGACGGCACTCCCGAAGAAGGCACCGAGGAAGTTGTCGCCACCCTGGAATCCGTATTGAAGCGCGATCCCGACCACATGGGTGCTGTGCACTACTACATTCATGCGGTGGAGGCGTCACGCAGTCCGCAGCGCGCTCTTGCTTCCGCCAACAAACTTGCGGCGATGGCTCCGGCAGCCGGGCACTTGGTTCACATGCCGGCGCACGTCTACATCCGCACGGGCGACTACGAAGCTGCCGTGAAAACCAATCAAATGGCGGCAGCCGCCGACCGCGCGTACATGAGGGCGAGCGGAGTGCAGGGCATCTACCCGATGATGTACTACAGCCACAACCTGCACTTCATCGCAATGTGCGCGGCCATGAACGGCAACTATCCTGAGGCGAAGAAGAACGCCGACATGCTCGCGACGCACGTGGCGCCGGGCGTGAAAGAGATGCCGCCGCTCGAGGGCTTCATGACCATCCCGATCGCGGTCGATGTCCGCTTTCACAAGTGGGACTCGATCATGGCGATGAAGCAGCCCGACAAATCGATGCAGATCACGACCGTCTTCTGGCATTTCGCTCGAGGAATGGCGCTGGCTGGCAAAGGGAAGTTGAACGAGGCGGAGGCGGAGTACAAATTGGTGGCCGACGCCGAGAAAGCTACTCCGGAAGATCTTCCGTTCGCGATGCCCGTCAACAACAAAGCTAAGGACGTATTGAAGATCGCCGAAAATGTCTTGGCTGCAAAAATCGCGATGGTAAAAAAGGACACCGACGGCGCCATCTCGCACTTGCAAGAAGCGGTGGCAATCCAGGACACCCTCAAGTACGACGAACCCGCGGACTGGTTCTTCCCGGTGCGCGAATCGCTGGGCGCGGCGCTGATGATGGAGGGCGACGTTGCCAGCGCGGAGAAAGCTTTTCGGGATGATCTTGATCGCAACCCGCGCAACCCTCGATCTCTGTACGGACTGCAGCAGGTCCTCAAGAAACAAGGGCGCGAGTACGACGCTGGATTCGTGGAGAAGCAGTTCAAGTCGTCGTGGAAGGGTGCGCCAGCCGGTCTAAAGATGGAGGATTTGGTCTAGAGATGGAGGATTTGGTCTAGGATGTTCGGGACTCGCGGCACACCTTAAGAGATTTGCGGAAAGATTCTGCCACAGACGCGTTCTGGGAAGGGCACGGCTTCAGAAGCTCGGAAAAACTCTCCCGAGCAGGTCTTGGGAAGGGCATGACTTCAGTCGTGCCGTTAAGTCGTTGAAAATTCGCCCGCGCTTTAGCGCCTGAGGTCCGCGACTTCGGGAATTCTTCTGCAGCCTCTTTAGAAATAGGCTCTCTTGCGAGTCCATCCTGTCGTACTGGGAGAAGGAAACTTTCACGAGCAAGCCTGCCGCCCTACGCCCGCCTGCCCGAAACAAACCGGTTTCCCCTCACGATATAACGCAAAGGCAGTTCCGCAGCTTTGGTGATGCCGATACGCGGCGTGACCGCAACCGGGGTCCACCGCGCTCCATCATCGGCAATCCACAAGTCCGACTTCGAAGACGTCAAGTCCTTCTCGTTATCGCGTAAGCGCGTAATCCCGAAAGCCTCCGCCAGTCGCCCCGGGCCTGAAGTCAGCAGGCGCAGGTCGTGAAACTCTGCGAGCACTCCGCCACGGCCAGACGCCATCGCATCCATTCCGGCGATTGGCTCGAGTGCGCGAAACAGCACTCCGCCCGGCACGCCGTCCGGCAGGCACGAAACGTTGAAGCAGAAGTGATTTCCGTAAATGAAATAGACATAGGAAATTCCAGGTGGCCCCCACAACACGGCGTTCCTTGTCGTGCGCCCAGCGAAAGAGTGCGCGGCTGGATCGTCTCCAAGGTACGCCTCCACCTCAACGATCCGCCCGGCCAGCAACTTCCTGCCTGCGCGCCGGAGCAGGACCTTGCCGAGCAGGCCTCGGGCGACGCGACGCGGGTCGCGGTCATAGAAACTTCGTGGCAGCGGGGGCAGGCCGCGAAGCGCAGAACTCACAACCGTCAACCGCGCTGGCGTAGATGAATGTGTACGTAAGGGCATGTTCTAGGCGCGACCTAAACTCGGCCTTTGGTGTTGCCAAATCCGGCTCACTGGCGTTTGCAAGTTGGCTCCGAACTGTAAAATGACTTCACACTCGCGCCGCTTCCATCCATTTCATTTTGTTGAGGAGATTTCATGCTCGGGACACCTTTGAAGATTACCGTATCCGCCGCCCTGCTCACCGTGCTCGCGTTCGCGCAGACCATTCCCGCCGGGACGCACATCACCATTCGCACTGCCCAAGAACTCAGTTCCGGATCGGCGAAGGTCGGCGATCATTTTGACGCAACGCTCACCCACGCGCTGGTTGTGAGCGGCAAGACCTTGGCGAAAGCGGGTGCTCCCGCGCGTGGGAAAGTCACGCTCGCGAAGTCCAGCGGACGCCTGCACGCTCCCGGACAACTGTCTGTTCGCCTGACGTCGGTTCAAGTTGGCGGCAAAATGGTTCCGCTTTCGACCGGCAGCTACCACATCGAAGGCAAGAGCCACACCAAGAGTAATGCCACCAAGATAGGCGGAGGCGCAGCGGTCGGCGCGCTGATCGGCGGCCTGGCGGGCGGTGGTAAAGGCGCAGCCATCGGAGCGGGCGCAGGCGGGGCAGCGGGAACCGGAGTGGCCGCGGCCACCGGCAAGGAAGAAGCCATCATCCCGGCAGAAAAAACGCTGAGCTTCAGCACCACCGCAGCCGCAACCGTGAAGTAAGGTTGAACCGCGAGTAGTACTCACCCAAACCGGCACAAGTGCCTATTGATACAAGAGCAGCCGGCGCTTCATAAAAGTAGCGCCGGCATCCTGCCGGCAGTCGCGAGGGCGTCCCGCCCTCGCACGTTTTCCTGGTAAAGCGCCCTAGGCAGCCTGCTTCAAATAAGCGAGCACTTCCTCGGAATGCCCCTCGGGCTTCACCTTGTGAAACACGTGTTTGATCTTTCCATCCGGCCCGATGATGAACGTCGTCCTCGCGACCCCCATCACCTTCTTGCCGTACATGTTCTTTTCCTGGATCACGCCGAACGCATTGCACAGTTTCTTGTCAGCGTCGGCCAATAGCGTGAACGGCAGATGGAATTTCTCTTGAAACTTCTTCTGCGCCTTCGGGGTATCGGGCGACGCACCCAGCAGCACCGCGCCTGTTTTCTGCATCTGCTTGTAAGTATCGCGGAATTCGCAGGCTTCCTTAGTGCATCCGGGAGTGTCGGCGCGGGGGTAGAAATACAGCACCACCGTCTTGCCCTTAAAATCCTTCAAGGAAACCTCTTTGCCGTTCTCGTCCTCTAATTTGATGTCGGGGGCTTTATCATTGACGTCAAGCATGGTTGGCTCTCCAATCCGCTCATCGTTATACCGTAGCGCGCTGCGCGCCGTCATCTGCGTGCTCGTCGCCTTGGGCGTTGCCCAGATCGCCTTTGCGCAGGTCGCCAAGAAGAACAAAGAAACCAAAGGGCCGCGTGCCCTCGGCCTGGTCGAGCTTTCTTCCGATGGCAAGGCCCGTCTCATCCCCATCGCCATCATGGTCGACGGCAAGTTCTACGACGCTGGCGCCTACAAAGCCTCGCCCGTGCCGCTGGCGCTGTGGAGCGAGACCGTTTACGAAGGAGAAAAAACTGGTGTCCCGCAGGGCCTGTTCACCGTGGGCGGAGCTCTGCAGACAACCCCCGGCAACTGGCTCGCGGACGGCAAGTGGCGTCCGGCAGGCTCCGAGCCAAAGAAAAAATCCGCTACGACCAAGCCAAAAATGGGTGACGAAGATGAAGGTCCGCCGAAGCTTCGACGCGGCGACTCCGACAAGCCTGATGCGGCCAAGACGGCGCCCCCAGCCAGCACTCAACCTGCCGACGATAAAAAGACTCCAGCACCCTCTAGGACTCCTGGCCCGCCCGCGGCCTCTTCGACGTCGCCACAACCGTCCAAGGACAGCGCGCCCACCGAAAAGCCGCCCGGCGTTGCTCCCCCCAACGCAAACGATGACGATCCAAATCGCCCGATCCTCAAGCGCGGCAAGCCGGAGACCGAAGGCGCGGCGCATCCGGAAGTCGGGGCTTCTACCGGCGTGCCACGACGCCCTATGGGCGATGCTGTAAAGGGCGGCGCCAAGCCCGACACAACCAAACCCGACGCGAAGAAGAATACCCTGCAGACGATCCCGGCCATCTCCGACGCCGGCGGCCCTGAGCCCCGACCCTACTCCTACGACATCAAGCCCGACGAAGAGCAGAAATACCGCAAGGGAATGCTGGGGCTTGCGGTCGACGCCTTGGTCGCTCGCATGAAGGAAGTGGCGCCCACTGCGCCGGGAGGCAAGTCCGCGACGCGCACTGTCACACCTCGTCGCCAGCCCCGGCCGCCGCAGCCGACATTCGACGACGTGCAATTTCGCGCCTTCGATCTCTGGAATACGAACGAGCCGGTGTTCGTGCTGAGTGCAACCGCACACGTGCCGCAGGCAGCGGGCCCGTCTGCCGAGCCATCCCCCACTTACTACATCACCCTGGTCGCGAAGAAAAATATCTACGACGAACTCCGCAAGCTGTACGCAGGCGTGACCGACGACCACCATGATGAAACTCCGCGCCTGGAACTGATTGACGCCGTCGACGCCGATGGCGACGGCCGGGGCGAATTGCTCTTCCGCCGGATCTCTGACGCAGGGAAATCGTGGGGCGTGTATCGCGCAGGCGCTGACCAGTTGTTCCCGTTGTTCGAAGGCACCCCGGGGCAATAGCCTCGCCTACTCAATCCCGCGGCAACCATTTACAATCCCGTGCAAGTTTCTCAGCCCCACGGGAGAATTCCTCATGCGTAACTTCGCCGCCGCTTTCTGTGCGTGTCTGCTGATGGCCGGCGTCGCCATCGCGCAGGACAAGGACTTCAGCAAAGTCGAAATCAAAGTGTCGAAGGTTTCGGGCAACGTCTACATGCTACAAGGCGAGGGCGGAAACATTGGAGCATCTGTCGGCGAGGACGGCATCGTAGTGGTCGACGATCAGTACGCGCCACTGGCCCAGAAAATTCAGGCGGCGCTGAAGGGGGTCACCGACAAGCCCGTGCGTTTCATCATCAACACGCATTTCCATGGCGACCATACGGGCGGCAACGCATACTTCCAGAAGCAGGCGCCGGTCATCGCGCACGACAATGTTCGCAAGCGGCTGGAAGAAGGCGGCCAGGCAGGAAACCTCGGCTCGATCTCCATGGAACGCAAGCCGGCCGCGAAAGAAGCCCTGCCCATCATTACCTTCGATCACGATGTCACCGTCCATCTGAATGGCGAGGACATTCGTGCGCTGCACTTCCCCAGCGGCCACACCGACGGCGATAGCATCATCTTCTTCCCCAAGTCGAACGTCGTACACATGGGCGACGACTTCGTGCGCTACGGATTTCCCTTTATTGACCTTGCTTCTGGCGGCAGCGTCGACGGCATGATCGCCGCCATGCAGGAAGTGATTCCTAAGTTGCCGCCCGACGTGAAGGTCATTCCTGGTCATGGCAAGATCTCGAACCTCGACGATGTTCGCGAATACGTAAAGATGCTGATCGAAACACGCGCCGCGGTCGAAAAGGGCGTCAAGCAGGATAAAACGCTCGATCAACTGAAGCAGGAGAAGGTGCTCGATCCGTGGAAGAAGTGGAATGGCGATTTCATCACCACTGACACCTTCACAGAAACGCTGTTCAACGACCTTACCGGCAAAAAAGACGCCAAGCTCATCAAACATAACTGACGGCGATTCCATCACATACTCCGATGAAAGCAGATAGCATCGAACCATGCCCACCGACCCCGGTTTCCTGACGCGCAGAAGGTTTCTCCATTCCTCGATCGGATTTGCTGCTGCTGGGTCAATCAGCGCTGCGTTGCCGTTCTCTCTGGCCGCCGCTCCCGCGTCTCCGTCACTCAGTTTCCCGACGAATTTCTGGTGGGGCACCGCCACTGCCTCGTACCAGGTCGAAGGCGCATGGAACGAAGACGGCAAGGGCGAGTCGATCTGGGACCGCTTCTCGCATACGCCGGGCAAGATCAAGAACAACGACAATGGCGACGTTGCCTGCGACCACTACCATCGCTACACCGAAGACGTGCGGATCATGCAGGCTTTGCAGATGAAGAGCTACCGTTTCTCGATAGCGTGGCCGCGCATCCAGCCCAACGGTTCCGGGAAGCCGAATCCGAAAGGGCTCGATTTTTATAGCCGGCTGGTCGATCAACTGCTTGCAGCGAAGATTCGTCCCTTCGCCACCCTCTACCACTGGGACCTTCCGCAAACGCTCGAAGAAGCCGGCGGCTGGCCCAATCGCGACACCGCCCAGCGCTTCGCCGACTACGCCGATATCATGATGAGCGCTCTCGGCGATCGGGTGAATTCCTGGATGATCTTCAATGAGCCCTGGGTGTTTACCACGCTCGGATACTTATTAGGCAACCACGCACCCGGCCGTACGGATCTTGACGCCTACCTGCGCGCGACACACGTCGTGAACCTGGCGCAGGGCATGGCGTTTCGGGTCATGAAGGGGGTGCGCCCGAAAGCAACGGTGGGCACGGCGTTCAGCATGACACCCATGGAGCCAGCCTCTTCGTCCAAGGCGGACCGGGAAGCCGCCGAGCGCGCGCATCTGTGGCAGAACGTATGGTTTCTCGAGCCTGCAATCAACGGAAAGTATCCAGACGCGTTCGTTGGACTGAAGCCAGAAATGCTGGGCGTTCAACCCGGCGACATGGAGAAGGTGCGCGCTCCGCTCGACTTCATCGGCATCAACAATTACTTCCGGCAGATGGTGACCGCCACCCGCCTCGGCGGCCTGAACTTGAATCCAATTTCGAAGATTTTTCCGGCCGACGTAAAACTAGGCGGCGACACCGGGCCCAAAACCGACATGGGATGGGAAGTCTACCCGCACGGCCTCTACGAAATCGTGATGCGCATCACCACGGATTACAAGAAGCCGGTCATCGAGATCACCGAAAACGGTTGCGCCTACGGCGACGCGCCGGGCAAGAACGGCATCGACACCGACACACGCCGCATCGCCTACTATCGCGGCTATCTTCGGGAACTGGCGCAGGCGATCAAGCATGGCGCCGACGTCCGCGGATACCACGCCTGGAGCCTGCTGGATAACTTCGAATGGGCCGAGGGCTATTCCAAACGCTTCGGCCTGGTCTACGTGGATTTCAAAACTCAGAAGCGCACGGTGAAGGAATCGGGGAAATGGTACGCCAGGGTCGCAGCCAGCAACGCGCTACCTGCGGCGGAAAAGAAAGCAGCGGCAGCGGGCTAAATAATTTATTGGACGTTCGGATCCAGATACTGAGGAGGCCAGCTCAGGAAGGTTCGTATCAGGGCATCGCTTTAGCGATGCGGTATGAGCCCCATCTGAAGCCCCTTTAGGGGCTGACTTACAAACTGGCCCCACCATCAGATGAAGGTCGCTCGGAGCTCACAGCTTACTTGTTCGACACCACAACTTCCCCGTTCTCCACGCGAATCGCGCCGACATTTTCGGGCAACTTCAACCGGTCGCGCTGCTCGGCCAGCCGCTTCTGCAGTTGATCATTCACCAGCGACACCGGCACCTCGAGATCGCCAATCCTGATTTTGGTGGGATCGAACGTCGCATACCCATCCTTCGATCCAAGCTTCCCTTCGAGCGTGACCCAGACGTCCTTGCCCGCGATGTGAGTTAGGAATTGTCCCTTGGCAATGTCGCCCTCGAAGTTCACTTGATAGTCCTTAACAGACGGCTCGCCAGCACCAAGATCGCCCGAAAGATCGGAACTCCCGCTGCCAGCCGCACCGCCCGCATTCGATCCGCCCGGCGATGACAGCGCCCCCGAAGCCTGCGCAATCGCCGCCGCCACTTCTTGAGCATTCAGCCGGACTTCAGCGCCAGACTGCCCCTGCGCGCGCGCCTGCTCCAGCTGTTCGATCTTGTTTTGGAATGATTGCGCGTTGGCGGCCACCGCGGGAGCGGGTAAAGCTGGAGCCACGGGCTGAGGCCGCTTCAACACAAGCACCAGCGCGGCCACGGAAGCCGTCAGAGTCGCAATGCTGATGATGCGATCGAGCTTGATCTTCATGGTCGATGGAGCGACGGGCGTCCTCGCCCGTCGGCGCGGCGACGCCGCGCTTCCCAACGCAACGATTCTATCCCTGCCGCATTCGGCACCCGAAGTCACGAAAGCCGCTGTCCGCCGGCTACCCCTGCAAGCTCCGTTCCCGAACCTGCTCCGACGTCAGCCCGTATAAAGGCGGCGTCTCGACTCCCAGCATGCCTAGATACAGATAAATCTGCCCCCGATGGTGAACTTCGTGCTCCACCATCGCCCGCAACCACTTCCAGGTTGTGATCGGCGCGCCGTCAGGAGTCGTGCATTTCCCGATCAGCTGCTCCGGCGTGAGCTGCGAGAAAATTGCCACCGACTCCCGATGCATCCGCTCGGCAAACTCCAGTACCTGTTCGTATCCATCAGCCAGTTCCTTGCCGCAACCGTCATATCGGCTCGGCCTTCCTGAGACCGTTTCCGCATACATGTAGCGATTGATGGTCGCAATATGCCGCACCAGATCGCCCAACGTGAATTGCCCTTCGCGGTAAGTCCACTCAATCTCGTCCGGAGGAATGCAGCGCACCACGCGCATGGTGCGCTGGTGGATCTTATCGAAGTAGTCGAGGAAGGTGCTGAGATCTTGAGTCTGCATGGCCATGCTCCGAAGGAAAGGCCACTCTAAGCGTGCTTTATGGCGGAGAGCAGATCCTGGCTAAGTCTCTCCACCGGTTCTTTGTAACCTTGTTTCCAATCCCGAAAGGCCGGCCAAAAGCGATAAATCCGAGCTTGTCTGAACGGGCGAAACCAAATTACCAACGGGTTGAATTCACGCCCCCCTCCAAAGCCATGAAATACGCGAGCGCGAACTGAGAGAAGCGACCACTCTTTTCGCTCTGACCAATTCAGCACAATTGCGCGCTCTCTAATTTGCGGCAACACTCGCGTTGCCATGTAATCCTGCCAGATCGGACTGTCCGAGCTTACAAACAATATGTCTTTCCCTTTCGGCAGCCACAAGATCCAGACGAGCGCATACAAGGTCATCCGGTGAGCGAACCAAAATCCCAAAGTGATTAGGGCCAAAGGAAGGACAATAGGGAGGACCAGCAAAACAAGGAATGCATTCCCAATTGTTTGAGCGATTGTCGGTTTCTGTCGCGTCATCGAGTGAACCCAATCCGAACGAGAGGCTAGCAGCTAATTAAGAAGGGTACTCACCCCTCCAGTTTCTTCACCAGCACCTCATTTACCACCTGCGGGTTGGCCTGCCCCTTCGACGCCTTCATCACTTGTCCCACAAAAAACCCAATCATCGTCTTTTTGCCCGCCCGGTACTGCTCGACCTGTTTGGGATTCGCAGCTATTAACTCATCGATAATCTTCTCGAGCGCCGACGTGTCCGATGATTGCACCGGCCGCCCCTCTGCCTCGTACACGGCGCCAAAGTCCTTCCCACGCTCAAAGCTCAAATCGTAGAGATCCTTCAGCATCTTGCCTGAAATTGCTCCGGACTCCACCAGGTCGGCCGACATGGCCACGCCCTGCATCGTGACGGGCGACTGCCCGATCTCGAGCCCGCGAGCTTTCAGCCGCCCCATCAACTCGCCCTGCACCAAGTTCGCCACCCGTTTCGGATTCTTCGCCGCCTTGGCCGCCGCCTCGAACTGATCGGCGAATTCTTTCGAGGATGTAAGTACACCCGCGTCGTACTCGGTAATCCCGTAATCTTTTACAAAGCGCGCCCGGCGGGCTTCGGGCAACTCCGGTAGTTGCTTCGCGATTTCTGACTTCCACTTCTCATCCACTACGAGCGGAAGCAAGTCAGGCTCCGGGAAGTATCGGTAATCGTGCGCCTGCTCCTTCGAGCGCATCGCGTAGGTCTTGCCTTCATTTGAGTTGTAGAGCCGCGTTTCCTGCTGAATCTTTCCGCCCGACTCGATGACCTCGATCTGCCGCCCGATCTCGTACTCCAGCGCCTCGCGCACGAAGCGGAACGAGTTCACGTTCTTGATCTCGGTCTTGGTCCCGAATTCCTTCTGCCCGCGCGGCCGCACGCTGATGTTGGCATCGCACCGCAACGAACCTTCTTCCAGGTTGCAATCGCTCACCCCCGTGTACAGGATGATCTCTTTCAGCAGCGTCAGATATTCGTATGCTTCTTCGGGTGAAGACATATCCGGCTCGCTGACAATCTCGATCAGCGGAACTCCGGTGCGGTTCAGATCGATGCCGGTATTCTCGCTCGCGTCGGCAAAGCCTTCGTGCAAGCTCTTGCCCGCGTCTTCTTCGAGATGAATGCGCGTAATCCCGATCTTCTTTCCGCCGGTCTGTTTAAGATCGATCCGCCCGAACTCCGCCAACGGCTTGTCATATTGCGAAATCTGATAGCCCTTGGGCAGGTCTGGATAAAAGTAGTTCTTCCGCGCGAAGATCGACGTCTCATTGATGCGGCAATTCAGTGCCATCGCCGCCAGCACCGCAAACTCCACAGCCTTGCGGTTCATCACTGGCAGCACGCCAGGCATCCCGAGGCACACCGGGCACACGTTGCTGTTGGGAGGAGCTCCGAACTGCGTGGAGCACGAGCAGAAAATCTTGGTCGTGGTCAGGAGCTGAACGTGAGCTTCCAGCCCAATCACCGCCTCGTACTTGGCATGAGCGGCAACAGAAGTGTCAGGCGCGGTCGCCATATCGAGCGATTATATCCGGACGTTCCAGTGTGGGGCGGACACTCCTGTCCGTCAAAAGCGTGCAGCCGAAATACTCTTATTCCAGGAACAATCAACGCAGGGTGGGTCGACTCAAAAAAGCACTCTACTTCTGAAAGTAAATCTCGAAATACAGCAACTCGGTGCCCTTGGCGTTCCGCAACCCAGTGAGGTAAAACCGCCCGCCCGCCAGAGGAGACGAAATTCCGCTCACATCGAAGAACACGAACCCGGACTGGGTCGAGTGCGGCTCCACCGCTTTCGCCGTAAATTGCGCCGCATCCATTTCATCCAGCGCCTTCTTGCCTACCGCGCCTTTGACTTTCGTGCGAGGGAACGGCAAGGGATACTTCGGCCCACTCGCGTTCACGTGCGACAGGCGCCTGTACAGCTCATCATTGCTGGCGGCCGGAATCTTCTCGCGGCGAGAAGTGATCAGCTGCGCCTGCATGTTCGACAGCGACACAGGTTGAACCCCGTCGTTGGTGATGACCAGAAAAATCGGCAGAAATCCCTGTTCCGCCCACTTGACGTTGAAGATCTGCGCCTTCTCTTCATCGTCATAGGGATCGACGCCGGCAGCCACGGACTCATCCGAATGCTGATCGTGCAGGGGGTAGGTCGCAGCCGGTTTGGCCGCAGGCTTTACGAAATCTTTCGCCCAAAGAAAAGTAACACCAAGCAGGCAGAGCACGCCCGCGAGCACCACGCCTGCGCGCAACTTGCGCGTCAGTTCACTCACCAACGGCGGCATGTCGTGATTATAACTGGGCGAGACAATCTGACCGGCCGGCGTCTACGAATTTGAGCCGGCGGCCACCGAAGATGACGAATGGTGGCCGGTGGCAAATCCCACCAGGGTGCCGCCGACGATTCCGGCCAACACCGAGAGCAGAATCAGCGTCAGCATCTGATTGCGCAGGTTGTTTTTGCGGCGAACAATGATTGGCATAATTGTCCCCCTGAAGAGTAACCGAGAACGCGGACGACGCCTATATTGTAGTAGAAACCGCCCGGCCCGCGTCAACGCCGAAAAGCGCCAGCGTACGTTTAGAATGGCGTTTTCCATGTACTTTCTTTACAGCGCGCTTCTGACTCTAGTCCTGATCTGCGGATTGCCCTATTGGCTCTATCAGATGCTGCGGCATGGAAAATACCGCTCCGGCTTTCTGGAGCGTTTCGGCGTCGTCCCCAGTCACCTGGTTACCCCCTCCGACCGGCCAACTATATGGGTACACGCGGTTTCCGTCGGAGAGGTCCTGGCAGTCAGCCGTCTGGTCGAGGAGATGCGGGCGCGCTGGCCGGCTTACCGCATCGTCATCTCCACCACCACTGACACCGGGCAGAAACTGGCACGCACCCGTTTTGGCGGCGAGAGCGTTTTCTACTTCCCCATCGACCTCGGGTTTGCGATCCACTCCTACCTGAGGTCGCTTCGGCCGCGGCTCGTCGTGATCGCCGAGACGGAGTTCTGGCCGAATTTCCTGCGGCTCTCCAAGCGCAGCGGGGCATCGGTGGCGATCGTCAACGCTCGCCTTTCCGACCGTTCCATCCGCGGGTACATGCGTTTGCGCTGGTGGCTTAAAAGCGTTGTCGGCAATGTCGACCTCTTCCTAGCCCAGACCTATCAAGACCGTTCCCGGCTGACCGAGCTTGGAGCGCCCGAGTCGCGGGTGGAAGTCACGGGCAATCTGAAGTTCGAGTTGGAGCCGGGATCGCCTCCGGCCCTGGTCGCGAATCTTCGCGAAAGTTTCCAGGACATCAACGCCGGGCCCATCCTGGTCTGCGGCAGCACGGTCGACGATGAAGAAGAGCGCATGCTACTGCAGGCGTTTCAAAGCATTCTCGCAAGCCACCCGCGGGCCGTAATGATCCTCGCTCCCCGCCATCCTGAGCGCTTTGCCGCAGTGGCCGCGCTGCTTGAGAGTTTCGGGATCAAGTTCTTCCGCCGATCGCTATGGAGCGGAGAGCCCGTGAACGGCGGAGTTCTGCTGCTCGATACCATCGGCGAGCTGTCCGCAATCTACGGCTTGGCTGATATCGCGTTCGTGGGTGGGAGCCTGGTTCCGAAGGGCGGGCACAACATCATCGAGCCTGCGCGGCACGGAGTGGCCATTGTCGTCGGCAACCACACCGACAATTTCCGCGATATCATCTGGCTCTTTCAAACACAGGATGCGGTGCGCATCGTTGGCCCCGCCGAGTTGCCGCTGGTTCTGATGGAACTGATTTCGAACGACGCCGAGCGCAAAGCGCTAGGCCGCCGCGCTGCCGAAACGTTGCGCTCTCAGGCGGGTGCCACCGAGAAAACCCTGGCGGCACTCGAACGCCTGCTGACTACCGCGGAGGCGGCCGCGCCTGCCGCAAAGTCGTGAGCCTGCTCTCCGTCATCTACGGATCCGCTGTCCGCGCACGGAATCAGCTCTACGACCGGCATATCTTTCGAGCCTGTCGCTTGCAGGGTCCTGTGATCAGCGTTGGCAATCTGTCGGTGGGCGGGTCAGGCAAGACGCCCTTCGTCATTTTGCTTGGTGAGCTTCTGAAGTCGCGTGGCATCGAGTGCGATGTGCTCTCGCGAGGTTACGGTCGCAAGACGCGCGGCGTGTTGCTGGTCGATCCCGGCGGATCTTCCAGCGAGTTTGGAGACGAACCGCTGCTCATCGCGCGGCGACTCGAAGTGCCCGTGGTGGTCGCAGAAGACCGCTACCAGGCCGGCTTGTTCGCCGAGGCCAAGTTCGGGCCGCGCCTGCACCTGCTCGACGACGGCTTCCAGCACCGAGGGCTGGCCCGCGATTTCGACATCGTTCTGGTGAGTGCCGACGACTCGCGCGACGAACTGCTCCCGACCGGACGCTTGCGCGAGTCTCGCCATGCATTGCGCCGCGCAGACGCCGTTGTGCTGACGTCGGGCGCATCGCCCGACAGCTTCCCCCTGGATGGAAAAATCGTCTGGCGCGTACGCCGTGCCATTAAGCCTGTTAAGACTCCACCTCGTCCCGTCGCTTTCTGCGGGATTGCCCGGCCGCAGAATTTCATGCTGCAGCTTCGCAAGGCCGGCATCGAACCGGCCGCCGAAGCCGTCTACCGCGATCACTACTCTTATACTGAAAAAGACATCCGCGAATTGAAGGCCCTGAAGGATCGCAGCGAAGCTGGCGGGTTTGTTACCACCGAGAAGGACGCCATCAACCTCGGTGGATTTTTCTCCGCGCTCGAGCCAATCGCCGTCATTCCGGTTGCCATGGATCTTGCCGAGGCCGCTAATGCTATCAATACCATGCTGCGGATCGTTCGCGAGCGAAAGAACCCGGCATGAGAGAATCGGTACCCGGATGACCAAGCATCCCAAAGAATCCGATCGCCTCAAGAAGATTCTTGATGCGTTTCCCAAAATCACCGTCACCGCGCTCGCCGACCTGGTCGCCGACGAGTTCGTCTACGGCGAAATCTCCCGAGTCTCGCGCGAAGCGCCCGTGCTCATCCTGAAGCATCGGGAGCGAACCATCGTTCCGGGCGGCGGCGCCAACGCCATCAACAACCTCGCTGACCTCGACGTCAACGTTCTTCCCGTGGGCATTGTGGGCAATGACGAGGCGGGGCGCCTTCTGATCAAGGCGTTTCGGCACAAGCGCATTCCGGTGAGCGGAATTCTGCAGGACAAAAGTCACATCACCGTGACCAAGACGCGCATTCTTGCTGGCATGACGCACTCGGCGCGCCAGCAGGTGGTGCGAGTGGACCGCGAGCCCGAGACCGCACCCAACGCGCATTTCGTGCGTGAGCTCATTCTCTCGGCGCGTGAATATGCCCGCGCGTCCGATGCGCTGCTGGTCTCCGATTACGGTTACGGGTCCGCGACTCCCGCGATATTAAATGCAATCCGCTCCAAGGCGCGATTGCAGAGCGTTCCGGTAACTCTTGACTCGCGCTTCCGCATGCTGGAGTTCTCAGGAGTAACTGCCGCCACGCCCAACGAACCGGAAGTCGAGGCTTGCCTGGGTCTGAAAATTGGTCAGGATTGGTCGACGCTTGTTTCCGCCGGACAGCAACTGATGGCCCGCATGAAACTGCAGTCGCTGATCGTTACGCGCGGGCGCGATGGCATGGCAGCCTTCACAGAGCGACGCAAGCCGATCGACATTCCGATCTTCGGCGCCGATGAAGTCGCCGACGTTACCGGCGCAGGCGACACAGTCATTGCCACCTTCACAGCGGCCCTGGCGGCCGGAGCCAGCAGCGAGGAAGCTGCCCAGTTGGCAAACTACGCCGGCGGAATTGTTGTAATGAAGCGCGGTACGGCTACCGTCACGCGGCAGGAATTGCTGCACGCGATCGATCAGTCGCCGCCCGCCACCAGACCACATTGAGCGAGCTAGCCCAATCCAAGATTCTCGATCGCGCAGGTTTGCGCAAGCAGGTGGAAGCCTGGCGGGCCGCCGGTGATCGCATTACCCTCGCTAACGGATGTTTCGACCTGTTGCATGTCGGGCACGTGCGCTATTTGCACGCAGCCAAAGAGATCGGCGGACGCCTCGTGGTGGCCATCAACTCCGACGACTCGGTTCGCTCGCTGAAAGGTGAAGGCCGCCCGCTAGTGCCCGCCGAAGAACGGGCGGAGATTCTCTCAGCCCTCGCGGACGTCGACGCTGTCGTCATCTTCCCAGAGCGTGATGTGCGCGCGCTCATTCGAGACATCCATCCTGACGTGCAGGCGAAAGGCACCGACTATACCGCCGAAAGCGTGCCTGAAGCCGACACCGTTCGCGAATACGGCGGGCGCGTCGCGATCGTCGGCGATCCCAAAGATCACTCCGCCAGCGAAATCATCCGCACCCGGCTCATGCCGCGAAAATCGTGAGCGATCGCATGGCTGCGTCCGCCACGACATCGACGCCGAGTCCATCACGCATTCTCATCGTGCGCCTCAGTTCCATGGGCGATGTCGTCCAGACTCTGCCTGCGGCAGTCATGCTGCGCCAAGCCTTTCCGCGAGCGACTATCGGATGGCTGATCGAAGAACGCTGGGCGGAACTGCTGTGCGCTCTCTCCACGCCCAGAGCGGGCGCGCGCTCCCCAGAGCGGCCACTGGTCGATGTCGTCCACGTCGTGACCCTGAAGAAGTGGCGGCGATCTCTGCTTTCACCCGAAACTGTCGAGCGAGTCGGGGCGGGGCTGAGCGATCTGCGCAGCCGCCGGTACGAGATCGCGATCGACCTGCAGGGGGCGGCACGCTCGGCCATTCTCGCTCGTTGGTCGGGTGCACCAATGATTTACGGAGCCGCGCAGCCGCGCGAAAATCTCGCAAGCTTGTGGTACAGCCGCCGCGTCATCACGGGCAGCACGCACGTAATCGAACAGTATGCGGAGATCGCCAAGTCCGTGATCGGAGATCGTCCGCCAATTCCCGACGCCGTGCTTCCTTGCGACCCCACGGCCGACCAAGCGGTGGCTAATCGCCTGCGCGATCTCGGTCTGCACAATTTCGTGATCCTCAACCCGGGTGCCGGGTGGGGTGCCAAGCAGTGGCCCGCCGAACGCTATGGTCTCCTGGCCAAGTTTCTCGCTCAACGCGGGATTCAGTCGCTGATCAACTGCGGTCCCCGAGAAGAATCGCTCGCGCAAGCCGCTGAGAGCGCGAGCGGTGGCACGGCCCGGGCCCTCGCGTTTTCCGTCGGCGAACTTATTGCCGTTACGCGCCGCGCTCGAGCCTTCATCGGAGGCGACACTGGCCCACTGCACCTCGCTGCCGCACTCCACATCCCGGTGGTCGCACTTTTCGGACCCACCGATCCCGCACGCAACGGTCCGTTCAAAACGAAGAGCATCGTCCTCCAAAATCCCGCCAGCCCAACCTCGCTGACGCACCGCAACGATCCCGATCCCGGCCTGCTCGCCATCCAACCTGATGAAGTCATCGCCGCAGCGTTAAGGCTTCTGGACGGTGCCCGTGGCTGAATGGTCGCGCATCGCCCGCCGCATTCGCGTTCCGCTTGGATTCGCCTTGGCTGCGTTCTACCTCTGGATCGCGCGGCCAAGCTGGCTTTCACTCGCGTTAGGAACGCTGGTCGCGATCCCCGGAGTTCTTCTTCGCGCACTCGCCTCCGGCCACGTGAAGAAGAACGAGGAACTCACGACTTCGGGCCCGTACGCCTACACGCGAAATCCCCTGTACGTGGGCTCGCTCATCATGGCGATCGGCTTTGCGATTGCCGCACGTAGCTTGTGGGTACTGCTGGTGATGCTTGTTATGTTCGTGGCCATTTATCTACCTGTGATTCGCGCGGAAGAATCGTTCCTACGCCAGAGGTTTTCAAATTTTGACGAGTACGCACGAAGCGTCCCGCGACTATTGCCGCGCCTCTCTGCTTACCGGAACCAGTCCGGCGTGTTTTCGCGGGATCTCTACTGGCAGCATCGCGAGTACAATGCGATTTTGGGCACGGCGGCTGTGCTGGCTGCCCTGGCGGCCAAATTATTCTGGGCCTCACGATAGCCGTTGGCATCGAACCATCAACAGCTTCACGGGGCGTGCAGCAAGCTTGATTCCACAATGCTCACAATTCGCTCGCGCATTCCCGCGACTGTTTTTGTGCTCCTGCCTTGGCCTTTCGGTCTGCGCGGCATTTTCGCCCGCGTCCACCAACGACCAAGGCTCCATCGCCACCATCGGCCCATCGGCGCAGATTCTCGCGCCGCCTCCGACGTACCGTTTTCCGGACGGCCAGGCCTTCGTCTATACCGCGGAGTGGCATCTGTTCGCGGCAGGCACTTCAACCGTGAAGGTCGAACCGGTGGGCGACGAACGCCGCGTCAGCGCCATCGCCGATTCCGCCGGTATGGCCAACGTCCTGTACGGTGTGCACGACCGCTTTGAAGCTCTGTTCGACTCGAAGACGTTTTGCTCGAACGGCGTGTTTAAGCATATTGAAGAAGGCTCGCATCGGCGCGAGACGAAAGTCGCCTACGACTATCCCAAGCGCAAGAGTTCCCTGCGCGAGACCAACCTGAAAACGGGCGAAACAAAAACTGCCGAGAATGACATTCCCCCCTGCGTCACTGATGTTGTCACCGGCTTCTACTACCTGTCGTCTCTTCCACTGCAGATTGGCAACTCCTACACATTCCCGGTGAATGATGGCGGCAAGACGGCGGAAGTCACCGCCCACGTAGAAGGCAAAGAGAAAGTCAAGGTCCCGGCAGGCACCTACCAAACCGTCCGCGTCGCTGCCGAAGCCACGTCGGGTAATCTTAAGGGCAGGGGGAAAATCTGGACGTGGTTCACCGACGATGCCAACCACACGCCAGTGCAAATGCGCGCAAAACTGACATGGGGAACTCTGCTATTCAGGCTGCAAAGAATTGAGCGGCACTAGGACGCGAGCCCTTGCGTGGGGCCGAGAACTACTTACCCTCACGCAACAGTTCTTTAATCTCTTTCTCAAATGAGTCCTTCTCCACCACTCCCGCGTGCGTCTCCGCGATCTTTCCTGCACGATCGATCAGGACAGCGACAGGCGGAGCTTCCACGGAATAGAGCTTTTCCAGGTCTTGATTCCCGACGACGATCGTATAGTTAAACTTTCGCTCCGCCAGGAACGGCTTTACCGACTTCCATCCATCGTCATCCACCGAAACGCCAATGACGGCCAGACCGTCGGCCTTGTACTTGCCCTGGAACTCCATGAACCACGGAATTTCTGTCATACATCCGTGACACCACGTAGCCCAGAAATCCAGCAGCACGACCTTGCCCTGAAAGTCCGCTAACTTAATCGTTTTCCCCTCGGAATCATCGAGGGAGAAGCTCGGCGCGGCCTTCCGCGAGGTCGCCGTCGCCCAAGGCTCAGCTGGAAGCGCAACCGATCCAATCAAAAGCGCGCTCGCAATCATCAGCCTTACCAGCATCCTAAACATAAGAATCTCCAACTGTTCTGACCCGTGCCCCTGTGACCCTTGACCTGTCGTCTGTGAACTTGCTCCCGCTACTTCGCCGCTACCAACCCCTTCGCCCGGCTCAATTCCGGCCGCTCGGAGTTCCCACCGGCGCAGACCTTCACCAGTTCGCCATAATACTGCGCCGCCTTCTCCTGCTTACCTGCGGCCTCAGCCGCTTGCGCCGCGCCATACAATCCGTTGAATCGGTTCGGATTGAACTTCAGATCGACTTCATATTCAGCCAACGCCTGCTCCGGACGCTTCGCCATCATGAGAATCTCGCCCACCATCTCACGAGCCGGAACTCCCGCAGGCTCCTCTCCCAGAGAGTCTTCTTTGTCAGCCAGAGGACGCAAAATTGCCAGCGCCTCGTCGTGCTTGCCGTTCGCTACCAGCGCCCACGCGAGTACCTCCTGGTGAGCTCTGTCGACTAGATCAGCGAATCCTTTCTTCTTCGCCGCCACCAGCTTGGTGTGGATGGCATCGATCTGCTCGGCATCCTTGCGCACCTGGTCGGCATTTCCGAGATGCGCCGCGCCCATCGCATGCGCCCAATATGTAATGTATCCATCCTCCGGACGCGCCAAGCCTGTCGGCGTTAATGCCGCCGCATCCTGCCAGTGACGCATCTCGACCGGATACATAGCCGTTAAGTCCACCAACGTAACCGCGCGCGGGTTGTAATCCGTCCCATACATGTTGTGAACCGTGTCTGGCAAGGCCTTCACTTCGTCGATCAGTGCCTTGGCATCGGCATCGCGGCCGCTCTGCAGGTAGGCGTAGAAGAGATAGTCCATCGCGTGAAACTGGTGCCCTTCGCCGCCCATGTGCAGGGCCGCAGTCTTGCGGGTTGCCGCCACCGACGCCAGGTTTGACTTGATGTCCTCATCCCACATACCTACGCGCGCAAAGATGTGCGAAGGCATGTGGAGAGCATGGGGTGCCGCCGGCGCAATCGCCGCATAGCGTCGCGCCGCCGGCAATCCGAGTTGTGCCAGTTGTGGCCGGTCGTACGCATGAATCAGATAGTGCGCCACGCCCGGATGATCGGGTTCCGTGGCAAAAAGCTTTTCGAGGATAGCCGCGGCCTTCTTGTCGTTCGCGAACGTGGGATCACCGCCCTCATCCGCCGCCAGGATCGACAGGGCGTAAAACACCGCCGCCTCATGATCCTCAGGGTTGCGCTGGTAAACCTTCTCCATGCCCTTCGAGTAAGCGGTTGCCCTCTTTTCGAAGACGCCTTTGGTGCCGTAGAACATTTTCATGGCGGCAATGTAATCGCGCTCGCGGGGCGTTGCCGCGTGCAGCGAGGCCGCCTTCTTCATCTCCTCGCGGCCCTTCTTGGTCGTGTCTGCGTCGGGATTGTTCCACAACTGATGCCACTGGCTCATCGCCAAGCCCCACTGCGCCATGGCGCACTTGGGATCGTCTTTCGCAATGTCGGTGAATTCCTTCTCGGCTTCCTCATACCAGAATGAGTGCAATAAAGCGACGCCGCGCTCAAACGGTTTCTGCACCGCCTCTGCGCACGATATCGGAAAGTGCACCGTGCCTAGCTGCTTTTCCGTCAGATCTTGGTGGTGGTGCCCTTCATCAGCACCCACAGGCAAGGCACAGCACAGAAACGCCATAGCGAGACAAAAGGATTTCATCGGATGGACCTCGTATTCAGGGAGTCTAGCGTTGAAGCCCAGACCGGTCAATTTTGTTGGAACGGATGATTCGCAGGCGCTCGCCGGATCACAGCAATCGCTGTTTGGAGCGTGCGCTTCCATATCCGGCAGCTTGCTCAGCAGTAGGCCAGAAAATGTACCCTACGGGACTCGGCCTGTCGTCGAAGTCAATTACTCGTCGACTGGAACCTGTGTTGGGTGCAGAGAGTCTGGTCTATCCGCTGGAGCAGGTAGACGCCGACGTTACTGTATGCGGAACCGCTCCGTCATCAATCGCTGCAGGCGGGGCTTGTACAGAATGTCGAAAGCCAATTCTTTGCCGGGGAACATGGCCAGCGCCGCGCGCCGCGCGTTGGCAGAAAGCTCGGAAGCTTCTTCGATGGTGAGATTAGGATCCTGGCTGATCACCGACATGACCATGCTGATCATGACTTGCAGCCGTCTGATTTTCCTCGCTTCGTCCTGACGCTCCTGAAGATTACTTTCCTGCCCACCCCGGTTCGCATCTTCCATACGGCCCTCGACAGGGAGCCCGCTCAAAGTCCCCAGGCTGCGCGCGCCTTTTGGGTAGCGCCGCACTGCAGGGCTCACCCCTGTTGTGCCCATTTTCAGGGCATTTCGGGCGGGAAAGCAACTCCCCCAACGTGGGGGCCATCTGCCAATAACCCTGTAGTTCGCAAGTTGCTGAGTCCTTTGCCTTATCCAACTGGCTTTGTGATAGGTTTACAATCCCTAGTGCTCAAATCCATGGGAATGCAGGTGGGTTCCCAACCTTGCCAGTGGAGGATGTATGCCAGAAAGCTCCGGCCCCAACGCTCCCACGGAGCGTGTTCCTGATCCGAACGAAAAGCTGATCAAGGTGTTCGACAGCGAGCAGGAATCCGAAGCTCTGGTTGTGAAAGGACTGCTCGACTCCGCCGGCATCGATTCCGACCTCACTTCCGTCGATGCCGTGCAGGACATGTTTCCTGGCGTGGGTGGCATGGTGATTTTGGTCCGCGAAGAAGACGCTGATCAGGCCCGTCGCATGATCGAGGAATATCGTCAGTCGCCCGACGCCGACGAGACTTCCGAGATCGACCTCAACGAAGACACGCCAACTGTGGGCTGACCGACTTCCCGTCGAGATAGAACGTGACGGCCCCATTCCGGTCGGTGCGGTAGGTAAACACCCCTTCCTGCTGCAGCTGTTCGAGGGTCTCGGGTCGTGGATGACCGAACGTGTTCCCGGCGCCAACCGAGATGA
>Ga0207665_10000084_pt1 | contig 61481 bp, 40 predicted proteins | sample LARL112metaG_FD_184351 | JGI IMG/M metagenome (GOLD analysis project Ga0207665, IMG submission 184351) | Corn, switchgrass and miscanthus rhizosphere microbial communities from Kellogg Biological Station, Michigan, USA - LAR L11-2 metaG... | ecosystem: Host-associated > Plants > Roots >... | reverse complement strand
GAACACTCCTTCCAAGGCATCACTCCCTCCTCTCTAGAGGAGGAAAGTGTCACCCATGTGTCCGGTACGAAATGTCACCTATGTCTCAGGCCGCTCATTTGGGGTCGTTCTTTGTTCTGCGCCTGTTGCTCCCATGACCCGAATCATTCCAGAATAAGGCGAGCCCGCGGACGGCCACCCTCCCTGCCATCTTCGCCTTCGGCTCTAATCGGAACGCTCTCAAGAACTTGAAAGGACCCATTCGCATGAAAAAGCTCATCTTCCTGGTCCTGGCCCTGTCCGCTTTCACTATCTCCGCGCACGCTCAGTCGGTCGACGCCTCTCTCGGCTACTCATACTTTCGGTTAGGAGGCTCCGGCGGCATCAATCAGAACGGTATCAGCGGCTCTGTCGCCTACAATCCCAACCGCTGGCTCGGCATCGTTGGCGATTTCGGCGGTTATCATGCCTCCCCTTTCGGTGTTTCCTTGAACACCTACACCTATCTTTTCGGCCCTCGCCTCACTCTGCGGAATCCCTCCAAGATCAATCCATTCGGGCAGGTTCTTCTTGGCGGCTCGCGCATCACTGCCGGATCGGGCGGCGGCTCTGCCAACCAGTTTGCCTATAGCCTTGGTGGCGGTGTGGACATCGGCCTGCTCCCCCATCTCGCCTTCCGGCCCCAGGTGGACTACATCGGCCTTGAAACCTCCGGCTCACGCACCAATTGCACTCGCGTCTCTGCCGGATTCGTCGTCCACTTCTGACGCCCACTAAACGCCCGTAACTCTGATCGAGGGGCAGCGGTTATTTGGCAGCGTTTATGGGATCGCTTCCGGAGAAAGCGCAACTTGCTCTAGCGAGCGGTGGGAATTCCCGTGGCGGCTCTTGCCCACAAATCGTCCAAACTTGGGGCAACATAAGCCCTTTAAAATCAACACTTACAGAAGGCCCGCAAGTGTTCATTCTAAAGCATTTACGTAAAACACTAAGCCCTTTAGATACAATACTTACAAAAAACGTAGGGGTGGGCTCGTTATTGTTAACTAGAAACCTTCGCTTGGACGCCCGAGGCCAGCTCCCTCAGCAATGCCTTGCCCTTGCGGAACCACGACCGCTCGCGTCTCTGCATGTACCGCGGGAGCGTTCGCTTCTTCGCTTCCAGCTTCTGCAGCCACTCGCGCGCTTCTTCTCCCCGGTTTGCAGTTTTTAGGAAACTCGCATAGTTGTACAGCGTCTCCGGAGTCGTCGAAATCTGCGTGACTTCGGCGAAAAGCAGGTCCGCGCGTTCCAGTTCTCCCGTTCGAGCGTACGCATCCGCGAGCAGTCCCTCAGCCCGGTAATAATCGAATTTCCGGTCGGCGGCAACCACGTGTTCCAGGTCCGGAATCGCGCCTGCCAAATCGTTCAGCCCCAGCGAGCACTGTGCTCGCGAATAATAGGTGTACGGAGACGCGCCTCGCGCATCGATCGCATGGGTGAACGCCTCTCGGCCCTTCGCGAACTCCCCCAAGTCTTTGTACAGTTCGCCGAGCTCTTCGTAATTTGCCGGCGAAGGATTATCCAAGATGAGCGTTTCGACGGTACTGATGCGCGACCGCCGGCCGAATCCTTGAAAGAATCCGCGAAGAAGTCCCAGGTCGGGCAGCACTTCGGCGAGGATGTAAATAGCGGCACCAGGTGGTCCAAGAAAAAAGATGACGTAAAACCAATAGTTCTCCGGCCGCCGCCGGATGAAGTGCACGATCGCCAGTCCCTGCACGAGAAATCCCCAGGGATAAAAGAAATGGCCGAGCCCAAACATGGATGACCGCCTTACCAACAGAATCGCTTTCCTTCACTTGCTGGTCAAACGGAAACTCCATTTCGTGCGTGCGAAAGTTACTGCCCGAAAGTTACTGCCCGATGGAGCGATTTTCCCTTGCTATGATAGTGCCAAATGAATCCCATCGAAACGCTCGGCCTCGCGTTGGGCGCCGGATTTTCTTCCGGCCTCAATCTTTACGCCACCGTTGCGACCCTTGGCCTTCTTCAGCGTTTCGGCGTGCTCCGTCTCCCGCCGGGATTGCAGTCTCTGGCTCATCCATGGGTTCTCGGAATTGCCGTCGCGCTCTATCTGCTGGAATTCTTCGCGGACAAGATTCCGTATTTTGACACTGCTTGGGACGCCGTACACACCTTCATTCGTCCGCCCGCCGCGGCGCTTCTCGCATACGCGGCGGCCGGAGGGGCCGCGCCCGAATGGCGCTGGGGCGCCGCCCTCATCGCCGGTGGCGTCGCGCTCACTTCGCACGGCACGAAAGCCAGCGCACGCGCCGCGGTGAACGCCAGTCCCGAACCCTTCAGCAATTGGGCGCTAAGTTTTGGCGAAGATGTCCTCGCCGTCTGGCTTACCTGGATGGCAACGGTTCATCCTTTTGCCGCGACCATCATCGTCGTCGGACTGACCGCGCTTTCCGCCTTCCTGCTCTACCATCTTTTTCGTTTTGCGCGCCGCGCTCTTCGGCGCCTTTTTTCCGGAGGCTGAATCAGCAGGGCACTCTCTCGTTGAAACTCGCTCGCCGCTAGAGCCGCCGCGGATCCACGGTTTCAAATCCAGGGGCCTTGACTTCTCTCCTCCCCGGAAGTAAAAAAGCGTCTCCCCGCTTAGTCCCGGCGCCCGGTTAAGGAGTCCAACCATGAATCGACTTCTAAAGATCGCCCTGCTGATTGTAAGTTGTGCGTGTATCTCGTTCCAGACTTTCGCCCAGAACAGCTCCCACAACCCTACATGGTGGGCAAAATATCAGTATCTCGCGCACAACGCCGCTTCGCCGGGTGGCGGTTCCAATTTCTCTCTCGCTGTGGGCAGCAACGTCGACGTCTCCAACGAGTGCGGTCCCCAGAGTGAAACTTACATCACGATAAATCCAGCGTCCTCGAAAATGCTCGCCGCTGGATCCAATGAAATCTTCCGCGATCCTATGCGCGGTTACTTCTCCACCGATGGCGGATCCACTTGGGGTGGTGTAGACGCACCTCTTCCTCCGCCGCTCCAAGGCACAAACGACATACGCTTTGGGTCAGACCCTTCGCTGGTTTTCGATTCACGCGGAAATCTTTTTTATAGTTACATCGTTGTGTATTTCGGCGGAGGCAACGGTGTTGATGGCTCGCAAATGGCGGTGGCGCGCTCGACCGACGGAGGCAAGAGCTATTCGCAACTCACGTTGTTTGGGTTTCAGAGCGGCTCGAACCATTTCAATGACAAACCGATGATTACGGCCGACACGAATCAGTCGAGTCCCTTTCGCGATCGCATTTACGTGGCATGGGACGCCTCCAGTGGCGGGAACGCCATCGACGGCGGCATCCACGTCGCTCGATCTTCGGACGCCGGATCCACCTTTGCCGTCGCCCGCGCTGATAATCCTTCCGGGCCAAGCCAGGGTATTGGCGCCGTGCCGTTTGTCGGGCCCAACGGGGAACTCTATGTAGCCTGGAACGATTACAAGAATAATCTAATCGCTTTCAATCGCTCTTTTGACGGCGGGATCACGTGGGATGGGCAGCGCACCATCTCCCTGAAAACAGCCGCCTTTGATGTCGGCATTCCAGCGGAAATGTTTCGCCGCGCGCTTGTTTATCCGGCGTGTGATGCGGACCGGTCAACGGGGCCCCACCGCGGTCGTCTCTATTGTTCCTGGATGGACCTCACTCCGGCCGGGGTGACCGACATTCTCGTATCTTCGTCCGATGATCGCGGAATCACCTGGACCGCCCCCAATCCCGCGACCGATCAACTTCCACAACTCGTAGACCGCTTCAACCAATGGCTTGCCGTTGATCCGGTCACCGGGGATGTCAATGTCTCCTTCTACGACACTCGCAACGACATGACGGGCTTCCGTTATATGACCGACACTTTTTTCACTCAATCGGTTGATGGCGGAGGAACCTTTCGTTCTCCCAATGTGCGCGTAAGCTCCATCAGCTCCAACGAGCACGATTGCAATGGCATTTTCCCGTGCACGGCAATCAACTATGGCAACCAGCAGGGCGACTACGAAGGCTTGGCCTCTCGCGGAGGGGTCTCTCATCCCATTTGGACGGACAGCCGCCGGCAACTCGAATCAGCGGCTGGCTGCCGAACGAACCTTCTGATGGAGGAAGTGTTCACCGCAACAGTGAAGTGAAGTTGTGAGATTTCACTGGAGGAGGCAGCGCAGCAGTCGTCCCCTGCGGTCGGCCACTTTACTTCACGTAGGTCGCTAACCAGTCCAAGAACGTCTTGTACCAGAATTGCGCGTTCTGCGGCTTCAGCACCCAATGGCCCTCGTCGGGAAAAACAACCAGCTTTGACGGCACGCCCTGCCGCTGCAGCGCGCTGAAAAATTCAAGCGATTGCGTGTACGGTACGCGATAGTCTCGTTCTCCGCATATCACCAGCGTTGGCGTCTTGAATTTTCCGAGTTCGCCGGCGTATGTCACCGGCGCCCATTTCTTGTAACTCTCCGGATTCGACCACGGCGTGCCCTGCATATCGTGTTCCTCGAACCAGAGTTCTTCGGTCGCGTACATCGCCACTTTGTCATACACGCTCGCATGGCTGATGATGGCCTTGAACCGCCCCGAGTGCGTGGCAATCCAGTCCGCCAAGTACCCGCCATAAGAACCGCCCGCGGCGGCCATCCGTGAACCGTCGACGAACGGATATTTTTTTAGCGTGTAGTCCACGCCGTTCATCACGTCGACGTAGGCTTTGCCGCCCCAGTCGTTGGTGATTTCATCGGTGAATTTTTGTCCGTAGCCAGTCGACCCGCGCCGGTTGATCATCAGCGTCACGTAGCCAGCCGCGGAAAAAACCTGCGCGTTCCACCGGTAGCCCCACGAGTTCGACGACATCGTCTGCGGCCCGCCGTGCAGCAGCACCAGCAATGGATATTTTTTCGTGGCATCAAATTTCGGAGGACGGATCAGCATCGCCTGCACTTTGGTGCCTTCGGCGCCGTCGAACCAAAACATTTCCGGCGCATTCATCTCCAGCCCTGCGAGAATTGCATCATTCTGATGCGTCAGTTGCCGGACGTTGGAGCCGTCGCTCGATGCCGTGAAAATCTCCGCCGGCAAAGTAAGGCTTGCGCGCTCAAAAACCAGCGTTTTTCCATCCGCGCTGAACGAGATTGCCGTGTTGTAAGTGTCTGCGATAATCTTCTTGGGCTCCGCTCCTGAGCCCGCCGCCATTGCGTATACGGGCTTGTGCGTTTCGTTCTCTGTCGTGAAATAAATCGTCTTGCTGTCCGGCGACCATGCCAATTCGTCCGCGCTGCGGTCAAAACTTTCGGAAAGGTTTTCGCTTTTCCTGCTCTGCCGGTCATAGAGCATCACTCGCCAGCGGTCCGCTTCATATCCGGCCGTAAGCTGCGCGTGATACGCGATGTATTTTCCGTCGGGAGAATAGACCGGATTCCCGTCAAATCCCGGCTGCGTGGTGATGCGTTTCGCTTCGCCGCCGGCCAACGGAACGATGAACAAATCAGCGTTCGTGCTGGTCGCTTCCATTTTGTCCGTGACGGCGGTGAAGCAAATCTCTTTCCCATCCGGCGAAAAGTTAATGTCTCCCGGCCCGCCGCGCTCATCGGGAGGAACATCGTAGTCCGCTCCGGCAGTGAGATCGCGTGGAGCAGCGCTGCCATCAACGGGAATTACAAACACGTGGCTGCGTTTGCCTTCGTTCCAGTGCGTCCAGTGGCGATAGAGAAGATGCTCGGCGACGTGCGCTTTCACTTTGTTCTTCTCTTTTTCTTCATCGCGCGTCTTGTTGCAACCATCGTCGTCGCCCACGGCACCTTCTGAACGGCTGACGCACTCCGGGTAAACCGAAGACGTAAACGCAATCGTCTTCCCGTCGGGCGACCACTTCACCATGTCCGCCCCGGTCGAGAGTTTGGTCAGCGCGTGCGCTTCGCCGCCCACCATCGAAAGCAAATAAACTTGCGATTCGCCACTGCGTGAAGAGAGAAATGCGAGCGTTTTTCCATCCGGTGACCATACCGGCGAAGAATCATGTCCGCTCTGGGTCAATTGCATCGCCGCTCCGCCCGCCGCCGGAACTACCCAGATATTGCTCACGCCGCGGTTTGCGTCCATGTCCGGTGTGGATACCGTGTACGCCACCCACTTCCCGTCCGGCGAGATTTGCGGCTCCGCGATGCGATGCAGCTTGATCATGTCGTCAAAAGTGATGGCATGCTTCGCCGTTTCCTGCGCAGAAATCGCTGGTCCGAATCCCAGCAACGCGGTCGCGAAAATGCACTGCAAAATGACGCCTTTCATTTCGGTTCTCTCCTGTGAAACACAATGAGCAGCAACGGTGCAAGCAGAATCATGCCATGCAGAATCACACGATGCAGGACCACGGATGATGTCACGTTTTTCTCCCGAATCCAATAGCTCGACAGATCACGAAGCCGCGGAATAACTTGTCGCACAACCCTTATGCTGTTCTCGACTCTGCTACAATCCTTGCCCGGATATCTCATGCCGACCAGCAGCGGACTTTTCCCCCGCCATTTCAAGAAGGCCTTTCCCATCGCCGCTCGCGGGGAAGGTTGCTGGATTATCGCCGCCGATGGCCGCCGATTTTTGGATGCTTCCGGACAGGCCGCGGTCGTCAGCATCGGTCACGGCGTTCCTGAAATCGGCCGCGCGATGGCGGAGCAATCTTCGCAGATCGCCTTCGCGCACACTTCGCAGTTTCACACTGCGGCGGCGGACAATCTTGCGTCACACTTGCTCGCGATGGCTCCGCCGAATTTTCGCAACGGTGGCCGCGTCTATTTCACTTCCGGCGGCTCGGAAGCAACGGAAACGGCCATAAAACTGGCACGCCAGTTTCATCTCGAATGCGGCCACAAGGATCGTTACCGCGTGCTTGCGCGCCGCCAGAGCTATCACGGGAGCACTCTTGGCGCGATGTCCGTCAGTGGAAACGTCGCTCGCCGCGCTCCGTACGAACCGCTCCTTACGGAATGGGGGCACATTGCTCCCTGTTTCTGCTATCACTGCCCGTTTGAAAAAACGTTTCCGCAGTGTGCGCTCTCATGCGCCGACGATCTCCAAGCGCATTTGAGTGGGCAAACGCGAGAGCAAGCTGCCGCGTTTATTTTCGAGCCGGTTGTTGGCGCGACGCTTGGCGCCGCCGTCCCGCCGGACGGCTACGCCGCGGGCATCGCGGAAATCTGCCGCAATAACGGAATTCTGCTGATCGCCGACGAAATAATGACGGGGATGGGCCGCACTGGAAAGCCTTTTGCCGTCCAGCACTGGGACGTCGAGCCGGACATGATTTTGGTCGGCAAAGGAATCGCCAGCGGTTATGCCCCGCTGGGCGCCGTGCTTGTTTCCGCGCGCGTCGTCGAAGCTTTCGAGCGCGGCTCTGGCGCTTTTGTGCACGGCTTCACCTACCAGGCCCATCCAGTGTCCGCTGCTGCGGGCAACGCCGTGCTCGACTACCTCGAAACGCACAAACTTTTCGATTGTGTGAACGCCGCCGGGCAAGAATTACGGCGCACACTTTTTCCCTTGCAAACCCATGCGAACATCGGCGATGTCCGCGGTCTTGGATTGCTTCTTGGCGTCGAGTTCGTCAAGAACAAAGCTACTCGCGAACCGTTCCCGAAAGAACAAAATATCGCGGAGAAAATTCGCCAGGCTTGTCTGGAAGAAGGTGTTTTAACCTATCCGGCGCAAGGTTGCGTTGACGGCCTGCGCGGCGACCACATCCTTCTCGCGCCGCCGTTCACGATCTCGTCGGAGGAATGTGCGCTAATCGCTCATGCACTCCAGTCCGCGGCAGCGAGACTGTTTTCAGCGTGAGTCAGCATTGCGACACGATTGCTCGTTCAAACAGAAATCGGTAATTGGAGAACAAAGTAAAAATGCGGCTCCCCTTGCGCTATCTTGCGGTCTTATTTGTTTTCTTTACAGTCGTTGCCTTTACGCTCTCGTCTCAGCAGATGCAGGATGCTTCGTCCTCCCGTCCGATTCTCGGCTTTTCTCCCTCGCATGCCGCCGCGGAGCACGCACTCGAATCCACTTTCCAATCCATTCCATCACCCGAAAAAGCGCGCGAATGGCATCGCACGTTCACGGCCGAACCGCATCCTGCGGCTTCTGAACGTAACAATCAGCTTGCGGATTTCATCGCCGACGAATGGCGCAAGCAGGGCTGGGAAGACGTCGCGCTTCGCCGCTACGACGTTTTGCACTCGCGCCCTCGCAGCGTCTCTCTCGAAATGACCGCTCCTGTTCAGTTCACCGCGTCGTTGCGCGAAGATGCCTACGATGTCGACCCCGACACAAAAAATCCCGCCGCCGCCGGCTCTTATTTTGGCTATTCCGCCTCCGGTGAGGTCACTGCGGAAGTCGTTTACGCGCACAGCGGGAATCCGGAAGATTACGATCTGCTGCGACAAAATGGCATCAGTGTAAGAGGCAAGATCGTCCTCGTGCGCTATTCAAATCCTTATAGCTATCGCGGCTTCAAGGCGCTCACTGCCGAGCGCGAAGGCGCGGCTGCTCTGCTCATTTATTCCGACGCTGCCGAAGATGGTTCCGCGCGTGGCAAAGTGTTTCCGGATGGCCCTTGGGGACCGGAGAGCCACATCCAGCGCGGCGCGATCACGTACGATTACATCGTTCCCGGCGATCCCACGACTCCCGGCTGGGCCTCCGTCCCGGGCGCAAGACACATCGCTCCGGAAGAAGCACGCTCGCTGCCGAAAATTCCTGCGCTCCCGCTTTCCGCGCGCGACGCCAAACCGCTCCTCGAAAACATGAACGGCGCGGAAGCGCCAAAAGATTGGCAGGGCGCTTTGCCGATCACGTATCGCTTCACCGGCGCGGTCAAAGTCCACGTAAGAGTGGACATGGACGCCAGCATGCGGCCTTACACCGTCGTCGAGGCACGCATTCGCGGCAGTGAGTTGCCCAACGAGTGGGTGCTGCTCGGCAATCATCGCGACGCGTGGGTGTATGGCGGCGTTGATCCTTCGAGCGGCACGGCCTCGATGATGGAGCTGACACGCGCGCTCGGCGAACTCAAGCAGCGCGGCATGCGCCCGCGGCGCACCATCGTGGTCTGCAGTTGGGATGGCGAAGAATATGCGCTTACCGGTTCGACGGAATGGGGCGAGCAGTTTGCCGATGACCTCAAGAAAAAACTCGTTGCCTATATCAACGTGGACGAATCCGTCGCGGGAGCCGCCACCACCGCGGGTCCCGAGGGCCTGAGCTTTTCGCCTGCCGCCGTCGCTTCTCTTGCGCCGATGCTCGTGGAAGCTTCGAAAGAAGTTCGCGCGCCATCCGGCAAGTCTCTCTACGAAGCCTGGCGCACTACGGCGATGCGCGATTCAAGGGAGAGCAATCCGCCGCTCGATAGCGCGCTGGTCGAAACGCGCATTGGCAGCGGCTCCGACCACACCGTGTTCCTGAATCATCTTGGCCGGCCAGTGATCAGCCTCGATTTCACGGGCGACTACGGCGTGTATCACTCGATGTACGACGATCATTATTGGATGAAGCACATCGGAGACCCCACATTTGAATACCACGTTGCGCTCACGCGCATCTGGGGCGTCGTCGCGCTGCGTCTCGCGAACGCGGAGGTTCTACCGTTTGACTTTGGCTTCAATGCAGCGGCACTGGAGCAATTCCTGCGTGAACTCGAGCACAAGAACAAAGGCGAGATGAAGCATCTCTCATTGAAACGCCTTCACGCGCGTATAGCTGAATTTGAGAAAGCGGGCGACCTTCTGCGCGACGCGGCTGCGCACGATCTTTTGTCATCGACAACGGCCGCGCCGGAAAAGATTCAGCGGCTTAACGAACAGTTGCTTCAAGTCGAATCCAACTGGCTCGATCCAGCCGGCATTCCGGGCCGGCCATGGTTCCGGCATCTTCTCTATTCTTCACGGTACACGTATGCGCATTTGGAATTTCCGGGGCTCACCGAAGCCGTGGAAAAGCAGGATTGGAAATTGGCGGCACAGCAAGCGGGCTTGCTGGAAAAGGCGTTGAAAAAGAACACGGAATTATTGCGTTCGGCTCGATCTTCATGGGAGAAAAACAAGAAATGATTCGTCCGTTTTCTTTTCGTTATCTGGTCATTCTTTTTTGTTCGTCGGTAATTGCGTCGTTTTCCCTGGCGCAGAACAGTCCGGCGGCCAAGCCCCGCGCTCGCGATCTCGGCGTTCCTTTTGACGGCACACCTGGCCCGCTCAACGCTATCACTGATGTTTCCGGCGTCACCGTCGGTCACACTACGCTTATTTCCGGCGATGGAAAATTGCAAGTTGGCAAGGGGCCGGTTCGCACGGGAGTCACTGCCGTGCTTCCGCGTGGAAAAGATTCCATGAGCAATCCGGTCTTCGCCGGCTGGTGGTCGCTGAACGGCAACGGCGAAATGACCGGCACGACTTGGGTGGAGGAGTCCGGCTTTCTCGAAGGCCCGGTGATGATCACCAACACGCACAGCGTGGGAGTGGTTCGCGATGCCGTCATTCAATGGCGCGTCAATCACGGCCAGCCGGATCCGACGAGTTACTGGTGGTCGTTGCCGGTCGTCGCGGAAACATGGGATGGCTGGCTCAACGACATCAACGGTTTTCACGTGAAGCCCGAGCACGCTTTGCACGCCATCGATGCGGCGGCGTCCGGTCCGGTTCCGGAAGGCAACGTTGGTGGTGGCACCGGAATGGTCTGCAATGGCTTCAAAGGAGGAATTGGTACCGCTTCCCGCCAGCTGGACGCGAAATACGGCGGCTACATCGTAGGAGTTCTAGTGCAATGCAACTACGGGCGGCGTCCCGATCTCCGCATTGCGGGCGTGCCTGTCGGCAGAGAGATTCCCGATGATGTTCCCTACGCCGGCGCTTCCTTCGCGAACGATGACCACGGCTCGATCATTGTCGTTGTCGCCACCGACGCGCCGCTCGTCGCGCATCAGCTCAAGCGGCTGGCCCGCCGCGTTTCACTGGGGCTCGGCCGCAACGGCAGCATCTCCGGCAACGGCTCCGGCGACATTTTCATCGCGTTCTCAACGGCGAATTCAGGCGCCGCCGCAGCCGACCATGTCGTGGACCTGAAGATGTTTCCAAACGACAAGCTTGGGCCTGTATTCGCCGCTACCGTGCAGGCCACCGAGGAGGCCATCATCAACGCCATGATTGCCGCCGAAACCATGACCGGGATCGAGAATCACAAAGTCATCGCGCTGCCTCACGACAAGCTTCGCGAAGTACTCAAGAAATACAACCGCCTCGTCCAGTGAAGTAGGGTAGTCCAGAAGCCTCCGAGCGGAGTTTTTTCAACGAGCAGCTATAGAACTGGGACTGCTGTCTTGCGTGCTGGATTGAAGAACGGGAGGGGCATGACTTTTGCGGAAACGGTGTGGCGCACGGCTTCCACGGTCATCTCGATGCTCAACGTGGTCCCAACTTTAGCGCAGTCGCGGCTCACGCAAGCGAGCGCGATCATTTTTTTCAATGTGGGTGACCACGTGGTCGAAGTAGCCTTCCCGATTTGCCGTCCGCCGCGATACACGGGAACTGCCACGCGCGACGCAATACTCGGCACCTGCGGCGCCATCTTTAGCTTGTCATAGAGCGCCTCGACTTCGTTCCAGTTAATCTCCAGCCCTACGAGCGCCCGCTCCGGGCCTCTCTTCGCCTCGTGCGCCAGGGCCTCGCGTCCCACGAAATTTTCCTTCTTGAAGTCCACCAGCTTCCCCAGCCCGATTTCCGCGGGAGAATATTTCTGCGATTCGATCAATGCTTTCTTGCTAGAAATGTAATCCACTTCGATCAAAATCAGCCCTGCTTCGATTCGGGCGATATCCAGCGCAATCATGCCCGCGGGGTGAATATCAAACGCTTTGCCTTTGGCAATCAGCGCGTCCCACACTTTGACAGCATCGATCCACGGCATCCACACTTCGAATCCCAAATCGCCCGTATAACCCGTCCGCGAAAGGTCCACCGGCACGCCTGCGATTTTCCCGTGCGTCACGCGAAAATATTTCAGGTTGGTGATGTCCGCGTCCGCCGCTTCATGCAGCAATTTTGCGGACATCGGCCCCTGCAGCGCCAAGGCCGCCGTCTGCTCCGAAATATCCTCAATCGTTACGTCCAGTGCCAGCGCATTTTGCCGGAACCAGCGCAGGCTGGGATCCGCTGCCGTCCAGCGATATTCGTTCTCGCCCAGCCGGGTGATCGTGCCGTCGTCGATCACTTTCCCTTCGGGATCGCACCAGCAGCAGTAAATCACCTGGTCCACGGCCACTTTATTGATGTCGCGCGCGATCACGCGGTTCACGAACTTGGTGGCGTCGCGTCCCGTCACGCGGTATTTGAAAAGCGGAGAAATGTCGATCAGCGCCGCGGAATTGCGGATGGCGTTGTACTCGTGCTCGTGGTGCATCTCGTAAACGCTGACGGTGTAATAGCCCGACCATTCGCGGTAGTTTAGGCTCTCGCACAGCGCCAGCGTTCTCTCGTGAAACGCAGTTCCGACGGGCACGATCATCCCTCCTTGTAGCAGCGGCATCCCTGCCGGCTTCCGCGCGATACTCATCGCCGCAGAGACATTGGATTATAGGTGCGAATTCGCCGCGCTCGCAAGATTGCTTCATGGAGAACTCTGACGCCGCTTTACAGCGGATGCGGCTCGCCCTATAGTCATTTGACGACCAAGTTCAAACATTGCATGCGAAAAACCCATCTCATTTGGACCGCACTGCTTCCATGCCTGCTCTTGTTCAGCGCAAACCTTTGCGCCGCGGAAGACATCAAAAAAATTCATCCCACGGGCTACGTGAGCGACCTGGCCGGAGTCATCAGCCCGGAAGCCAGGACCAGGCTTGAAGCGTTATGCACGGAGCTGGAGCAGAAGACCGGCGCGCAAATGGCGATTGTGACGGTGCAATCGTTAGAAGCCGAGAGCGTCGAGAACTATGCAGTGGACCTGTTCAAACAACTGGGAGTGGGAAACAAGAAGGACAATCGCGGAGTGTTGCTGCTGGTCGCTCCCAACGAGCGCAAATACCGCATTGAAGTGGGCTATGGGCTCGAGCCGGTGATCAATGATGCGCGCGCCGGAGATGCCGGACGCGCCATGGTCCCCTATTTGCGCCAAAGCGATTACGGCAAGGCCGCCGAAGTCGCCGCGTGGCAATTGGCCAGGTACATCGCGGATGATGCGGGAGTGACTCTTAGCGGCCAGCCTCCGGCGCGGAGAAATCAGAATCGCGGAGGGAATCCGGGAATCCCTGTATTCTGGGTCGTTCTTGGTCTGTTTCTTCTGTTTCGTGCGATTGGAAGTCTCTCTGGCCGAGGGGGACGCGGAGCGGGCGGCAGCGGCTGCCTCTGGTTTCTGCTGGGAATGTTGGCAAGTGGCGGCGGCAGGAGCTCGGGAGGCAACTGGGCAGGCGGGGGTTTCGGCGGTGGTGGAGGCGGCGGAGGGTTTGGCGGATTTGGAGGCGGCAGTAGCGGAGGCGGAGGGGCCTCAGGAAGCTGGTAGCACCGTTCGAAAGGAATGGATTTGAAATGGTTTCAACAGAAACGAAACTTGCAGAATTGGTTCGAAGGCTGAAGGAATTCGCGGCGGCCAATCTGGAATGCGTGATTTTGTATGGGTCGGCGGCGCGCGGCGATTTTCACGAAGGGCATTCGGACCTCAATGTGGTTTGCATACTGCATTCATTGAGCGTCGAGGAGCTGGGACGCCTCGCGCACGTGGTGAAATGGTGGTGCGTCGATCAGAGAGAGCCTGCGCCGCTTTTCTTCACAAGAGAGGAGCTGAAGTATGCCGCGGACGTCTTCGCCATCGAGATTCTGGACATGAAGCACGGTCGGCGGGTGCTTTACGGAGCGGACGTCGTCGCGGGAATTGAAGTGCCGATGAATTTGCATCGCGTGCAAATCGAGCATGACTTGCGCACGATCGTGCTGAAGTTGCGTCAGCATTATTTGCGCGCGCCAGGAAATACGAACGAACTGACGCCCATCCTGAGAAAATCGTTCTCTGGAGTGCTGACCCTGCTGCGCCACGTAGTGATTGCCTTTGGAGAAGAGCCACCGGTGCACGCGCATGATATTGTTGCTCGGGCGGCCGAGCTGACGGGCTCGAGCGCGCAGGCGTTTGACGCCATGCTGAAGCTGCGCGAGACGGGCGAAGTTCACGGCGAAATTATTCCGGTGTACGGCGCGTATCTAAAGGCATTGGAGAAAGTACTGGATGCGCTTGACCATCATTTTCCCAAGCGGGAATGGCGGCGCGTGAAGAATGCTCATTCGTAAATTCACGTTCGTAAATTCAATTGATTCGAGGCGGATATGAAGAATGCTCTGATCGTTCTGGTTGTTTTGGTGATCATCGCACTGCTGCTGGGAAGTTCATTCGTCGGCCGCAGGAATCAGATGGTGGTGAAGCGCGAAGCGGTGAACGCCGCGTGGGCGCAGGTGGACGTCGTCCTGCAACGGCGGGCGGACTTGATCCCGAACCTGGTGGAGACGGTGAAAGGCTTTGCGGCGCAGGAACAAACGGTTTTCGGTGACATCGCCAAAGCGCGCTCCGCATTGCTCGGCGCGCATTCTCCGGCTGAAAAAATCGCGGCAAACGGACAATTGGATTCAGCGCTGGGGCGTTTGCTCGTGGTGGTTGAAAACTATCCGCAGCTGAAATCCAACGAGAATTTCTTGCGTCTGCAGGACGAGCTTGCGGGCACGGAAAATCGCATCGCCGTGGAGCGCCGCCGCTACAATGAAGTGGTGCAGGATTACAACACGTTCATTGCGCTATTTCCGAACAGTCTGGTGGCGAGCATGAGCGGGTTCACGCGCAACGACGCTTACTTCAAAACCGAAGAAGGCGCGCGGCAGGTCCCCAAAGTGAGTTTCGGAACTCCCAACGCTCCGGCCGCGCCGGCTACGACACCCAAACAAGCGCCTGCAAAGCCCTGAAGTTCTTGTTTCAGTAATGCGGGCACTTCAAGATAGCCCAAGACGCTTGCGGATTTCCGCGACGATTTCTTCCGGTGTTTTCGCGGCGTCGATCGTGATGGCGTCGTCGGGTTCCTCGAGATCGGCGAATTGGCCCGCGAGGATGCCTTCGCCGGCAAAATGGCCATGGCGCTGGCGGATTCTTTCCGCGAAGAGTGCGTAAGTTCCTTTCAGATAAATCATGTTTACTTCGGCGCTGGGGCGAAGCTCTTCGCGATAGGCGCGCTTGAGGGCCGAGCATGCGAGGACGACGTTTTTGCCGGCAGCGATCCATTCGAGGATGGCTTTGCGCATGGCGGCGAGCCAAGGAGCGCGGTCGACGTCATTGAGTGGGATTCCGTGGGACATTTTTTCGATGTTGGCGGGCGGATGAAATGCGTCGGCGTCAGTGAATTGCCAGTTGAGCTCCGCGGCAAGCATGCTGCCGATAGTGGTTTTGCCAGCACCGGTTGTGCCCATGACGATGACGACCACAATTCCCTTTCGCGGAGCTGCCGTCAACGCTAGCCGAGGAATTCGCCAAGCAGCATATGGAAATGGTGAACGCCGTTTTCGCGCTTCACGGAGTAACGGCCGCGGTCGTAGGTCGATGAGCGCAAACCACGCTGAACATTTTCGCAGAGGCCGATGTCTTCCTGCTGAACTTCGTCGCTAAAGGCGACGGCGCGCTTGATGCGCTCCTGATTTTTCTGCGAAGCCAAATCGTGGAAAAACCACTCGAAGATGGTGAGGGTCTTTTCGTGGGACAGAGGAACAACGACGTTGGTTGAAATGTTGTCGGGATAGATGTTAAGCATCAAGTTTGGAAAAATCCAAAAGTACAGTGCTTCTTGCAGGCCGGCGCCGGGCGCGTACATACGCTCACCCGCGTCTCCCTCTTTCATGGTGCGGATCGGCGCGAATTGCTGCGAATAATAGCGGAACGTGTCGGTGCGATACTGCGCGTAGTCGATTTCCTTCATCAGGCCGGGATGGGCGATGGGGATGTGATAGCCTTCGAGATAGTTGTCGACGTAGACCTTCCAGTTGCAATCGATGACGTAGTCGCGGCGCTCGGCGAATCGCAGCCCTCCAAATTGGAAACCGCGCGCCTGCTGCGGGATTTGACCGAGATAGCTTGAGAGCGATTCCGCTTTCAGATCGAAATTCACAAAGATGAACTGTTCCCAGGTTTCACAGCGAAGCGGCACCATGCCCATGGTGCTGCGGTCGAAGAACTCGACACCATCCACGTCAGGCGTACCGATCAGGCGGCCATCGAGAGTGTAAGTCCAGCCGTGATATTGGCAGCGCAGGACATTCTTGCAGCCGCTGCCAAGCGCGATGGGGCCGGCTCGATGGCGGCAAACGTTGCTGAAGGCGCGCAGCTCCCCTTGCTTGTCGCGAACAACAATGATGGGCTCCCCGGCAACGTCGGCGGTGAAAAAACTTTCAGGGTCGACGATGGTGCGTTTTGTGCCGTTCACTTCTCCGCAGGATTGGCTGAGAGTCCCGACAAGTTGCCAGGTGCGCTGGAAGACGCGAGTTTTCTCGATTTCGAGGATGGCGGGATCGGTGTAAAAGCGCGAGGCGAGTGTTTGCGCGCACTGGATCTGTTCGTGAACGTCAAGATGAAGAGGTTTCGTCAACATGATTAGAACTTACGAGTTTCCTGGCGGGACCAGCGTTCGACGACAATTTTGGATTCGGTGAAGAATTCGACGGCGTCACGGCCCTGGCCGTGAAGAATGCCGAAGAAACTTTCTTTCCAGCCGCTAAAGGGGAAATAGGCCATCGGCGCGGCGACACCGATATTAATGCCGATATTTCCCGCGGGCGCCTCGTAGCGGAATTTACGCGCGGCGGAACCGCTCGTAGTGAACAGTGAAGCCTGGTTGCCGTAAGGGCTGCGGCGGAGAAATTCCATGGCTTCGTCGATGGAATTCACATGAATCAAGCTGAGCACGGGGCCGAAGATCTCCGTGTTGGCAAGCTGGCTATTTGAGGGCAAGCCATCAAGAACCGTGGGAGTGAGGAAATTCCCGGATTCATATTTGGGGATTTTCGTGTTGCGCCCATCGAGGACGGGCTTCGCGCCTTCTCCGACACCCGCAGAAATCAGGGATTCGATGCGCTGCTTGCTCTCCCTGGTGATGACCGGGCCCATCTGAACGCCAGCGTCGAGGCCATTGCCGACGCGAATCGAAGAGGCCGCGTGCGCGATGGAGTCGCGAAACGTTTTTTGCGCTTCGCCGATGGTGACGGCGACGGAAACGGCGAGGCAGCGCTGGCCAGCGCAGCCAAAGGCGCTGTCACTGATAATCTGCGTGGCGAGCTCCATGTCGGCGTCCGGAAGTACGATGACGTGATTCTTTGCGCCGCCCTGGCATTGCATGCGCTTGCCGCTGGCGGCGGAACGCGTGTAAACGTGTCTGGCGACGGGAGTCGAACCCACAAAACTGATGGCGCGCACCTGCGGATGGTCGCAGAGGGCGTTGACGACTTCCTTCCCGCCGTTCACAAGATTCACGACACCCTTGGGCAGGCCGGTCTTCTCCAAAAGCTCGAACGCGCGATGCATGGAAAGGGGAACGCGCTCGGACGGCTTCAGGATGAAAGTATTTCCGCACGCGATGGCATACGGCAGGAACCAGTAGGAGACCATCGCTGGAAAGTTGAAAGGTACAATGGCGGCGACGACTCCGAGCGGCTGGCGGATTTGCATTTCATCCACCCCGGGAGTTACGTCCTCGAGGTTGTAACCCTGCATCATCATGGGAATCCCGCAAGCAACTTCGACGTTTTCGATGGCGCGGCGAAGTTCGGCACGGGCTTCAGGGAAAGTTTTGCCGTTTTCGAGGGTGATGACGCGGGCGAGATCGTCGAGATTTTCTTCGAGAAGATTTTTCAGCTTGAAGAGATATTGGACGCGCTCGCCGGGAGGCGTGCGGCGCCAAGCTGGGAAGGCATCGGCGGCGGCCTGAACGGCAGCGTCAACGTCGGCGGAAATTGAAAGGGGGGTGCGCGCCAAAAGTTCGGCGGTGGCCGGATTCGTAACATCAAAGTATTCGGTTGTGGTGGCGCGGCGCCAGGCGCCATTCACATAGTTCTGAAGGTCGGTGACTTGGGTGCTTACGGCACTGCTCATACTTAGCTCCTTGGTCGCGGTGTGGCATGCGGGAAACGTCCCGTGGGGCAACGCGATAAAGACTCAGGTCGATGTAGTTTATCAAGAAACTAGAAGGGTGAGAGGCGAATCGCGCGGGAGGCAAACCTTGGGGTTTGGTAGTAAGCGGGTCACTCCACATCTCAGTCTTCCAAATCATATTGACGCTTGACGTTGGCGCGGAGCCAGGCGGCAAGGCCGGGTTCATCGAGTGTTCCGGCGGCGAGGCTGAGGATGGCTTGCGCGGCGGATTCTTCTGTGGCGGTGAACTGAAAACCGTCCAGCTCGATGAAGAGGACTCCGACGAGGAAGCCGGTCCGTTTATTGCCGTTGATGAAGGGGTAGTTGCGCACCATGCCGGCGACATAGCCAGCGGCCATGTCTAATATGTCGGGGTTATTGCCGTAGGCGTGCAGCTGTTGAGGCCGGGCGAGTGCGGATTGAAGCAAGCCCGGCTCGCGCAGACCCGGAGCACCGCCATCGAGGGCGAGAAGGCGGTCGTGGAGCGCGAGGACGTCGCGCTCCTCGATCCAAACAGGCCCGCTCATTTTGAGAGTGTATGCAGAGTGTTGCGATAGCGGCCGATAATGTCCTCAGCCAGCTTCATTCTCTTTTCAAAGACGGGATCGTACGGCGTGAGTTGATAGGCACCGTCAGGGCCTTCGATTGTAGCAACTATCTGAGAGTCACCCAAGTGAGACTGACGCCGGGCCCTCGTACGTTAACGTCGGGCTATCTAATCCTGCTCCTAAGGCTTCACTCTTGCGGCTTGAGGGACGGGCGCAGACCACCGCGGCAGGCGCCCGCCCCTACAATGGGACAACTGACGACTACTTGTCGCTGGCGGCGAGGGCTTCGTAGGCGGCGCCGAGGAGGGGAGCGGATTCGTTAAGAACGATGGAGACAGGGATATTGCTGAGCAGGCCCTCGAACTTCCACTTGTCCTTGAAGGCGTGAAAGAAGGTGCCGTCTTTCATTTTCTCGAGGATTTTGACGGCGATGCCGCCAGCGACATAAACGCCCCCGAGAGCCAGAACTTTCAGCGCGAGATTCCCCGCTTCAGCGCCGTAGATGGCGGTCCAGAGATCCAACGTATCCGAGCAGACGCGGCAGGATTTGTCCAAGCCGCGGCGAGTGATCTCCGGAGCGGGATCGGCGTCGGGATCTTCGAAGGTGGCGTGCGTCACTTTTGGCGCAAGGAATTCGTGAATGGTGCGGAAGCCGCGTCCAGAAAGAATGAGTTCCCAGCTTACTTGAGGATAGCGGCGGCGCATGAAGCGCAGGAGTTCGATCTGCTGCTCGGTGTGCGGAGCGAAATCGGAATGGCCGCCTTCAGAAGGCACGACGCGGTAGCGGCCACCATTCCACACAAGAAAGGACTGGCCGAGGCCGGTTCCCGCAGCAATCAATGCGCGCGTTCCGCCCGGTTCCGGATTGCCAGGATTCAGGACACAGAAATCCTGGGACGGAAGATGCTCGATACTGTGCCCGGTAGCGCCGAGGTCATTCAAGAGGACAACGTGCGGGACGCTCAGCTCCTTGACGAGAGCCTTGGTGTCGACAATCCAAGGGAGATTCGTAGCCCTAACGGTACCATTGATCACCGGACCGGCGATGCCGAAGCCCGCGGCAACGATGCTTTCCTTGCCCAGGTGGTCGGCGGCCTGGCGCGAAAATTCCTTAACGATGCGCTCGAATTGCGCGAACTCCTTGCTTGCGAAGCGCTGCTTGAAGACGGGCGTGAGCGTGCCGCCTTTTTCCGAAAAGAGCGCCAAATTACACTTCGTCCCGCCAACATCCCCTGCAAGGATCACCAGTTCCCCCTACCGGCAACTAGCTGTAGTTTACGTCAGGTGCTGCACTTACGGGTTGTACCAATGTCTGCCGTCGCGTTCGAGCAAAAGATCGGATTCTCTTGGCCCCCAACTGCCGGACGGATATTGTGGCACGTTGGCGGTCCTGGCGGCGCTCCAGACGTCCAGAATCGGATCGACCAGCGACCAGGCGGCTTCGACACTGTCGCCGCGATCGAAAAGCGTGGCGTCGCCGCGAACACAGTCGTTCAAGAGCGTCGCGTAGGCGCTGCGCGAGACGTCCCCAAAACTTTCGCGGTAGCAGAAATTCATGGTGACGTTGCCGATGCTCATTTCCGTCCCCGGGCGCTTGGCGCCAAAGGAAACGGAAATGCCTTCGTCGGGCTGGATGTTCAAGATGAGGCGGTTGGGTTCAACCTCTTTTTCGCGAAAAACGATGTGCGGGGCGCTGCGGAACTGGATCATGATCTCCGTGCTGCGTGTGGCGAGGCGCTTGCCGGTACGGAGATAGAACGGAACGCCGGCCCAGCGCCAGTTGTCGATTAACAGTTTGGCGGCAACGAAAGTTTCGGTCTTGGAAGCGGGGTTCACGTTGAGCTCTTCGCGATAGCCGGGCACCGGCTTGCCGTCGAGCCTTCCAGGAGAATATTGTCCGCGAACGACCTCCTGGGCGACCATCCCCAAATCGAAAGGGCGGATGGATTGGAGCACTTTCAGTTTTTCGTTCCGCACCGCAGTGGCGTCAAACGAAGCCGGAGGCTCTACGGCTACCAGTGAAGTCAGCTGAAGAACGTGGCTCTGAATCATGTCGCGGAGAGCGCCGGCCGTTTCATAGAAACCGCCGCGACGTTCGACGCCAAGCGTTTCCGCCGCGGTGATTTGCACGTGATCGACATAATTGCGGTTCCAGAGCGGCTCGAAAATCCCGTTGCCGAAGCGCAGAACGAGAAGGTTCTGAACGGTGTCCTTACCGAGGTAATGGTCGATGCGGTAGACCTGCTTCTCGTCGAAAACATTGAGGACGATTTGATTCAAGGCTTTGGCGGAGGCGAGGTCGCGGCCAAAGGGCTTCTCAATGATGATGCGCACCCAGGATTTCGACGAGGGAGGCTGTGAGAGTCCGGCACGGCCAAGCTGCTCGACGATGTCCGGATAAACCTCCGGAGGCGTGGAAAGATAAAAGAGGCGGTTGCCGCCGGTGTTTTTTGCGGATTCCAATTCCACGAGGCGCTTGGCGAGCTGCGCGTAAGCTTCCGGATTGGCGTAGTCGCCCGGGGAGTAATAAAGATTCGCAGCGAAAGCGTCCCACTGTTTCGGATCGATGGGCCCGACTTCGGAGATGCTCTTGGCGGCTTCACCAAGCGTGGCGCGGAAGGCGTCTTCGGCCATGGGCGTACGAGCAAAGCCGACAATGGCGTAACGAGGTCCGAGGCCATTGTGAATCGCAAGGTCGTACATGGCGGGAATGACTTTGCGCTTGGCGAGGTCTCCCGAAGCGCCGAAAAGAACAACGGTGCAGGGCTCGGCGACGGTGCCGTAAACCGAACCGGATCGACCCGAATCGCCAGCCATCGTCACGCCCTCCGCAAGTTGCGCGCTGTTCAGGTAGCTGATGCAGCGTTCAAAACTATACCTCAACCCCAAATTTTCCAAGCTCCGAACGCAATTGCTCCGCATGCTGATGGTGAATAACGTTCATCCCGAGGCGGCGAGGACTTTCCAGGTTGAGCGGCCGGTCATCGATGAAAAGGCATTTTTCGGGAGCACGCTGAGTGACTTCCAGAGCGATGCGATAAATGCCTTCCTCAGGCTTGCGGGAGCGAACATAACAAGAGCTGAAAAAAACAAGGAAATTTCTTCGGAGATCGAAGGCTTCAATGCGGTACTGGTTGAGTTCGAGCGGCTCGTTGTTGATGGCGCCGACAAAGTATTTTCCGGAGCTGGAAACTCTATCGAGAATAGCGCGCGCATCCGGATATTCCTTGGACTGCGCGAACATGAACGCGATGAACTCCTCGCGGCTGAAGCTACGCGGACGGTAGAACAAAGTGCGGTCGAGGTATTCGTTCAAAGTGATGAGACCGGAGTCGAAGGCCGGAAAGGAAAGATCGTGACGGTCCTGAAATTCTTCCCAATCCAGGTGGAATGCCGCGGCGGCTTCTTTTCGTGAGCCGCGGTCCCAGCCATTCGTTAAAATGACGCCGCCAATGTCCCAAAAAAGCGTGGTGATCTCAGCCAAGGGCGCAGTTCCTTAGATGCATGCCTTTCTTGTGCGTTACGACCCTACTGTTCGATGAAAAGAGAAGGGGCAATGATGCACTATTTTACAGGTGCTCGCCAACCACCGAGGGATTCGAAGTCGCAGAGGGCACGCAACTAGGAATTTCGCCTGGTTTGCAGTAAGGTGAGAAGGAAGGAAGCGCGTGAGGAGAGAACATGGCGGATGAGTCTTGCGGTCCAACGGCGGCGGCCAGCGAAGCGGTGAAACCTGGCACGCGCATGGTGCAATGCGTGAAATTCGGCAAAGAATTGCCGGGGCTAGATCGCATTCCTTGGCGGGGAGAGCTTGGAAAACGCGTCTATGAGAGCGTTTCGAAAGACGCCTGGAAGCTCTGGCTGGAACATTCCAAAATGATCATGAACGAATACCGATTGAATCCTCTCGATCCTAACTCGCAGAAAATCATGGAAGAACAGATGGAGCAGTTTTTCTTCGGCGAAGGCTCGAAATTGCCCGAAGGATACGTTCCGCCAAAGGCAAAAGGTTAATTGCCCTGATTGGTCATGCGGCGCGTCGCGGGATGTTCGACAGGCAGGCGCGGCGTAATCGTAAACGATAATTTTTCGTGGGCTTCGCGGAGAGATTGCTCGGCTTTTTCTGGCGTGTCACCACTCGCAAAAAGAAATCCAAGATAGCTTGAACCCTCCGGCCAGGCAGCGATGGCATCGTGCAACCTTGCGGTTATTGTCACTTCGGTGATTCCAGGAATTGCACGCGCGGCCTCTTCTCCAGAGACTGCTTCCAGAATCCCGCTCTGGGGAACGGGAATCATCATGACGCCGGAGGCAATTCGTTCGCGTGGCGAATTCCATCCGGGGAGGTCCAGCGCGTGACGGAGCAACAGCTCTTCGAGTCCAATGGGTTCGCTTTCCCCTTCGAATGAAAAACGGAGAGACCGGGCGCAGAGGCCCCCGATTGGCCGAGGAGCAACTTCTAGCGGCCAGACGCAATCGCCGTCGATGCGAAACTCCGCGTGGACCGGCCCATGCGAAAGACCCAGCGCCCGGACAGCTTCTCTTGCGCAACTCTCGATGGCGTGTTGCATCGATTCGGAAAGACGCGAAGGTGTGACGTAAATCGTTTCCTCGAAGTAGGGGCCTTCGAGGGGATCGGGCTTATCGAGGGTCGCGAGCACACGCAGATCGCCATCGTTAAGAAGGCCTTCGACGGCTACTTCCGTGCCTGGAATGTAGCCTTCCACAAGCATTTGATCCAGATTCGGCTCGCGAGTGGCAAGAATTTCAGGAGACTTGAGCAACCGACGGACGCGCGCGGCAGCAGCCAGAAACTCTTCACGATTATTAGCGCGGACTACGCCCTGGCTTGCTGAAAGCGAAAGCGGCTTCAGCACACAAGGAAACGAAATGCCTAGCAGCACCGGCTCGGGAGTGGGATCGATGGGAAGATTCCGGAACCACGGCACGCGCAGGCCGGCGTCGCGAAAGACTTCTCTCATGCGCAACTTGCTGCGGCAGGCCTCCACGGCCGCGGGATGATTGTAACGGACTCCCAGGCCACGGGCGGCGTATGCGGCAGCGGCAGCGGGGCGGTCGCCGAGAGCAAGAATCCCGGCAACATCCTGGCCGCGAAGAGATTCCACGATTGAGTAGGCAGCCGCTTCCGGCGATTCGAAATGGACAGGGATGGCCTGATCACCCCAGGGGTCTTCGAGCTGGTGGCACCGATCGGTGACATAAACAAGCTTTACGCCGAGCTTGCGTGCGGCGTCTTCAAAACTACGCGTCTGATAACCGAGCTTCGCGGTAAAGAGCAACAATCGTTTGGATAGATTGGTCATGCGCAGTGTTTGTACACCGGAATTAAACAAAGCCGTCGGCGCTGGCGACGGCATTTTTCGCAAGAGCCTTCGGAACGCCAATGGAAACCAGTTGGTCGCGAGTCGGCTCGGCGCAACAGTACCAGGGTTCGCTGAGGAAGGGGACGACCGCTTGGGAACTCGCCGATGAATTTAACTTCGGAGCATGAAGTCCGGCTGCGGCGTGAGCAGCATCCCAGATGCGTTCGAATGTGGCCGGCCGCGATTCTTTTCGGCGCTCGGCTGCCGCGGCGATCTCCTGAACGGTTTCGCTGAGAGCGTCGAGGCGCAGGTCGGCATTTTTCCAAGGATACGCCAGGGACTGCGGATCAAACGGCCCGACCAGCCGACGCACTTCCTCCAATTCCAGCATCCGCGAGCCTTCCGGGATGAGCAAGCGAATGCCCAGTTGAATGGGGGCGACGTTTTCGATCACACGCTGTTCCTCGATCACGCGCAGCAAATCCAAGTAGCCATCCAATGTCGTCCAGGGGGTGAACGGAACGAACGTCGGATGGAGAGTCATGCCAAATTCGCGGAAGGTTTCGACAACACTCAGGAAATCCTCGCGGGTGTGTCCCTTGTCTAGAAAACCCAAAACCATATTGTCCACGGATTCGACGGCGCTGATCACAAAGAGGCACCCGGTATCGCGAAGGATGGGCAGGTGCTCCTTATGCTTGAGCAAGTGCTCGATCTTAATGGTCACGTCGTATGTGATGGACGGAAATTCCCGATGAACGGCGTCGACGAGTTCCATGGCGTGACGAATGCCATTAAAGAAATCGGGATCGCCGAAGGTAATGTGCTGGGCACCGGCAGCGACCTGGCGCCGAATATCTTCTAGCACTACGTCGCGGCTGACAATTCGAAAGACTCCTTTGTAGACGGGCACGATGGGGCAATGCCGGCAAAGATGCTTGCAGCCGCGGCTCGCTTCCGTCGAACCAACGACGCGAAAACCACGTCCGGGAACAATGAGATGCGCGTACTTCTCCATCGCCGGCAATCCGGATCGATCGGGGACTTCGAACTGCAGCCGGGCCATGGAGATCATGGACTCCGGGGATTGCGCGATTGCCGCTCCATCCGTGGCTAGCTGTTCCGCCAGTTGAACAAGACCTTCCTCGAATTCGCCGCCAAGAATCGTGGAGACCCCGAGCGCGCGAAGATACTCGACGTTCATGGGGGCGTACAGACCGTAACAACAGAGGTGCACGCTAGGATTCAGTTTTCGAATCCGGGGAATGAGCTGCGCTGCGAGCCGCGTGGCGGTGTGCATCGGCAAGTAAATGGCGACGAGTCCGGCTTGGCCAATCGCAGCCTCATCCAGATCCTGCCGCGCAAGGTCGAGCACTGTGAGTCTGTGGCTGCGTTTGCGAAGCCACGCCGCCGGCGATGCCAGGCCGAAGGGCTGCCTGCCCAACTCATACGTCGAAATGAGAACGATGTTCACGCTCCTACCAGTATAGCTGCGCGGCGCGCGGATTCAATTTCGGCTATGATAGTGGGCTACGCACCACAGCGAAAGGACCGTTAGGATGGCCATCAACGCGGGCAATTCTTTCCGCACTCGCGACAAACTGAACGTAGGCGCACAGACGTTCGATATTCACCGCCTGGAGTTTCTGGAAAAGCAGGGCGTCGCCGACTTGGCGAAACTTCCCTTTTCCCTGCGCATTCTTCTGGAAAATCTGTTGCGCTGCGAGGATGGCAAGTTTGTCCACGCCGAGGATATCCGAGCACTTGCAAGCTGGCGGCCCGGCGCTCCGGAAAAAGAGATTGCATTCATGCCGGCGCGAGTTCTTTTGCAGGACTTTACTGGGGTTCCCGCGATCGTCGACCTCGCCACCATGCGCGAAGCGGTGCAGCGCATGGGAGGAAGCCCGAAGCGAATCAATCCGCTGTTCCCGGCCGAGCTGGTCATTGATCATTCTGTTCAAGTAGATAATTTTGGCACTGTCAACGCCTTCGGCTTGAACGCGGAGTTGGAGTTTCAACGTAACGTGGAACGTTACGCGTTCCTGCGCTGGGGGCAAACAGCGTTTCAGAATTTCAAGGTCGTTCCACCCGACACCGGCATTTGCCACCAGGTGAACCTGGAATACCTTGCGCGGGTCGTCTGCGCGATGCCGTACGGCAACCGGTTTGAGGCCTATCCCGATTCGGTAGTGGGCACGGATTCGCATACGACTATGGTCAACGCCCTAGGAGTATTTGGCTGGGGCGTCGGCGGCATTGAAGCGGAGGCAGCCATGCTGGGCCAGCCTTCCTCGATGCTCATACCGGAAGTCATCGGTTTCCGGCTGCACGGACGACTGAGCGAGGGTGCGACGGCGACGGATCTCGTTCTGACGGTTACAGAAATGTTGCGGAAGAAGGGTGTCGTCGGGAAATTCGTGGAGTTCTATGGATCAGGATTGTCGACGCTGAGCGTTCCCGACCGGGCCACGATTGCAAACATGGCGCCCGAGTACGGTGCAACGATGGGCTTCTTCCCGGTTGACGCAGAAACGCTTGCGTATTTGCAATTCACCGCGCGTTCGGCGGAGCAAATCGCGCTTGTCGAAGCCTACTGCAAGGAGCAGATGCTGTTCCGGACGGATCATACGCCCGCGCCGCTTTTTAACGGCACGCTGGAACTGGATTTGGGAACAGTTGAGCCGACTGTTGCTGGCCCCAAGCGGCCGCAGGATCGCGTCGCGCTGAGGCAGGCGAAGTCGTCTTTCACGAAAGTTGTGGAAGGAACGCCAGAGAAACACGTTGCGGTTCGAAATAACGGCGACTCGTTTGACCTTTCAAGCGGGGCAGTGGTTATTGCCGCGATCACTAGTTGTACCAATACGTCGAACCCTTCACTCATGCTAGGCGCGGGCTTACTGGCGAAGAAGGCGGTCGAGCGCGGATTGCATGTGAAACCGTGGGTCAAGACCAGCCTGGCGCCCGGATCGAAAGTCGTGACCGATTACCTTCAAGCTGCGGGATTAACACCTTACCTCGAAAAATTGAACTTCCACCTGGTCGGTTACGGATGCACTACCTGCATCGGCAACAGCGGCCCGCTGCCGGAAGCCATTGGATCCGCTATCAAGGACAATAATCTGATTGCGGTCGCCGTCCTCAGCGGGAATCGCAACTTTGAGGGCCGCATTCATCCGCTGGTTCGCGCGAATTACCTGGCCTCGCCGCCGCTGGTCGTCGCTTACGCTCTAGCCGGTCGCATGGACATGGACCTCACAACCGAAGCGCTCGGCAACGATCCCGCGGGGAAGCCGGTCTATCTGAAGGACATCTGGCCGACACCGCAAGAAATCGAATCAACGGTTCGCTCGGCAGTTTCGTCATCGCAATACAGCAAGCAGTACAGCGAAGTGTTCGAGGGCGACGCGCACTGGAAGTCCATGCCGATTCCGAAAGGCGACATCTACAAGTGGGACGCGAAATCCACCTACATCAAGATGCCGCCCTATTTCGAGAACATGCCAAAGACGCCGCCACCGCTGGCGGACATTCATGGCGCCAAAGTACTGGCGATTCTTGGCGACAGTGTGACTACAGATCACATCTCGCCGGCCGGCTCGATTCCTGTGGATTCGCCTGCGGGAAAGTACTTGATCGCCAACGGGGTGAAGCCGCACGAATTCAATTCCTACGGCGCGCGCCGCGGGAATCACGAAGTCATGATGCGCGGCACATTTGCGAATATTCGCTTGCGCAATCAGCTCGCGCCGGGCACGGAAGGCGGCTGGACACTCTTCCTGCCAGATGGCGAGAAAATGTCCATCTACGACGCTGCGGTGAAATATCGCGAAGCGGGTGTTCCTCTGGTGGTGCTGGCTGGAAAGGAATATGGCTCCGGCTCTTCGCGCGATTGGGCGGCGAAAGGCACGCGGCTGCTTGGCGTGCGCGCGGTCATTGCGGAAAGCTACGAACGCATTCACCGCAGCAACCTCGTCGGCATGGGAGTACTCCCGCTGGAATGCAAGGCGGGAGAAAACCGCGAATCGCTCGGCTTGACGGGACACGAGATTTTCGAAATTGAAGGCGTCGCTTCACTCACCCCGAAGAAGCAAATCACCGTGCATGCTAAATCGGGAGATGGACGGGTAAAGACCTTCTTGGTAGTCGCGCGCGTGGATACTCCGGAGGAAGTTTCTTACTACCGCCACGGCGGCATTTTGCAATACGTTTTACGCCAAATGCTGTAGCACCCGCCAATTTCCCCTGCCCAAAGAGCCCCTGGAAGTCTCCGCCGGGGACGTTTTTGTGATTACATCGTGTTCTCAAAATTGAAGTAAGTCCTGCCGCAGAGTATGATGCGCTGGCATAATCCGAAATACTTTCCCAAGCTCCATGTCCCGCAACTGTGAAAGGACATCCGTGCCCAAGCTACTTATCTGGATCCTATTGCTGTCGATTGTTTTCGTGAAAGTTACGCTTGGGCAACAAACACCATCCGCGCAAGTCACTATGATTCGCGCTGGAAAACTCGTGGACGTTGACGCAGGCCGCGTGCAGACAAATCAGATACTCGCGGTGCGTGGCGGCAGAATTGAAGCGATTGGCGAGAATTTGTCCGTCCCTGCGGGTGCGACTGTCATTGATCTCTCGAATATGACAGTATTGCCGGGACTAATTGATTGCCACACGCACCTTGCCGACATGGGTGACGCCGAGCCTCTCCTGGTGCTGCAGAAATCCGCCGTCGAAAGCGCCTACGCAGTCATCCCCAATGCGCACGTTACATTACTCGCCGGATTCACCACTGTGCGTGACGTCGGCGTGTACCGCGCATTTAATGATGTCGCCCTTCGCGACGCGATCGCCAAGGGTATCGTGATCGGCCCGCGCATGTTCGTCGCGGGGGCGTACATCACTATCAGCGAAGGCGCCGGCGCCATGACCGGGCTCGCGCCGGACTTTCAGCTGCCCTGGGATTTGCACTACGGGGAAGCCAACAGTCCCTGGGAAGTACGGCAAAAAGTTCGCCAGCTCGCGCATCGGGGCGCCGATCACATCAAGATCCTATCTACAGGCGCGGTGCTAACTCATGGAAGCAATCCGAAGTCGATCGAATTCACGTCGGAAGAGCTGCAGGCCGCAGTGGAAGAAGCTCGCAACTTCGGGCTGCGTGTTGAAGCTCACGCGCACGCGGCCGAGGGCATCAAGAACGCCATTCGCGCCGGGGTCGCCTCAGTAGAACACGCCACGCTGATCGACGACGAAGGCATCGCCCTCGCGAAGCAACATGGCACCTATCTCGACATGGATATTTACGACGAGGAATGCATTCAAGGGGCGGCAAAAGAAAATAAGACACCAGCGGATTTTCTGGAGCATGACCGCGATCTGGGCGAGATGCAGCGCAGGAATTTCACGAAGGCTGTTCACGCGGGTGTAAAGATGTCGTTCGGCACGGACGCGGGCGTTTGCCCGCACGGAATCAACGCCCGCCAGTTTGCGTTCATGGTGAAGTACGGCATGACGCCGATGCAAGCGATTCAGTCCGCGACGAGCAACGCCGCCGATTTGCTGGGCAAGTCGAATCTGTTGGGGTCCCTCCAGCCTGGGAAGTACGCGGATATCATTGCGGTTTCGGGGAATCCGCTCGAAGATATCCGCGTGTTGGAGAACGTGAAGTTTGTGATGAAAGAAGGGAAAATCTACAAACAGGAGCCATAGGCAAGCTCCTGGCTGTCCAAACGTTTTCCTTCCGTAATAGGATGGTGACAACAACAGGCCGGATCTGACGATCCGGCCTGTTTCGTTCAGGGGACTAAACCTTCCATTAGAACCGGATCTTCAATCCGATCTGGATATTCCGTGGACCGCCCGTGCCGATTACGGGGTTTGCCGCCGCTACGTCCGGCGTGGCCTTGATGAATCCAAACGTGGAGGGATCGGAAGGGTCGACGAATCCCTGCGTGTTGGGATTGGCAAAGTGCGGATGGTTGAGGACGTTGAAGAACTCTCCGCGCAACTGGAAGCTCACCCGCTCAGTCAATTTGGTGTTCTTGACCACCGAGAAATCCAAATTGTCAAGGCGCGGGCCGCGGAAGGGGTTACGGCTGATGTTTCCAAAGGTCCCCAGCGCTGGCGGAACCAGAATTGTCCCGTTTTCCATATAGCATCCCCAGGTCAAAAGCTGGTTGAGGTCTGGGGCAGCTGCCACGCATGCGGTTGGACTGTTGGGATGATTCGGCTGACCAAAATCCGAGAAGTCAAAATGCGGCACACCGGTCAAAGAGGCTTTGATGTTATTGGGATTGCCCAGAATATTCCAGCGATCGGCAAATTCGCCTGTGAGGCTGCTATCGCTTCCGTTGATGTTCCCGTCGATAAGATTCCAAGGCAAACCGCTTTGGATCGTGACTATGGAATTGGCTTGCCAGCCTTCGAAAAGATGGCCATACCCTGCTCTCGAAGGAAGCTCGAATGTGAGCGCGAGAGTGAGGCGGTGCCGTACGTCGTTGTCGCTGTTTGCACGCTCGAGACCCGAATGCGTGCTGTCCTGGGGCTGTTGGGCGCGATTGAGCGAAACATCGTCAATCGCGTGCGCATACGTGTAACCCATTACGAAGTTCACACCCTTCCAGGCCCTCTGTGTCAACGTGGCCTGCAACCCGTGATAGATCGAGGTGTATCCGTTATCGAGGAAGTTGATGAATTCGAGGTACGGGAATTGACTGTTGAATGGGCGGCCATCTTGCTCACAATTCCCGCAAGCAATCTCCGCCGGGGAATTGGGATTTACTTGGTTGATGTCCCGCACACCGTACAGCTTTACACCGCGATTTCCGACGTAGCCCACCTGCAGCGACGTCGTCGAAGTCAGTGCCTGCTGTACGTTGAGGTTCCAAGTGAGCACATATGGCGTCCGGAGATTTTTCGCTACACCAAGTATGTCGCAAGGAGTTGCCGTGCAATCTATCGTAGTGTTGAAGACAGGTCCGGCAACCGACCAGTTCAATTTCGAACCACTAACGTTGACAGCGGAAGCAGCAATCGTGCCTTTCGCGCCGGGGATCTGCGTGGATGGCGCTGTTGGGATCACATTCAGCCCAGCCGTGGAAGCATTTTCCACACCGTTCTGGCCGAGGAAGACAGAGAGATGCGGAATCTCGTAGATTACGCTACCGCCCGCGCGGACAACTGTTTTGCCTTTGCCCCCTGGATCCCAGGAGATGCCCAAACGCGGAGCGAAGTTGTTATGGTCGCCGTTGTACGGCGCGCTGATTCCGAGGCCAACCTGATGGATACCGGTAACGGGGTCAAAGTTCGCGAGACGGTCCTGACTCTCTTTGATCACGGTATTGAGGTCATATCGCAGGCCCGCGTTTACACTGAGCCGGGGCGTCACCCGCCAGTCGTCCTGCAAGAAAGCCCCTAACGAATTTATGTACACGTGGCGAGAGGAATTCCCGACAAAGATTCGACCTCCTGTCGCTGACCGCACCCCTCCACTCCCGCGCGGAAAACCCGCAAGAAAATCCTCGAGGGGAGTGCTTGCGCCACCAATTCCGTAGCAACCGCAGAAGTCGGAGAGTTCGCCGCCGCGAAACCGGATGCGTCCTTTCCCATAACGGTCGCGAGTATTGTCCGTGCTCCCATGGCGGAACTCTCCGCCGAACCTAAAAGTATGTTTCCCTCGCGTATAAGATACGTTGTCGACCCCCTGGATCGTCCGATTCGGCGTGGTAAGCAACGGCCAGCCGTGATTGCCGCCCAGCTGATTGAAGCCGTCCACATCGATTTCCGGCAAGCCAAAATCGACGGGCGCAGTCACGCCGGTATTAATCCCGTAGACGGTGGCCGGATTCGAGGCGTGATCCGCAGTCAAAATGGTCTGCCAGAAACGAACGTAGCCGAAGCGGGCCTCGTTCACCCAGTTGGCATTCGGAACAAAGTTGTAGTTCAGCCCAAACACCTGGGCACGGAGTTTCGATTGCGATTCCCATTCTGCGCGTAAGACGGGGATGTCTAGCTCTGTCTGCAGGCTGTCCCCGAAAAAGTAACGACCGGTCAGGCTGTTCCGCTCGTTGAAGTGATGGTCCGCCTTTATAATAAAATTGTCGTTGCGGTTTTTGTTCGGCAAGCCGATATTGAGCTGGGCATTATCGACGCCGTCCGTGTTGACATTCGCATTTGTGGGATAAAGAGGCGCAAGCTTGAGGCTCAGCGGGTTCACGCCACAGGCCCTGACGCTTGTCGCACAACGCGCCTTAATGTTTGCCTCCGCATCGGGAATGCTGTTGAGCGGGTCTCCACCTGCCAAGCTGCTTGGAACTGTCGTCGGACTGCTAGCCGTGAAGGAGTTTCCGACTTGCGCTCGGATCGCTTCATAGGCTCCGAAGATGAACGTTTTGTTCTTGACGATCGGCCCGCCCAGGCTGCCGCCAAACTGATGAAGCCGCAAGGCCCGCTGGGGAGAAGCAAGACCAGTCCCTGGGTCAATTTTAGGGTTGAAAAAGTTTCGCGCATCGAAAGCATTGTTGCGCTCGAAGTCATACGCAGTGCCATGAATGTCGTTCGTTCCGGATTTTAGTCCAACGTTCACGATCGCGCCAGGCTTCCAGCCGTACTCTGCGGGAGGATTTTCTTCGGCGTTGAACTCCTGAATGGCATCGATGGGAAGAATCGAACCGGGGGTCCCCTGGACCCCTTCGGCATTGATGACCGTCCCAGCGTAGTACGGATCGTTGTTATCGGTGCCGTCAACGATGAAATTGTTGTCCTCCGGCCGGTTTCCGTTCGAGCTAATGGAGAGGAATCCGCCGCCGGTCGTCCGCTGTACGCCCGGCCTCAAGACGACAAGATTCTGGAAATCGCGTCCGTTCAGCGGAAGATCATTGATGGACTTGTTCGCAAACGTTCCGCCAAGCGTGTCGTTGGTCGTTTCCACCAGCGGTAGCTGCTCCGTCACCGTAACCGTTTCCGATACGCTGCCGGGCTGCATCGTAATGTCGAGGCGGAGGTCTTTCGCCACTTCGAGCCGGATCCCGGCGCGCTCAACTTTCTTGAATCCTGTCGCTTCAACCACCAACTTGTAAGAGCCCGGCGGCAAGCTGGGAGCGACGTAGTCTCCCGCTTCGTTGGTCTCGAGCGTTCGCGCGACCGCCGTTTCCACGTTGGTGATGGTTACGCGTGCGCCTTTGACGAGGCCGCTGCTTTGGTCCGTCACGGTGCCCAGAATGCGCCCTTCCTGCGTTTGCGCAGACGCAACGCCCAGTGCGCAGAATGCAAATACAAAGACAGCGATGCTTCGGAGAAACATCATAGATCCCCCCGTTCCCCTTTGAGGCACAAGGTGTGCCTGAGAATGAACGCCGCGTCCCTGAACACAGCGTTTGCCTTGATATTGGTTCTACATGGACAAGCGCTGTCCGTCAAGGAGCGTAACCGGTGCAAATGAAGAAAATAAGAAACAAATGAGATGAATTCGTCGCATGAATCGTTGAAGAGCCTTGGAGGGCTAGTGTCCATCCTGGCTTGAGTCTCGGAGGATGTTTTCCGCTAGCTGGAACGTTCCGTAACGCGATCTACTACCTTGCGGGCTGCGAGCCGGCTCTTGATTCGCCAGAGCAGGATGGAACCCAGGACCATCGACACCAGGCTCGCTGTCTGCGCGTTCGAGAGTCCGAAAAACGAGCGCGGGTTGATGCGTATGAATTCAATCAGGAAGCGGGCCACGCCCGTCAGGATCAGGTAGGCGCAAAAGATTTCTCCCTTGGGCCGCGCGCCAATTGCTGCTTTCTTCCCCATTTGCCAAAGGACCGCTGCAATCACTAGCCAGATAAAAAACTCATAGAGCGGCGTGGGGTGTACACGCTCCGTTGTGGGTACAACGCCGTTGGGAAAGCTCATGCCCCAGGGCAGAGTCGTGGGCACTCCGTAATCGCCGTCACCAGAGAGCAGGCAGCCAATGCGGCCGATGGCATAGCCAATCGCTGCGGCTGGGGAGCAAAGGTCCGTGAACTCAAGCACGGGAATCCCAAAACGTTGTGCCAGAAACAACAGCGCCACAAAGCCGCCAAGAAAGCCGCCGAACCAAGCGAATCCAAAGCGGCTGATGAGCAATGAGGGATCGGCCACCAATTCGCGGGGACTCTCCAGAACGTGATACAGGCGCGCGCCTGCCAAGCCAGCAAGCCCGGCGATGCCAATGATCAGAAATCCTTCGTCGTGATGGCTCGGCTTGCCGCTACGCTTCAGATAGCCGCTCTTCACGAATTGTGCGCGGCGGCGGTCGAAATCTGCCTGCAAAACGTACGCCGCGGCCAACAGGCCAGTGGCAACCATTAAGCCAAATGTCGGAATTGTGAGCGGACCAAGGTGTAGAAAAGGAATCATCGATGGATTAAGTTAGGCTCCCCCTGTGAGTATACATAACGGCGGGATATCGCTCGAAACACCGCCCTCATTTACAAACTGATTTCACTGTTGTCTTTGCTTATGCTGTTCGGAATGATCTTGCGCCTATCTCTTGACACGGAGGACGAAACCGAGACCGACCCAGATGCCGAACGAAATCCATTCGGCGGGAGAAAAGTGCCCGGGGAACATAGGCAGAACTTTCATCAGAAAAAGCAGCAACGAAACAGCAATGCCCAACCCTGTCACCATGCGCATCGCTGTCCGCTTTTCCGCGAACCAGAAGGAGAGGCATGCTGCCAACCATCCCAGGGCGGAGGCCATTGAACCGACTTCCGTCACTGGAACAAGCAGCGCATCGCCGAGAAAGAGTCCGACGAGCGTCCCAGCTGTAATCCCCATTATCGCAACAGAGGGCGTCAGAAATACCGGATGAACCGTTCCAAAGCTCTCGTGGATTGTCCTGCGTCGTCCATAGGCGAAAAGCAGCCGGCTCGACGCAACGAAATTGCCGTTGAAACATTGGAACAACCCAAAAAGAGCCATGATAACGATCAGCCGCACGGGCCACTGTGCTCCCAGGGCTTGTTCGAACGCGATCGCGGTCGCGAATCGTCTTCCCACTAGACTTTGCCAGGGCGCAACGTAAGCCACTGCCGCCACAGCAAGCACGTAAAAACCAGCGCCGACTAGAAGCGCCATCACGATCGCCCGAAAAAACCCCGCCGAACGGAATCCCGGATGAGCCTCCTCCGCCACTTTGGGCACGGATTCGAATCCGGTCATGAAATACGGCACGATCTGAAGCGTCAGCAGAATCGAGACGAAGGGAGTCGTGCGAAATGCCGGCCGAAGATTGCCAGCAACACCGCGAATGGCGCTAATGCCCAGCAGAATCATGAAGAGAAGAAGCACGATCCCCGTTGTCCAATTCTGAAAAGTGGCGCTCCAGCGGATTCCCCGGTAGTTCAACACGGCAAGAAACGCGGTAAGCCCCACACCCAACAGCAGACGCGGAAGAAAAACGGGCTCGCCCGCCACGCGGTACAATTCGAACGAATTCAGCGACGGAAAAATGTACGCCGCGAGCTTTCCGAGCGCCACCGCTTCCCACGGGCACACGATGAAGTACGCCAGCAACATCATCCAGCCCGTGAAATAACTCACGATGGGCGGAAAGACCTGAGCCGTGTAGGCGGCTTCGCCGGCGGCATCCGGAAGCCGCCGTACCCATTGGCCGTAAACATACCCGACGGGCAGCAGCAGAAGGCCCCCGATCGCAAAACCAAGAATCGCGCCGAGAGGCCCGCTGCGTCCGAGCCAATCGTCCATTAGCACTAGCCATCCGGCGCCGATCATCGTTCCAAATGCCAGAGCAAAGTAATCGGTGATGCGGAGTTGGCGGGCGAGTGTAGTCATGGGCCCCGGAGCGCGCCCCGATTCTATACAGCTTCTCCTTTTGCGCCATCAGTTTTGATGCGGCGTTAACGTACTGCTAACAAATCCGGCTTAGAACTGCACGCGCAGGAAAATAGGCTGTGACGGCTTCGAGTCCGCGCATCCCCTCGAGCGCGTCCAGCCTTGGTATTTCAATTTGCGGTTCAAGACTGAGAATTCCAAGGAGAGATTTTCTATGCATCAATGTCTTACTAGAGCTTTGGCTGTTGTGGCCGCTTCGGCGATAAGTTTCTTGCCCGTGTATCCCGCATCCGCCGAGGAGAAAGACAGCTCCTCCACGAAGACACCCATCAAGCATGTTGTGGTCATCTTCCAAGAGAACGTTTCGTTCGATCATTACTTTGGCACGTATCCGCACGCCTTCAATCTCCCGGGCGAGACTCCCTTCCACTCCAAGGAGGACACACCGGAAGCAAACTCACTCTTGTCTTCCGGACTCCTCACCCACAACCCAAACAAATCGAATCCATTCCGCATTCCGCCTAGCGTTCCGGTCACCTGCGACGAAGACCACAATTACAACGATGAGCAGGCGGCTGTCGACGGCGGCCTGATGGACAAGTTTGTGGAGAAATTGAGTTGCAACGATAAAGTTCTCGGGCCCGCCAGCACCATGGGCTACTACGACGGCAACACCGTTACCGCGATGTGGAATTACGCGCAGAACTTTGCTATGAGCGACAACTCCTGGGGCACCACGTTTGGGCCGTCCACTCCGGGTGCACTCAATTTGATCGCGGGTAATACGTTTCCGGCAACTTTGGCTCCGAAGCGCCCGAACGGCAACCCCGCCAGCGCGGCGGGCAACATTGCCAATGCCGCGACAGCCGGAGCAGTGATTGGCGATCCGCGTCCGTTGCTCGATGATTGCGTGGCATCAAATCCAAAATTCCAAAATGTCAGCCAAATCACGGTGTCGGGCAAGAACGTAGGTGATCTGCTGAATGCCAAGGGAATCACCTGGGGCTGGTTCCAGGGCGGTTTCGCGCCCACAGGCGTTGACGCTCAAGGTCGCGCCGTCTGCGGCCAGCATCACGCGGGTCTTGCCGGAGACGATGCGGTCGTGAACGCTGGCGACTACATACCGCATCACGAACCGTTCATGTATTACCCGCAAACGACCAACCAGCACCACGTGCGGCCAAGCAATCCAAGGCTCATTGGAACGTCAAGCGACGGCGCAAACCATCAGTATGACCTGACGGACTTCTTTGCTGCACTCAATCTGAATCGCTTGCCCGCCGTCAGCTATCTGAAGGCCGGTGCCTACCAGGACGGCCACGCCGGTTACTCTGATCCCATCGACGAACAGATTTTCGTCGTGGGCGTCATCAATGCTCTTATGCATAGCCCGGAGTGGAACGAAACGGCGGTTATCATCGCGTGGGATGATTCCGACGGCTGGTACGACCACCAGATGGGGACCATCGTGACTCAATCGAACGTTTCGGATGATCAACTGCTTGGTCCGGGCAATTGCGGCTCGCCAAAAGCGAATGATGTGAGCGGCGGAACACAGAATGGCCGCTGCGGCTTTGGCCCGCGGCTGCCGCTGCTCGTGGTTTCACCCTGGGCAAAGCAGAACTTCATCGACGACACCATCACGGATCAGTCCTCCATCCTTCGTTTCATTGAAGACAACTGGGATCTCGGCCGAATCGGCGGCGGTTCAACGGATGTAATCGCCGGCACGTTGAACGGCCTGTTCGACTTCAGCGGTGGTCCGAGAGCTGGAAAGCTCATTCTCGATCCGTCTACTGGAACGGTTGTTTCTCAATAACTTAGCCGTGCGCGGAAGGTTTCGCGCCAATCACTTTTACACAGACTCCCCGGATCGTCTCAGTTCCACGAGGCGATCCGGGCTTTCGTTCTTTCTGCCATTTCACTCAGAACCTTTCAAACGGGACAACCCCGCGGCCACGCCGGTCATCCGTTCACTTGTCCTCCTCGGTGCAAGGAGCGATGCTCGTGACAGGTCTTACGAATCCGTTTTGCTTCGGACTGCTTCTGGTTTCTGCAGCGCCCACCTTGGCGCAGGTTCATGGCCTGCCGGATCAAATTCTCGAGGACCCAGTGCAAGCGGCAGAGACTCCCATCCTTGCCGAAACCCGGTTTACGGGATTACGCCGCATCGCCCCCGCCGCCGTCGCCGCCCAAATTGCCACGCATTCCGGCGATCGAATCGATTCAGCGAAGATCGATAAAGACTTGCGGGCTCTCACGCGGTTGGGATGGTTCGAATCGATTCAAGTCGAAGCCATGCCCTCGGCCGCATGTGCAGAGCAATTGCCTGAAAACTCCAAATGCCTAGCTCTAATTTTTCACCTCAGTGAATTCCCTTTTCTTTCCAGAGTGGAGTTTTCCGGTTCCCGGCTGCTCTCGCAGAAACAAATTGGTAAGTTGCTAGAAGAGAAGAAACTCGCGCCCCGATTGGGAGAACCAGCCGATCCCGCGGCGCTTCAACGGATCGCGCTCGCAATTCGCGCCGCGTTGAACGACATCGGGCATCCCGAAGCTAGCGTCCGAATCGCTCGTCAGGACGCAAATAACGGAACCGTTATTGTTCGATTCAAAATCAATGATGGTCCCTCGCTACGAGTGCGGCGGGTCAATTTCGATGGCCATCCACTAGTCTCAATTAGACTAGTTCGCGGTCAGATGAAGAACATCGCTCCTTGGAAACCGCTGGCCGCCTGGCGCGGCAAAAATGCCTACACGCGCGAAGCGTTTGAAGAAGATCGTCAACGAATTCTGGCTTTTTACCAGAACCACGGTTTTCCTGAAGCACGAGTCGGGGGTGCGCGAGTCACGCAGTCCACCGAATTATCGCGGCGTTGGCTTCCCTGGCCCCGCGCGTCGGCGCAAGCGGGACTCTCCGTTTCCATCCCGATCGAGGCAGGCCCCTATTATCGGTTCGAATCGATCGCGGCGACTGACGCTCTTCTGCAAGCGGCGCGAGAACGCCGCCGCACTTCCATTCCTGTTTCTTGGCAAGACGAAAACGGCGCCTTTTCCCAGAAAAAAATAGACAAGCTGCAGCGCTCTTGGGCGGCGCGCATTCGACCCAGAAATCCTGAACTCGATTCCCTTCCCTCCCATTCCGTCAGCGTGATGCGAACTTTCGACACAGAGAATCACACCGCGCGCGTCACCTTCGATCTCAGCGACTCTCCGCCATATCGCGTTGGGCGCATCGAATTCCTTGGCCTGCACAAGTTCAGCGACCGCTACGTCCGCCGTAGAATTGCCTTGCGCGAAGGCCACCCAATCGATGAGCGGGCGCTCGAAGCCGGCCTGTTGCGTTTGGCAAGGACAGGGTATTTCAAGCTTATTCACAAAGAAGATATTAGCGTCCAGCTCGACGAAGTCACTCGCACTGCCAAAGTCTCGATCCGCCTCGAAGAAATTGGCCAGCAGCGAGCTTCGCTGACAGGAGGCGCCGGACAATTCGGCAGTACGCTTGGCATCATCTACACCGTCTTCGACCTACTGAATCGCGAGGAACTTCTTTCCGCGCAGCTCGATGGCGGTCCAGAAATTCTCCAGATCATGCTTGGCGTGGCCAAGGAAGGAATCTTCGGCACGCGCGCCTCGCTGGCATTTTCAGTCTTTAATAATGTGATTCGTCCGCGGTTCGCGAGCAGCGCGCAAGGACCCTTTTTCTCCGCGCGCAGCGAAGGGATTAGTATTCCCTGGACATACCCGGTGAGCAGCACCGACTCGCTCGGTGTCAACTACACCTTGTCGAGCACAGCTACGGAATATCCGCCCGCCTCTATCTCCCCCGCGCCTGGTGTAACGCTGGGAAATGTTCGGACAAAAACCTCCAGCCGCTCGCTTGTAATCGCGTGGACCCACGACACCGGAAATACGCGCGTTCAATTTGCGAATTCCGCCTCCGGAGGATGGCTTGGCGGCAGTGAGAAGATGGTCCGTTCCTCCGCCGAATACGATCGCATTTTTCGTGACCCGATTTTCACTCCACACGGCGCATGGGCCTTTCGAACCACACTCAGGGGTGCGGGAAGCTATGGCGGCGACATGCCATTTTATGCGCGGCTGTTTTCAAGTGACGAACTCGTGCGCGGGCTTCGTCCCGGTGAGCTTGGCCCTGACGCCGTATCGGTGACGACCGCAGCGCGCGGCAGGCTGGCCTATTCCGCGGCGCCTGCGGGGGCAAGTCTTGTCAGCGCATCTAGCGCCGAGTATCGGTTCCCGCTGGCCGCAGGCACGGAGGCCGCCGGCTTCTTTGACCTCGGCTCCGGCTGGTTGCTCCCCAACTGGCTGGGCCCCACCAAGCCGCAGCTACTCGATGCGACAAATGGCGCGCTTCACGGGTCCACGGGAATCGAAATTCGCTGGATCGTGCCCAGCGTCCAGGTTCCCGTTCGCGCTTATTACGCGCTGAACGTTTTGCGATTGAATCGCGTGATTCCCCTCTCCAATACGTCCAGCTTTCTCGCACACAACCGCTTCTCGGCCTTCGGATGGGGTCTCGGCACGCTGTTCTGAGCGACGCGTCTGTACTACACTTCCGGAACCATGAAACACAAAAAGCAGGTCAAGGAAGCGATGCGGATCGTCGAAAAGTACCGCATCACAAAGGGCGAGAAATTCCGGCTAAAAGACTGCGACCCCGCTGACACGAATGGCGTCAAGAGCAAACAACACGGTGAAAATATTCTGGAGAGGCGTGTAGGCTTGCTCAGTGACATGCAGGAAAAACTTTATGCCCAGGATCGCTGGGCGCTGCTGCTGATTTTTCAAGCCATGGACGCCGCCGGGAAAGACGGCGCGATCAAACACGTAATGTCCGGCGTGAACCCGCAGGGCTGCGACGTCCACGCGTTCAAGGCGCCCAGCAACGAAGAGCTGGACCACGAGTATCTCTGGCGCACCCACAAGTGCATCCCGTCTCGCGGCAAAATTGGCATCTTCAATCGTTCCTATTATGAAGAAATGCTTGTCGTCCGCGTCCATCCGCCGTATCTGCGAGCGGAGAAGCTCCCTGACCGACTGATCACCAAACACATTTGGGACGAGCGCTACGAGGATATCAACGCCTTCGAACGCTACTTGACACGCAATGGCGTTGTCATCCTCAAATTTTTCCTGCACGTTTCAAAGAAGGAGCAGAAAAAGAGATTCCTTGAGCGCCTCGAAGATCCGAAAAAGAACTGGAAGTTTTCCATGGCCGACGTCCAGGAACGGGCCTTCTGGAAGGACTATCAGGAAGCCTACGAGGAGATGATTCAGCACACCGCGACGAAGCACGCACCCTGGTACGTTATCCCGGCGGACAATAAGTGGTTTACGCGCCTGGCCGTGGCTTCGGCAATCATCGAAACGCTGGACGAGCTCGACCTTTCTTTCCCAGAGGTTGACGAAGAAAAAAAGAAGGAATTGCAAGCCGTCCGCGCTTCGCTGCTTGCTCAGAAAGATTAACGACGAGGCTACCCGGATACTGTAGAGGCCCTCCACGCTGCTATCCGGGCACTCGCCGCCAAGGAAACTGGCAAGAGTTTGGAGCGGGCTACCCACTCTCTACCGAGGGCAGGCGTCCCGCTCCACCACAGAACGAAGGAATCGCCGCAAAGTGGCTGCCACTTCCTTCCCTTCTGTGCAAAAAACTCAAATCGTTGCATCGAAAACAATTAGGCATCCACTGCAGAACGAATTCACGCCTGCCCACATAAATTATCGAAACCTATGGAGTCTTCATATGAGAATTGGATGTGAGCTCCGCGCGTCAGGCCAACAGGCTTTCCGTCAATGCGCTTATAGGGGCGCGGGCCCCTGTCAGTTCAGCAACAGGAAATCGGTTGTCACTTCCATTCGAATGTTTGCTGGAGCCCGCCGATTCGCACGTCGAAAATGCCGGCCTCGACGACGCGCTTGTTCTCGGCCCCGATGAAGGACAAGTCGTCGGGCGTCAATTCGAAAGAAACCTTTCGGCTCTCGCCCGGCTGCAGCGATACCTTTGCGAATCGCTTGAGCCGTTTCAATGGCGGGGTCACGCTCGCAAACCTTTCATTTAAGTACAGTTGAACAACTTCCTTGCCGGCGCGTTCGCCGCTATTCTTCACCGTCACATCAACGTGTACGGTCTGGCTTCCGGATGCCGTGGATGGAGCTACGTGCAAGTCCGAATAGGAAAAAGTCGCGTAGCTCAATCCGTGTCCAAATTCGAACTGCGGCGGAGCCATTGCTTTCCCTGCTCCCCAATCCTCTCCTGAAAACATTTTGTGGTCGTACGTGAAGAGGCGGTTTGGCGCTCGCGGATATGTGATCGGGAGCTTGCCGCTGGGATTCACGTCGCCGAAAAGTATCTCCGCTATGGCCTGTCCGCCCTCGTTGCTCGGGTTGTAAGCCATAACGATGGCCTTCGCAGAATCCGCAATGCGGCTGATGATGCGCGGGCGCCCTTCCGTAAGCACTAGGATGACGGGCTTTTTTGTTTCCATGACTTTCATGGCAAGGTTGAGCTGTGCGTCGGGCAGCGTAAGATCCGGGATGTTGCCGGGTGTTTCGGCATAGGCCCATTCTCCCAGGCAGATCACCACAGCATCTGCCCTCGATGCCGCTTCCACCGCCTTGGAGATATCGCCTTCCTTGTCGTAGGTCGCTCCGGGGACGTACGTAACGTTGGCCGCCCCGATTTTTTCCTGAACGGCTTTGAGAATCGTCGCACGATCTTTTGGATACATGCTCGCACGGTCGCCTTGCCACGTATAACTCCATCCGTTATTCAGTGGAATCAGGGAGTCGGCGTCCGGCCCGGTCACGAGAACGTGAGCGGTCTTGGCGAGCGGCAACGTGTGATTTTCATTTTTCAGCAGCGTAATGGATTCGCGAGCAGCTTCCAGGCTGACCTGCCGCGACTCCGCCGAGCCGATTACCGTTTTCGAGTCGGTGCCCCGCAGCGGATCGTCAAACAGCCCCAGCTGGTATTTGACAGTGAGAATTCGCCGCACCGCTTCGTCGATGCGGCTCGCGGGCACTTTTCCTTCTTGCGCCAGTCCAAGCAAGATGTCGCTGAAGCTGTAGTCGCTTGGCACCATGCTCATGTCGACTCCCGCAAGCACGGCGATGCGTGTGGCTTCCTTCTCGTTCGCCGCGATGTGATGAGTTGAGACGAGTCCTTTGATGTCCATCCAGTCGGAAACCACGAATCCTCGCAAGCCCAGTTCGTCGCGCAAAACATTTTTCAAGAGGTAGCCGTTGGCGTGACCCGGCGTTCCGTTCACTTCGCTCGAATTCACCATCACCGTGTGCGCGCCCGCTTTCACAGCCGCGGCAAATGTTGGGAGAAAGTATTCGCGCAAAGTATTTTCCGGAATAAGCGCGGGGCTGCGGTCACCGCCGGTAGTCGGATAGCTGTACCCTACGTAGTGTTTCAGCGAAGCGGAAACACTGTTCGGGCTCGAAAGGTCGCTGCCTTCATATCCGCGAACCGTGGCCACGCCCATCACCGTCGCGAGATAAGTATCCTCGCCGAATGTTTCCCACAGACGCGACCACAACGGCTGCCGTCCGGCGTCGAGCACGGGCGAAAAGGACCATGGGATACCGGCTTTGCGCGTCTCCGCGGCCGCGATCTGACTGCCCCGCAGCATCAGCTCGGGATTCCAAGTCGCTGCCATCGCTAGCGGCTGGGGAAAAAGTGTGCCTCCAACAATGTAGTTCGGCCCGTGAATAGTATCGATGCCGTACAGCACTGGAATATGCAGCCGGGCTTTCTTCGCTTCCTCCTGGATGGCGCGGATAATCTCGCGCCACTTCTCCGCGGACAAGGCTTCATCATTCACGTTGAGGATAGAACCCACGCTGTATTCGCCGACGGCCTTGTGGAGTTTTTCAGGATTGATTCGAATGGACTGGTCTTTTCCGTCGGTAACCATGCCAATTTCGAGCTGCGTCATCTGGCCAATTTTTTCTTTTAGTGTCATTTGCACGAGCAGTTTTTCCACGGCCGCGGCGAAAGCGCTCGCAGGCGGACCAGCCGGAGTCATGTTCCGCTGCAAAAATGACTGGCTGTCAACGATACCAGAAGCAACGTCATCGGCGCCGGAAGGCACGGCCATGGCTGTGCAAACAGCCAGTAAAATAACGATATGCCAAAGCTTACTCTGTGGGGTGGTCAAGGGCGTCTCCTTGCCAAGCATCCTACCTCTGGAGGCTGGATATTCCAAACTCTGGTTTCTTGAGATTTCCAGTGGTCCACTTGGCAAGAGTAGAGGCTTTGCCAGCCTTCACTTTTGCGACGAAATGCAGCGCCTCAGTTTGGCAAAGAGTATCGGTACCGCAAGCTGGCCGGCATACGATCGGAGCGTGTCCGTATGTTGTACTCCAGTTGATAGCCCAGATGTTCCGTATCGGCGGGGTAGTCCTTGCCCTCCGGATACGGATACGGCAAAAGCGAATGCCGCGGCAAAGGTTCAACCGTAAATGCATGCGCCGCATAGAAATCGAGGTCCTTTTCAAAGCCGTCGGCGTAAAAGAAATAATCGCGAATCCACCCGGCTGGCAACGAGGGCAGCCGCCGTGAATCAAAATCAAGCTTCAGTCCTTCGCCCGAGCCAAAAACGACGAAGCGATCATCGGAAGCTTTCAGCAAGTCGAAGACGTCGCCATACCGCGTGTAGTTTCCCGCGGCGCGGGCATAAGGGCCCGTCATGCTCCGGTGCGAATACGAGTAGATCGTGTCGCTCGCGGGCTTCAACCGAATCTCGCGCGGATAGCCGACGAAATCCAAGGCAGCCTTGGCAAGAGGCACTTGCACCACGCGAACATCCGGCGCGTCGGGCGTCTGATCGATTCGAATCGCGTCCCAATAAATCTTCAAATTGTTGACGATGCGAATCCGCCGTGTGCCTGCGGGAAACTTGCCAGTCAAGTCCGCAACCATGGTCCGTTCGAGTCCGGCGGGAAACCCCATGTCTTCTATGACGCGCACCCACTTGCCTTGCGCATCGAGTGCTTCCACATACGGCGGAATCACCTTGATTCCGGCTTGATCCGCCGCGTACATAGAAGTCGCAGTGAAGTAATCCGTGTAACCATCGATGATCAGTCGCAACGGTTTCTGTGCGTCCCAAGCGCCGAGATCGAGTTCGATCCAGTGTAACTTGGCAAATCCCGCGAACGGCAAATCCTCAAAATCCGTGACGTACTTGCGATCGCTTTTGGAGATCAGCGGCAGCACATCATTGCCCTTGTCGTCCCATGCACCGATGGGCGCATGCGCGTCATGGGTCGCGATCACACGGAAATCCGGAAATGGTGGGGCGCTGACGAACCTCTCATTCGGAAAGACTTCGTACGCCGCCGGATGATCAATGGCCAGCAGCCGCACCTGGTCGAGATAGACCGTTTCTTCCATCGGCTCCATGAAGCGGAAGCTGAGCAGGCCGTTGCGGGGCTTCACGCTCCCCGCAGCCACCTTCAAGTACTCATCCGGATCGGGAACGTCCCTTTCTCCTGGCGCGACCCAGTGACCAACCACGCCTGGCCCGATCATGTCCGCGATGAATTCGTACTCGCGGCCATTCCAGGAAAACAAAATCGGGCACGAACTTCCCCGACGGTCGAGTTCGGTGATACTGTGCACTTTTTTCGAGGCCAGGTTAATTTCGTCCTGCGGAACTCCCGTCGGCCACAGCAAACGAACAACTTCTGCATTACGTTCCGAGCCGAGGCCGGCAAGAATCGGCGCAGCGCTCTGCCCCAGGTAGCCCGAAGCGCCAGCCACTTCCCATTTTTGATAGAGCGTGCCCGCGTAAAGCTCGACCTTCGTTCCGATTCCGTTCTTGTTGTCATTCAGCGCCTTGAGGTCAACGCTCATCCAGTTGTGCTGATTGCCGCCCTCATTGCGCAAAATTAGCGGGGCGCCACCGAGTTGTGTTATTGCCAAGTCTGCGTCGCCGTTTCCATCGATATCCGCAACTGCAATCGCACGCGGCTGGCTCAGCTTGACCGCATCGAGATGCACATCCTTCGTGACGTCGCCCCAGCCCTTGCTCCCCAAATTTCGCAATAGCCGCAGTTCCCCTCCGCCGCTCGTCTCACCCGCCGCCACCAGATCGATCCAGCCGTCATTGTCGTAATCAAGCGCGGCAATTCCCCATCCTCTCTGCCAACCCAATTCAGGGAGCGGAACACGCTCCAGCCGCTTTCCTTCCACATTCCGCCACAGGCTGATGCCCGGTGCCCCCGCATGAGTGAACGCCAGATCCATCCAGCCGTCCTTGTTGAAGTCGAACGCGATTACTCCGACGGCCGGTGGCAACTTCTCTTTGCTGAAATCGATGCCACCGAGCGGCGTGAATTTGCCCTCGCGCGGATTAAGATAAATGGAAGCTCCGGCCTGCCCGCCCGCGATTACGAAATCCACCGCACGGTCATTGTTGAAATCCGTAGTGACGACACCTGCGCCAGTAGCGACAACACCGAGCGCCGTTTCCGCTGACACTTCCGTGAACGTGCTATTCCCGTTGTTCCTCCAAAGCACATTGTGCGGCGGCGTACCCGGTGGACCCGCGTCGGGCGAAGTGGTGATGTACAGATCGAGGTCGCCATCGTGGTCATAGTCCACAAACGTCAAGCCCACGCAGCCTTTTTCTTTGCGGATGCCTACCTTCTCTGTAACGTCAACAAACTTTCCATCTCCTCCATTCCGCAGCAGCCGGACGCCGTCACTCAGACAAACCGCCAAATCCGTGTGACCGTCGTTGTCAAAATCGCCGGCCGTGCAGCCGAAACCGCTTCCCGTCAAATGAATTCCCGCTTCCTTCGTCACATCTTCGAATCGGCCGTCGCCGAGATTGCGTAGCAAGTGGCTGAAGCCTTCTGCTGCGCCGCTCACCAGAAAGAGATCCGGCTTGCCGTCACCATCGTAGTCGAAGAAGCATGCCCCGGCACTCGGCCCAATCTCAGCGCGAATTGCGCCTGCGCCTTTAGAAACGAACGCATTGGCCTCCGGCACAAACCGCACCGGAATCGCCGCGGGCACATCTACAACAGAATTCAGCGGCAATTCCGCGAGCGAGTAACGGCCCTGATCGCCATAGCCCGCGCCGAACGGCGTTCCGAGATGCTCTGTCGTAATTTTCTGGAAGCGCGCCAGATGTTCGCGCGCCCCGGCAACATCGCCCTTTCGCTGAAGCGCGCGCGCGAGGCCGAATTCCGAGGAAGCATGAAAAGGGTTTAGCGCCAGCCCCTTCTGAAACGACGCAGTGGCCTCGTCATATTTCTGCAGCTGTGAGTAAAGGTAGCCGGAAAAATAGTAGGCGTCTGCTTCGTTGGGCGCGATCTCAGTTACGTGCTGAAATGCAGCGATGCCCTTCTCCGCATCCCCAAGGTCCTTGCATACCAGGCCAAGGTTGTACCAGGCGTAAGCATCTTGAGGAAGTTGTTGCGTTGCCGTTTCAAGCGCCGCGCGAGCAGGCTCCAGCTTCTGCTGAGCGAGGAGCGAAATGCCCAGGTTCAATCGAGCCACGGCAAACTTGGGGTTGGCTTCGAGCGCTTGCTCAAAATATTTTTGCGCATCCGCGGGCCTCTGCTGGTTCATGTACGCTACGCCCAGCGTATTGAGGCGATAGGCGTCCGCTGCACCACTGCTCGATGCCCCGGACTTCTTTGCGGCCGTGGCTTTCTCCTGTGCAGAGGGCGCGCTGGAACGCATCAATATCACAGCGCAGCAAATCGAAATGGAACAAGCGAATATCAGCCTCACAGCACGCCGATGGGTTGAGCGCATCAACTATTTTCTTCCTGTCTGCGCTGGTTGCAAGAATTTTGCGTACCATCCATCCCCGCGCAATTTAGGATTCTCACGGCTGCTCAACGCATCGTCAACCGTTATTATCCGTGCCGATCGCATGTCTCGTCGTCGCTTGACCTTCGCGGCGTGTACGCTTACCCTCGCGCATCGACTATGAGCTTCTTCCCATACGGCACCTTAGCGGAAATTGTGCAGGAAATTCGCTCAAGGAAAATCTCCCCCGTCGAAATCGTTGAACTCCACCTAAAACGCATTGAGAAGCTGCAGCCGAAGCTCAATGCCTTTGTCCATCTGGATGCCGAAGGAGCCCGCCAACAGGCGCGCGCAGCGGAGAATCTAGTAGTGCAAGGCGCGCAGGTCGGCCCTCTCCATGGCGTCCCGCACAGCATCAAGAGCAGCATCGACGTCTCCGGTTGGCCATGTCCTGCGGGTTCTCTTCTCCGCAAAGGCTACGTTGCGAAACAGGACGCTCCGCTCGTCTCGCGATTAAAAGCCGCGGGTGCCATCCTCTTAGGCAATACCAACACTCCCGAATTTCTGATGGCCTACGAGACCGACAATCTGCTCACCGGAAAAACGAGCAACCCGTGGAACTTGGCGCACTCTTCCGGCGGCTCGAGCGGTGGCGAAGCCGCAGCGATTGCCGCAGGCTGCTCAGCCGGCGGCGTGGGCAGCGATGGCGGCGGCTCAATTCGCGTCCCATCGCATTTCTGTGGAATTTGCGGGCTGAAGCCCACGCCCGGCCGCGTTCCTGTCACGGGACATTTTCCGCCGGGGGCCGGCGCTTTTTCCTGGATTGGCGTCGTCGGTCCCATGGCCCGCACCATTGCCGATGTGCGTTCCCTCTTCGAAGTAATGACCGGGCCGGACGCCGGCGACGCGCTCTCCGCTCCCGTTCCCATGCGCGCGTACCGTGAAACCGAGCTTCGCAACATGCGCATCGGGATTCTCGAGAGCGACGCTCTCGGCGTGGCTACTCCAGAGACGCGCTCTGCCGTCGAGCGAGCCGCAAAATCGCTCGCCCAACGTAGCTTCGCAGTCGAATGGTTCCGGCTGAACGGCCTCGATCGCGCCCTCGATCTGTGGTGGTTTTTCTTTGGCCCGGTGATTGGCTATTTGCTCCGTCATAGCATCGCCGGCCAGGAAAGTGAAATCAGCCCAATGCTACGCGAGTATCTCGCTTTAGCAACCTCTGGAAGTCCAGTCACGCTCGAGCAATTTATGAAAGCCTGCGCGGATCGGGATCTTCTCCGCGCCGAAATTCTCCGCCAAATGCACGACACGCCCATTTTGCTCTCGCCACTTTCCGCAAGCCCCGCCTTCCGCCACGGCCAGGGGAACTACCTCCCCGGAACTGGATACCGCGATACCATGCGATTCTCCCAATGGCTGAACTTGACCGGTTTCCCCGGCGCGTCCGTCCCCGTTGCCTTTTCGAACGAAGGGCTTCCCATCGGTGTTCAAATTATTGGCCGGCCGTTTGAAGACGAGTTGGTCCTTTCCGTCGCGGAGGCCATCGAGCAATCCCGCGGCCCCTGGCAAGCGCCCACGCTGGAAAATATTTGACGATGCCCGGCACCCTACGGTTCAGGCTCACGTCTCAGCTCCGGGTTCGGCACGCGATTCTTTTCGCGCGACTCCCGCTCCTTGCCTAATTGAGTATCTAGTTTCTTCTGCGCCAGCGCGAGCTCGGCTTTGGCCTCGTTCGTCCGTCCGAGCTGCGTCAATATTCGGCCTCGCAAAAAGTGCCCGCCCGTGATATCCGGCGCAAGATGCAGCGCCGCTTCAATCATTTTCAAAGCTGGCTCCAGCTTTTGCTGCTTCTGATAAATCTTTGCCAGGCCCGCATACGCGTTAGCCATTTTGGGATCCCGGTTAAGCGCTTCGCGAAACGATATCTCCGCATCCTCATCCTTGCCCAAGCGTGTGTACAGCTCACCGAGCTGGTCGTAGTTGTCCGCCAGGTCTGGCTCGAGCGCGGTATCTTTGCGAAATTCCCCTTCCGCCCGCTCGTCCGCTCCCGCGCGCATATACGCGACTCCCAGATTCATATGAATGAAAGGAAGATTGGGGTTCAGCGTCGCGGCTTGCTCCAACTCTGACGTTGCTTCCGGAATTTCATCCCGGTTCAGATAGGCCTTTCCCAGTATCAAGTGAAATTCCGCCGTCCCGCCGCCGACGGCGATCATGCGGCTGAGAATTTTTTCGTCGAGGCTTTTTTGGCCCGATTCCACGGCCGCGATGTCGAGCAGATACAGATAGAGAACATTACTAGACTTTTCCGCCCATAGCGGTTCGAGCACCGTCACGGCCTCCGCATATTTTTTTGTGAAGACTTGGCAGAGTCCAAGAAGGTAGCGGGCCTGTTGCGAGCCCGGCTGGTCTCGCAAGACGGACGTAAACGGCGGAATCGCCGCGGCATAATCGCCGCGCCGGTACTCGACGAGACCGATGTTTAGCCGGATCCCCGCCATCTTTGGTTCGAGCTTCTCCGCTTTTCGCAACAGCGCGACTGCACGGTCCCATTCCTTGCGCCGCATGGCGACCACACCGAGATTGGCATAAGCTGACCCGGCGTGGGGGTCAACCGACAGCACTTGACGAAAGGCTACTTCTGCCGCTTCGAGATCCCCAGCCTGAAGCGCATTCTGCCCTCTCGCAAACAATGCCTGCGCATCCACTGGCTGCTTGACAGTCGCCCGCGACGAAGTGCATTGCGGCCTTACGCCGTTTCTCGTTGCCGATCGCGCGCAAACAGACCCGGCCGCAACCAGCGCGAGACCGATCGCCAGAACGTATTTCTGTTTGTCGCCTCTCCTGTAATCTGCGCGCATTGCCATTCAGTGTCCGGCAGTGCCTCTGGGATTTCAAGGCACCTCCGTGAATCTTTCCTTGGTACTCCCTCAAAACTCCCGCGATTCCGCGGCCGCGAATGCTGTAGCTTGCTGCGGCCTGAATTTATCCCTTGACACCAACCCTTAAATGCACTATTAACTCGTTTTAATACGCGGTTCGGGGTTTGTACTTACAAACCCCGAACTAAATGCGTTCGGTGCGTTGCCTGCAGTCGTCGAGTGGTGGAGGCTGTGTCCGATCAGGGTGCTTTTTGTGCGGATGGCTTCAGGGATGCCACTTCAGCCTTCCCCACTAGCCCATGCATCCCACGTCTCCCCAAGTTCGAATCTCGCTTGGAGGTCTTAACGTGAAGGGAAACTCAGACTTTTCCAATCCTCGAAAGAACATGTTGGGAGCTGCGTGGCTTGCGTTGGTCGCTCTAGCCATTGCGCTGGCCCTCCCTCTCGCCTCGCGCGCACAGGACACCGGCTATATCAGCGGCACCGTCACGGACAAATCCGGCGCTGCAGTAGTCGGCGCAGAGTTAGTCATCACCAACACTGCTGGCAGTTTGACTCGAACGACCACAACAAACTCTGATGGCGCTTACGTGGTCGCCGGTCTGCCCGGCGCTAGCTACAACATTTCCGTGTCTGCAAAGGGCTTCCAAAAATATTCGGCTACCAATGTCGTTCTGGATGTCGCCCAGAAGATCCGCGTCGACGTGCAATTGACCGTGGGCGCCGTCACCGAAGTCGTGGAAGTAACCGGCGAAAGCGTGGCGCAAGTGGAAACGCAATCTTCCGCCCTCAGTTCGACCATCACCGGCAAGCAGGTCAATGAGCTTGAACTCAATGGCCGCCAATTCACTCAGCTCGCCGCCCTCAGCCCCGGTGTCTCCAACCAGACTTTTGGGGCGACTGGCACCGATGACGGCGTGGTCGGCGTCACCAACATCCAGTTCAGCATCAACGGTGGGCGCTACGAGTATAACAACTGGGAGCTCGATGGCGGCGACAACATGGATAACGGCAGCAATGCCACCCTCAACGTTTACCCCAATCTCGAAGCCATCGCCGAGTTTAAAGTTCTCACCTCTAACTATGGCGCCCAATACGGTCGCAACGGCTCCGGCACCGTCGAAGTCGAAACCAAGAGCGGCGGAAATACCTTCCACGGCAGCGCTTTCGAATATCTGCGCAATGAAGTTTTCAAGGCGAGATCGTGGGCAGAAGGAGCCGACCCAACCGCCCCGAAGGCGCCCTATAAGAAACATGATTTCGGCTATACTATCGGCGGACCGGTTTACATTCCAAATCATTACAATGCAGACAAGAAGAAGACTTTTTTCTTCTGGTCTCAAGAATGGCGCCGCGAAAAGACCTCGACTACGATTCTTCAAAACGTTCCTTCTGACACCGAGCGGGCCGGAAATTTCAGCGATCTCTGTCCAGATTCCCTCGGTACGACAAGTGATTGCCCGACCGGCTCGCAAGTCTCCGCCAGCCACCAAGTAACTCCAACCGCAGTTGGTACCGCTCTTCTGGCGATCATTCCCAAAGCCAATACCACAAACGGCGGCTTCCCCGCGGTTTCCCAGACCATTTCGAGCCCCACCACCTGGCGGGAACAACTGATCCGCTTGGATCACAACCTCTCCAATAACTATCGCTTGACGTTCCGCTACATCCACGATTCCTGGCAAACGGTCAATCCAAATCCACTTTGGGGCAATGCCACCTCCAGCTTCCTGAACGTCACCACCAACTTCGTGGGGCCCGGGACGAGTTTCGTGGCGCGCCTTAACGCCAATGTTACGCCGACTCTCCTCAATGAATTCGTGGCCAGCTACACCGGTGACCACATCTTTCTCACCACCGGCGGACCCGTGGCTCTGCCCTCTGGTTTTGCGATGGGCTCCATCTTCAACAATGGTTTCGGAAACAAGCTTCCGGCCGTTTTTCTCCAGACCAACGCTGCTTACGGCACTAGTTTCGGCCAGGACACGGGTTATTTTCCATGGCACAACGCTAATCCTACGTACACCTATCGCGACAACATGACCAAGGTCATGGGCACGCATACTCTGCAATTTGGCGCTTATTTTGTGTTCGCGCAAAAGAACGAGGCCAACTCACCCAACGTCCAGGGCATTCTGACTTTCGATACCTCCCATTCCATCTCCACGGGTAATTCTTTCGCCGACCTTCTCCTGGGTAACGTCGCGAGTTACAAGCAATGGAGCAAAGAAACTCAATACTACGACCGCTACAGGATCGTAGAACCTTACTTCCAGGACGACTGGCGTATCACCAAACGCCTTACTCTGAATCTGGGCCTGCGTGTCAGCTTATTTGGGACTTACCGCGAGCGCTACAGGCAGGCCTTTAACTTCGACACCAATGCGTTCGTCACAGCTAAAGCGCCGACAATTGACCCGACTACGGGCGCCCTCGTTGGCGGTGCCGGTAGTGGAAATCCCTTCGACGGCATCATCCAGTGTGGCGGGCAAGGAGGAACTTCCGCCATCCCTGCCTCCATTCTCGCAACGTATCCTTCCGCCACCGTTGGATCTTCAACGAACGCTGGCTGCCTAAAAGGTCATCTATTTAACCCGGCGCCGCGTATTGGTTTTGCATTTGATCCTAAGGGTGATGGCAAGATGGCCATTCGTGGCGGCTATGGCATCTTCTTTGAGCACACCAACGGCAACGAAGGAAATACGGAATCACTGGAGGGTTCCCCGCCCCTGGTGCTCACCTCGACGCAGAACAACATCGTCGGCTATGGCAATATCGGTGGGGGCGGTGGTTCACTCTTCCCGCTCGTCCCAGTGTCCATTCCAAGCAAAGCCGTTTGGCCCTACATGCAGCAGTGGAACCTGAGCTTGCAGAAGGAACTCCCTTCTCACATAGTGATGTCCGCCGCCTACGTTGGCAGCAAAGGCACGCATTTGACCTTGCTTAGCAACGGTAACCAGCTTCACCCTGTGCTTGCTTCGGCGAATCCCTACAAGAAGGGTGAGGCCATCGGCCCTAACGATTGCACAACTCTAACCACGCCCAGCGGTGTGCCGGTTACCGGACAGGCGCTCATCAATCTTAACGTCGCATGCGGAAATGTGAATGTGGACGCGCAGCGCACCAATTTCCCTGGATTCAGCAGCGTTAATACTCTCCGAGACGCCGCAAATTCGATCTATCATTCCTTGCAATTCGGAGCCCAACGAACTTTCGGCGATCTGACGCTGAGCGTGGCATATACCTACAGCCACTCCATCGACGATTCCTCCGACCGCAGCGACAACGCGTTTGTCGACGCCTACAATTTTGCCGCCAATCGCGGCAGCTCCAATTTCGATCAGCGCCACAATCTATCCATCAGCTACGTCTATGGCCTCCCGTTCTTCAAGGCTAGTGGGCTCTCCCACACGCTCCTTGGAGGTTGGCAGGTTTCGGGCATCACCGTCGCCCAAAGTGGTACGCCCTTTAACGTGACGAACTCCACCGACAACGCCGGCGTGGGCAATGGCACGGGGACCGGTTCACGTCCTGACTTGGTCTCGAACCCCGGTTCGGGATTCACCGCTAATCAGGATCCTTCCAACCGCGGGCCGTTGTTCTATAATCCGAACGCTTTCGCTGCTCCTACGGGACTCACTTTTGGCAACCTCGGCCGGAACACTTTGACCTTGCCCGGACGCCTCAACTTCGATTTCGGCGTCTTTAAGAAATTTCCGATTAACGAGAGGGCCGGCTTCGATTTCCGATGGGAGACTTTCAATATCTTTAACCATACGCAGTTCAACGCCATTGACGAGAGCTTCGCTCCCGCGCCCAGCACCTTTCTACATCTGAACGGCACACACGACCCGCGCCGCATGCAGCTCGGCCTGCGGTTTTATTTCTAACTTTAGCTTGGCCAAGAGGGGCGGTCCGGCCACTTCGGACCGCCCCTTTTTCATCGAATCCCGGTTCCCTTTTCTCCCGGATGGGGTAAAATGCCGCCCATGAATCGACGAACATTTATCGGCACTTCCATCGCAGCATCTCTCGCATCCGCTGCCAAGCCAGTCTGGGCCGCGGACACTGCTCATTCGATTGATCGCGTCGGTCTCCAGCTCTACACCGTGCGCGACGCCATGAAGACCGACTTCGCAGGCACCATCGCGAAGGTCGCCGCCACCGGCTACAAGGAAGTCGAATTCGCTGGATACTTCGATCATTCTCCGAAAGACGTCCGTGCCATTCTCGACAAGAATGGCCTGGCTTCGCCTTCCTGCCACGTTGGCTACGACGTCGTCGAAAAAAAGTGGCCGGAAACTCTCGAGGCCGCCAAGATTGTCGGCCACAGCTACGTCATCTGCCCTTGGATTGACGAAAAGCAGCGCGTCGCGCCCGGAGGCTGGAAGCGCGCCGCTGATCTTTTTAACAAAGCCGGCGAAGCCAGCAAAAAAGCTGGCATCCAGTTCGGCTATCATAATCATTCGTTCGAATTCGATTCCGCCTTGTCACTCGGCGGCAAGCTCCCGTACGATTTCCTCCTCGCCGAAACGGATCCAAAACTCGTCGCCATGGAAATGGATCTCTGCTGGATTAGTGTCGCCGGCAAGGATCCTCTCGCCTATTTCGAAAAGTATCCCGGCCGCTTCCCGCTCGTTCACGTAAAAGACTGGATTAAGGACGCCTCCACGCCGAGCGAATACCAGGGCGCGATGGGCCAGTCCGTTAAATTCGGCGGCCGCATGGCCGACGTCGGTCAGGGCTCCATCGACTGGAAAAATCTTTTCGCGCACTCGGCAAAAGCCGGCATCCAGCACTATTTCGTGGAAAACGACTATCCCAAATCAGCATTCGACGACATCAAGGTCAGTTACGACTATCTCCACGCGTTGAGTTTCTAGCAGTGGGACAGGCATTCTTGCCTGTCCTTTCAGCCGGAGGAATCATCGGCATGCGCAAGCCACTCGCAGTCACAGCTCTGTTTGCGATCGCAGCTCTTTTATTCATCTGCGCCGCGCGTCCACAGGCTCCATCCTGGAAGCCCCTCTTCAACGGCAAAGATCTCACCGGCTGGAAGCATGTCGGCCCGGGCAACATGACCGTCGAAGATGGCCTTATTCGAACGCACGGCGGCATGGGTCTTCTCTATTGGACCGGCGGCAAACTTTCCAATTGCCGCATCCGCGTGGTCTACAAAATGCGCGACTTCAACGATAATTCCGGCGTCTTCATTCGCATTCCCATTGAGCCGCGCGAGGAATGGATGCCCGTCCACTACGGCTACGAAGTTCAAATCGACAATCATCCCGAAACTTCTACCGAAGACGATTACCACATCACCGGCACGCTCTATTCGCTGACCAAGCCTCTCGCCAAACCAGGCAAGCCCGGTCCCGAGTGGAACACCATGGTCATCACGCTCGATGGTCCGCGCACCATCGTTGTTCTCAACGACGTCACCGTCACCGACTACACCGAAGGCCAGCCCGTTCCTGAGCGTAAATTCAATTTCGAACCGCAGCGCGGCACTCGCCCCAACGAGGGCTACATCGGCCTCCAGAATCATAGCGACAACGACATCGTCTTTTTCAAAGAAGTCAGCACCCAGGCGCTGAAATAATCAAAACGGTTGTCATCCTGAGGGCCGGCCCGATCGGTCCGAACGATCTCAACTGCTCGGTCGAAGAAAGTTCATGTTTGCACTGAAAATGTTCCCTCGGAGGCAGTAATGAAAAAAGATCTTTCCCGCCGTCAATTTCTCCATCGCACTGCCGGGGCCGCAGGCGCGCTTGCTGCCTCGCCCGCCATTTTTCTGGAACCGGAACACATTCCTCTGCCGCTGCAATCAACTCCGCCGAGCGACCGCCTCCGCTTCGGCATCATCGGCATCGGCATGCAAGGCTCCGGCCTGCTTCGCGACGCCATCCAGCTCCCTGGCGTCGAATGCGTCGCCGCTTGCGATCTCTACGACGGCCGCCACACGCTCGCGCAGGAAATTGTCGGCAGGAAAATTCCCACCACGCGCCGCTACAAAGATCTCCTCGACAACAAAGAAATTGATTGCCTCGTCGCCGCTGTCCCTGACCATTGGCACAAGCAAGTGGTTGTCGACGCCGTCAGCGCGGGAAAAGATATCTACTGCGAGAAGCCCATGTCCCACTCCCCCGCCGACGGAGTCGCGATGGTTGCCGCTGCGAAGAAAACCGGCCGCGTCGTGCAGATCGGTTCGCAGCGCGTCAGTTCCGTCATTTGCGCGAAGGCCAAAGAGCTTCTCGCCAACGGTATCATCGGCACTCTCACGCTCGTCGAAGGCTCGCTCGGCCGCAACGATCCCACCGGCGCGTGGGTATATCCTCCTCCTCCCGATCTCTCCCTCACGAATTTCGATTGGGATACCTGGCAGGGCGACGCCACCAAGCGCCCCTGGGAGCCGGACATGTCTCCCAAGTATTTCGCGCGCTGGCGCTGCTGGAAGGAATACGGCACCGGCCTCGCCGGCGATCTCCTCGTCCATCTCGTGAGTGGCATGAACTTCATGCTCGGCTGGAACGAGCCGCCCAAGCGCGCAATGGCACTCGGCGATATCCTGCGCTTCAAGGACGGCCGGAACATGCCCGATGTTCACGCGACGCTTTTCGATTACGGCCGCGCTCCCGTTTACTTGCGCCTGAATCTCGGCTGCGAGACGCCGGAGATTTACCGCTTCCAGGGCTCCAAAGGCATTCTCGAAGTCACCGAATACACAATCACCTATTTCCCGCAATCCGGCGAAGACGAATCCCCCAGCTATTACACTTCCGGCTATCCGCAATCGATGCGCGACGCCTATCTAAAAAAATGGCACGAGGAGCACGATCCCAAGCCCGGCAAGGAACCCATGAAGGAAGGATTCACATATCGCGGCGAATCCTGGGACGCTGAAAAACCCCACCTCTGGAGATTTTTCCAGGGCGCGCGCAACCATCAGCAAGTCACCGAAGACGCCGTCTTCGGCCACCACGCCGCGCTGGCTTGCCACATGGCCAACCAATCCTATTTCCGCGGAGCCGCCGTCACCTGGGACGCCGCCTCCAACCAAATCAAATCCTGACGCCGTCGCGTCTTTGTAGGGGCGAGTTTACCCCGCCATCTTCCTCAGGGGCACAATATCGGAGATTCCGGGCACAGCCGGAACATCGTGCCCTCATCGCTTTTCTTATGGACGCGTTTCGGCTTCCCCAATTTTCCCTCTTCACACCGTGCCGCCGCTGCCGAGCTCTCACGCAAGCACGCTCATGATGACGCCGAAGACTTCTCTGCAGGACTCCTTGGCCACCCTTCGCAGCTTGCCTCACACTCGAGGTGAAGCAGTTTCTGTCTCGCCTCCTTTTGCTCGTCACCAGCGGACGGATGTCTCCGCGCCGCGCTGCCGTTCTTGTCTACATCATCAATCAGCTCCACTTTTCGCATGCAAGTCCTCGCCGCTGACAGAACTCCACTGCGGCTGGCGCCAGGGCTGGAGCGACGGGGCCGAAGGCAGGCTGCTGGAGGGGCCCGCTATTGTGCGGCGAGGGGCAAGGGCTGATAATCGGGACAGGAGTACGGCTATGAAACAGACCGAGGAACATTCGTTTCTTAAAGAAGCTCGGGCACCTCTAAAGGGAGTTCAGGTACCTCTGGAAGAAGATCAGGCGCCGCTAAAGGAACTGGACGAGTGGGACGACTTTGTCGCTACACGCTACCGGCAGGGCAAGTCGGAAGAGGAGTTTCGGAACTATAAGGCCGACGCCAACCCCACGGTGACCGAGTTCTACCGGCAAAACCACAAGTACCAGACGCTGGATTTCGTCCTGAAGAAGAAAGCCGAATACTGCGGCTTGACGCGCGGTAAAAAGAGCATCTGGGAAATGGCCGAGTACCTGAACACTCTAGTGGACGACAGCGATCCCGATACCGACGTGACGCAGATCGAGCACCTGCTGCAGACCGCGGAAGCGATTCGCAAGGACGGCCATCCGCGGTGGTTCATTCTCGCCGGCTTTTTGCACGATCTTGGCAAGGTGCTGTGCCTCTATGGGGAGCCGCAGTGGGCCGTCGTCGGCGATACGTTCCCCACCGGGTGCGCGTATTCAGATCAGGTCGTTTTTCCCGAATTCTTTGCCGCCAATCCGGATAGCGGCAAGCCTGAGTATCAGACGCAATACGGGATCTACGAGCAGGACTGCGGTATGGATAACGTGCACCTCTCGTTTGGACACGACGAATACATTTTTCGCGTGACAGAGAAATATCTGCCGGAAGAAGCGCAGTACATGCTCCGGTATCATTCGTTTTACGCGGCGCACCGCCATGGCGCTTACCGGCACCTGATGAATGACCACGACGAGGCCATGTTCGAGTGGGTGCGGAAGTTCAATCCCTACGATCTATACTCGAAGGGCCGCGAGCGCCCGAACATGAAGGAAATCCTTCCTTACTATCAGGATCTGGTTTCCGAGTTCTTCCCGGACAAAATTGACTGGTGAATGGGTTGGAAGAAAAGCAGATCCCTCACTGCGTCCGGGATGACATCAGGGGAAACCGAGCGGGACGAAGAGCGGCCCCCTGCGGCGGGCGGGCCCTAATAACTACAGATCAAGATCCCGGCAGGGTCGGGCAGCCGGGGAACTCGCGGACTACGGTGTTGCCCATGTATTGCAGGTCGGCGATCCCAATTTTGCTGGTATAGAAGCCGTCGCAGGTAAGATTGCGCAAAAACGCAAAGAAGGCCACACCCTGGCTGAGCGAAGGATCCTTTTTGGCGTTCTTGCGAAACGCGATCAGGTCCAGAATCTCCTTCTTTTGTTCCGGCGTGCATTCCATGAAGACTTTGCCGTAGCGGTCGCTGCAAGCGCCGTCCAGCCAGAAGAGCCCGCCGCCGAGCCTCAATTGATATTCGGGATTCTCGCTGGTGAGCAGATCGATGAATTCCGGCGCGCCGGCATCCACGGCGCCGCCGGATTTTTCGTCCTTGGGGATGATGGTGTCGCACAAAAACGTGAGTGTGGCGTATTGCGACGCCGAAAAATATTTTGGCGTGTACGCGCCCGCCGGAGCGGCGGCCTTCTCCTTGTGCACCATCTGGTGGACGTACTCGGCAGCTTCGGCGGGGATCACTTGCAGGACCGAGCCGGCGGCGGTAACAGCCAGAGTGCGCAAGATGTCGCGGCGAGAGATCGATTCATTTGCCATGTGCGTTCCTCATATGAAAGAGCAGGGCTGAAGCCCAGCCTCTACAAATTCCCCTTCTTGGCTTCGTCGAGAAGATATTCGGAAGCGCGCCAGGAGAGCGCCATAATCGTGAGCGTTGGATTTTTGTCCGGGTTGGTGACCAGCGACGCGCCATCGGTGACAAACAGATTTTTCACGTCATGCGCCTGGCAGAAACCATTGAGTACGGAAGTTTTCGGATCCCCGCCCATGCGCGCGGTGCCGACTTCGTGAATAATTTTGCCACCCGGTTCAATCCCGAAGGGATACTCGCCATGAATCGTAGTCTTGGTTCGGTATTCGCCGCCCATGGTTTCCACGATGGCGCGAAACGTTTCTTGCATGTCCTTGGCCTGGAGCAATTCGTAATCCGAGAACTTGAAGTGGAAGCGCAGCGCGGGAATGCCCCACTGGTCGACGACGTCGGGATCGATCTCGCAGTAAGTATCCGGATTGGGCAGCATTTCGCCGCGGCCGGCGAATCCGATGTGCGTGCCGTAGGTCTGGCGAGCGCGCTGCTTCAATGTGGCGCCGTAACCCTCTTCATCGCGGCACAGGCCGTAGAACATGCCGACTCCGGGCATCTCGCGCCCGCCGCCAAATTCGATGTGATAGCCGCGGGGAAAATCATTCTTGCGGTCGAATTTCCACCACGGCATGTACATGTGCATGCCGCCAACGCCGTCGTGATTGTGCGGCGGCATCTTTTCGAGCTGCGGAAAATATCCGGAACCGCTGCTGCCGACAGAATCGGTGAGATATCTGCCGACGGTTCCGGAAGAGTTCGCGATCCCGCCTGGAAACATCGCGGACTTGGAATTCAGCAACAAACGCGCGGATTCGCAAGCGCTGGCGGCCACCACGATGGCGCGCGCGTTGATGCGCTTTTCCGTGCGCGTCGCTTTATCTACGTAGGAGACCGCTTCCGCTTTACCTTCCTTGTTGACAATAATTTCGCGTGCCATCGCGCCGGTAATCAGCGTCAGCTTTCCCGTTTTCATCGCGGGAGGCAGCAGAACCTGGCTGGAGCTGAAATTGGACGCGGTGATGCAGCCTCGGCCGCACTGGCCGCAATAATGGCAAGGCAGGCGGCCGTTGACGGAACGGGTGAGGATCGCGAGACGCGACGGAATGCAAATAATGTTGAGCTTGTCGCAAGCTTTCTTGACCATCAATTCGGTGCAGCGCGGTTTGGGAGGAGGCAGGAATACGCCGTCGGGAGCGCTGGAGACATTTTCTTTCGTTCCGAAAACGCCGATGTAGGCTTCCACTTTGTCGTAATACGGAGCGAGATCTTCGTAAGTGATAGGCCAGTCGTCGCCGAGCCCGTCGCGCGTGGCGGACTTGAAATCGACGGGCGCAAAGCGCAGCGCGATGCGGCCCCAGTGATTGGTGCGGCCGCCGACGATGCGCGAACGAAACCACTCGAAACGCGAGCCGGGCGCGGAAGTGTATGGTTCGCCTTCAATTTTCCACGCGCCATTCGGAGCAAGGAATTCGCCGAAATTTTCGCGCGCATGGCCGCCCACGCCGGCGCCACGATGCGGCGCTTCATACGGCCACATCAGCATCTTGAAATCCTTTTCTGGATTTACGTTGGGCCCGGCTTCGAGCAGCGCGCAGTTCAAGCCGCCCTCAGTGAGAATCTTGGCGGCCATGCCTCCACCCGCGCCGGAGCCGATGATGCAAACGTCGTATTGTTTTGGGGAACGGATTACTTGGGGCATGGGAC
>Ga0207665_10000082_pt1 | contig 62200 bp, 102 predicted proteins | sample LARL112metaG_FD_184351 | JGI IMG/M metagenome (GOLD analysis project Ga0207665, IMG submission 184351) | Corn, switchgrass and miscanthus rhizosphere microbial communities from Kellogg Biological Station, Michigan, USA - LAR L11-2 metaG... | ecosystem: Host-associated > Plants > Roots >... | reverse complement strand
GCATTGGCAGGGCACGACGATGGATGGAAAATCGGGAGCCCTGGGCGCATCTGCGACCCGCATGACATAGGCGGGCGCGGAGTTCATCCCTGCTGCCTCGTGTATCTCGCGAAGGCCGCATCGGAAGCGTCACCCATCTGCACAATCATTTTGTTGAGCGCGGGGTTCTGTTTGCGCCGGGTCTTGATCCAATCCAGCACTTTGTCGAGGCGGACGCTGATGTCCTCGTTGACTTCACTGCGCCCCTCGGCCATCAGCACTTTCCTGACGTGCTCATTGAGGATCAGGCTGGCACCATAGCCCTGGAAGAGCTTCCAGCCGAGATAGACGCGAGAGGCGATCACGACCCACAGGTCTTCATCCTCGGCGGGGATTTGCGTATCGACCATCCGCATATCGCCCTCGATGATGTGGAGAATCGATACGCAACTGCGGAGCGTTCCGTCAACGAACACCTCGACGGCATGGTCGTGCTCGGCCTGGTCTTTTTCGTTCATGCGCGATCTCCTGGGTATTTGATGTTGGCGTGCTTGACGGCGGCGCGGGCCGCCTCACGCCTGGTTAACTCTCCTGGCCACTCCACCGCGTTGCCGCCATAGCAGCGACAGAGCGCCTGCTGATGCGCGATAGACCCGACCACCTGACGCATGAAGCATTCCCAATGCGCGACAGGGCCATTGCTATAGATGACGCCGCTGTCGGCCTCGATCACCGGCTCGTCACAGAGCAGGCAGGTTGCCCCCACCGGCACCGGGGCCTGCGGGCAGTCATTGTTCATCGGAGAATCCCAGGACTTGCCGAACCACTGCATTAGCTTCATTGCGACTCCCTGGCCACGGTGGGCTCCAGCCATTTCAGCGCAACACGGATAGCGATGCCACAGGGCCGACAGGTGGCGAGCAGCTTATTGCTTCCAGGCAGAAATACCTTGTGGCCCTCCGCCGCGCGCCCGCAGATCGCCGATTGAGGATGCCAGATAGCGTGCAGGCAGGCGCACTGCTCCCCAGGAAACGGCACCCAGTCTTCAAAACGGCGACGTTGTTCGCTCATACTCCTTCCTCCTTTTCCCGACGCAGGTTTCGCGCTTTGCGGAACTCGTGGAGTAACTGCGCAATGGTCCGCTCATCCGCCTTGGCGTACTGCCGGAACCAATCGGCGAGGAATGCATCTCCCTCCGCTCCTTCGGCGGCTTCCAAAATGCGGAGGGCGTGCTTACGCGCCTCATTGACCGTGAGCACTCCAGACTCGGCTCCCCACTGGAACATCACGGCGGGCTGATGCTCCCGAGCGCCATACATCGAGCTGACAGCGATGAAGTCCTTGCGCTCCTCACTCACGGTCCACCGCCTCAAACTCGCCGGTCGACTTGACGAATACCGTGTCCTTTTTCAGGCGCTCACCACCTGGGCAGGGCTTGTCCTTGCCCACCTCCCACGTCATCTCACAGCGAAAGCATCCCGGCCCCTCAACGGTCATCAGGTGGGAAGCGTCGAGCGGCATTCGATCATGAGTGGTCGTGTAGTGCTCGACCTCTGCCTGCGTGACCTCGTAGAGCGAAATGATGGTCCATTGATGCTCAGGGTCCTTGTCGGTTTTTGGCATCTCTCCTCTCCTGCGCCATGCGAACATAGCGGGTGATTTTGATGCGGTCGTGGATGTCGATGCTTTCCTGCACAATGCGCCGCGCATCGGGGAGCAGCTTCTCGTGGATGTAGGCGCGAAACAGCGCCGACTCAAGCTGTGTGAGTTTCATCGCGTATCCCCAGGGCGCGGCGGAAGATATGCCAGAGGACGAAGCGGCCCCGGCTCTCCTTTACCACGCCCTCAACCGGCGACCAATCCCCCACGGTCGGCGGAGCGCCCGAGTGTCGAATCAGGTCGGCCTGCCACACTTCATAGGCGTGACCATCGGTAACCTGGAGCCATAGGACTTCACGGCGGTCGGGTCGCCGGGATGCCTTCATCCGGTCGATCAGCTCTGCCGGGGTATCAGGCGGAGCGGAAGCTATCCACACGCTCATCATCAAGGCAGCGGCCAGGGCGCGATCCCGGCGTAGCGCGGCCTCAAGAAAGCGGGCCACCTGATTTTTGACGCGCTCCTCGTCCCCCTCGCGAGAGGAGTTATCGATACCGACGATTACCGGAGCGCCGCCGCCATCGATGTAGATGAAGGCGGGCACGAAGTCAGCGTCTGGCTCTTTGAATCCCCGGGCGATGGTCTCGACACTGCCCATCGTGATTGTTCGCAGGTCAGCCATATGGTCGCGGTCCATCGGGCCTCCTCCTTCTATTTTTTCTTGCCCTTGCGCTCCTCATCGGCCAGCTCCGGAATATCTGGCTGATGGTAGCCCTGCACCGCCATGTTGATTTGCGAGAGCAGCTTGTCATCGAGCGCCTTGATGCGCTTGGCTGCGGCCTCGGTGGGCACGGTCACTCGGATCAGAATGGGCGGATTCTCTTGCTCGATAACGACCTGCTGCTTGATGGTGGTGGCCATTTACGACTCCTTTACTTGGCGCTGAATTTCAAACTTCACCATGCGGCCCACCTTGCGAGCGAGCTCGTCCATGTGGCTGGGTCCACGCGGATGCTGCTGGCCGGTTGGATTCGGCGCTGTCTTGAGCCATACAGCGGTCATCTCCAGGGTGGTGAGAATGTCGACCCATTCCCCCACATCGAGCGTCATGGTGACCTCTACCGGCACATGCTCGCGGGAAGAAGGATCGTCGACGAGCTTCTCCAGTTGCGATATCAGGTCGGGGAGGTTCTGGCCAGGAACGCCAAAGATGACGCTCTTGCCGGGATTGGCGAGCGCGGGGATCGGTTTATTGCGGGCGAAGGTCGGGTCGGTTTTGGCATAGTCGGACATGGCCTGCACCGACTCCCGCAGTTCATCGGGACAGCATTTCGTGCAGTGGAACTTGTACGGCATCCCGGTCCGCTTGAGCGCATCGATGGTGGTCTTTGCTGCTATGCAAGGGGCCGGGCATTGACATTGCACCTCCTCATAGGGCATGTCGAGCTTCTTCCCCTTCATCTGTTCGGTTCGCGGCACGAATGCATGCGCGATTTTGTCAATGGGCATTGCTCCTCCTCCGAAATTGATGGGCGTAGCGACACGTCGCGAAATGATTGGTGTGGAGCTTCTGCCGCTCCTCCTGGGTCATCACCTCCAGCACATTTTTTGTGACCACCGTGTAGAAGCCCTCCTCGATATTGATGAGGCAATTGCCGCGCGGATTGGGCCGCACATCGATGGGCGCTTCCTTGCGCGTACGGACGTGTTCGAGGTCGTAGATGGATGCATGGCATGCCTCGCAAGGCCGAGCCTTTACTGTGGTCATACGGTCGCGCCTCCTTAGTTCAGGGTGGAGGGAAGGGTGAGCAGGTCGCGGAAGATGAACTCCACGCGCCAGGGTTTGAAGCGGTGTCGCAGTTCGACGGGGATACTGCGAAGGCTCAGATAGCGCTCGTCGGGCGGTCCCACCTCAGGCGCAGGGTGAACGGCCAGCACAACAATGGTCGTGCCGTTAATCATCTGCCAGCTTTTCCGTATCTCATCGGCACTGCTCGCGGGCGGAGCGTAGGTGATATCGAAATGGCGCAATTCCTTGCACTCGGGCGTACAGGGCACCTCCTTCACCACACCTTCGGCGTCGAGCTCATGGCCATGCACCTTCATGCCTCCTCCTGTTCCCTGATGGAAAGGGATTCAATGCCGGGAGCGGTGAACATACGATGGTGGCGCAGGCACATCTTCACCTCGGCCTTGAATTCCTGGGCGAGGATTTCGTGGCGTCCGAGATAAGCGCCTTTCGGCAGGGCGATGGTGATAGGGCGGATGCCATCAAGAGGGCAAGCCTTCACGATGCACTTCATAGGTAGTTCTCGTTCTTTGGCGTACGGATAAATGCGCGGCGCAGCAGGCGGATGGATGACCAGCAGGTTTTGTTATCGGCCCCCTGCGGGCCATCGTGATGGCCTTGCACTTCGACCTCGAAGAACACGAGCTTCTTGCCACAGGAATTAGCGAACTTCTGAGGAGTGGAGGTAACATGCCAGCCACCCTTGCAGAGCAAAACGCGCTTGCGCCAGGGCGTCCATGCCCCCGGCGTGCCATCTTCCTTCGGTAACCATTTTTTCGGCCAGCGCAAATACTGATATGGCGTTTGGAAACCCACCACACCGGTGAGGTCACGAAACTCGGACAAGCCTTTGTAATAGCGGACAGGTTTCAGTTCTTGCTTTCGGTTCCGGGTGGCCACGGACTCTCCTCCTTGCGCGGGTCTCCATGTCGCGCTTTCAGCACATCGGCGGCAGTTAGGAACAGCTTGAGCGATGTCTCGGCAAAGACGATGGTCCCATCCTTCAGTTCGATGCGCACCGCCACCGAAGGAGAGCCACCGGACATGCCGCCCTTGAGCGCAGCGACAGCAACCCACTCACCATGCTCGAAACGCCTGTCCTTGAGGTCAGGCCATGCGCCATCGCCATCAGGAATAATCGTCAATCGCACCATCAGCTTGCTTCCTCCAGAAAGAGCACCGGCGCGGGCGCGACCATGCCTTTGCCGGGATAGGTAATCAGGCCCAGCGAGCGCAGCGACCCGAGGTAGTTATTGAACGCTCCTGCGCTCGGCGAATACTCCGCCTCCTCAGCGAGCTTTTCGCGCGTGAGCGGGCCAGTGTGAACCAGGATGCTCAACAGCTTGGCCTTGGGCGCGGGCAGACGGCGATAGATGTCTTCTTGCACCTCCTCTGGCGTCGTTGGAACCTTCCCTGGGTCGGCCAACTCTGCGCCGGTCGCGGTGAGGGCGACCATCCCCGACTCGGGGTACTCGATCAACTCGGCGGTGCGGAGCCTGCCGAGGTAGTTGTTGAATGCCCCGGCCTTGGGCGAGTATCCGGCGATGACGGCGAGTTGCACACGCCCGACCCGGTCGAATCCCAAGCCTTTCCACCACGCGAGCACATCAAGCAGCTTGCGGTGCGGCTTGGTGATGGTGATATCGCCGAACGGCTGATTGGCAGGACGAACGACCGCGACCAACTCCTCGCTGATGCGGGTTCCCCTCACCTTCGGATGGGACCTCAGAACTGAACCGTTATGCGGACTACGCGGGGAGGTCTGCGCCCGCTCCACCGTGGGGTGGGTACTGACCGTCCCTGCCTTGCGGGGAAGGGCTTTGACGGCCTTGGAGACCGCACCCATGTCATAGTCGAGCGCTCCGATGCTGCCGAGCGCCTTGTCTAGGGCCTCGACCAAATTGGCTACGGACTCGATGTACCCATCGGGCAGCACCGGGACTTCGATGCGCCGCTCATTGACCGTGCCCATCCGCATCTCGACCTCACGCTCCAGCGCCTTGATGCGGGCTTTCAAGCGCACCGGGTCGTTGTCGTGCTCCTTCTGCACCACCTGCTGCATAGCCTTGGTGATGCGCTCGATATCGACCGGCGAGAGCACCTTGGGCTCGATGCGCTGCTCACCCTGCTTAGGCGTGGCCGACGAGTCGAAGGTTTGGCGCTTTCGGAACGCCACCTTGCGGAAGATTTTCATTTGCGGAATCCAAACGATGCCCTCACCCACCTGGAGCGTGGCGAGGCTCTTGATGACCTCGGCGCGCTTACCTTCCGTGTCATAGCCCTTGAGCCACTCATCGACCGCATTACGGTCCTGGGTGCCCACCGTCTGCATCAGGATTCCCCCTCGGCATTGCGAGAGGAAGTTCTTGTTGACCGATGCGCTGCGCTGGCTGATCGGCAAGATGTTGATGCCCCGACGCCGACCACGCTTGGCGAGGCGCTGGAAGATGGCCAGCATGCGAGTCTCCTCGCCGAAGGGCTGCTGGGGCGCGACCGCCTCGGCCTCCTCACAGATCAGGAGGAGAGGCGTGTTGGCGGTGTTTTTTCGCTGAAAAAGTTGCGTTGCAAAGTCAGTGCAGAAGCGAATATGGTCCGCGTTGCTGAAGTCAGACGTATCGAGGACGGCTGACAGCGCCTCATTGACCACGATATCCGCGACGAGCTTGCCTGAGGTGGCGGATAAGGGCACATCACCATGCGGACCTCCCATGATGAGCACCGGGTAGCCTCCACGCTTCCCATCGGCGCTTGAGCGAATCCCCCACCAATCGCCTTGCGGGTCAATGACGACCAGTTGGCCTTTTTCATGCAGGGTTTCTTCGGCGATGACGGTACCGGTGTTCGTTTTCCCAGCACCCGATGTGGCGAGGATGGCGAGCTTGATAGAGAGTGCATCGATGGGCAGAACGAAGTCGGGCGCGAGTCTCATGGGTTAGGGCTCACCTCCGGGATGACCGAGGAAGAGGTAGGCCATGATGCCGATAAAGGCGGCGAAGATGATGACGGTGAGCGCCCATTCGAGCGGGCTGCCTAACTCGCCTAACTGCTCGCGCCATGAGAGCGACTTCTCCTCCTTCCTGATGATGTAAGGGCGGGGGGCCGGGTAATCATTAGGTCGCCACGGCTTTGGCGTGGGACACCTCCTTCTGTTTCTCGATGTAGCGGAGGATGAGGTCTTGCGAGGGCATGGCGTTCTTGGTGTAGTAGCCAAGGAGAATCTCCTGGCCCTCGAAGAGCAGATAAATCCACATCACACCATCACGGTCGAACTTGACGAACAGCCCCTCCTTCACAGCGCCGAGCCATTGCGCATGAGGAGTGAAGTGGGGAGCCACTCACCTGGGTGGTCGGCATCCTCGACCATCTCGGCCTGCCACGGCACGCCATGTTCGACGTTGAACATCTTCTTGACCTCGCGGGTTTCGAGCTTGACGCGATAAACCTTGCCGAGCTGGATTTCATCTTTCATCTCCATAAGCATCAGGCCGCAGCTCGGACAGCGCTGGTCCACGTAGCGCTTGACCAGGGTGGCTTCAACGACTGGCATTTGCCCCCTCCTTGATAACCAGCTTCCATGCGCACGGAGTCTTGACACGGCGAGCTATCAACTTCTGCGCCCGCTCATCGCCCCGTCCGAGGACGGCGCGGAGCTTATTGCCGTCCACCGCCTCATAGGTCAGCGGTTGCGAGAGCTTGAGGATTTCCTCGATAGCAGCGGGCGGAATCGGCTGATCCGAAATGCCCAGCATATAGATGCCCTGGGCCACCTCATTGATGCGCCGCATCTTGTCGGAGGTCGGTGCCTCCACCATCTTTACGCAATCAGGCGCGATCTCTTTGACCACGGCGAGGTCATAGTCGTAGTCCGAGGGTTCGGCCATGACGAACTTATCGCCCACCGCAATCGGTCCTTCCTTCGCGCCCAGCATCAAGAGGGATCGAACATGCTTCATCACCTCGCCCACCGCGCCATAGGGCTCCTGGGCTTCGACGTAGAACTGCGCGCACTTTTCCGGTGTATCGAGTTCCTGAATTAACTGTGTGGCCGTCCCTCTCAACGAGAGCGCAGCGCCGATACGCGGGGCGCTCTTGAGGTCGGGACGCCGGTGAGTCACGCGGCAGCCTCCGACTTCTTGACACACTGCTTGCAGCGAGCGCCATGCGCACGTTTGCCATTCACATCGGGAATGGCCTTCAAGCCGCAGTAGGTGAGGATGTAATCCCCCGACCTCGAACCGCTGACACGGTGCAGGAAGGCCCACAGCGGGTTTTCCAGCATGACCCAATCTCCGGTCTCAATGCGCTTTTCGGCATCGACTTTTTTCTTTGCAGCCATCGCTCCTCCTTTAGAAAGGAATGTCGTCGGGGTCCACGTCCTGGCCTGCGGGCTTGGTCAGCTTCTCGGCCATCTTGTTGACCCACGCACGCTGCGCGCCTTCCGTCGTGTAGACATAATCGATGGATGAGGGGACTGCCGTGATGTGGGCGCAGTTTGCGCCGTGGCAGATCATATGAAGCTCGACCAGGGTGCCGATGAGCAGGCGGTAATCCTTGCCCATCGCCTCCCATCCTTCGGCATAGTTGGCGGGGGCCCAGGGCGGGTCGAGGGAATTGCCGAGTGCCACGACCACCTGTTGCTTGGTCTTGGTCTCGGGATCGACCTCGACTTTGGGCGGGGCCGATGCCGTCTGCGCGCTCCCCGAAGCCTTCGGTGCAGGCGCAGCTTGACGGTCGACCGAAGCGCTTGATTGGGTGTCACCGGCATCAGGCCCATCGGGTTCCCCCACATAGCCATCGCCATCGAGGACTTTGTCTTCGAGGTCTTGCGTGAAGTCGGTGGAGAATCCCGTCGCGATGAGGGTGGTGGCAACCAGGGCGCGCTTGTCGGCCATCTTCAAGCCGGTGTTCGCTGTGTCCATCACGTCCTTGTTCTTTTCGCGGCCTACCTTCTGCGTGATGATGCGCTGCTCGTTCCATTGGAAGTTCGCGCCGCATCCGCCGATTTTTTTCCAGCAATAGAAGCCGAGGTTCTTCTGATCGGGTTTATCTTTGGCGGGTCGGGCCTGCCGGATCGCAGCCTTCCCGCAGTCAGGGCAGGTGCGCTGCGTGTCCCGGTATCGGTACTTGATCTCAAAGGAATTGCAGCTACCCTCAGCCTGCGCCACCAGCATCCGGTCATCGGGACCAGGGCCGGTCTGCACATACATGCGACAGGTGCGGCGGAAGCTCCAGTAGGGCTCACCTCCATGAAGCTCGCCGGTTTCATCCACCACTGGCGGCTCGGCATCCGACAACTCAGGGTGGAGGCGCATGGCGGCGCAGAGCGCCTCAGCGCCCGCCTTGAACAAGACCTTGCGGTCGCCAGCGCCGGGAATCTTCCCGTAGTGGAAGCCCTCCTTGAGGACTCGTTGCATGAACTCCTGCTTCTGCTGTTCCAGCTCGACCGCTTGGTCGACGGTCATGGCAAAGCGGGGCGTCCACTCAACGAGCGACTCGCGCTCGCGCACTGCGAGCGCCTCTCCCTGTTTCACTTCCGGCTCATGCTCCCCATTCTTCTGCTCGATTTTCTCCGTGGTCGGCGCGGTCTTCGATTTTTTTGCCATACGCACCTCTCCCCTCCTGGGGTGAAACCGGCTGGGCAGCGGAGGACAACTGGCCCAGCCGGGTCGCGAACACTACGGGTCTTGTAGAACGTCAGCGCCGAACTGGTCCATCAACTTGCGCCGCGCCTCCAGCCCTGGCTCCTGCACACCGGATTCCCACCGGCACACAGTCACCCGACCGACCTCGAGGCGAGCGCCGAATTCTGTCTGCGAAAGATAGAGCGACTCGCGAAGCGCTCTAAGCTTACGCGCCAATCCACGACGAGTGAGCATTCCCACGATTCACCCTCGATACTACCACGCTATAGGGCGAATGGAAAGGGTCAGATCGCTTCGGCGGTGTTGGTCGCCGACTGCGCCTGCTGTTGCTGCGCTTCGAGCCGACGCTTCTCTCGGTTCTCGGCCTGGGTTGCGAGGCGCTTAGCCACGATGGCTGACCAATCCTTGCGCTTACCACTGCGCCTTATCTGGGGTCGGGCAACTCGCCGAACGTGCTGTCGGGTGATCTTGCGCCGAGCAACCGCTTTCTTGGCGGTCTTCCGAGTCGCGCCTGCCTTGGTGCCATTGGCGGTCCGCCGAAAACCTTCGGTCCGCCCCTTCACCTCTCCAGCCATCATCGATCCTTCAAGCGCTGCGATGAACTCGGCGTGCGGCATCGATACGGTCAGAACGCCATCAACGAAGCTCATTTGCATTGCCATCGCCTCCTGGGTTATTCCGACGGGGTCGGCGGGGTCGCGCGCCAATGAGGCCCACCGGCCTTGCCGAGGTCGGTGTGCTTGTCGAAGTACTCCTTGAAGTCCACGTCATCGGGTAGGGCGGCGATCCCATTTGCCATGACGGCTTCGAGCGCGAGCGTGAGCGCGAATTTCTTCTGCTCTTTGCTCAGGAAGTCGAACTCGCCATTGAAGCCACCTTCCACAAAGAGCCCTTGGTCTCCGCGCCAACGGATGGCGAGATAAATGATGCGGTCATCCTTTATCTCGATTCTCTTGGCCATTCTCACCTCCTTGCCCCTGATGGTCCTTCCTGAGGAAGATGACAGCCGGGGCGAGCTTCGACACGTCGGGGTCATCGGGTTCGATACGCCACGGTTCATCGAAGTCGAGCTTTGTGCTGGCGATCTGCACGCCGATTCCACCAACCTGCACCGGGTAGACGGTGGCGAGTAGCTTGCCATCACAGCGGATAACCACCACGATGGTCGGAGCCCCCTGGGCCTTCTTGACCTCGGGCAAGGCGTGCTCACGGAGCTCCACACGCCATTCATGGCCCTGGACTCGTTCCCACATCACCGCACTTTCTGCGTCGGCGCTAACGGCGGGCATGTTCGACCACCGGATGGGTCTGCCCATCCTTGTTGACCTCCTCCTTGCGCATGGCGACCACGAGGTGACCACCGAGGCGGTCAGCGGCTTTCTCCATGCTTGAGCGCTCATCCTTCGCCTTGGGCGTGAGCAGCTCAATCTGCATCTGCATCGTGAAGGCGGCATCGGCGAGCGCCTCATCGGTGATAACGAGCGGCTCACCCGGTTCGGTAAGGCGGATGGCGCTGAGCTTCGCCCGCTCCAAGCACTCACGGATCACCGCAGGAATCTTCCCGGCGAGCGCCTCACCCGCCCTGGGCAGCGGTCCCTCGGCAATCCGACCACGTCCATAGAGTCGAATCAACCGCTCGACCGCTTCGGCATCGGGCGGGGTGATGTGGATGACATCATCGAGGCGACCAGGGCGGAGCATGGCCTGATTGATGTTGGACACCTCATTGGTCGTGAGGATGACCATGATGTCCTGCTCCTTGGCATCGATGCCATCGATCACGTTGAGCAACTCGTCCATCGCATAGTCGCGCTCGCCCTCGGTCACCCGGTCCACGTCCTCGCAGAACACCACACCGGGCGCATAGTTCTGCGCGAGCCGAATACCATCCGACAGCTCGGACGACTTTTCGCAGTAGACGAACGTCCAGCCATTCTCCTGGGCTTTCTTGGCGGTGACGTAGGCGGCGAGAGTCTTCCCCACGCCATATGCGCCCGCCAGCAGGACGCCACGCTTCAGCGGAATCTGATGGTCGCGACACTCCTGTGTCTTTTCCAGCGGAGTGAAGACGCTGGTGGCGATAGCCGCAGCGACGGGCTTGGAGAATACCAGCTCCTCCTCCTTCACTTGGGCAAGGTCGATGAAATGCGGCTCCGGCATTTCAAACGGCTCTCCGTCGTCGTCACGGAAGCGAAGGCGGAACGCCTTGCCTCGATAGAGCGACTGCTCGTGTAGATACTTGCGCACGAGGTTGCCCAACTCTTTGAACAATCCCTCGGCCTTGCGCTTCACCTGCCCGAGCATGACGAACATAATCCGGCCCTGATTGTCAGCAGCCGTAGAGGTCTGAATCCAGCCATCGAGTCCCGGCAGAATCATCCGGCCCCACGGCACCTGGGTGGTGATGCCGGGTCCGACCTCGACGGTAATCATCGCCGGGGGAGAATCGCCAAAGAAGCCGGGAGTGCTCGTCAGGCTCACCCAGCCGAACATGTCCTGGAGCGCCAAACTGAGCGCATGAGCGCCATCCGGTGGGAAGGCATGGAACTGTTCGCTGACGGCGACCACCTTGTTCTCCTGCTCGATGTAGCGCTGGAGCGTCTGGATGGCTTCCTGATAGGTGATGGTCTCGGGCACGATGAGCTTTTCCCCTCGACGCTCTACCTCGATGACCACATTGCGGATGGTGATGGTCCGATCATCCGATTCGATTTGCGGCACGGTGTCCTCCTTGAATAAGAAAGGTGGCCGGGTTACTTCTCCGAGCCGACGCTACAGCTGATACGTCGGTCCCGTAGCCCCCTTGTTTGACAGGATTTACCTGCACCACCTCGTTGAAAGCGGGTTGGTGGCCCGCAGGATTTGAACCATTTGCGCCCAAAGCCCCTGGCGAGTGGAGAAAGTCAAGGCCGCCATGAAGCAAACGAACCTTGACAAAAAGGCTCACCGGGACAGTACACGCAGGGCCACCATCGAACGATTACGACGTGCGGCGACGCCGAACGAATGCGACGATGAGCCCGACGAGGACCAGGGCGATGGCGGTGATGAGCGCTGCGTACGGCCAGATCACATCAGCCGCTCCTCCTCCGGTCTGCGCCAGGGTGGCGGTGCTGGGGGCGGGCGTGGCGGTTGCCGTGGCTGACACCGTCGCCGATGGAGTCGGCGTAGGCGTGGCGGTCGGAGTCGCCGTGGGTGTCGCGGTTGGCGTCGGAGTCGGGGTTGCGGTGGGCGTTGGCGTCGGCGATGCCTCAACCGCCGTGCCGGTGAATGACAGGTTATCGAGCATGGCTGTCCCCTGCTCATCCTGAACGAAGTCGATAGAGGTCACGGCCTCATCGGGCGCGACACCTCCATTGCCCGAACCATCCCCACTGGCGGTGAGGTTGATGCTGACGTGACCATTGACGTTGTTGGCGGCACAGCCGAAGAAGTGGGTCTTGCCGTCGGCGGTGACCACATTGAGCCGAGGCGCTCCTGCACCGCAATAGCTCCCCTCCTCGAGGTCGAAGCTTGCGGCGCTGAGCGTGGTCAGACCTCCGATGGTCGCTCCAGCCGCGAGGTCATCGGTTGTTGGGCCGGTTTTGCCCAGGGTCAGAATCCCTCCGGTGTACGAAGCGTTGGCATCGCCGAGCGTATCGGTGCTCGGGCATGATGCCTCTCCCGGTAAATCCTGCTGTGTGACCGGGTTGCCAAAGACGGTGTGACCACAGGCGTAGGCCCACGGACTGACGGTGAAGCTCGTCGCGCTCGCGGAAACGATACTGACCAACGCCAGAAGGGCGACGGCCAGCGCGGATGCGATAGCGAACTTACGCATGATCCCTCCTTGAATGTCGGACTGGCCCCCTCACGGTTCCGGCATCACCTCCTTGGAAATGGAAATAGAGGCCCTGCTCGGCAGGGCCTCTCCGGTTAGCGCTCGGTCACTTGAGGTCGGTCTGATAGGTCGAGTTCGGGTTGAGGGCGCTTGGCGTCCATGTGAAGATCAGCGCACTTCCGGTCGGCACCTCGAACCGGAGGCTGGCGTTAGCCTTGCCCTTCGGGATGAGCGACTCGATGGTGCTGGTGTCACCACCACAGTTGAACGACGAACTGTACGACTGCCCATTGGCATCAACAATCGCCATCTCCATCAGCGGAAATGACCATGACGTGGAGTCACCATTGACGAGCGCGAGGTCGGTCTGGATGCACTCATGGCCTGCCGACGGCTGAAGGAACTCATTGCCAGTCGAAACGCCGCGCTTGAAGGCGACCACAGTCACGGACTGGTGGGCGTCATTGGTCATCGTCTGTCCGACAGCGAACGGCTTCCGAGCGCTTGCGGCGGGCGACCCCGCCGCGCCTGGAATCGAACCACTGCCGGTATCGGCACAGGCCGACATTGCGACGGCGGTAAGGCTCATCACCGCGATGAGCACGATTTTTCTAAACACGGACTGACACCTCTTTGGGCCTCCATAGGAGGGCCTGATTTACGAGCGCTTGCGGTCCTTCGGCTTGGGAACAGCCTTCACCTCCTCCTTGTGACCATTCGGCATGGGCGCGGGTGTCGCCACTGGGCGGTCCTGCCCGAACCTACGCCCGGTCAGCAGACTGCCCGGCTTGTTGGTCGACTCTCCAGACGGCCCGCCCTGGGCCGGGGATGCTGGGGACTCCACAGGGGACACCGTCCCCCGTTTCCCCCGTTTTCGACCCGTCCGTCGTGCCCCTACGCTGCCCTCAGCGGCCACTGCCCGTCCTGCCTTCCCCCTACCCTTGGGGACGGCCTTCGGTGACGCCTTGACAGCCCTGTCCCCACGGTGACGACCGGTGGGCCCAGGGTTGAGCAGGTTCCAGGCGGCTTTGTCGTACTTGTAGCCGAGCGCTGTTGCGATCGCCTTATAGGATTTGCCCTCGGCTTTCAGCTTCTTGGCTTTGGCAATCATCTCCGGCGTTGCCTCAACCTTTTTCTTGACGGCGCGTTTTGCCATGCGACCTCCTTCGATGAAGATGCGAAGAGGGCGGGAACTCCAGGGTCCGAGAGCTCAACCGCCCTCTGGAAACGACGAAGCTAAACGTTAGGCGGCGCGGCGGGTCTGGCGCTTGGCGGCTTTCTTCGCGGTGATGCGCTTGACAGCCTTGGCCGTCTTCTTCACCTTCGCGCCGCGAGTGCCTTTCGGCGTCCGGTCCATCCCCGGCGTGTCATTGACGAGCACCCACGCTGCCTTGTTGTCGCGGAGATGCATGGCCTTCGCGATCTGGCCGTAACTCATCTTCTTGCCGTTGACCAGCTTCTTGCGCAGGGACTTCGCCCTCTCGACCAACTTCGGGTTACCGATAAGCGTTGCCATCTGTTTCTCGACTCCTCTGTATTTTTGATACGACGTCCTCCATAAACGACGAGCGGACTTAAACGCCTTCGAGTTCTTCGACGAGCCGCGACAGCTCTCTCATCATGTGGGAGAGCGCCGCGAGCTCCGGCCCACGCTGGGCGGGTCGGATATCGTGAATGAGCAAGCCGCGCTTCTTCACGTTGTCGACGGTCACGGTCCAGCGCCTACGAAACGTGCGGGTTCGAGCGCTCTTTTGGGAGCGCTCCTGGGCGTCCATAGTCATCACCTCCTTTATTCCGTCACGGTCCGATGCATGAAAAAGAGCCGATGGAGTTGACCCATCGACTCGACCAAGTCAGCGCGCTTCTTCTGGGCATCCGGCTCATTGCGAGCCATGTGTCCCTCGACGGCGTAGGTCGTCAGCCCCGGTTGGTCATCGGCGTCGATGAATCTCGCACACGGCTCACATGCCGCCCAATCCCCGAACGAACTCCAGGGCTGTTCGTGAATCTGGCCCTTGTCGTCCACGCCGATCACAACGGTGTGGAAGTCTCGACAGCGATAGGTGATGACCGGGTCCGGCCCACTGCAAAAATCGCAGACCTCCAACTCTCTGTCGTGCCGAGTGGCGCGGCGCTCGACTCGGGTGCCGCACTCCTCACACGTATAGCTGGCTTCCTCAAAGAGGTCGATCACCTCATGGGTCGCCAATTCGACCTCTGCCTTGCCAGCCAAACTCTTTTGCCGCATCGGGCCGTGCCCATTCGGGCATTCAGGCTCGTTCATCTTTGAGCACCTCGAATCCCCAATCTCGTTTGCAATGGGCGCACTTGAAGCCGATGTCAATGACGTTGCCGCTCTCCCGAGGAACGGCGATGTTCGGCCCCTCCTTGCCACAGAAGGGGCACACCATGCTGTTGACCCACTGCCCGATGGCGTTGCGAAGGGGAAGGGCTCCGGCTTGTATCAGGCTGAGCGGGACGAGCGCCAAGTTATAGGCTCCCTCATTCACGTCGTCGAGGGCTTCCTGGGCGAGGTCTCGCATGCCTTCGAGCGCGAGCACCCATTCCCCCCGTTGTCGCTCGGTCGGGCGCGGGCCGTCAATGGCCATCACTCCTCCTCCTTCCACAGCTCGTCTTGTTGCGGGTGCGGGATCGCGGCGTGAACATTCGACAGGTCGGTGAGCGTGAAGTCTTCGGGGTCTTTGCCCTGGGCGCGGAGCAGGGTTATCACCTCGGGGTGGACGTTGCGACAGTGTCGGAGCAGACGGTCACGATGCTGTTTCGTCTTGCTCAACCGTTCCACCTCCTTTGGGATAGAGCACGCCATACTTCTTTTCCCACCGGGGACTGCCGATGTTGTTGAAAAACCAGCGGGCACGAACCTTGCTCATGGGGAGCTTGAGCCCAGCCTTGTAAAACCAATGAGGATCGGTCACCTCCATCAGGCGTCGCCCCACCTGACCGAGCATTATGTCCTCGGCCCAATACTCGACGGTACCGGCGTACCACAGGCCGAACTTGTTGGCGATGAGGCGTCGAATCGGGAGCACCTCCTCCCACCAATCACCCTCGCTCGTCCCGCGCCAGAGGTCGACAAAAGCGCAATCCCATTCCCACCGGCGCTGAGCGGCCACGAACGCCCTGAAGTCTTGGACGATGACCTTGACCTTTGGGTCGGTGGGCTTGCAAAGCCGAGCGACCTCCGGCGAAATTTCCACCACGTCCACCTGGGTCACCTCCTTCCGCTTGGCGAGCAGGCCTGCCATGATGCCAAGGCCGAGTCCTCCCACGAGCACCCGGCCACGCGGTTCCATCTTGGAGAGGGACTCTTGATGCTGACGAACCTCGATGGGAACATCGGCAATCCAAAGCTTGCCCTCCTCATAGAGCTCATGGATACGAATGGGCTCCTCCAGCTTTACGGTGAGCGGTTGCCTTCCGGTCGTGATTGCCTCTCGCATCGACACGATGTCGAAGCAATCGCCATGGGTGTGCTTCACCTCAAACTTGCCTGTCTTCCCTTCCGGCAGGTCGACGGGTGAGCGAAAATCAGGGAGGGTCATCGCCGACGCCCCCCTAGCCCCTGGATGAATCCGACGAACCAAGCGACGATGACGAGCACCACCATCGCCACGCCCATCTCGTCTTGACTACTCATGCCCTTGGCTCCTTCCGGCGATCCTTCCGCAGGCTCCTACGGAGCTCTCCGACGATGTCGCGATTGCCATGCTCCCTCGCCCTCTCAATCGACACCTCCCACAGAACCGGACTGCCCTGACCTTGCTCATAGACGGCGAAGGTGGCCTTGTCCCCCATGAATCCCTGGGTCTTGAGGACACATCGAATCATCAAGCCCTCAAGCCCTCGGCTCACCACGCGGCCGATAAACGAGTCGAAGTCACGACTAGCTTTTTCCATGTTTCACCTGGAACTCATGGGCATACTTCTTGCTGAAGTCGAGCAAGGGTCGCTCGTCGAACCGGCGCTGCGCGGCCTCCATCGCTTCTCGAGCAGGGGTGACGCCATGCTCCTTGATGAAATATTCGGAAAGGTCGGGGGGCGATGAAAACACCGGAACGTCAGACAGCCTGAGCGTCCCATCACGCCAACGGTTGACACACGCCTCACACTCCACCTTGCGCCACAGGTCTTTGACACGGCGCTCGCCCAGGGTGATGCTGGCATAGGGCGCTGTCTTGAGATTCGCCAGAGCAAATATCTCGGCGGATTCGATGGAGTCGAAGCCGACGTGAACCATCTTCACATCGGCCCCAAGCTTCGGCAGATACTCGACGCGGAACTTGCTCATTGGTGGACAACCCTCACAATGAGCTTGACCTCATCGGTCCCATCGGGTGGTGCCCACAACTTCTGCGCTGCGGCTTTCAGGGCGTTGGTCGCGTTGGCAAAGGTGCCCGGTATCTCGATCTCTCGACCGAACAAATGTTGCCGACCAAGGAATCCCTCCTCGGAGTCGCCATAGTAATCGACACTTCCGACGTATCTCTTGAGGGGCATCAGCGGATCACCTCGATGTCGGACACGGTCCAGCCAAACGATACCCACCGGGCAACCGTGGGTGGGCCCAAACTGGAGAAGAGCGCGACCTTCCGATGTTGCCGACGGTCGCGGAGCTCGACATAGCTGTTGAGCGGGAGGTTCACCGCATCCTCGGTTGTGCGCGGATAACAGGCGTCATACCGAAGCATGTCGGTGGGGAACTGCCCCTCGCCCTCGACGGCGAATGCGTAACCACGAATCTTGCTGGCCATCAGAGTCCCAGCTTTATCTCGATGGTCGCGAGCCGCTTATCGAGCATTTCGCGGAGAGCGGTTCCGTGCGGAAACTGTTGGGCGGCGGCGAACACCTCGGCGAATTCCCTTACGAGGTGACGCTCCTCCTCGCTTAGACCGCTTGACGGCAGACTGGCGTTGACCGGGTTCATGGACTATCTCCTTTTCTTTTGTTCGACCGCGAGCGAGCAGAATCTCCGAGTCGGTGTACGGTTGCCCCTTATCGTGGTGATGCTGTTTCGGGTAGAGGCAAGTGATTTGCGGGTAGACGATGATGCGGTTGCCGGTCCCCTCCTTGTCCTTGACCACCTTGAGGACGGCGTTGATGAGCATGTTCCTCAACTCGACAGGGGTGCCCGCGACGAACGGCGGGCGCTGACGGTCGGGGACGTAAATCAAGTCGCCACGGTCATCGATGAACACTTCGCCCAGCTTCATCATGAGAAGCGATCCTCCCTCGTCCCCACCTCATAGAGGACCGCCCAATAGGTCTTATACCGGGTGTTGCCAAGCTGATTGTCGGCTTGCGCCACTGGGTCAGCATCCTTCACATACTCGGGGTGGAGGAGTTGATTGCGGACGGACGACCGATAGAGCCCGATCACGCCCTGAGCTTTCAACTCTGCGAAGCGAGCGTCACGGTTCTTGCGGTCAGCGTAGAGTTCGCTCCTCATCACCACGTCCCCGGCCTTTCCTCGACATTGAGGCGGACTGCATCGAGGTCGCAGAAGTAGGGAGTGGTCGAGTCTTCGACAGTTTGGCAATAGCGCATTTGCGCTGCCACATCAGAATCGAGCCGGATCGCGCCGATGATCGGAACGATGGTCAGAGCGCCGAGCGCCAGGGCGCTTGCGATAACGAGTTTCACGGTCATCTCCTTGGCTGAAAATACGGACGGTCCGGTCGCCTATGCCTTTGGAGATGCGTTCGCATCCTTACTCGGTCGATGGCTTGCGGACCGTCCGGTCGCTTCGCTGTTCCTTACCCTTTGTGGAGAGGTTTGTCACAGCGAACCATGTCCTACCCTCGCGAGCAGAACTTAGGCGGCGTTGTTAACGAGGCACCATGCCGCTTTCGGGGACGACAGACGGAGGGTCTTGGCGACTTGCGCATAGGTCTTGCCCGACTTGGCGAGTTTCCGCGCGGCCTTCACCTGAGCGCTGTTCGACATGGCATAACCGACTTTCTTGGACACTTGAGTAACTCCTTGCGGAAGGAGGGACTTCGCGGTCCCTCGCCTCCTCGATTGACGACATCACGACGGGTCTACGGACGGTTCAGCGACGAACATCAGGCGACGCCTATCACCTCCTCCTCGGTGAGGAGTTGGACGAGCTGAGCCTGGAATCGATTCACCTTCCGCATGAGCGCCGGGTGAATCTCCTCGGCTTCGAGCGCGGTCACGATCTGCGCGAAGTCGGCAACTAACTGGTCTCCGGTCATGTGATCACCTCCTTGGATGGGGAATCGAGTCGGGGAACAGCGCTTACTTGGTCTTCCGGTCGAAGGGGACTTGTCCAGGGCGATGGACGAGCGTTTGCGTGTCCTTCCACAACTCGGTGGAGAAGTACTGCTCTTGGACTCCGTTGGTCCAGCGGACCTCGATGATGCGCCGACCTCTTGTCACGCCACGATTGACGGGAGGACTCACATCGACCACCTGACCGGGGAGCGAGAACTCGCTGTTGTGGAAGACTCGACTGCCGACAGCGACGAATCCATTGTTAACGAGGACTTTGTTCACTTGGACGTGTCTCCTTTCTTGATTTCCGCCGCCGACTCTTCAGCGAACTTGCGCATCGCTTCGTAAACTCTCATGCTCATCCGAGCACCTTGACCATGATGTATCCACCTTCGACGTCGGACGGGCGGGTCTTACGGATACGGGTCCGAATCTTCAGCTTGGCATAGGTGAGGAGCCCCGACTCCCACCACACCTCACCGGCAACCTCGAACGCCCAAGCGCCATTGCCTCGGGGTTTCACACCATGAGCGGCGACGAAGTCCGAATCATCAAACTCAATGACACCGGCAGCGCGGGTCATCCTTCGACCTCCACCTTGCGCTCAGCGACCTCGACGCGGCTGCCACCACAGTTCTCACAGTAAAGAGCGCGAGTGCTGTTGACGCCGCCACAGTGCATGCCACCGGGGAACCGATTGGCGCAATCCCATTCCCAGCGCCGGTGTGGGTGGCAATACTTCACCCACGTCCCGTCGGCGAGCACCTTCTCGTCGGTCATTTGCCTTTCCATTTCAATCTCCTGTTTCTTAATCCGAGGTCGAGCGCCGGAGCGGGTTCTACTTATCCCCTACCTTCATGCCGAGTTCCTGGGTGTGCTCCCGGCACAGCCCCCAATCCTCGATCCACGCCACTGCCTTGCGAATCTTGCCGGTCATGTTGCGACAAGCGATGCATGTCTTCTGCCTCTGCACTTCGGTCTCCTTTCGATTTATTCCGCCATCGGACCCTGATGCTTGGCCGGTTGCCATACCGGCGATTTTGGCGCTGTCCACATCGATGGGGTCTGATGGAGGAGGGAGTCGCCGCCTCTCCTTCGATTAAGCGACTCCCGGTCGTGCGCTTCCCTTCGGCATCGACTCATCGAGGGGTGACCGGTCGGGTGACGGGGTCACATCGGATGGGTCAACGGCGAAGGGGTTCCGTCAGTGTGATGGTCCTTCTGCCAAACGACCTCTCACACTCAAGCTCTTGTCCCTCCTAGCGCATGTGCCTCTCATGGACCCGGCATTTTGTATGGCCTACCACTTGGAGCGCATCGGGGTTATTCGAGCCGGTCGCGGTCCTGCCGTTTCACGGTCACGGAACAAAATCCCTGACCGATCTCGACTCCACCTATTTGCGTGGTCCAGTCGGTGCCGGAGCAAAATCCCTCACCAACCGCTCAGACGCCTCGACCACGTTTTGCGAACCTTGCCCCGCAATTCTCAATCATCGATGACCCACCAGCGCGGTTTGGTAACAGCGCCGTGCGGACCCGATGACCCTTGAATATCCTGAGGGGTTCATACTCAGCCGATTTTAGGAACATACCTTCGGCCTTTTTGAAGTTCGCTCACCTTACTGCGGTCCTGCTGCTTGGGCGTTGTCTCGGCTCGACGTACCCGCTCAGTCCGGCTGGGGTGACTTCCTGCGGAGAATCGTAACTGACGATACATACTCGACACAAGTCGATTGCGGGCTGCCTGGGTCAATCTGCGACCGTCGAGCAAAACATGCCTCGCGCGCGCTCGCGATACGTCTGTCCGCCTCTGCGACCTCCGTGGGGGGAATGCGGGGACGTCCGCCCTATACGAACTTGATACAAGGACACGCACCTCGCCAGGGGTGACCGTCGCACCTCCTTCCCTGACCCATCCCTGAGCACGAAAAAACACCCGGTCCCACCGGGGACCGGGTGTTGAGCGCGGCGCAGAAAATCTATACGACCGCAGCCGGGATGTTGTGTTTGGCGGCGGTGAAGATTCCAGCTTGGATTGCGTATGCGCCACCGATGTCGATGATGAGGCGCGCCCAGGAGAATGCGATGCCCTGCAACTGGTCGATGGCGACGACGGCGATCAGGGCGAAGAGGAAGGTGACCACCCATGTGAAGGCGATCATTGCATTGTCCTTGAGCGGAACCGCTCGAAAGAGGAAGGGGGACACCACGCCGAAGAGGATGGCGGCGAGCGTTGCGGCATCGATGGGAACCACGGTTGCGACAGCGGCCAAGACAACGAACGCCTTGACCATCAAGAGGACGGCGATGAGCATTGGGCGACTCCTTGTGAATGCGGGGGCGGAGTGGCGCTCCCCGCTAGTTGACGACTACCGGCGCTGTTCGACCGGCGATTGCGCGCCAGTCTTGGACCACGCATTCTTGCTGGCCTGGGCGAATGTCTTGATAGACGGAGCGAGGTAGGTCTCCGTCGTCATCTTGCCATCGCGGTTGATGACATTGGCCAGTCCATAGAGAGCCTCGGGCGTGGGCAAGGTCACGAACACCGCGACATCCCACGGTCCGAAGATGGCCGAGGAGCACTCCTCGTGCGCCCGACCGCCCAGCTCCTGGGCGCTGTGCTGAAGCTGGGAGTAGAACGATTCGATGGTATCCGGCAGGTTGGCCCGCTGGCCGACCACCTTACCGAGGATCAGGTAACGCGCTCCAGCGAATTCCGAACCATCCTTCATTGCGCTCGCTCCTTTGCGAATGCAGGGAACCACTCCGCCCGACCTCGCACCGTACTCGGCAGCGGGCGACCGGTCGAGTCCGAACATTCATTCACGAACGAATGTTCCCGTCTATGGAGCGCCACGACCGAGCGCATATCCGAAGAGCATGTAGATCGCAGCGAGCACGATGACCAGGTGGGTACGCGTGCGGATCAGGTTGGTGATGGTGTAGTCCCGGCCCGACTGCTTCGCGTACCACACGGCCCACACCTCATAGAAGGCACCGATGCTGATGCTGAGCGCGAACGCCAGGGCGGTGAGGAACATCAGGACGCCAGTCCTGGGATATACCAGCCATTGCTCCAGTCACTTGCGCTCATCACGTGGACACCGGCGTGGCCGATGTGATGGAACTCGCAGAGCCACTGGAAGTTCGGGTCCGACTCCGCCCACGCCATCAACTCATCCTGGGTTGTGACGCCAACGAAGTCCTTGGCGAAGGTTTCGAGGTCCACCTCATTCTGCATGGCGAACTCGATGATTTTGTGGTGGAGTTGCAGCCCTCCTTTGCAGTCGGCGAGGAACTTCGGGCCTCTCGCGCCCACGGCGCAAACGGCGGTCGCGACGTGCGCCTTGCGATAGGCGTTGAACAGCGTGTAGTGCGGATCATCCGCGCGCGGCTCATGGCGCGGGTAATGGATGTGGTACGTGTGGGTCACCTGGGTGTCATGCGCCTCGGGCATCTTCACCCTCCTTGATGAGCCGGTCCACTTGGTCGCGAATCTGTTGCCACCATAGATGCATCTCGTTCTGGTCGTCCACATGCTTCTGGAAGACAGTGATGACCGGGTCGAGGCTTTTGATGGCCAGTTCCAGGGTGGCGTAATTCTTTTTCAGTGTCTCCCATGCCGGAACACCTCGCACGAGTTCGGTGAGGAGCAGCAGTCGCTCGGACTGCTCCTTGAGCAGGATCGCTTGCTGATCCAGCTTGAAGGACAGGACTTTATTTTCCGAGTCGAGGCGTCCGATCGTGAGCGATTGGGCATGGATTTCATCGTTCAGCAGCTTGATGGTGTTGATCGCGCTGTTCGACCTAGCCCAGCGCAGATATCCGATACCCGCTGCCGCGCCGAAAAGGAAGGTGAAGACGGAAAGCCACGTGAAGGCAGTGCTCATGCGCTCACACCTCGCTCTTGAATGCCGACCTCCTCCAGGAGATGGGCGACGAAGTGGTCGCGGACCGGCAGCACAGCGCCACTATCCGTCTTGTGACCATGCCCGATGACATGATCCAGGGAGGTCAGGACCGCGTGGGTGGGGACAGACAGTGGCAGGTCCACTACTTCACACCAAGGAATCCCTTGAGCCAAGTCAGGAACGCCTGAATCCAGCTCAAGGTTTCTGCCGAAGGAACGGGCGGCGGTCCCACCGGGTACTGCGCGACGATGGGTGAAGGTGGCGGCTCGATAGGCGGAACGATGACAGGCGGCAGGGTCACCACAGGCGGGGTTGCCGGTGGGACCGCTGGAGGGACGACAACGACGGGCGCGGGGAAGGCACCTGGAACCGGGCGGGCGAACACCATCAGGTTGCCGACATAGGTCATGCGACCGGCGAGCATCCCATTCGTCGCACTCTTGATATAGGCGCGCTCGAAGGTCTGGCCAGCCTGTTCACCATTCCACGGATTCCACAGGGTGACCTTGGTGGCACCCATCGCTTCGAGGATGACGGCGTGCGTTCCGCCCCAGCCCGCGAGCGGGGTGCTGCGCACATTGGCGTTGCGGTCGTCGTAGACATCGAAGATGCAGAGGTACCCCTTGTTGAGCAGCGAGGCGAATGCCGCCAGGGTATCGGGCGGATTCCAGGTATCGATGCGCGGCAGGTTGGGCCACTTCTGCGGATGCGCTCGCAGGTAGTTGGCGACCGTGTCGAAGTCGGCCCCGGCGTGAGTGCCCGGCTGAATCAACTGGCGCAGGTCTTCGGGCTCCGTGTCAGGGTAGCCATAAACCTGGAGCGCGACCGACACGCAGGCGAAGACGCAATCCCAGTAGCGATTGGGATTGCTGGCGGGCACATCGGCGAGCTGACCCTCGGCGGGTACAGCGAATTTCGAGATGAACGGCCAGATGTTATTCATACAAGCTCCTTAACGGGGCGAGGATTCCGGTGGCGTCGGCGAATGAACGAGTTCGTGGACGCCGGTCACGTCGGTAATCGCCTCCTGGGCGAGGTCGTGCGCACGGGCGCGTTGGGCGGGTGTGGCCTCCTTCCACCAATGTTGCGCATCGAACAGCAGCTTCCCTGAGGGCAACTCCACGTCGAAATGCAGCGCGGCCTCCACCATCTCGCTGGTGAAAGGGTCGAGCTGGATGATGAGCGCCTTTGGACGAATCTTCGAGCCGGGTCCGAAGTCAGGCATATGCAGTAAGGCCTCCTTGTTGCATACAAATGAATAGACCTCACCTTAAGCAGCCAGGCAACAAACTCGTTTCCTGTTGAGCTTTCCAGGTGGGGCTGGGTGAACGGTGCGACGCGAGGAGCGCCGCTTTGCGGGTCTCAGCTTTTGGCTGAGGGAAGGTGAGTTCGCCAAGAGAGGAAACCATTTTGCCGGTCGGCCACCAAGCGGTTTTCCACAGGTTTTCCGCCAGAGTGGATAATTCCAGCTTCGGCAACTCGACTTTTCCACAGGCTGACAGCTCGGCTATACGGTCTTGGTATAGACCTTCGAGCTCACCTGGGCGATGATGACGCCGAGCGTCGTGCTGCTGAGCAGAATCTCATGCCAGCCTGTGGTGTTGATGTAGGCAGAGATATCAAGGTCGCTCACGTCGATCGCCGACCCTGAGCCCCAGGGTCCACCGAGCGCGGTCGTCCGATCCGTCCCATCGACGTAGACGTGCACGCCCTGCGCCATGCCGGTGTCATATAGGCCAGAGGGGGCATTGAGCGTGTGGGTGTGGGCACCTTCATTGCCACTGGTCCCCGCGACACCGCCAGAGCTATCGGTCAGCCAATCCAGTCCATTGAGGGCACCCAGGTCGGGAAAGAATTGCGAGGCATAGCCGTGGGTATCGAGGTAGATGCTGAAGTTCTTGAAGGAGGTTTCATCCTGGGTGACCGAGCCATCCCACAGAGCGACACGGTGTTGATGGGCCGTGCTGATGGTGTGATTGTGCGTTGAGCCAGCGCCGCTAGCGGTCTGCTGGGTGGCGCGAAACGCCTTGAGCGAGAAGGAGAGGAAGACCTTGGAGAATGACTGCACGTCGGTCGTGTACTCGTAGCGGAGGATGCACTTGTGGGTCGCATCGACCGGCTGATAACCGCTGTACGCCTGCAACATGCCGCTCGCGCCACCCGAGCCGAAGCGCGCGATGAGGATGCCACCGTTGTAGAGCGACAATCCATTGGCGGCGTCGAGCGAGAACCCGGTGAAGCCAGAGGGCAGCGTGATGGGCGACCCGATGGCTGCGGAAAAGAAACCACCGGACATGCTCATCGGCACGGTGCTCGACAGGTCGGGGTGGAGCAACTGATTGAGGAAGTCGCGCTGCTGCTGGCGATCCCCTTCGTATTTGAGGTCATCACTGCTGACCGGAATTTCCGCCAGCACGACCTTCTGGAATGGTCCATCCTGCTCCACATCGAGCACCACGTAGGTGGGGGAGTACCGACCGGCACCGAAGGCGGCTTCGAGCAGCGGATTCTGATTGGGCTCCCAATAGCGCATGGTGGCACCCTTGTCCACGCCCAGTTGAATGAGCGAGAACGCTGGGAGGTCCAACTCCACCTTCGTGATGCGCCGGTTCAGTTCGGCTCCGACCGTGGCAGCGACCTTGTCCAGGGTGGGCTGGTCGATGATGTTCGGATAGACCAGCGGCGGCTGCAGCACGCGCACGCCGTACTGCGCCTGCGAAGCGAGGTCACTGTAGAGCGAAATGATGGGCACCGTTTGATTGGGCGGAATGTTGCCGATGCAGAGCACCTTGTTCTTCAGCGTGCTGATTGGCGAGCGATAGCGGCGGGCGACGTGATCCACGCCGCGCTTGGCGCGATAGAGCGCTGGCTGCGTCAGGTCGAACTGCTGGAACCACACCTGTCCGATGGCATCGACGTGCCACCAAAAGAAGGGACCACCGATCTTCTTGGCGGTTTCCAACACGGTGAGCGAGGTGCTGCTCGTGTAGTCCACTTGGGCGAGGACACCGGAGAGCGGAACGCTGACCGGGGTCCAGAACAAATGGCCGGTCGCGTCCACCGCGTCGCGCACCATTTGCGCGATATCGATGGGCACCGTGTAGTTCTGCGAGAAGTAAGCATCGGCCAGCTCGACCACCATCGGCTGCAGGCCAATCTGGAAGGAAGGCGCGAGGTCATAGTCATCGGGGATGTCCTCGACGATGCCCTTGTAGAGCACCAATCCATCCCCGCCCTCCTCGGTGAGGGCAAGCAGGTCACCCTGCGTCATGTCGACACCGGTCTTGTAGTGGGCGCTCACCTGGGCTGCGCTCAGCGGGAAGTTCCAGACTGCCGCCTCATCGATCTCGCCACCGAAGCAGGCGGTGAAGGCGACGGTGAGAGCCGGATCATTTCCGATCGCCAACCCGGCATTGGGCGCGACCACGCTGGCGGCATTGTTGGTAAAGACCAGCGAACCATCGACGTAGATGTAATCGGTGGGACTGGCGGAACTGTCATGCACCCACACCACATGGTGCTTGCCGAGGGCGAGCTTGTTGGCGACCGTGTTGACGTTGCTGGGCGCACCGAAGAGGATGTCCGGTCCGTTGTGGCAGAGCGATACACCATTATTCGTGGTAATGTCGCCGACCTTGATGATGCAGCGCCCACCGATGTACGCCTCGCCGCCCGCCGCCGCGCGATCTTTGGTGAGCGAACCCGGCTTGATCCACGCCTCCAGAGCGAATTTGGTGCCGGTGATCGGCTTGCGGGTGCTCGAAGAAAAGGCACCGGTGCCGATGTTGCCCACCGAGCCGACCAGGACGCCCTTGTCATCATTGACCAGCGGTGGCTGCGCATACTCCGGCGTTTTGAAGGTCAGGCGGGCCTGACTGGCCACCGGCTCGGCGATCATTGAGAGGACGGGTTCCCCCAAGCGCCAGTAGCCCAACGGAGTATCTGCGACCACGGCGGTGCGGTAGGCCCCGGCACGACCATTGTTGTGCGAGGTCACCTGGGCTTGGGTCAAGGAGGCGGAGTAGAGCGCCAACTCCTGCATGCTGCCGGGGTGAGCGCAGGCGAGGAAGCCCTGACAGAACTCCGGTTGATAGGTCGAAGCGGAGGTGAAGCGAAGGACGCCATCGACGTAGAGCGTGTAGACGCCATTGGTGTTGACCAGGACCAGGTGATGCCAGGCGTTGAGGCTCGGCGCATAGCCGGTACTCGATTGGAAAAACAGGCCGGTGTTGAAGGGATGGACGTAGAACTCCAGATGGCCATTCGTGTCGATGAAGATGACGAGCGCATCGCCTGGGTTGCCACTGCCGTCGGTGATGCCGCGATGACGAAACATCGGCGAGTTGATGTCTGCGGCAGCCCGCGCGAAAAACAAAAATTCCACCGACCACGCCGTGGGGATTGAGATATCCCAGAGCGAGTTCGGTGAAAACAAATAGCCACTGGTGGGCGCGGCAGAGGCGTTTTTGAGCGAGGTGGTCGGGTCAGCGGGCATGGCCCCTGGATTGCCGAACGACATGCTCGCGGACTTGTCGATGCTGGCAGCGGTGAGCGCTGCGCCGCCCATCAGGTCGGTCAGACTGCCCGATGCGTCACCTGCGCGGAAGTAGGCGGCGGGCGAATCCGCAACCGTCACGTCGGCGTAATTGCGGATCGGCAAGGGCATGTCTAGGGTGATGGGCTGGAAGCCACCATTGAGCGTTTGCTTCAGCGCAGGGCGATTGAGGAATGGGTCCAGCAAGCGCTTGAAGTTGCCCTTGTTGTCATAGAGATGGCCGATGTAGGGAAGCGTGCGGTCGGTGGGACGCGGACCTCCGGTAGCGACCTGTCCCTTGGGAATCTTGCGGACCGTAAGGGTCGCGACACCTTTGGCGGTCGCTGGAACATCGGTGACGGGGAAGGCAGCGCCGAAGTGCGCCAGCACGCGCGCAGCGGAGAGTTCGATGCCGCTGTAGACAGCGAACTCATCGAGTGCGCCGCTGTACCAGCCATTGGCTCCGCCATTGATGTTGCCGATCTTCCAATTGGTCGTTCCGGCGTAGCCACCGCCGCCGCCGACATTGTTGGTGCTGTAGAGCGCCCCATTGATGTAGATGAGGATGGTGCGATTGCCGCCCACCACCTTGAACACCAGCACGATGTGCGTCCAGGCGGAGGTACTGAGGACCGGCAGGTTGACGGTGAGGACACTCTGCCAGTCGACCTGGCCATTGTTGTAGTTGCGGAGGGTACCGACCTGCGAGGGCGCTGAGTCGAAAATGCCGATGGGATTCGAGGCGGTGGGCTTGGCCCAGAACTCCACCGTGGCGGGCGCAACGCCCGACCAAATGTTGTCGGGGATGTTGATATCGCCGGTCGTGCCATTGAGGCTGACCGCGTTGTCGCTCGGGTCAGTGAGAATAGCGCCGGTGACGCCCAGGGTGACACCAGCCGTGGCTGTGCCGCTGTGCGCATTGCCCGACGAGTCAGCGATGGCGGTGGTCCCGTCATTCAGCCGGTAGTAGAGCGTCGGGCTATCGGCCAGAACCTCGCTTGAGTAGCTCATCTAGGAGATGAACTGCAACTTGCCGTTGAGGACCAGTGTATCGCCAGGGTTGAGGGTCTGGGTGGCGAAGTCCCCCTTGATGAGCATGTTGCCCGCGCTGGCGGCGTCGAAGAGTCCGGCGTTGGTGACAGCGTAGGGCCCGCCTGCGGGCGCGGTGAAGGAGCCTGCCACCTGATACGTGTCATTGGTGATGGCGGTCGTGACGCGGGTGCTGGCGGGGTTCGAGCGGGCGTAGGCGCTCCACGTCCCACTGGTGTATTCGGTGAAGAGCGTGGTATCGGTTTGATTCGACGTCCCAGCGCCACTGCCGATGCCCATGAAGTTGGGCTCCACCTGCAAGGGTGATGCGCCACCAGTCAACCGTCCAGTGACGATGGCCTTTCCAGCGTCAGCGAAGACGGTGGTCGCCACTAGAGCTCGACCTCAGCGCGCGACAACTCGCCGAGCGCCTGAACGACCCTCGGTGTCGGACAGGCGGTGCCAGGGTGGCTGGCGGGGTCGCCACAGCCGCAGCGGATGATGGTCCCCTCAAACGTCACGATGGCGCGCACACGTCCCGGTTCCTGTTCCATAGCCTGCTCCTTGCCTTTACGGTATCCATCGGGCGTTGTAGACGATGTCGAAGGTGACGCCGGTCGTCGCAGCGGAGGACACGATTGTGACCACGATGTTCTGCGCCGCGCCAGGGTAGAGGCGGGGGAATGAGCCCAGTACATCGGACTCCACACTGCTCTCATCGACAGCCTTGAAGATGCCGCTGTCGATGGTGATGGTCTTGACCGTGTTGGCCGGAAGGATAGGGCTGAAATTGATGACCAAAATCTCGCCAGAGGCCGCATTCTGAATTTTCAGCTGCGAGATGGTGACGGTGTTTCCGATCGGGACATGCAGCGTGAACACCGGCTCGGCGAAGATGCTGCCCGAGGGCGTGATTGCGATGGTGGTCGCCACGCCAGCGGCGGAACCGGCCACAGCGTTGGCGAGGCTCGACGTTGCTGCGACGTCCTTCCACCAGGGCTCCTTGGCGCGGAACTCAAGCTGGCCCGCGAAGCGATAGGGCGGCACGCCAGTGGTGACGGGCTTCGCGATCTTCGAGCATTTCGCCAGCATGGCGGTGGCGTTGTTGTCGATGGTGAGGTACTGCTCGCCGAGCGCCAGCAGCGCTTGTTTGGCTGCAGCGAAGGTCTGCCCTCCGCCCTCATCGAAGATGAAGGGGATGGTGACGAGCAACTGGCCGAAGTCCTCCGACTGCCATACACCTTTGGACAGCCAGACGGATTGCTTGGCGGTCAACTGCCGGTCGATCTCGATGATGAAGTCGTCAGCGAACCACGACACGGCATCATTGAGGTCGGTGAAGGGCGCGGTCGTGCCCAGGTTGGGAACGGTGTAGCCGCCGAACTTGATAGACTGCCGCTGCGCCTGGGCGTAGGAACTGAGCGCGAAGATGGGTGCTGGCATTAAGTCACATACCCCGCGCGCGTGCCGCGACTGCGCTGCATTTGCGCCGCCTCGACCAGGTGATTGAAGGCGGACAGCACATCGCTGGGCGACAGCGCTCCGGTGTTGCCGGTAGCGCCAGTTCCGCCAAGCGCGCCATTCTTGATGAGGTCACGAATCTCCGTGAGCAACGACTCAACCGCCGAGCCTGCGAGCGCGCCCGCGCCGGAGGTGCCCACCGATGCGGAATTCACGCTGACCGGCCCCGCTGAGGAAGGGACAGCGTGGCGCAGGGTGGCGTGGGTGAGCGCCTTGATTGCGGCCACATTTGCGGGGATGCCCGCGATGATGCCATGGGCGACGCCCTGGGCGATGGGACGCCCGATGACATTGGAGAACAGTAGCGCAGGGCTATGAATGCCCGCCGCGTCCTTGGCTCCCTGGAGCAGTCCGCCGATGAAGTCCCCAGCGGCTTTCTTGACTTGACCGGGGATGCTGGTCAGACCTTTGAGCACACCTTTGGCGATTTGAAGGCCGAGGTCGAGCGCCAAACCGGGCAGCTTCTTCAACTCGGTCCAGAGCGAATCCTTGAGCTGACCTCCAGCCTTCAGCATTTGAGGCACGGCCTTATCCAGCCAGCCAGATACCGCGACAATCATCTCGGCGAAGATGCGGATGGCGTTGTCGGGTAGCTCCTCCCAGAAGGTAATGAAGTTGAGCACCATCTTCTTGGTCCAGTCGGTGACCGTGTTGTAAATCTGGATCGCCTTGACGATGACGAAACCGACCAGCAGCCCGATGTAGTAAAAGGGCCGCTTCCAGAATTCACTCCATACCGACTCGACCAGGGCGACGAGCGCGTGGAAAGTGTCGGCGATGCGGGCTCCCATATCCACGATGGCTTGCCAGACTGAGGCCGCGATGGCCTTGATTTCCGTCCAGTGTGTGACGGCGAACCACACGGCCAGCGCGAGGGCGATGAAAATGGCGACGATAATGATGACCGGCCCGATGGCGACTGCGAGGCCAGCCATGATGGGGGCGAGGGCGGCGGTGACGACGCCCCAAGCCATGATGACACCCGCGATGGTCATGATCGCGCCCACCACTATCAGCACGATACCGAGCAAGGCGGTGAGGCCGATCACGACCGGGATGAGGACACTAAGCAGCTTCTCGTGGTGCTTGATCCAGTCGGCCATGTTGCGGAGGATGGGCGTCAGCACTTCGAGGAATTTCTGCAGAATGGGCAGGAAGGCCATCGACAATTGCGTGGTCACGCCGCTGATGGCCTGATCGAGTTGCTTATGGGCGAGGTAGGCGGCTTGCGCCTCCTTCACCTGCGAGTCATCGAGCACCTTGCCCGACAGCTCGGCCTCGTCCATGAACTTCTGGATTCCAGCCGCGCCCTGGTCGAGCAGGGGCAGCATATCGGTCCCTGATCTGCCGAAGAGCTTTATGGCCAACCCAGCTTTCTCAGCGCCATCAGGCATGGCTGCGAGCTTGGTGGCGACCTGGAGCATAACGTCGTTGAGCGGGGCGAGGTTGCCCTTGGCGTCGCGGGTGACCACGCCCATTTGGTCGAACACCTGCTGCATCGCACGGCCAGCGTCCGCGTTGGCGAGCGAGGCCTGCATGTTCTTGATGTGCGCCTGGGCCGTGGCAATCAGCGCTTCCTGCTGCGAAATGAGGGTTTTGTTGTGGGTGGCCTTGAGGGGGATGAGCTTCGCTTCCATCGCGGCCTCGGCTTGCTGCTCCTTGAGCAGTTCCTTCGAGGCGGCGGCGTTGTCGAGAAGCTTGAGCGCCTCCATGTTTCTCGCCAGGGTCTTGAAGCCGACACCCATCGTGTCGGAGGACACGCCCACAGCGTCGGCGGCAGCCGCCCACAGGCCCGCCTGTTGCGCGCCGAGGCCGAATTTTACGGACAGTTCTTCCTGCTGATGGCCAAGCTCCGCCACGCTCTCGGCCATATGCACTACCGCAGTGGCTTCGCCCGCCGCCACGGCAAGGAGAACGCCACCAGTGGCGGTGGCGACCAAGCCGCCCTTGATGAGGTTGGTGGCCATGCCGCTCGTGGCGTTTTCGGCTTTCTTGACCAGCCCGGCCAAGCCTGCGCCGATCTTCTCCACGATGTGGGTCACCGCATCGATGCCGATGAACTGTAGGAGCAGTTTCTCGCCGCCGATAGCGTTCCCCCTTTTACCTGCGGGCGCGGCCCTTGGTCTTGGCTTTTTCCTTTTCGGCCTCGATTGCCTTTTCCTGTTCTTCGCCCAGCACACGCTCCCAGGCGAAGACGAGTCGGTAATCCTGCGGGTGAGCGAGGTAGTCGTCATAGACCTCGGACGGACGCCGACCATGCTTACTCGCATAGCCGACGATTTCCGCGAGGAAGGCAGCGCCGGGATACGTCGCCACCTGAGCCCCCGTCGGCCCCATGTGCGACTTGAAGGCTAGCCTAAAAAAGGCTCCGGGTCCGGCTTCGAGCTATTGCCCTCATCATCGAGGCCCGAGAGTTTCTGCACGGCTTGCTGGATGGTGGTCAACTCGCCGGTGAGCTTCTTCATCAACAGCGGGTTGTCCGCCTGAATCTCGTTGCGCCCCTCCAGACCATTGGCCTTGCTGATGGAGTAGGCGATCAGCCAGCGGCGTAGCAGCATCGGCTGCGTCCTGGGCTGCTTCGTCATCGGGTCGATGACCCGCGCCCGCTTCATCAGCATGGCGAACTCCTGCTCCGTGATAGCCGCAATTTTCAGCGGCCCTGCGGAGGTCTGCACCCGCCCCACCTGCATCGAGTCGTCGACGGCCAGCCACTTGAGCGGGTCGACGTCCTGATCGATGACGCCGACCAGGGCGGGCGGGGCTGGGTACTCCTCGTCATCCATTTGTGGCATTACCTTGCTCCTTACCTTTATCGGCCATCAAGCGGGCGATGATCGCGCTCATCGTGCGCTCTTGGTCATTCGCGACGTCGAGAACCTGCTTGCGAGCACGCTCGAATGAACGGTCGGTCGGGCACGCGATTTCGAGAATCTGAAACACCCGCTGATAGCCGATCCAGTGCCAGCCCTTGAGGGTGTTGCGCAGGACGACGGGGAGCGGCAGGGCTCCGTCGGGCATCACGCTGACCGACTGCTCCGGCTGCGGCTCGCCCGCCTCCTTGCGCGCTTCGATTTCTTCGGCGAGTTTCTGCGGCGATTTTGGCATTGCCATACCTGCGCCTTGACCTCCTTGTTGAGGGAACAGCGAGCATCCTGGGCCTTACGCTTCCAGAATGTCCTCGCACACAAAATCCACAGTCTCCTCGGTGAACTTGTCGGCGTTCCACTGCGACACGTCCTTGCTAAAGACGCAGTTCACAAAGGTGCGCGCGACGAAGCCGGAGCCAGGGTTGGCCACCTGCACCCGAACGTTATAGCGGGTGAAGGGAATCTTCGAGTGGTAGATGCTCGATGCACTACCAGCCTGATTGGGCACAGTGGCCCCGAACCACATCGAGTGGGTGGCCATGTTGACCCAATAGGCTTTGATGACGCCGGACGCCTTGTAGCGGCCCCATCGTGAGCCGGTGATGCGAGAGCCCATGACCGGCAACTGCTCGACCATGTTCTCCTCGTCCCACGACATGTCGAACACCTCAGCGAGGACGACGTAGTCGCCCTGTGGCCCCTTGGCCGTGAGAGTGATTTCAACGCCGTGCGGAGCCGCCTCCGGCTGAAACGTGTTGAGAGAGGGCATTTACACCTCCTTGTGCAAACTACAGGTCATAGCTCGCGATGCCGAATCCATGCACCGCGAGGTCGTACCGCCAGAGCGAATGCCGGTCGCGGTAAGCCTCCGACAACGCTTCAGCCGCAAGCGCGCGATACGCAGCCAACGATTTCGTGTTGGCCATCACGCACCCTTGGAGTTGTCCGGCCAGCTTCTCCACCATGTCCCCAGCGCCCATTTGCTCATCTGCCCAGCAAACGCAACTGAAGGTCACGGAGATACGCCGCCCGAACCGCTGCTTGCCTCCCACACCTGGGCCCACATGGTCCCCGAGGGTGCGGAAGATTTCGGTCGTCGGAGCGCTGACAACGCTGATGATTGGCTGGGTCATCAGCCCTGCAGTCTCCGAGAGGATGTTGTCGATGATGTCGTAGGGCCAACCCTGCACGATGAGGGGGGCCTTAATGAGGCCGACCACGGAGAGGCCCTGATTGTAGTGAGCCAAGACTCGCGCAGCGGAGAGGTTGGTGTTGTAGATCGCCACCTCCTCCATCCACATATCACCGCCGCCTGTCTGGCCCGCAGAGTCGGCGATGGCGAGGACCGAGGACACATCGTTGATCGCCCCTCCACCGTCATTGCCGGAGGCGACGAGCGATCCATTGATGTAGAACGCTAAGTTGCCACTGCTATCCCGCGTGCCGACCCAGTGCTGCCACACGCCGGTGGCGACCGGGTTGGGAACATAGGCGGAGGTGAGTGCACCGCCCTTGAAGATGGAAAGCCCATAGCCTGCTCCACCGTCGACGATCAGCTGATAGGCGCTGCCGTTCCCGGTCGCGCCATCACCCTTGTCGAGCAGGTAGGCCACTCCAGCGCCGGGACCAGCATTCCACTTCACCCACAATTCCAGCGTGAAAGCGCCGGTGAGGCGATACAGCGCGAGGTTGCTCGCTGCTTTCGCGCGTCCGGTGGTAAAGCGGATAGAGGTCTCGGCGATATCTCCTGGCAACGCTCCCGGTTCACCCTCCAGATACGTGCCAGAGAGCGCCATCGGGTGCGCGTTGGGGCTGGAATCACCGGCGGTGCTGCCCCCCTTGTCGCCCAAGCGCCAGTAGCCGAGCAGGCCAGCCTCGGCGAGGATCATCGATGAATAGGGATCACCAGCAGGGAAGGCAGGGCTCCAATCCCAGGCGGCAAAGGCGCTGACGAGTTGGGCACGCGCCTCATCTATTGCGCCCATCAGCCTTTCTCCAGAGCGCCCTTGATTTCCGTCATCACAGTGATTCCCTTGCGCTTGAACAGCGACTTGACGATGGTGGCGGCGTTGGTCCAGAACGGACGCGCCTTGTAGTTGTGCATGCGACCTCCTGGCTTGCCGCCGAAGTTGAGGATGCTGGCGTAGTAGTACGCCGGGTAATCCTTCTTGTCGACATACGCCTCGAAGCCGACAGCTCCAGGCGGCATCCCGCCGCGCATCCGGTCGCGCTTGATGGCGTTGCGGGTGCGGCGCGTTCGTGAGCGATCCTCGTAATCAGGCTGATTGGTGGCGCTTTCCGGCAGCGGGGCGTCATAGACCAGCTTGTCGATTTCCTTTTTGGCCTCGGCGACCATCAGGTCCGCGCCCCAGAGCGCTATGCCCTTGTCGATGATGCTCTGCACCTTCACGTTCTTGTAGCGACGCTGCACCTTGGACCATTCCGACCCGAGGCTCACCTTGACCACTAGCGCTGCCTCAGAACTTCGAAGCTCCAGTAGCCGAGGTCGGTGGAGATGACCGGGTTGAGGATGCGATAGAGCACATTGTTCCCATCCTGAATCCAGTCATCGTGCGCGATGGTGAGCACATTGCCATTGTCGTCAACGGCGGGGAGCTGGCCTTTCAGCATGGGCACGCCGAGGCGACCCGCCATCGTGGAGTCCATCGGGCTTCTGGAGGTGAGCTCCTGCCAAACACACCACACTGGCGTGTCGGTGGTCGCCCGCACACTCGGCGTGGGATCGGGCGGGGTGTACACCGTCACGCCGGTGGGGGAGGGCGCACCGACCGACCCGGCAAGGGATTTGTGTTTCAGCGTGCTTTGCGTGATGCCGAGGTTCTGGCAGATTTCCTTATGGAGCGCCCATTCCTCGATCTGCCGCGCTGTGCCCTGTGGCACTTAATTGCCGACCTGGACGGAAGGCACGGCACCGCCCAGGGCGTTGTACACCTCTGCCCGCAGCGAGAGCGCCTTGTTGAAGAGGAGTTCGGGGCTGCTCGTCTTGCGGATGAAGCCAGCGGCGGCGGAGTCGACCTTGGAGGTGCGGCTCCCCTCCTGCTCCAATACCGTCGCCCAGAGCAGCTTGGCGAACAGGTACTTGTAGGCGTCGGGGATGGTGACGAATACATCATTGCCACCGCTCGGCACATTGACGAACGGGGCCGTGTAGCGGGCGAAGATCGGGTTGCCATCCTGCCCAGGAATCGGGTAGAGGTCGATGGCCAGCAGGCCGGTGACCCGGTCGCGCACGACGTCGGCCCAGCCCTTGCCATAGTGGTCGAGTTCATTCAGGTACTCATCACGCATGACGCGCTCCGAGGGCGAATCGAGCAGGCTGGGCGTGAAGAGGAAGCGGTTGACCGGCGAGAATGGCAGCAGCGCGAGGTAGGAGATTTCGCTCGAGGCGCTGAACACGCTGGTGGCCTGATAGAGGACGCCGGTGATGGTGGTGGGCGCGACGGGGAATCCATTTCCAGGGCTGCACAGATAGCGCTGCTTGCCCTTGACGGTCAGCAGGGGCGACGTGACGGCGTAGGGATCACCAACTTGGTCCTCGATGGCCAGCCACCGGCTGAACTCCTCAGCGACCTCCTCCACATACACCTGATAGGAGGTGTCAGGAATCTTGAATGGCACGGCGATGTCTTCCGACTTCGCGCGCACGTACGCGACGGCATCCCACGCGGCGGGCCCGAGCAAGCATTTGTACGCCAAGGTGTCCTCCTATCTGATGGTCAGGTTCCGTCGTGGCACATCACGAGGATTGTGCCCAGGGCCGTGTCGACGCGCTCAAACTCGATCCAGCCGAGGCGTCGATAGAGGTTGCGCGCCTTGATGTTCTGCCAGAACACATCGAGGTAGGCGGGCTTCGCCGCCAGGTTGGTGAGGAAGGAAAAGATGGCCTTGCCATAGCCCTTCCCGCGCCACGCAGCGGCGACGCCACCGCTGATCCAGTCGAAGCCCTTGTCGTGATGAATGATGCCGTAGGCGACCGGCGTATCGCCCTGCCGGAGCAGGTAGACGCGATAGCCGAGCGTCTGATGGTAGAGCCAGAATCCGAACTGCTGGCGCAGGCCGAACTCGCGCTGGTCGTGGGTCATGAATTCCCGGCACTCGTTGCGCAGGATGCGGAGCTGGCGAAAGTCCTTCCAGCTTTCGGCGAGGCGCAGGACGGGCGTGTCAGCCACGTGCGTGCTCCCAGCCCATCATGTGCGACGGGATGATGCTGGGGCGCATCTCGGTGAGGAAGCGGCGCTCCGACTCCAGATAGAGGCCCATGCCGCTGGCGGGCTCGATGCCCTCCTCCAAGCACCACTGCTTCGCCTCCTCCTCAAAGCGAGGCATTGCGACGGCGGTCTGCCCGCCCAGATGGTCGATGCTAATGCCGAGCACGCCGACTTTCCAGCCTGCCTTTATCAGGCGGAGGGGCCACACCTTGTCCATGAAATGACAGATAGGCGTATGAGCGTCGATTCGCAACAGGGGAACGCAGGCCACGCGGACCGCCATAAACAGGCTGTCGAGGACCAGGGCGGGGCGCAGGTCGGTGACCCGATATCCATGCGCCTCGGCGGGCGTACCGAGCGTGCCAGCGAAGTTGCTCATCGATCCGCCACCACGGCCACCACGGTCATCGACCTCGTCCGACCCGAAGAAGCCGACCATGCCAAGGTCGCTCTTGTTGACGAACGCCACGCGCAGCCGCGCATCCCAGCCGCGCTCATAAACGAACACATCGTTGTGCATCAGCGCGACGATGTCGGCTTCGGTGGCGGCTGAGCGCACGATGTCCAGGGGACGGTAGTAGCCCTGATTGCGGCTCAGGCGGACGACGGAGAGGTTGCGGTAGGCGAACTCGGTCGTCGTGTACGGCTCCTCACTGGCGTTATCGATGACGAGGATGCCGACGTGCTCCGGCTCCGATACCGAAGAGGCGATGTAGTTGACGCACTTCTGCGTGAGTTCGTGGCCGTCCATGACGGGCAATCCCAGGATGAGCATTAGAGGTTCTCCTGGGCGAACTCGTTGGCGTGGTCGATGATGTGCGACAGGTCATCCTCGCTGAGCTTCCAATGCACCGGGATGGATACCTGCCGCTGGCTGAACAGCGTCACGCCTGGAAGGTTCGCCATCCCTGCGTAGCGGTGGAAGCCGGAGAGGGTATCGCAGCGTCCGTGCACCTGCGAGGTGGCGATGCCGTTCTCCGCCATGTGCTCCATGAACATCCGGCGCAGACGGCCATTCGGCAACTGCACCGTGTAGAGCCAGTAGGCGTGACCGGCATTGAACCTGGGCCGCATGAAGCGGGCGTCGAGATACTGGGCGTATCGATAGGCGTGGCTGCGGTGCTTGGCGAGGATGGAGTCGACGTACTTCATCTGCTCGATGCCGATGGCAGCCGCGATGTCGTTCATGTGGAACTTATAGCCCCACTCCTCAAGTGGCTGGCCGACCCGGTTGTCGAGGTCGCCCTTGAACTCTCGGTCGAGGCCAAACCAACGGAGGCGCTTGCCACGGTCGTAATCGATTTCGCTCCTGACGGCGAGCGCTCCACCATCGCCGGTGGTGATGTGCTTGATGGCCTGGAAGGAAAAGGCGGTGTAATCAGCCTCCACGCCCACGTGCACGAGCGAACGCGTCGCGCCGAAGGCGTGCGCTGCATCCTCGATGATGAGCGACCGACCATCGGTGGCGTCACGCAGGCCATGAACATCGATGGGCGAGCCGCCCCAATCGACCGCGACGACAGCCTTGACGTTCCGGCCCCACTTGCGAGCCACGTCCTCGACGTCGATGTTGCCGGTGGTCGGGTCCACATCAGCCCATACGATGCGAGCGCCCACCGCGCAGATGGGGACGATGGTCGCGGTGCAGGTCATGGGCGAGGCGATCACCTCCGTGCCGCCACCCACGCCAGCGAGGCGCAGGGCGAGATGCAGCGCAGAGGTGCCACTGTTGAGCGCTAGGACACGCCGATTTATCAGAAAATCCGCGAGTTTCCTTTCAAATTCCTTGACCTTTGGCCCCTCGGTGAGATAGCCGCTGTGCAGGGTTTCGAGGAGTGGTCGGTCGACCGTGTCGGGCATGTGGACGGCGAACAGCGGAATCATTTCCTGCCATCCCGCAGCGCCCAGCCGATGACCATGCCAGCGAAGAAGATGACGAGTACCCAAATCGCGGCGAGGGCACCGACGATGATGTAGCCCATCATCGGTTCCAGGGCCTCATAAAGGTTTCGTGACCTGGTAATCCGCCCCACTTCAGCTCATAGATATCGCGACTGCGCTCAAACTTCGAGCGCACCATCGACTCCAGCTCGGGATTCTGCCGCGAAGTTTGCGAGCCGTGATGCCAGTAGGGCGCATACGACAGCGCCTCATAGCCGCTGAGTGTGATACGCCGGTGGTAGTCATTGTCCTCGAAGTAGAGGGGCAGCTTCTCCTCAAAATCGCCGATGGTGGTGAAGCCCTCCTTGGCGATGGCGAAGCAGGAGAAGTCCGGCCCCAGCCCCCACCTGGGCTGGAAGCGGAAGATGTCACCCGGTCCATAGAACGGATCGGCGTGGCCACCCTGCGCATCAGGGCGCGACGGCTCAGGCGGCATCACGTTACCCGGCATCATGATGCGGGCGTCGATATCGCGCACGTTGTAGGCGGAGAGCAGCATGACGCGTCGATCCCTGAAGGGACGCTCCTCCACCGACTGCAACTCCAGCAGCGCGCGCGCCAGCAGCGGACCAGTGTCGGGGCGCAGGATAACGTCATCGTTCATCAGCAGCACCACGTCGTAGCCTTCATCGATAAGGAGGCGACGGCAGGCGGTGTTCCACGCTTTCGACAGCGGCCAGTCCTGGAGCGAGTTGTCGATGACCATGCAGCGCTCGCCGGTAGGGATCGTGTGCAGGGTTTCCGAGAGCGTGAGTGATTGGAAGGTGGTGACGGCGTAGGCAATCCTCATCGCAGCCACTCCTCATGCGCTAGGGTCCAGCGCACCGTGCGCTCCAGCGACTCCTCAAAGGGCACCGGAGGTCGCCATCCCAGCCCGCGTATCGCCTCTCCATTGAGAGCGTAGCGGAGGTCGTGCCCTGGGCGGCTGGAGTGGAAGTCGACCACCTGAAAATCGAGCGGCTTCCCGATGTGCGCGGCGATCGCGCGCGCCATCGCGAGGTTGTCCACCTCCTGTTCGCCCACCACATTGAAGCGGGCGGGGCGCTCATGCTGCGGATACATGGGGACCGTGCCGGGAGGGAAGGCGACCTCGGTCAGCCAGATCAGCGCATCGGCGTGATTACGGGCATGGAGATAGAACCGGCTTCCAGGGCGACCATTCTGGCCGTGGATGGTGACGAGTTCACCTCGGCTGACCGCCCGCATCACCTTGGGGATGAACTTTTCGGGGTCTTGCCTTTCCCCGAAATTGTTCATGGTGTTCGTCAGAATCACAGGGACAGCAAATGTGCGCCAGTACGCAATGGCAGCACTCTCCTGCATTGCCTTGCTTGCGCTGTACGGGTTTGACGGCACAATGCTTGCCCATTCCCTGAAGCTCACCCCATCGGGCGCTGGCCCATACACCTCATCGGTGCTGATTTGGAAAAACGCGCGCGGCTTGGCGACGCGTGCCCACTCCAGCATGTTCAGGATGACCTGGACATTGTTCTCGATGCAGGCGGCGGGCTCCTCGATGGAACGGTCGACGTGCGAATCGGCGGCGAGATTGTAGACGACGTCTACCTCGCCGATCTCCCCGGCAATGCGCTCACTGATGGGCGCGCGCAGGTCGTGGTAGACGACCTTCACGCGGTCACGGTCATAGTTGCCCTCGTGTAGGCGCAGCGGACAGCCCTTATGGCGGAAGGAGGCGAGGCCGACGATGTCCCAATCAGTCGTATCGATGATGTGCTCAGCCACGTGATGACCGATGAAACCGGCAATGCCGGTCAGCAGGACGCGCACGGCTACAGGGACCGTTCGAGCTGGGTCAGAATCGCAGCGGGCGTGGTGGGGCGTTCCCCGACCTTGCGCTTGGCAGCGAGGCAGATGCCACACTGGTCGGCGTACTCCACCGGGTGGTCCTGGCCATTGGGGACGTTGGCGTGACTGGTGACGAGGCCGGAGAGCCTTGTCCCATCCTCATCGACCACCACCTCGTCCAGCGGCGCAGCTTCGGGCAGCGCAATGCTCTGTAAAGCATTCTTGACAATGCTTTCGATTTCCTCGGCGCACTCACCGCATTCGCGCAGGTGTGCGGCGGTCGGGCAGAGCTCGACGTACGGGGTAGCGCTCATGCCTCCACCTCGGCCCGGTAGTGGACGCTGAACGGGTTGTCTCGCATGGCGTCGGCCCCGAACTCTCCCGGCTCGGCAGGTGCGAGGTTCGGCGGAGCGATAAGTCGATAGAGAGCGCTGAATCGACGGGCCGGGACTGCGAAGCGCGGCCCCGGGCTTCCATCGCTGAGGATGTGCTCGCACAGGTAATCGCCGATTTCCCCCGCCTCGATGCTGCCATCGAGCGTCACCAGGGCGAAGGGCGCAGGCATCACCTGACACCGCGTACGCCCAGTTCGCTCGTAGAGCGGAGCATCACGCAGCTCCACCTCATCGCCATCCATCGCCGGGAGCGGAGTGAGCGGACGGTAGTTCGGATCATTTGTCGGGTCGAATGGGTCGTTAGACATAGCGATTGACCACCTCCAGAACCGACCTCGCCTGTAGTTCGAGCGTATGTCGCGCTCTCACATACTGCGAAGCCAACTGACCTTTTCCTTGCCCCCGATACCACGCGTCGAAGCAGCGACGAAGCTGGGTGACCGCCTGCTTCTCATCGGGCACCCACCACGAACCGGTATCGCCATAGGTTGCGACGTAGTCCTTGCCGAATCCACCGGGCACATCGCCCGAACGCTCCATGCCTTTGGTCGGGATGGGCCACGCCCAGCGCTCCTCGACGAAGTCGGCCATTCCCGAGTTATTCGAGGACACGACCTCCATGCCGGTGGCCATCGCCTCCAGGGGAGGCAGTCCGCAGCCTTCACCTTTCGAGGGCCACAATAGCGCATCGTGGCGGGCGTAGAACGTCAAGACATTTGCCGGTGGGTCGTCGCGGATGATGACGGAGATGCGCGGGTCTTGGCTCGCCACCTGGGCGACTCGCCCGATGCCATCCGCCCTTCTGCTCTTGATTGTCAAGCGCCAGTCAGGAGCTCCTCCGCTGGCCTCCTGGAAGATGCGGATGGCACCGAGCGGGTTCTTTCGACCTGTGAGCGCGCCGAGGATGAGGACTTTGAACAGTCCATCCCGCGCACGCGGCACATAGCGAAAGAATTCCGTATCCACGCCGGGGGTTAGCACACTGATCGGGATGCGCACACCGGAGCGCCGCATCATGGCGGGCTGAAAGCTCGACGTGACGATGAGGTGGTCGCAGAGATTGATTTTCTCCACATGCACTTTTGGCATATGGTCGGTCTCAAACTGCGTGAGCGCGATGCGGATTTGGCTGGGGTTGTCATAGAGGATGGGATCGTAGGGCAACGTCATCGCCACCGCGACCTTGCTCGGCACGGCGGTCTGATTCTGCTTGGCGAGCAGGTGCCATTCGGTCGGCACATGCAGACGATCGGACACAATCCACGAGGCGCGCAGGCGCACGTCCACACTGAGCGCCTGGAGGCCCTGATAGATACCGAGCGCATGACGACCATAGCCATCAATCATCGACAGCGGACACCACCAATCCATGCACACGCGCCCATCCTGGGTTCGGGTGCGGAAGTGGTCCGCCAAGAGCGAGAAGTCGAGCTTCAACTCCGTGTCTGCGCCATACTCGGCGATGAAACTCATCGGGACGCGGCGGGTAGCCCCCGGCGAAAACAAGCCGTACCGACCGCAGACCTTGCCGAACTTCGCGGTGTTGGTGACCAGCACCTCGCCGCCCTCGATCTCCACCATACCTTGCACCTTACCTTGAAAAAGAGCGGGGGATTGCTCCCCCGCTCCTCTGCACCTGGCTGTCTTAGAAGACCAGGCCTGCGGCCTTGATCGGCTGGAAGCCATAGGGCTTCGTCACGATGTGAGCCGAGCGCTCACGCAGGTTGCGGGTGAACGCATCCTTGTTGCTGTAAGCGCCGGTCGAGGTGTCGTAGTCCGCGTACATCGCGGGCATCACCTGAATCGGCACGTACGGCGCGTAGACGTGCGCCGCCTGCAACTGCGTGGGGTTCCTCTTGTACATCACGCCCTCGTCATCGGGCATGAAGTCGGTTCCCCAGATGCGCCACCGACCAGCGAACGTGCCGTAGTCGGTGATTCCCAGACTGCCCATGTTTTGGTCAGTGGGCGACTGCGACTGCGTGGCGGTCTCCAGCTTCTGGAGGTAGCCCGCCAGCCCGTAGCCACAAAGAATGCCGTCGGACGGGTACCGATTCGCCTTCACGAAGTCCGTGTCGGCGTCGATGAGCCCGTTGTAGACGTTGGCCTTCTTCATGTTGATGTCGGTCCCACCACCGGTCGCGAGGTTGTGGGCTGTGTTCGGCCCGAGCCAGGGCGCGATCAGGTTGTCCCCGATTGCGGTGCCGGTCTTGGCCTGCTTGTTGATCTCGGCCAGATGACGGCCAAAGATGTCGCGGGTGAACTCGTTCGCGAACTCCGCGAGGAGTTCCGACTCGATGTCCAGCCCCAACTGCGCGCGGGCATCCTCAAGCGCTTCCAGCGTCCACGTGACGCCCATGAGCTGCTTGACCACCTGGATGGTGACCCGGTTGAGGACCAGCTTCCCCTTCTGCGGCACAGCGAGCTCGCCCAGGGCGAACGCGTTGTAGTTGACAGAGAGGATGTTCTGGGTGTTCTGCTCGCGCTGGAAGTCCAGCCAGAACACAAAGCCGGTTGGACCCGGCAGCGGCTGGGTCACGCCGAAGTCGCGCTCGATGATGAGCGCGTAGACGCGCCTCACGATCGGCAGCGCGAACTTGGTCGGCAGCGCGAGGTCGCCGGTGGCGGTGTCCTGCATCAGGATTTTGCCATTCACGACCTCGGTCTCCAGCGAGCGCTGGAAGCGGAGCTGGTTCTCCAGGATGACGGCCATCTTGGCTTTCGCCTTCATGTCCTTCAGCTTGGGGTAGCCCTCGTTCTCCGCGTCGATGCCGAGCCAGTCGAACTTCTTGCCCTTCCCTGCGGGGACTTTGCTCCACTTGTTGAGCAGCATCTCCTGGTAGAGCTTCTGATTGTGCACGAAGTCCTGCATGAACTGCTGGCCTTTCTCCGTGCCCAGATCGACCACCACATGCTCGTTGATGATGGCGATTGGCTTGTCGCTTCCTGCGGCGGCTGCGGCAGCGGTCGCGGCGGCGACCTCAGCGGCAGTTGGTACGGCTTGCGTCATATCCTCACTGCCTCCTTATGCCGGGATTGGGAGACCATCGACCGTGGCCTCGGCCACGATGTCCCCCGCACCTTTGCTGTTCTCCGCCACGATCGTCTGATCGCCCGACCCGCCTTTGGTCGGGAAGAGTTCCAGAAGCTTGTCCTCGGTGGACTTCTCCTGGGTGAGCGGCTTGGTGGCGTTGAGCGCCTTCAGCAGGACGGGCATGGCCAGCTTGGCCACATCGTCCTTGCTCTTTGCCTCCTTGCAGTGCTCCTGCAGCAAAGGCAGCGCCTTTTTCGGATCGGGGAACTGCTGCGCGATTTCCTCGATGTGCGCATCGCGCTCGCCCAGCCGCTTCTCAGCGACCAGGGCGTCGCGCTCGCCGACAACTTTGGCCAGCTCCTTGCGGAGCGGAGCCTCGATTTCGGCTACAACGTCGGCGTGCTCAGCCTTGAGCATCTCAAGGTTGATTTCATCCGGCATTCGATTCCTCCTTGTTTGTGATTTACGCGATGCTGGAACGTCCTCGACCCTGGCCTCTGCGGCCAGCATTTCTATGCCGTAGGTCGGCTGCGCGGGGCTGTCCGGTGCGAAGTCCACACCACAGATGGCCATGCGAGTCGGCTCCAGCATGATTTCGCCGTTGACCTTTTTTTCCTCGAGTTCGAACTGCCCTTCGCGCGAGCGCAAGCTGACGGCGTTCAGCTTTTTGCCGCGTATCAGGGTCATAGCGTTCACGCCATCCGGCACGATGGGCTCAAGCTCGATGATCGAATAGCCAATTCGACCTTCTTGCTCGACGTCGACTACAGCGCCGATCGGCAGATGATCGCCGCTGATTGCGTGCGCATGGCGGGCGTACACGTTGAGAGGCTGTTTCCCCTCTCGAATCTGCGCCTTTGCCTCCTGGATGATGCCAGGCAGAATTTCCGCACTGAAGTAGATGCGCTTGTCGAAGCCGGGGGCGCGGGCAATCGAGTTGCCCACGTAAAAGGGAACGCGAATCTTCATGCGCCCGCCCGTGTCAGCAGACGCCTCTTGCACGATGGTGGGCTTGCCAAGGCCCTCCAGCGACAGGGTGGTGGCCAGCACCTTCCCCTCTGCGCGCACATTGCCTTGCGGCAACAGATCGCCATGCCCCAGGGCGTAGGCGCGCGCGGTGACGTGCTTGGCGAGCTTCGGATCGATCTTGTCAGCTTCGGTCTGCACCATCGTCGCGATGGCCGCTTTGAGCTGCGCCCGCGTGTTGATGGTCGGCAGGCCGGGTTGCGTCATTTTCTGCTTCCTCCTTAGCTCTTCGGTGTATTCATCGCCGCCAGAGCCTCCGCCTTTCGTGCCTGATCCTTTGGCGACGGCTCCGTGCGGCCCTGGCGTCGAGGTGACGCCAACCGCCGCGCTGTCGGTGGTCTGCCTGAGGTCGCTCATTTCTTTGGCGGGCGTGGCTTCGGCTTCGAAGCGCCCGACACCTTCGTCGGCGGCAGCGACAAGCCGCCAGTATCCGTGGACATGCTTTCCTCCTTATGAGCCATAGACAGTTTCGAGCGTGCAGCGGCAGTTTCCATAGCCATCGCAGTCCTCACCTGGGAACGGCGGCGTGTCCGGCTCCCAATAGATGCCATCGCCATCCTCTCCGCCTTCTGCGTTGCCGATGCAGGGCTCGCAGCTTGCGGCATCCTTTTCGCAGTTGTATTTCGTGCCGGTGCGGAAGCCCGGTTGCGTGAGCGTATCGATGATGTCGGAGAGCGGGAGATTGAAGGCCATGCCGAGTTGCGCTGGCAGTGCGTCAGCTTCCGCTTCCCTGGCGGCGATCTCCGCCGCCTGCTGCGCGTCCCACGCCTCGACGGTGGGCCGGTCCCGCTCAATCGTGTCTTGCGTCGCCAGCAGGCTATCCTCGCGCTCCTTGGTGAGGCGTGCGACCCGCGCCAGAAGGGTTTCCTGGGCGAGAGGCCGTGGCAGGCGACGCACGATCTCGCCGAGCGCCTTGACGCCAGAGGCGAATCCCGCCTCCTGCATGTGCCACAGCTGACCGCCGAAGAGGTTCTTGATTCTCAGCGCGAAGGCAACGGTGACGACCTTGACCGCATCCTCGCCACCATCGAGTTGCTGGCGGCGCAGCTTGTCCATGATGTCGGGCACGAGCGACTGCTTGATGTAGGACGAATTCGCGGAAAGCTTTCCACGAATGAAGCCGAGGTCGTTGGCGTCGAGGTCAGCCCTGGGCAGCGCTTGGCGCTTCCCTCGCAGGTAGGCATCCTCAAACTGGCTCTCGGCCAGCCCTTGCAGGCGGACGGAAAGGCTCGGCAGCGTGGCGCTCATCGGCTGTCGAGCCCAATCGGCAAACGCTTCACTAAGCGAACGGGCGAAGGCGGCAACCGCCGCGTGATTGTCCTCTAGGTTGCGCCTGGGGACGACGGTGACGGCCACTACGCGGGCACGGCGGGTTCGAGGTCTTCGTCCGGCTCCACGCCCTCGGTGACCTCATCCTCGGGCTGCGGCACCTCCAGCCGCTCGAAGAGGTAGTCCTTATCAGCGGCCCAATCGCCGGTGTGGGCCACGCCCTTGTCATCGACGAACACCGTGCCGTGCAGCTTGGCGACGATTTCGTCGTACTTCACGCCATTGCGCTTGAGCGTGCGCTGCAGGCCCGCCACGCGCTCGCGGGACTCATCCCAATCGTGCGTGGAGGGGTCCCAGCCTGCGCAGGAGGCGTGGACCGTGTACCCGGCGTCGTAGATGGCGTTGACCACCTCCTTGGCACCAGGGCGCAGCTCCGAGTCCTGCTCCGAGCTATTCGACTGCAGCAGGCAGCGGTGAATATCCACATCGAAGACGGGCGTGGAATACCCGCGCGGCTGGTCGCGGAGGTCGCGCTGCTGATCGTCATTGGGGAAGCGGGTGATGTCCTTGCCGACCGTGCCGAGGTCTTTGAGCACCCAATTGCCGCCCTTGTCTAACTCAGCGCGCTTACCGAGTTGCTGCAGCACGCCCTTGTACACGTCCTCCCACGGATTGGCACCGGCGACAACCGGCACCATGCGGTCGTCGTAGAAGACGTGAGCGCCATTCTTGCCGGTGACGAAGCGAACGGGCAACTGGTAGCGGTTGATGAACTCCCAGGTCATGCGCTCGCGCACATCGAGAATCAACTGTGAGTGCTCGGGCGACAGCCCAGCGGTGGCGACCACCAGGACACAGCCGCGCGCTGACCATTCGTCCATGCACTCCTTGACGCCGGGCCATGTCCCCGAGGTAATCGGGTAGCCACGGTCGGGCGTCAGGGTGCCGTGCAGGTCGAAGACGATGACGGGCGGACTGCCCGCGTCGGTGGGGATATCGACATAGGCGGGCATCGGCTTGTTCGAGTAGGGCCGCTCCTGGGTGAGGGCCATTGCGCGACGCTTCCAGTCATCGCGCTCGCGCTCCAGACTCTCCACATAGCGCTGAGCGCCACGCAGCTCGCCGATGATGCGATCATTCTCGCGAGCGAACTCCTGGAGTTGAGGCCGAATCGAATCGGCGACCAGCTTGCCCGCGCGCTCAATCAGGTGCGCCTGATTCTCCTCATGCTCCATTCCTGCTCCTTTTACGCCGCTGCGGCGAGGGCTTCGAGTTCATCATCAGTCAGCAGGCCCAACTGGTGGAGGGCCATCAGGCGGGTCACTTCGTCCATGCGCTTGAGGTGGCGGTTATCGAAGCGTGCTGGGCCGATCGTGAGCGGCAAGGGCGCTGGCTCATACTCCAGCGGAACGCGCTTGACCTTGAGAGGCGGCAGCGGCTTCTGCGTGCGCCGATTCCGGTCGTAGCTGGGCGCTCCACCGCTTGCAGGCGGTGGGGCCGGAGGTGGAGGCTTGAGCTCCACAATGCTGACCACCTCATCGGCGACCGATGCGTCGTCAGCATCGCTGATCGATTCAAACTGCACGATATCGACCACGGCGTCGGCCACACCGGCAGCCTCAGCAGGCGTGCCAACTGCGACCAGGGCGACGGCATCGATGACAGCGGCCATCTCATCCGGTCCGACCACCACCAGCGGAGAAGCGACGGCATCGGCCAAGCTGGCGATGTCGGCATCGCTGATGCCGATACTGGCGGATTCGGTGACGGTAGCGCCTTCTGTCGCTGTCGCCAGGGCGATGAGGCTGGCCGCGTCCGCTGCGGATATCGGCTCATCAACGCCCAGAATCGCGAGAAGCGTTGCAGCGTCAGCCTCCCCCACCACCTCATTGGGCGTGAGGAGGGTGACCAGCGTGGCTGCATCCTGCAGGCTTACCGGGTCATCGACACCGGCAAGGAAGATGGAAACGGCGAGGTCTGCGAGCGCAGCGACGTCGGCGTCGCTCTTACTCTGCTGACCCGCCGCCTCCCAGAGCGACCGAAGGCTGAGCAGCATTTATCCGAGCGAGATGACCTTCTCGTGCCACTCGATCCCGGCGATGAAGGTCTCGCCGACGAGCGGAGCGAAAACATGGACACCGAACGCGCGACCGGGCGGAACGATGATGCGGCCATTGACCTCAGCGTTAATCATGTCGCCGCCCACGGTGGCGGCACCGGCGCTGATTTTCAATCCCCCGGTCTGTCCCGGCAGCACACGCCAGTTGTTGGTCACGCCGGTGACGGCGTCCAGGGCGACGGCTGTGAGGTAGCTCACGGCCTTGGTGTCCTTGCCGCCATTGCCATTCAAGGCGTTGACGGGCAGACCGCTGGCAGCGCCGAGCGAGGCCACCCTTGTTTGTCCCAGGGCACCGATGAGGGATGCCTGCGAGGCGATGGCGGTCGTGGATACGATGCGCAGCCCCCACACTCGGTCGATGATGAGCGACCTCCCGTTATCCGGCTCCCCATTCCAGATGGTCAGCATGGCGGCTGTGGTGGGCAGGGCGACCACAGCGGCGACAGCGGCCACGGTATGCACCTCGAAGGACCGACCCATCTTGGTGGTTTCTTCGTAAGGCGAAGACGCCATTGCGATGAGCTGCTCCAGTTGCTCGCTCATCGGAAATTGCTCATCATCCCCCACCGACCCTCGGTCGACTCCCTGAAGCAATTGGCGGATGCGACCGAAGATTTTTACTTCACTCATGCATTCATCTCCATGTGTAGCTTGATGTCCTTCAGCACGTCGAGGATTTCCGCGAGAAGCTCGGGCGTGCCATCGAGGTTGATGGCGCGACCTTTCTTGTTCGTGATAGCGACCGCCTGCACTTCGACCGTCTGCAGGCTTCCATCGGCCTGCATGAGCGTGAGCTCAAGCGTGTGGACGAGCTTGCCGGTGCTGTCCGGCGCGACCTGGACGTGAGAGCCAGTTCCCTCATCGCTCATGTGAGCGTGGTGGTGACGGTCAACTGCCAGCTCACGGCGTTGGTCTTGGTGCCGAGGTTCGCCACCGCGCGGTTGAGCATCGTGCCCGCGCCATCGGCCACGTTATTGAAGATGGCCCACTCATTCCATGTGAAGTTCGCCTCGGTGGTGGCGAAGGTTGCGCGCCAGGTGATGACATTCGCCGCCCGCGAGGGGAAGCTGACGTCCATCGCCTTGCGGATGCGATCGGTGGTGACAACGGCACCTTGCAGGTTCGTCTGGCCTGCGGCATAGGCGGCGTTGCTATCGCCCACGCCCAGGGCGGATACGGCGTTGGTGAACGCCTGCCCGCCAGCGCCGATGAGGAGGTCACACCATAGGGCGCGCCCCACGTCGACCAGCGTGTTGTAGCTCTCGGCGCGATGCACCGGCTCGATGCCTTCAGCCTTCAGCTCCTCCAGAACGATCTGCTCCAGAAGCGGACCGTGCTGATAGCCGAGGTTCAGGAAGCGGGCTTCGAGCTCATTCTTGCGCTCGAGGTCTTCGGGCTTCCAGCCGGTGACCACGGCGCGCGTGACGATGGTGGCGTGGTCAGCGTGTTGGTCCACTAGCGCTCCTTTTTCTTCGGCACTCGCTTAGCGCCGGTGACGTTGCCTCGGTCATCGCGGATGATTTCCACCTCACGGTCATCGACAGGCGGGGTGATCACCTGGGCGGGCGCTGACTGCACGGTGACGTCCACCTTGGGCACATCGAGGTGCGCCTCGACCTTGACATCAGGAGCGCTCACCTGCGGCCTGACATTCACCGTGGGCGGCTTCTGCGCGGGCACCTGCACCGTGTTCTCCACTTTCACGTCAGGGGCCTTGGCCGCTTCCACCGTCACCTCGTTATGCACCTCGGGCGCATCGACGTGGACAGGCGTGGGATGCACGTCAGCAGGCTTGATATCGGCGTTGATGTGCGCGTGCACATCGAGCTTGCCGATGGCGGGCTGGGGCGCTGCGAGGGGCATCTGCGTCGGGCGCTCTTTCGTCATCTCCCCCACCATTCCCTGAACCGCTTGGCGGGCCTCACGCTGCTCCGCAAAGATACGTTCGAGGTCGACTCGGAGATTTTCCTGGGCGCGGCTGCGGATGCTCTCCGCGAGCATGTTGACGCTGGTGGCGACCGCGTGGCCCTTGCCACCATTCTTGACCGGCTGGGCGATCTCCCGCAGCGCATCAACCCACTCCTGCGACATTTTGCCGTTGGCGGGCTTCGGATTATCCTGCGGCCCACCGACTGCCGCCTTGGTCTTGATGACCTCCAGGTTCTTCGAGTGAGCATCGTCAGCGGAAGCCTGGGCCTGATCCATCTCATCCTGCTTGGCCTTGAGCACGCGGGCGCTGATGTCTGCGATCTCATCCTCGCTCATATCGAAGCGGTGCTCCTGAATCCAAGCAGCATCGATGACGCCGATCTCGGCGTAAAGCGAGTCTGCCTGCGCCCTATCGAACTCTGCCTTGGCATCAGCGGCTTCATCGGAGGCGGAGAGGCGCGGCCACGTGATGTCGTACTCGACCGTCTTCGGGTCGTAGCCCTTGAGCACCAGCGCCGTGTCGTAAATCTGCTCCAGGGTTTGCCCAATGGTCTGCTGCACATCGCGGATGAAGCGGATGTAGTTGACGTCCTCCCAACCCAGGGTCGCCTTTGCGTTCACGTCTTCCTCGAAGCCGAGATGCGCCGGAGGAACACGGATGGTGGCGAGCAGCTTGCGGTGCAGGTACTTCACATCATCGATGGCGCTGATCGCCTCGTTCTTCGGGTCGATCAGCTCGACACGCGAGCGCGACTGCTGCGTCTTGCCATCGGGCGTATTGACATATCCGTCAGCCAGGAAGATGTCGGAGAGCACATAGAACGGGTTTTCGCGACGCCCATCCATTTTCTGGCGGGTGATGATGCTCTCGCGGAACTTCGTGACCGCGTTGTCCTTTTCCTTGGGCGGCAGGCCGGTGGTGTCGATGTGGAAGACCAGCTTGAGGAAGGCCCGCGTCAAGCGCCCGATAATGAGCCCCTCCTCCAGGGCGTGGAGCTTCTTCCAAGTGATGCGCGTCACGCGCAACATCGACTTGCCATACACATCGACGCCATCCCAGTTCAGCCGCGTGTGCGCGATCTGCCAAGGGCGGAAGGCGGCGACGATGGTGCGGTTATCCTCGCTACGCTGCTCGAAGGCGCATTCGCCAGGCTTGTTGGTGCAGCGATTGGTGGAGGCATCGTACTGCGGCATGCCGAGGTGGAGATTGCCCCTCGTGTCCTGATTGCGGAACATCGAGCTGGGGGGCAGGATGCGCACGCCGACCACGTCCCACTCACCGTTGACCACCACCTCGGAGAAGCAATCGCCATACTTCACAGAGGCGCGGATGATGGGCTTGACCATGCGGGCGAGGTCGGCATCACTGCCGACTTTCTCCAGGATGGCCGTCACTTCCGCGTTTTCGCTCTCCGCCTTGAAGCTCATCTGCACGCCATCCTCACTGGTGGTGGCGTTGTTGGTGATGACGTCTAGGGCCAGCCCGACCTCCTCGCTGATTTGGTCCATCTCCTCCACGTCCTTGTAGATGGCCAAGCGGTCGTACGGCGAGGTGAAGTACTGGCCGAAGAGTTGCTGCATGAGCTGGGGCAGCACGCCTGATTGCGTGCTCGCCTGCTGCGCTGGCTGCGGCCCCATCGAGGGCTCGGCCTTGACAACAGCACGGAAGACGCGCTCGATGAGCCCAGGCTCGCGCCTGGGCAGGAGGTCAGCCGTAGGAATGATGGGCGAATTAACCAACGCGCTCCTCCTCATGGTCATGGCGGCAGGCGTACAGGCAGAACTGGCAGCGAGGCCGCTCGCGCGCGTCTACGCCCATGATGCCGTTGTAAATGGCCTCGGCGTCAATCATCGACGGTGAATCCAAAGCGCTCCAGCACCACATTGCAGTCGGCGTCATGGCCCATGCCATCCGGCCTCCCACACTCGCGACACCTCGCGCCTTCGTGGTCGGCGAACATCGATGCGCCGACCTGCAACTCAGGACAGCCTGGCGCATGGCCCAGGGCTACATCGCGCTGGCACCCACCACACAGCACTCCAGCGGGCCTGGGCATCACGCCCTTCATCACCATGCGCGGCGCGGCTGGATCGACCACATAGCCGGTGGTGGCTACTGCTGGATAATTTCGCTGACGCCACGACTCGTCAGAGTCCGATGACGCGTCTGCACCGACGGCATGCTTGGCCCGGTTGAGTAGCTCTTTAAGCCCACGCAGAGGTAGCGGGTCGCGTCCATCACGTGCTCCGCTATCCCCGATGCCGGTTTCTGCAGCAGTGTCTCGCCCAAGGTCTTTGGGTCGGGGGCCCAGAGATAAGCTTCGCGCCTTGCGAGCCATAGGTCAGCGCCTCCTCCTCTCAGAACCTTCAAGCGATCCGTCTTCAAGCGCTCGGTCACCTCATTGATGCCGTGCAGGATGTCATTGAGCAGCAAGCCCTGACCCTGCGAGGTGATGGGCATGCCGTGATTCCCGCAGGTGATCCATTCACCTGGGTTGGCCGGATCGCCCCAGCTCCAGTCGGTCTGATGCAGGCCATACTCCTTCCAGCGCTCGACGTGCTCCTCGATGGGCGAGTTGCCCTGCTCGTAGACGGCGATCAGGTAGAGCACATCATCAGGCGACAACACGCCCCACACACCGGCAGTCGGCGCGGTGAAGCCATAGTCATGGCCGCTGAACATCGGCCATGTGGCGGGTATCTCCAGTCCAGGGGACACCTCGCGCCACGGCCCATCATCAGGCCACGGCCACTCATCGACCAGCAACTCGACGTCATCCGGCTCAGGGAAGATCATGCCGAACGGCCTCGCCCATTCCCCCTCATACATCGCAGCGAATAAGTGGGCGGGCATGCGCTGACGCTCTTGCTCGATCAGGCGGGGATCGAACTGCGGGTTATCCCGCCACGTCAGGTGAACATAGCTGATGTCCTTATCACCCAAGCGCCAGGGTTCGAAGAGGTCCGTCTTCACCCAGCCAGCCTGATACGGAATGGTGGTGACGAGGATGGGTGCCTGCAGCAGCTTGGCGCGCCGGCGCACAATCTCCCAGGTCTTGCGCTTCATCAGACCCGCCTCATCGACCCATATGCAAGCGCCGACGTGGAAGCCTTCCATCACCTCGGGTGCAACATCGGTGGCGAAGCGGATGACAGCGCCATAGCGCGGCAGGTGAATCGTGTAGCGCGAGCGATTCACGCTGAACGGCTCTCCAGTCGCGCGGAACCAATCCTCGAAGTAGGGAATGAGCAGCTCGCTCACATGGTGGCCATAGTTGCGACCCACCACGATGGCGTCGGTTCCAGGGCGCTTACGGAGCTGGTCGAGCGTCCAGATCGGGCCCAGCCACGTCTTGCCGGTGCCCGTTGCGCCCACCATCCCCAGGATGGGCACCGTTGCCTTCATGACCGTTTCTTGCTTCGGGTAGAGCTTCAGCCGAAACGTCGATGTACCTTTCAGCATGTTCGGGTAGCGACTCGACCACGAACTCGAAACGGTTGAAGGTTGGAGCGCCATCAGGGAATCGCACCTCCTGGGGAACCGGCTTGTTGAGGCCGTGCAGGGCAGCGCGGCGGTCATGGACCTGCATCGCGACCTCCACCGCCCTGGGCTCACCATTCAGCGCTCGGCGCATGATGGCCTTCCACATTTTCTCCAGGCGCAGGTCGGCGATTTCGCGCATCTCCTCGATGCCGGTCGAAGCGTTCTGCCTGAGAAGCGATTGCCACGCCTTGAGCGGGCCTGACTTATCGGCGTAGCCCAACTCCTCGGCGATCTCCTCAAAGGTGAAGCCCGCGATGCGCATGTCCTTGAGGCGGCGCATGCGCTCGGAGTGGAGCCACTCCTTCTGCGAGCGGGTGACGCGTAGCTCGCGCTTGCGCAGCAGCGTGCCGATGAGGCGCTGTTCGGCCTGCTCAGGGGTTTCTTCTGGAATCTCTCCGTTGATGGCCACTATGGTGACTTCACCCTACTCGCTTCTGCTTGGCGCGTGCGACCGCTTTGCGCAGCTTGCGGATATCGCGACGGCGCGGCTTGGCTTTCTTCACAGGGGTTTGCCGAACGAGCGGCGCACCTCACGGTTCTTCTTGTTCAGCCCTTCACAGGCGGGGCAGGTCTTACGATACGGAGCCTTGGCCTTGCCACACTCACAGAGCGACGTTGGCGCGCCATCGCTCGCCTTCCGTGGTCTGCCCATAGCCATTGCTCCTCCAGCGTGAAAAATGCGTACCACGCGACCAGGGCGATGCCGAGGCTCAGCCCATAGGCGAAGGCTTTCAATCGCCGACCGCGAGGTAGGTGTTCTGCCCATCCTTCACCCAAAAGAAGGCGGGCGTGCCATCCACGTTGCGAAGCAGGTAATGGTCGCCGCAAGCGACGCAGAATGTGGCCCCATAGAATTTCGGGTCGCGAGCGTATGTTTCGCAGAGCTCCAGGGCCATCGTTGTTTCCGCGCCGCATTTGCGATGGATGTACGAGCGATACACCGGGCGCACGAAGCCTTTGGCGCGCTCCTCGGCGGAAAGAATCAGGTAGCACTTCTGCATCCCATCGGGGCGATATTCGTTGAGGCAGACCTCGGTGGGATCGGTGGTGAGGCCACTCATCCGAGTCCGATCTCGCCTTCGGGCTGCTCATTGAGCACGATCTCGGTGGTCGACTCCTTCAGCTCATTCCGGAGTTCCTGCTTCGCGACCTCGGCTTTCGTGCGAGGCGAGCCACTCCTGGGCTGATCGGGTTGGGGAATGAACTCTTTTGGCATCAAGCGCCTCCTGTAAGACGATGAGAAAGTCGCAGGTTCCGGTATACCGCCAATGCTCTACCAGCCGACGAATGCGGTCATACCCTCTCACGGCGCTGAGCGCTGGGTTCCAGGGCATGAGGAGGGGCATTGCAGCGGCGATGGCAGGACGGCTGCAGGATGCTCTGGAATTCCAGCGCTCAACGTCGTGGCTATAGGCCGGGGATCGGAACGCGGAGGACCGGGTTGAAGCTTTTTTGGAAGTCGTACGTCACGATCTTGGAGCCCCATTTGCGCTGCATCAGCGCGGCCTGGGCCTTCTCCTCCTCGATCGTTCGGTAGCTTGCGCATCCGCCAGCCCTCTCCAAATGGATGGTCGTGTAATGGAGCCGGTTGAAGCGTAGCACCTTGCGATCCATACGAACCGACTGCAGGAAGAAGTCATAATCCTCATTCAGCGACAGGCGCTCGTCATAGCGCAGGCTGCTTGGCTTCACGCAGCAGAACGGACCGAGGACGGGCGAGGTGAAGCTGAATGGCGAGTACTCGCGATAGAACTTCGGATCATACTGCAGGTTGATGCCCCACAGGTGACAGCTGAGGTCATCGGCCATCTCACAGCCATTCTCGAGGAAGAGCGCAAGCTGGTCGGCGTCAAGCTGCTTGGCGCGATAGGGCTGCGAACGCGACCCGAACTGGCTTACGTCCCTAATGTCATCATCGACCATCAGCACCCAGGGCTCGTCCTTGAGCGCATCTAGGATGGCGTTGCGAACGCGGGCCATGTTGCCCTTGGCGGCATCGGGGAGGATCAGGAGGTCGCCGCCGTCGCGGGACTGATACTCCTCCGCCTCCGACGCGTGGACTCCCAGGGTTACTGCGGGCCACCATTCACGGATGACGGTCTTGCCCGCCCGACGATACGACGGGCTGACTACCTTCACCGCTGGCCGGTCAGCGACGGCGACTGGTCAACGATCACCTTTTCAGCGTGCGTGAGGCAAACGATCTTCGAGCCGTCGTTGAGGTGCAGGTGAACGGTGTGCTTTGCGCTTCTCCAGCGCATCAGGAAGGTGATGAGGGCGAGCTTCCACATGCCGCGCGTCTTGACGGCGATCTTGATTTCACTTATCTGCGGCATCCTTCCCTCCATTGAGCTTGCGAATGATGGGACCGCCATCGATGACACGCCCCAGCCCGGTGCGCTCATAGCCAGGCTTCGAGTCCCAGCACTTCGCGCTCTTGATGCCGAGGGTTTCCAGGGCGGCTTGCCAGTCAATGCTGTTCTTGAAGTAGAGCACGACGTAGTTGGTCTCCTCCCACAGCATGGGCGAGAATTCCACCTCGGGCTTTTCGTCCTCGACGTGATTCGTGCGGGCGAGCAGCTTGTCGTAATCGCGCTGCGAATAGCCGCTGCCGCTGAGCGTTCCGGCGTCTACCTTGAGGTCGGTGAGCAGCGCTACCAGCAGGCCATCGTCATATTTGGCGAGGTCATTGGTGCGGTTGTCGACCAGCACGATTCGAGCGGCTTGCTCATCCGTGCATTCGACAAAGGTGACCGCGATATGGGTCCACTCCAGGGCGAGCGCCGCCATGTAGGTGTGATTGCCCGCGAGAATCTCCATCTGCGGCTTGCGCACCACGATGGGCCGGTACTGCCCATTGATTTTCAGCGACTCCTCGATCGCTTCGAGGTCGCCATTGCGCGGGTTGCGCTGATAGGGCTTCAGCGACCGGATATCCACCAGGAGAGGCTTGAGCGTATCCGGTCCGAACCATGTCACGGCAGGCGCAGCGGCGGGCGTCACGCGGTTGCCTTTGCCTTCCATCCGCGCATCGGCACGACGGACTCGCGCTCGATGTCGCTGAGCGATGTCAGCGTTGCCAGCGCATCATGCAACGCGAGCTGGTCATCGCCATCGATGGCGTGAAACTTCCGCCAGCAATCACGACACCAGCCGATGCGATAGATGCGGGCAAGCGGCCCGACCACCTGGGCGCGGTCGATCTCATGGCAGTTCTCATCGTTCTCCAGAATGGCGTTGTGACAGGAGATGCACCAAAAAAGCTCGACGTCCTCAATGGCCATCGCGTCAGGCTCCATCAGGCGACCTCCTCAATGCCGTAGTCGAATTCTCGCTGCTGACCAGCCATCCAGCGCGCCGCGATGACACGGTCCACGCGCCGGTCGTCCAGGGCTTCACAGCGCGAGAGGTCCACACTCTGCGGCGATGGTGCCTTGTCCTTGGCCCGGTATTCGCGCATGTACGCCGCGAGTTGCGGCTTATGGGACTGCCGGTAGCGGCGAAGAATCGCCTTGCGGACTGATGGTGATGCTGGCATGGACCCTCTGCTCTGTAAGCTCGGCTGCGTAAGCGATCCCGATAGCAGCGGGCTCAGCTAACTTGATGTTCTCCATGCCACTTTCGCCGATACTGAGTCTGCGCGTTGATTCCGCGTAGCCCCACTTCGAGTCGGCAGCATGCCTGACGAACCATGACAACCGCTTGAGGCGCTGGCGCACCGTGTAGCGTGTCCAGCCGGTGATGACCTGGATATCACGCTCGCTCTTGCCCTGCTTGCGCAGCTCGAACAATTCGCGCGCCCATGACGGAAGACGGCTCAGCCAGAACTGAACGTCAGCGCGCCAGCAGGCCAGCTCCTCCCACGCCCAGGAGAGGTCGGGGTGGCAGGCGATGCTGGTGATGACCTCATCCGTGAAGGAGGGCCAATCCTCGATCCACGTATGGCCAGGCGGGCAGTCAGGGCGCAGGTGCAGCGGATTGCCGCAGATCGAGCGGGTGCATTGTTCGACGTGCAACAGATGCGCCTCGTGGCGGCGCTGATTCTCCTGCAGCAGGAAGTACCAGTTGAACTCCAGCGGCCAGAGCGCTGCCACGATGGTGAGGACGAAGCGGTCCGATCCTTCCCAGCTATCCGCCGTGGCGTGACCCTCGCTGAGCTCGCGCTCCAGGGCCTCCTCGCGGGCCTTGTCCTCCTCCGGCTTATACTCGGGGACGGGTGCCAGCGCCAACATCTGCCGACGGTTCCCACAGGTGCACCACAGCTCGGGCAGCTTGATTTCGTCCAGCGGTGCGACCAGGGCGAAGCGCTCGATCACCTGCGCTCGGGGACACTCCATGCGATGGGCAGGCAGGCAGTCATAGCAGACCGGGCGGAAATAGCGGCGACCCTCATGGTCGAAGTCCTGCAGCGGACGCTGATGGGTGGGGCAGAAAAAAGAGAGAGGCTGACTTGTAATGCCAGCCTCGTGCGATGGCGGTGCGAGTATAGCAGCCACTACGGGCTCGTGGCCACCCTGACAGTCACCACCGTGTGCTCTTCGTAGCGGTGGGCGACCTTCGTCTGTAGATTGCCTGGGGAGACCAGCTCCACATACTCTGGCGAATCATCGTAAACCAATCCAGCGCCGGGCACCACCAGCAATTTCCTGATGCCGCGCTCACGGCGGAAGAGGCTGACCTTCAACCCGTCGAGGATGGGCTTGATGCTGGTGGTCGCGCCGTCATGATCCATCAACTGCACTCGGTAGCAGCGGATTTCTACGATGCGTTTCTCGGGCCGACAGATTGCCCACTGCGCCTGGAGGCGAGCTTGCAGGCCCATCAGGATCGTGCGCTCGAGCCACGCCTTTTTCTCGCTGTAGCTGATCGACCAATGGCCATGCCATTTCCCCTGCGACCAGTTGGGTGGCGTGCCCTTGAGCGTGAAGGAGATGGGGTCAGGGGCTTGACTCGAACAAGCGACCTCGGGCCCATGAAACCCGCGAGCTGCCACTGCTCCACCCTGACCTGGGCGCACAGCGGCATTATGCGCTAGCCGATGCGCTCCTGCGCGCTCAATCCATAGCGCCCGCCGTCGAGTTTGACGAAGCGATCTTTGTGCGTGCGCATCGCCTGACCGATCTGCGCCTTGCTGCAGCCGGTTTCGTCGGCGAGCTCCTGCACCGTCTTACCACCATCGATGACGCGGAAGATGCGCTCGATGACGGGCAGCGCGGCCATCACTTCCTGGGTCCGCACACCTTCCCTCCGGAACTTGATGACCCCATCCCCATACTCCACGCTGAGTTCCTGCGGGGATACGCGGGCCACGTTCTGCTTGGTGTGGACGAGGACGATTTCGTGCATCTCCCCCACCTGCTTGTCTGAGCGAATCTCGAAGACGGAGCGAGCGAGGTTCTGCTTGTAGACGGAGCCATAGGGCTTTGGGCTCAGCCCATTCTTTGCGCCCAGTTCGGCACCGGCGACATGATCGATGAGCAGGTTGGTGGTGCGCAACTCGCGGAGGGCGGCGAAGAGGCGAAATGCGCCATCCGCCACGCCGTCGCCATCCTGGGTGGCACCCATCGCTAGCCCCACCGAATCCACGATGGCCAGATTGATTCCGTGCGCCCCAATGTAGTTGGCGACCGACTCCACCTCATCCGCCAAGGGCCGGGACATGCTGCGATAGTGAATCTCGGGCGGGTTGACGCCAGCGCCGATAGCGATGTAGCGGATGCGCTCATTCCAAGTGGCGGAGGAATCCTCCCAATCGAGGACCAGCACTTTCCCCTCACCCTGCACTTTCCAGCCGGGGACCACGTCCTGGCCGGTGGTGACCTGCACGGCGCACGCCGCGCCGACCGTGCTTTTCCATGAGCCACCGGCACCGAAGATGATGGTGGTCTTGCGTTGGAGAAGGAGAGGCTTCAAGAGCCAGCGGTCCGGCTCCTGGGTTTCGCTCTGGCCTACGGTGGTGAACTCCTCACCCTTGCGTTCGAGGCGCAGAACTTCCAAGCAAAAGCGTTCCAACATCGACCCCCAATCCGCTTGCATCCTGCTGGCGAGATACTTCGCGGCTGATGTGCGCGACGTGATCGAGGATACGTTGAAGCGAGCGGTGAACAGGTGGCGCTCGGGATAGGCTTTGTCATCACCTTTCACGCCGACGTGCAGCTCACCATGAATCTCGCCTCGACTCTCACGAACGCGGGTAAGCGTCATTTCGACGCCAGACGTGAAGACGACGCGATAGCCGAGGCCGACCCGGTCCACATCGGGAGGTGGCTCATTGACCGTGTACCGAGTCAAGGGCGTCACGATGAGCGAGGTCAGACCATCAAGCAGCGCTGTGTCGATACCGACGCAGGCCGCTTCGTTGTCAGGCATCTGCGTGTACATCGTGCGATGCTTGGCGACCAAGGCGAGGGCTTCCGCCCTCGTGCCATTCTTGAGCGTCACCCGATCACCGTCAGGCGTCGGGGCGTTCCGCGGGGACGACGTCGACCGCTGCGGGTGAAGAATCGAACCATGCGCCGGTGACACCGCTCCACCTCGCGCTTGACGAAGTGATAGTGCGGGCAGAGGAAGCCTTCAAACTGCGCGACGTAGAGCGTGACACCGCAGTAATGAGTGGTGACCCACGGCGTGGTCGTGTCCCTCGGGAGGTTGACCAGGGCACCCACTCAGCTTGCCTGCCTGAGCGCTCCGAAGAGGTCCGTGCGCTCCGACTCGCAGCGCTGCTTCTCCTCCTCCCACTGCACCGACTTCATGCCGTGCTCCTCCGCCATTTCCATGAGGAGGTTCCGCCAGCGGACGTTCCGCTCTATCTCGAAGTCGGCGTAACCGATACGGTCATCGAGGTACTGGACGCGCGAAGCGATAGATGCCGAAGGATCGGGCTGCTGCATTGCCATCGCACCTGCCTCTCCGAAATTTGAGGCACCTATCTTCCCTCAACGGGACGAGGACGTCAATGGGCATTCCACAGGATGGTGGCCGAATCCACCGGATTTCCACACCTCTCCTATCTGATACCTCGGCTATACGATTCGTAGGCGCGAACGAATGCAGCGGGCTCGGTAGCGCCGACTGGAAGCAACAGAGTGACGGTCTCAACGCCCTGGGCTCCAAGCTGGGCATAAAGGCGAATGATCGCCTCCTTTTCGCATCGACGCCTGACAGCGGGCGCATCATGCGCCATGTCGTGGCAGCGATGACAGAGGGCCATCCGGTTCCAGAGTTCATGGCGCACGAGCTTGGCGACGTGCGAACGATAGAACACATGGTGGTCTTCCCAATCATCGCCACGCAGCGGCTCGCCACAGATTTCACAGCGGAAGCGTGCGCGCTCACGGACAAGCGGACGCGTGTCGCCGAGCGGCTGGCCTCGTTTCTTCTTGCTCGGCCCAATGCCCCAGCCCTTGGCGCGGAGCGGCGTCTTGCGGACCAGGGCCGTGCGCTTCACTCCTCGGTGGGCAGTGGCGCGTTTTCGTCATCGGGTTCGGCGGGCTCCTCCTCTTGGGCTTGGAGGAAAGCTTCCGCTGCGGCCTGGAGGATCATGAAGCGGGCCAGCCCTGCCGTCGTGATGCGCACCTCGCTCTTGTTGTCAGGGTTCTCCTCCATATGGCCATCGCGAATCGCCGCTGCAAGCTCCTCATCGGCTTCGGGCATGTCTTCCATCAATGGACTGTTCCTCCTTCCTCATCAAGCGATACGCGAACCGTCCCCCCATCTTCGATGCCGTACTCCTTCTGATTGGCGATGATGTCCTCGGCGGCGAGGCGCACGTGCTCCGGTGCACAGACACGGCAGACGAACACCGGCAGGAAACCTTCCTGCGCCATGATGACCAGCGTATCGAGGAGGCAATAACAGTCGACACCGCATTGGCAGGGCACGACGATGGATGGAAAATCGGGAGCCCTGGGCGCATCTGCGACCCGCATGACATAGGCGGGCGCGGAGTTCATCCCTGCTGCCTC
>Ga0207665_10000081_pt1 | contig 62380 bp, 78 predicted proteins | sample LARL112metaG_FD_184351 | JGI IMG/M metagenome (GOLD analysis project Ga0207665, IMG submission 184351) | Corn, switchgrass and miscanthus rhizosphere microbial communities from Kellogg Biological Station, Michigan, USA - LAR L11-2 metaG... | ecosystem: Host-associated > Plants > Roots >... | reverse complement strand
GCAACCGCTCCACGGCCGAGATGTCTGGGTCTCCGGTGATGATGCTACAGAAGACTCCGACGGGCGACTTGTCGACCTCGACCCTGAACGTCTCACGACATCGGTGCGTGTTGGTGATCTCCAGTGGGAACCCACGGTGCGTCGTGCGAGGTATCGAGAGCTCGCCCGGATCGGCCCAACCCTCGTGGCCCTTCAGGACCCAGTCAATCGGACTCTTGCCGAGCATGATCTCATCGACATCGCCGACCCACTCGTCATCACCGGGTTCGTTGTCGTCGTCAACGGTGATCACATAGTCGATGTTCCCACCGTTTGCTTGGATCTTGAGTACCCTGAGAAATCCGAGGTTGCGTCGCTGGATGGTGTTGAATCCCGTTACTCGCTCGCTGGCGAACTCGGTCGACTCAACGTCAACGTAGTAGCCCTCGAGGTCGGGAAACTCTTCCCACAGTTTGACGAACTCGAGCTGCGGTGTCTTTCGATCGCCGACAATGACGACAACATCATCCGTCTTAAGCTGTGACAACCACGCTCGCAACTGCTCGGTCGGCGGGTTGATGGTCGTCGTGACCAGTGCCCGACGCATCAGTGCTTCCCGTGATACGCGTAGAAGAGGACCACCAGCAGGACGACGAGGACGAGCAGTAGCGGCTTGGGCAGATACTTCCAGATCAGTGCGGCCATCACCGCAAAGAACACCGCACCCAGCACGGCCGGGACGTGCTGACCAAACCCACTGGTCACGTCTGTGTTCACAGGAATGATCTTGTCGATCACTTGTCTCGATCTCCGTCTCTACTGAGGTAACTTCCGACTATCAGAAGAACTATACCGCACACCAGCATCACGGTAGCAGCGATAACATCACGCATACCGTCGTTGAAGAGTAGACCGATCGCACCCACCGCTGCGAGACCCTCTCCGATGACTCCGATGAGTATCATCCGAAGAGCCGGTTCTCGATCATGCGCAGGTAGCGCAGGTCGGCAACTGCTCGCTCGAAGTGTTCACGCTGTGCTCTCACGAGCCACAACCAGTCGAACTGTCCCGCGTTCGAGTTGAGGTGATCCACGCGGACCTTCAACTCGAGTGGTGAACTGACTCGGAGGTAGTCACGGAGGAATGAGTTTGCGTCACCGAGGATGTTGTCCTGTGTGTCATACGCTGGGTGAAAGAAGCACACGGTGCCGGCGGCGAAGGCCTCCCACGGCTTGGCGGTCGCCCAGCCCGAGCCACTGGACGGTGTCGTGAGTGTGGTGCGCACCGAGTGAAGTTGCGGGTAGTACCGGTCCCACGGTGCCGGCTGGACGTCGCGACCGATCTTCTGCTTACCACTCTCGGACCACGTGCCGTGCACGAAGTGCGGATCCAGCGGTGTCACCCAGTCGCGGAACACCTCCGCGCGGCCGAGACTCCTCGCCACACCGATCGCGCGTGCCTCATTGATGAAGAGACCGAAGTGTCCGGGCCGCTGCCAGTCGTCGTTGAATGAGATGAGATCACCGAACGGCGTGTTCGGCACGAGACCGTTCACCTCGAGACGCGAGTACACGTTCTTGACGACACTGGTCCAGAGGAACGGATCCCGCTCGTAGTGAGCGTTCAGGTCCCACTGCTTGTCGGCCACATCACCGCGATTGATCTCGACGGGCAGACGGAAGTCGCCGAATCGCTCGTGCTTCACACTCTTTGAGTATGTGTACTGGGTGAGCACCGGGTGTTGTAAGGGCCAGGACAGGTCGCGCATCTTGTGTGAGTTGCGCGAGTCCGCGTTGAGGTAGATCTCCTCGCGCCGGTACGGATCTACCGACCGCCAGACGTTGATGCCTCTCAGGAGGTATGAGCAGTAGTAGATGCTCCAGTCGTAAGGCTTGGTGAACTGACCGGGTTCACGAATCGACGGGAGAGGCATGTTCGTCGTGCCGTGTTGGCCGACCCACACCACGAGACCGTCGAGATCACGGAACGCGTCGAGGGTGACATAGTCAAAGACACGCACGATCGCGCGCTGATCATCGACGGTCAGACCCTCACCCTTACGCCGGATTAGTTTTACTTGTGCGGCAACCTCGGGTCCCCACTCGATCCACGGGTTAGACACGTTCGAGGGAAGTCCTACGTCCTGCGGTCTCGACCCATCGTTGCGTCCGATCAGTGTGAACTCGTGCTCGGGATGACGGCGTGCCAGCTCACCGACCACCGCGGCCATCTCGACGTCGCCACCGAGGTTACCACAGCGCTCGAGTGTGAGTGGCATCGAGCGTCCTAGTTTAGCGTACCCAACGCGCATATCGTCTCCTTGTCTCTCTATCTCGTAGATCGTACCACCGCTATGAGGTGTGATGATGAGCGCAGATCCGACTCCGGGTCCCCTAGTTGCCATCATGACCGGTCTTCGCGCGCATCATCCTCGGCGCGCGTTGACGCTCATCATCACACCTCTTATATGTGGTGGTGCGAGTGGTGTCTAGAAGGGTTCGTTCGGCGGGGCCACCGGGGTCTTCGGCGGAACCGGTGCAGAGCTGACCGACACGGTGGGCACCGAGATCGGGACGCTGGGCGTGGACACTCCGCCGCCTGGGATGACCGGTACGGGCGGTGCACCACTCGGACCCGAGGTACCCGACGGGGATGACTGTGCGAACACGCTGGGGTTGCCCACACTGGGTTGCTGCGGGACGGGATAGAACGCCACGAACTCGTTGCGCTGCTGGTCACGGAACAGCTTGATGTCCACCTCGGCCTCGACGAGTCGACCGTCGATCGCGCTGGCCACGGTGCGCAGCGACTGCTCGAGGTTGAGACCCGACTGTGACAGCTGGGTCCAGAACGACTCGGTGATGCCGATGGCCTCGAAGTTCTTGAACCACCGGTTCAGAGCGAACGCGCTGTCCGGTGCCATCACGAAGTTGTTCATGAGGTCCTTGCCGTGGCGATCACCACCCTGAACCACGAGGTGAACCACGATCATCCACGAGCCGGTCGACGCCTGCCGCACATCGGGACGTGTGATCATGAACCGGTAGCGACCCACGTCCAGTGGCTTTATCGCGTCATCTGCGGTCTTCTTCAACGAAGACCAGTTGATCTCACTCACTTACTCTCTCCCTGCCCGAAGACATCGTCTCCGTAGATCGTGTACATCATACTAGTGATGCTGGGATCGGTGATGACATCACCCAGGAGACCCTGGACTCGTTCACCTGACTCGAACTGTGGATGATCCGACATAACGAGCAGCTTCTTGTGCTTGGCGGTCGCCTGTCCGTTCGCGTCGAGGTCACTGTCCGTGTAGAGGTAACCACAGATGTCAACCCAGTACGGCAGTGCGCGACCGATGCTTCCCTGCATCGCCGGACGCCACCGACCACCCTTCTCCTCCGTCTCGGCGACGAATCCGGCAAACTGGATGGGCAACTCCGGGATCAGTGACAGGTCGCGGATGTCACGGATCCACTTGTCCATGTAGACGAGTAGGTCGCCCCAGTCCTGGATGCGCATCTGCTCGAGGCCGCGCAGGTTCGTCTTGAGCTTACGCTGTGCCTCCGTTACCGAGTCGACGATCACCGAGCGAAAGTCGTGCGGTGACTGCTGGAGGTGCACATACCCACTGGTCAGCGTTGCCCAGTCGGTAACCGTGACCATCGCCGCGTCCCAGGTGCCGTCGTAGCGCGGTGGTGGTTCATCCCGTGGATTCCACGCGATCTTGCGCAACGGCGTCGCGCTCTTGAATCCTTGTGTCCTGATGAACTTCCAGGATCCCTCCACGTCGAAGACACAGAGTGGTGGTGGTGCCGTCGACATCAGTGTCGACTTACCCACCTTCGACGGCGCGTGGATCAGCGTCGAGATGCTCTCCTTCAACTATCTCCCTCCTCACTCTCAACACCGTAGTACGTCAGTGGATCGCGTGAGACGTACATGGCCCTGAGCATGTCCTCCACGCGACTACCGTCGTCGAACATCCCGCACACCTGGAAGAAGTCGCACTTCCAGTGACAGTCACGCGTCGGCCGTGGGTAGACGATCGCGAGTGGGTCTTCACCCTCCTCGAGTCGCTGACGAACCGACTGGATCTCATTGATGACACCGAACGTCCGCGTCTTGAACGACTCGAGCTCGGTGAGGTTGTGATGCACCTCGATCCGATCGTAGAACGGCGGCTTGGCCGTCGCGGTGCGCTTCACCTTGCGAAGCATGTTGTAGAGCGCGCCGTCGCAGCGTCGCTCACCCTCCTCCGTGGACAGCCACTCGATGAGGTGATAGTGCAGCATCTGCGGGTGAAGCGGTGTCAGACGTCGCCACGTGTTGAACTCACCGACAGTCTTGTGATCGATGAACATGCGCACACCGTCACTCGTGCGCTCCACCTGAACGTCGAGCTTCGCGATGAGCTTGATCTTCGCATCGTGACCGAAGTGCTCGGACACGTCCGCCTCAACGTACGACTCGGACTGGATCACCCTCAGGTTTGCGTCGTGACCCTCTTCGGCCAGCCACTGCACGTAGCCCTCGATCATGGCACGCTCGAGGACCGCCTCGGCAGAGAACTTCTTCTCCAACACCAGATCTACGGAGTCCGACCCGAGGGCACGCACTACCCGCGTCCAGTCCTCCGCTATCAGCCGTTCGAGCGCGGTACGTGGATCGACACGGGTCTGACCGTCGGGCACATACCAGGCCTGTAGAGCGCGGTGGATTCGACCACCGATGGCGAGCGCTCCAGTGGGTGACTCGACGCGCGCCGCCAGCCAGCGGTAGTACACGAGCCACCACCGACGTCGACAGTCTTGAAACGTCTGGATCTCGGAGTTCGAGTAGAGTTCATAACCCTGCGAGCGATCGGGTCCAACGTAGAGTGATCGCTCGAGGTCGTGATCAGAGATTCCCGTCGCCAGAGTGCGGAGAGCTGTCCAGTCGACGCCTACCGGTGTCGACCCCGGTAGAACAGTGGACGATCCCGTGGATCCGGTAGGTTCGTCCACACTGCGTGGAGACTCGGTAGGACGGGAAGTACCGTCGTCTCCTGCGAGGATCTGATCGCTTCCCGGATCAGATCCCTCGGGATCACGGCCGTCTCCTCCAGGTCGACCCAGGAGTCGTGCCAGAATCGGCTCGAGTCTCGCTCTCTCTGCTGCACTGCACGTTCCCTTGTTCTCGATGCGCCAGATGACACCCTCGGACAGTTCGGCCTCGAGGGCGAGCTTCTTACGTGATGTTCCGCGACCACGCACCGCGGTGATGTCCAACTGGATCTGGTCCAACGTAGTCACTAAACTCCTAGTCGGTGTCGTAGCCGGCGAGTCGCGTGGTCATCACAGTGATGATTCCCTGGAGAATGTCCAGCCCGTCGACATCACTCGAGAATGCGGTGAGATCTTCGATGAAGTGTTCACCCGGACAGACGGCTATGCAGCTCAGTCCGTGCTTCTCCTTGTGCCGCTTCAGCGCGTCGAGTAGGTGATCAACGTACGCGTTGGTACACCGAAGTCCCTCTTCTGCGACGTGTATGTCTTCGGGTGTCGCATCACGAAAGTTCTTCCAGCTCACCGTGACCATCCTAGGTTCGTCCCGAGTAGGCGTGACTCTTCGGCATCGATGTCTGCGACGGACCGACCGTGTGCCAGAAGAGTGGCCCTGTCACGCTGGATCTCTTCCAGTCGCGCCAGCTTAGTCAGTAGTCGCGGTATCTGAACCGTCTCCTCAACGGTACCGCGTGTGATCACATCAATGATGCTGATCGACTCGTGGATCTCCGAACCGATGCGGTGAATACGGTCCTCACCCTGCTTGTTGTCGATCAGTGACCACGACCGCTGTAGGCAGACCATCGCCGACGCCGCGGTCATCGTGAGACCCGTTCCACCGGCCTTGAGCGTCATGAATAAGACTCGGTGCTTACCGGTCTGGAACTGGTTCAGCTGCCACTCACGCTCTTCTTGAGAGAGACCACCGACGATGCGAGAGAAGCTGATGCCGAGCCTCTCATAACGTCGCATCGCGAGCTCCAGTAGCTGTCGATGCTCCGTCGAGACCACATACTGCTGTCCGACGAGCTCATCATGTATCACCAGTAGTTCGTCCAGTTTGGGACTGGCCGGTGTGTCGATCATTGTGACCCTGAGACGCTCTCGACCGTCCTCGGTGAACTCCCCGGTCCGCTCAACTGTGCAGTAAGATGATGAGAGCTGCAGGAGTCGGGTCTGTGCCACCAGGTCGTTAGGTGCGACGAGTAGCGAGCCGTCATCCAGTCGTGTGATGAGACCCTCACTGATCTCACGGTACGCCTTGGTCTGCTTGGGTGACATGTCCACGTAGTGCTGTGTGCGGATCTTCGGCGGTAGCTGCGTGAGAACCAGCGCCTTGGGCATCCGCCGGAAGCGTGGGTCGAGAATCCCGTAGAACTCCGTGGACGTCTGTGGGTTAACGCCGACGACCGACAGGCCACCGTTGCTGTCCCACGACATCAGACAGTAGCGGTCGATGAACGCACCCTTCGACGGATACTCGGTAGGATCCACAAAGTGCATGATGGGCCAGATGTCATCGGGTGCGTTCGCGACGGGTGTGCCGGTGGCCGCCCAGCGTCGTGTGACACTGGGCTGGTGGCCCGCGTGCCACACCGCGCGCGTCTGCTTCGACTGCGGATCCTTGATCCGGTGTGCCTCATCGACGATCACCACCTTGAACGGGATCTCGTTCAGTTCCTTGTGGTGAACCTCGCAGCGTGACACCGTTAACTGTGGGTCACCACTCTGCTTATCACACGAGATGCACCGCGCCAACCTCACAGATCCGTAGGGCGCGAGTCGCGTGTGAAGTCGTACAGCCTCGATGTTGATGATGACGAGAGCGTTACTCTCTCGTGCCGGACCCGCGAACAGCTTACGCTTGTTCACCGCAGAGCCCTCGATCATCACAGGCAGGGCCTCGGGCAGCCACCGCTCGACGTGCTGTCGCCACGACATCTTCACACCGTTGGGACAGATCACCAGGGCGGGAAGCGTGTCTAGTCCAGACTGGATCCGCCACCGCAGCGCGGTCAACAGCTGGACGGTCTTACCCGTTCCCATGTCATCGCCGAGAAGTGCGTCACCCGCGATGTTGAGCCACTCCGCACCGACGTGCTGAAACGGGTAGAGTCCCTCGAGATCTATACTCTCGATCGGCTCGGTCTGCAGTCGGAGGTCGGTCGCCGGTGTGATGCGCTGAGCGCGCTCGGTGAACGCCCACTCTCGCAGTCCGTCACCCAGGGTCAGGTGGTCACCGAAGATGCCACGAAGCTGAAGACACGCGGCCCAGGACAGCGGCACCGTCCAGTTACGCTCGTCGGCGTCCCACGACCGGCCGGGAACGAGCTTGATCAGCTCCTTGTCGTTCCACTGGGCGGTCAGGGTTATGCGATCACCCACTCGCTCAGCGTGAGGCACGTGACATCACCGTCTCCTCATATGACCACTCGAGCTTCTCACCCGAGGACAGCACCACCTCGTAGATGTCGATCCACGCCTGGGTGCTGTCGATGATGATGCTACCGTCGTTCGCCGTGGTGACTGCGGAGCCGCAGTCGGGCAGGCACCACCGGTGGTACGGTAGCGAGTCATCAAGGTGGTGACCGTACTCACGACGACACTGGTCGTAGAAGAAGCCGATCATCTCACATCTTTCGGCCTGCTCGGGATAGTGCCAGCCCGTCCGGTGGCCGGGGTCGGTGCAGGCACCGTTGTTGTCGAAGCCGGCGCGACAGCGACGTTGCATCTCTCATCTCCCAATCTCGTGAGTGGTGGGTGGTCCCGGTTAACGGCCGAGACCACCCGTCTCTGGGCTAACCCTCGGTGAATAGTCCGGAGAGTCTAGATCATACCAGAGACTCCAGCCTGGCGATCTCGTCAGGATGAAACTCGAGGAGCGCGGCTATGACCTGTCCGGTCGCAGAATCAGCGTGATCTGGTCCCGGGGTGTGCATGCCCAGTCGGCGTAGGCGTTCGGGGTTGCCGCAGCGCTTCGTGAACGAACGTGGGTACTGTGTGAACCGAACGTGCTCGTCAGAGCAGAGCATCTTGATCGCGCCGATCAGGTACTGCGCGTCGTACTGTCGGCTCTTCTTATGGCTGGTCGCGTTGAGGAAGTATCGCTCCGTAGAGACGATCACCCTCGGCTGGAACTCGGTCGAAGACCACGATGCTAAAAGGGTCCGAAGAGAGGGCACCACTTCGTCCGCCGGTACCAGTGAGGCCTGGAACGTCTGCCGTGTCCATGACGCGATCCCCGTCAGCTTGCCCGGGTCGATCCCCACCACGTGTAGCATCGCGCTCCTCCCTCACCTGCGTCAGGTAGATCACGAGGTCCATCGCCTCATCGATCGCGTCCTGCAGAGCGTCACGACCGTTGAACGCCTGGAGAGTCGTACCGTACTTCGTGATACCGTACATCTTTCGCGCTGCGAACTCCGCCAGCACGATGTCGATGATCGGCACGCCGTCGTTGGCGATCGGCAGCGGCTGCGCGGTCGGATCGGGTATCTCACTCATGTACGTATCCATTCATGTCCAAGACGCTTTGCATGATACGCAATTGGGCCACGACTTCCAGTCTTACCGCATGAACAAGATGCAGTCATTGTCGCTGCACCAACGAGTCGTCCCTGTAACGTCTTACTTATGTTAGCACGTTGTGACTGTTCTACTTCATGTCCACGTTGGGCTTCACTCATCTTACGACGAGTGTCAAGAGACTTAGGTTTTCGTAGCTTGGCCTTTGTCTCTTCTGAGTGTACTCGCCCTGTGTGATGAAGTTTTGCGTGACAAGCATTGTGTATGATCTCAAGATTTGTGGGATCATTGTTCCACGGATTCTCATCAAGATGATGTACACTGCCGTCGTATCGAGAGATCTTGTTGATCATCTCACCGCATCGACACTTAACGGGTAATGGTCCATACACATCGATTGCGATCTGACGATATAGAGGACCTAACACACGAGGATCGCTACTCGTAGTCACTCTTCATCATCCCAGTTCACTTTGAGCCCCCAGCGCTGGCCGTACGACACGGATGCGGAGATCGGAACACGGTAGGTGGTCGGATCGTTCATCACGGACTTGAGCGTCTGCACGGCGTCCTCGACGTGCTCGTTCGGAACGTCGAGGATGATTTCATCATGCACGGGTGCGACCATCCACTCGCCCAGGCCGGCGGCGGACAGCTCCATCAGCTTACCCTTGAACACCTCGGCGGCCGATCCCTGGATGAGGTAGTTGAGCAGCGCGTAGATCTTGTTGGGATCGGCGACGTGGTGACGACCAGTCACCGGACTGGGAAAGAACGGAACACCCGTCTCACGCTGAGTGTTCCACGCGAACGACTCGACCTCACGTGCGAATCTCTTCGTTCCCGGGTAGAGCTGGTTCCACCGGTTCTTGACCTGGCGCGCTTGATCTAGTGAGATACCGGCGGTCGCCGCGAACTTCGGGATGCCGGCACCGTAGATCTCGGCATAGCCCGCGTTCTTCGTGATCTGTCGCCGTGGGTCCTTCTTCTCGATCATCGGATCATCGAACATCTGACGTGCCAGCTCGACGAAGAAGTCATCGGGTGCCTTGAACGCCGCGATGAGGTTCGGATCGTTGGAGAGATGGGCGAGGATCCGCATCTCGATCTGGTCGAAGTCACACATGAGCATCGTGTGATCGGGTCGCGCACTCACGCAGTTGCGAACCGTCTCCGCCGCTCGGTTTCGTTCACTCTTGCGAGGCAGGTTCTGGAGGTTCGGTTCCTGCATCGACATGCGACTCGTTCGCGCGCCCAGGGTGTTGATCGTCGGATGAATGCAGTCATTGGCGTCGACCTCGGTCGCAAAGTGAGAGAGGTACGTCGACGCGAGCTTCTGAAGCTGACGGCGCTTCAGGACGGTCTGGGCCAGTGGGTGGTCGATGTCTCCCAGGACATCCTTGTCCAGCTTATATGCGCCACCGGCGGTCTTCTCTGTGAAGTCGTAACCCTCCGCCTGCAGGAGCGCGACGATCGCCTCGTTTGATCCCGCCGACACGCCGTAGGTGTCCTTGACCCACTGGCCCGCGCGCTCAACGTACTGACGAAACTCGTCGAGTCTCTTCCTCGTGTAGGGCGCGTCGATGTGAGCGCCGTAGTCGGTCATATCGTAGGTGACCCACTGTACGGAGTTCTCCAAGTCGAATGAGGCCGGTGCCTGGAGTTGTACCAGTGGCTCGTGGAACGCCGCCAGGTGACGTGTCAGGACCGGATCCAGCGCGCCGTAGAGCCAGTACGGTTGAAAGTCGGTCGGAACGGTCTCCCAGGTCCAACCACCCTCACGAAGTATCTTATCGAGATCACCCTGCGCACCCGCCGCGAGTCGATCCACGTGACGCTCACACTGGGACTTTAGTGCCTTGGGCATGTTGGGTTCGATGATGTGACTCATCACCATCGTGTCACGGATGCGAGAGCGCGAAAAGAAGACACCCTTGCGCTCGAGCTTCGGCTGGTCGAAGGTCGCGTTGTGCATGTACACCGGACCGTCGTAGACCGCGGCGATCTGCTTCGAGAGCCCACGCCAGTCATCCAGTGGTATCGCCCAACCGTGCTCGAACCCACCGACCTGGAGGAGGCGTACGCGATCCGAGCGCGCGAGACCGGTCGTCTCGGTGTCGACACCGATGCCCCGTGCCGCGTCCTCGGTGCCGAGCCAGCGCATCAGCTCGAAGGCCGTCTCGACGTCATCGACGAGGTGAAGTTTGACGTCATCTAGTGACATATGTGATCCTCGGATCTACGACTCGGTACTCGATGCCGGCGAACTCGAGGACGGCCAGACCGTGACCGTTCTGGTACGCCGACGCCGCCACAACACGCTGCACACCGGCGGTGACGGCGAGCATGGCACAGACACGGCACGGAGCCAGGGTCGTGTAGAGCGTCGCACTTGCGACCGAAACACCACGACGTGCAGCCGATACGAACGCGTTCTGCTCCGCGTGAACGGTACGAACACAGTGACCGTCGATCATGTCGTGACCCACGTCGTCGCAGTGGGGAAAGCCGGGAGGCGAACCCACATATCCCGTCGCCAGAATCTGGCGATCCGCCACGATGATCGATCCACAGCGGCCGCGATCGCACGTCGCGCGCCCCGCTACCGCACCCACGATCTCGAGGAAGTAGTCATCCCACGACGGCCTAACGCTTGAAGTAGTCAGCAAGTTGCTCAACGTACCACTCCTCCGTCTTGGTCATACGAGCGATCATCTCACCGGTGAGAATCGCAGCCGCGCGGTCGCGGACGACATGGATCGGATCGCCGATGTGACCGATGCCAAGACACTCTCGCTCGAGTGTCGGCACTCGTAATTGCTCGTTAGTCACAATCTTCATCGCATCGTCACGGTTGTCGGCGTACAGGTGAAGCGACCACGTCGTGTGCGTGTATGTTCCCGGTGACACACCAAGCGTGTTCGCGAGACTCCACTGAAGCTGTGTGAACTGGAAGATGTCGTACGGCAGTCCCAGCCACGCGTCGTTACTTCGCATCGTCGTGTGCATGTCGAGTTGGTCGTGAACGTTGATCGAGAATCCCAGCGCGACGGTGCACGGGTAGTCCGACTCGCCGGACTTGTTGTCCAGGTCTGGATCCCACAGCGTGATGACGGCCTGGCGCGTCTCGGGATCCGCCCTGAGCTTGCGATAGACGGCGTCGAGCTGCTGGCCGATGCGTCGACCGTACGAACCCCAGAACGTGCCATCGGGACGAGCATACCGCTGGAACTGTGGGGCTACGGCCAGTAGTAGCTGCTCGGCCGGCAGACCGGCGATCAGCTGCAGTGCCTCGACCGCCGCGATCTTCAGCGACAGGTTGCGACCCAGCTTGGTAGGAAGCATGTCACGGACATCATCAAACACGATCGTGACGTGTCCTGCGTCGTACGTCGCGAGTCCACGTGGGCTGCGCCACGCGCCGTTGAGCGCGGTTGCGAGGATCTCACGGTAGCCGAGTCGGCCGTTGTCACACTCGATCAGGGTCGCCACTTGAGCTCATTCCTCTGCGACTGGACGGTCTCGATGATCGCCGCGGCGTACTGGCGACCGTGCGAGTAGTGGAACCGTCGGACGTACTGTGGGTGGGGCATCGAGCCGTGCGGTACGCCCGCGGCCTCGAGTGTCTCGTGTGCGTTTACACCCAGCGCGACGACCGGTGGCTGCTTCACGTAGTCCCACAGGATCTTCGGATCATCGACGTCACACGCGTTGGCCAGACCACCGCCCATGCGCGGTACGTCGAGGTGAGTGAGGAGGTAGTGACCCGACGTGGACACGTACGGTCCAAACGCGGGTGCACGACCCATCGTGAGGTACTGCTCTCTCGTGCCGCGTCGCTCACCGAAGAGCAGGAAGCGCGGTCGAGGTTGACCGACGTACGTCACCAGGTGCGCGAGTCCCTGGGCATCATCATCCAGTCCATACGCGAGGTCGAGGATACTCTCGAGCGCGTCCACCGGATCGAGGAGTGAGAAGTACAGCCGGTGGTTACCCGTCGAGTCGAGGTTCGCGAAGCGCTGGTGAAGCTCGGCCAGCTGCTGGTTCGTGTAGTCGCGCTCGGCCTCGGGCCGCGTCGCCATGCAGTCCTGAAGCCGCTTGACGCCCGGGTTGATGATGATCTCGATGAACCCGTAGCGACGCTTGAACAGCTCAATGTGACGCTGTACGGGAACGTCGAGCTGGGTCAACCGGTTCACGACGGCGGGGTACACCTGCTCACCGACGTCCCAGCGATCGAGGACCAGGGCGGTTCGCCGGTCCGTGAAGAGCCGGTTGTGACGCTCGTAGATGGGACGCTCGTACTCATCCAGTGGGTGACTCTTCGGCGGTCCCGCGTGAAGTGAGATGACATCCCACTGTTCGGTGATGAACCGCTCTGTGATCCGTTCGACGAACGTGCTCTTGCCCGCGCAGTCGGGGCCGTCGACGCTAATGATCACGGTCAGTCTCCCGCGGTCGGAACGTAGCTGTCGTGTCTCTCATACGCCTCTCGCTCTCTCATCTTAAGTACGTCCGTCGTGATGCCGAGCGCGGTGACCGAGATCTCACCGCCGTATGACAGGGTGATGACACCCAGCTCTTCGAGGGTGTACACCGTCGTGGTGCACACTCGCCAGCGCACACCGACGTAGTGACGGTCTATCTCATACTCAAAGTCACGGGTCCGACTGACGTGACCCAGGGTGATCGCGTGAAGCACGCTGAGCTGTCGACCGCTGATCTTCACGACTCGGCCACCGCGAGTAGTTGTGCGCGCACCGTCAGGTGGTTGCGCGAGTCACGAAGTAGGATCGCCACGCTGCGCGGCTCACCACCACGCCGCGTGATGGCACGTGACGAGTGCCGCCGGCGATAGCCCAGCTGGTGGCGATAGTTGGGCACCGTCCACTCCTGTGCGCGCAGCCAGCCCGTCTCGATCAACCACGTCAGTGCGATCACCAGACCGACACCAACGGCGACAACGTAGCGCATCTCGATCTCCCTCTCGCGTGTGGTAGCGACCGGTTCTACACTATCGGCCGATAGTCGCACAGTGTTGATCTGATGACTCACCGCGGCCGGTCATCACCGCGGCGACGTCGAGGACATCGGCGTCGGTGTGCGAGTCACAGAGGGTCGCGGTAGCGGGTCGATCCGCAGCTCACTGGGATGAGTGAGTAGCCACACGGCCAGCAGTAGAAAGATGATGATCACAGTGCGGTTGATCCACGACTCACTCACCGCAGCAGTCCTGTCTCGTAGGAGATCCAGAAGATCAGCGCGAACACCGAGACGAGAACTACGAGAGCGTCGAGTCTGTGACTTCTGGTTATCAGCACGTAGATGACGATCAGTCCGGCCAGGATCCCAAGTAGGCTGTGAACTAGCGCGACGGTTGTCACACCGCACCTCTCTCATCTCTCGTGCTCACTCGTCCAGTCTCTCGACGCTGGATGCGGGAGAGCCGATGCCGACTCTCCCGATCCCGCTACGCTCGCTTCTCAGGTTTTACGTCCGATCGAGCTAGGGTCGTAGTGCGAACCTCTGGACGTGAGGGAGTGTGTCCCACCGGTGGTAGCGAGGTAGGCCCATCGCTTCGACCGATCTCCCTCAGTTGCGGGACCGGGACTCGAACCCGGGACCTTCGGCTTATGAGGCCGACGTGCTACCGTCCTGCACCATCCCGCTGTGAGTCCGGTCGCGGACGGAGCTGACGTGTGGAAGGCGACTCGGTTGTACGCGACCGAACGTAGCCAGAATCTTACCAGGTCATCGATCTCACAGACTCACCCGGCGAGCCGCGTCCGACTCGACCCACACGCCCAGCTCGCGGTCCAGCTGGTCGTCGACCCGCGCCGCCGACTCGAGCGCGTCCTGGGCGGGTCGAGTGATGAACCGATCGGTGTGAGTACCCTTGTCCTTGGTCACGATCAGGCTCTCGATGACGTCGGCCGGTCGCGGTGCGCGAACCACGCGAAACCACGTGTCCTCACCCGGAACGGCCGAGCGTCCCACCGTGTGAACCACGTAGTCACCGAGTACCGGTCCGGCCCGGCGCAGCTCCAGACTCTTCTCGGGACTACCGGTGCGCGACGGGTGCGTGCGTAGTGACAGCTCTCGCGCGGACTCGCACTGCCGGTAGATGGCGATCTCCGTCCAGCGACACGCGTGGCACTTCTCGTAGCGCGCCGCGTGAGGTGCGAGGTGAGTGTGCAGTCGCTCGTGACTCGTGTGTGCGGCCAGACGCACGCCGTACAGCGTCAGCGGTCCGGTCTTCGTCTCCAGTAGCCAGTCGCGGGGTCTGGTGTCCCGCGTCTCGGTGTGCTCCATCATCGGATGTATCCTCCGGTACTCTCTCGTCTCCATGAGCAGACTGTGTGAGACTCTCGCTCGATCCGCCCGATCTCACTATACAACACCACGGACTCAACCGTGAGATCATCTTGTGGTCTACCGGAGTTTATGGTTGGGGTACGGGCCGTAGTTCGTGAGTGCGGCGCGGCACCGCTGCGTGACCTGGAGACGAGAGAGGAGAGCCGACTTGTCACCACCTCGTGGAGATCAGAGACTCTTTTTCGCACAGCTGTACGTGGAGCGCGGCTGGCGGGTGTTCGTCCTCGGACGAGACAAACGACCACTGGCATCTTGTGATGAGTGTCATCGCGCCGACTTTACGCACGATCGTGAGACCTGTGGACACCTACACTGTCACGGCTTCTACGCCGCAACGAGTGACGTCGAGCGCGTCCAGCAGATGCTTCGACATCCGCGTGCCGAACTTCTCGCGGTTCGAACCGGATCCGCATCCGGCATCATGGTCATCGATGCGGAGGCAACGGATCGTCATAATGACGGCGTGACCGGACTCGAGGTCATCGAGCAGTGGGAGGGCTGGGTTCCCGGGTGGTCCATACCGCGGACGCTGACCGCGAGGACCGGCGGCGGTGGCCTACACGTCTACCTGGCACTTCAGCCCGGTGAGCGACTGCGTGGGCGCAACCGAATCCTGCCGAATGTCGACGTCAAGTCGGAGGGTGGGTACGTCGCGGTTCCCAGTGGACCGACGTGGGACGCGCGCGAGTGGCTCAACGACCTGCCCGTGGCGGCGGCACCGCCCGAGGCACGGGACTGGATCACCCAGAGTCGAGGCAGTGCGACCGGTCGAGCCGAGAGTGAGAGACTCTTCGGGTACGACTACGACAGGTGCGTCGCGGAGGGACCCGGTAGGGGCGAGCGAGATGAGTTCTTCAACGACTGGTTGTTCCGTCGGCGTAGGGCCGGCGCGACGCAGGAGGCAGCGCTGGCCGCGGCACAGGACATCTGGCTGGCGATGGGTGAGGACTCGAGTGATCGCGACGCGTTCCAGTGGGAGTACGTCGAGTACAAGGCAGATCGCATCTGGAGCACGGTGGAACCGAGTAGACCCAAGTTCGTACGCTTCTGGCGAGATGACACAGAGACGACGGAGACTGTGACGAGTACGACTGAGACCTACCGGCGCGTCGGCTCACGCACAGTCATCCGGTCAGAGCGGCGGTTCACTCGATGACCGATGATCTCACTCCACTCGAGCGTGACATCGAGCAGAACCGCGAAGACGAGATCGCACTCACGGACACCGGCAACGGTCGCATCTTCGTCCAGCTGTACGGACAGCAGGTGCGCTACGCGACCGACACAGAGCGCTGGTACCTGTGGTCGAAGAACGGCTGGCAGCTTGACACGGGCAACGCACTCGGCGCGTTCGCGCTAACTCAGGGAGTCATTCGCGCGCGACGTGATGAGGAGATGCGCACGACACGCGATGATCCAGCGATCACCAACCGCAACCTGCGTGAGATCACCAGGCTGGAGTCGGTCGGTCGACGCCGTGCGATGCTAGACACCGCCGCGGCGGATCCCGCGCTTCACGTGGAGGAGGACTGGTTCGACGCGACGCGTGACTTCATAGCGACCGGTGACCGGATGCTGGTCAACCTGACGACGGGTGAGGTGCGACCGGCGCGACCCGACGACATGTTCGCGCGACGAACGACGGTGCCGTATGATCTCACCGCGCACTCGCCACTCATGAACGAGTTCTTCGAGACCTTCCTGCCCAGCGTGGAGGACCAGCGATTCGTCTTCGCGGTGCTGGGCCAGTGTCTTCGGGGCGGTAACCCGCGGCGCATGTTTCCCATCATCTGGGGTGACACGACCAGCGGTAAGAGCCAGCTGATGACCGGAGTGCACAACGTACTGGGTGAGTTCTCGACGGCCGTGGGCTCCTCGATCTTCCGTGGTAACCTGGATGATAAGCCGCGACCAGACCTGGTCAAGGCGATGTTCTCGCGGCTGGCGTGGGCCTCAGAGGCCTCGAAGGCGTGGGCGCTCCACGCCGATCAGATCAAGCGGCTGACCGGCGGCGAGCCGCTGCCGTACCGCAACCTGTTCAAGGGACTGGTCGGTAGGGAGCCGCGCTTCACCCCGCTGCTGGTGACCAACACGATGCCTCGGATCACCGGAGCGGACGGTCCGACCAAGCGTCGCATCTTCGTCATACACTTCGATAAGACGCTGACGAAGGAGCAGGAGAGACCCGAGAAGCGCGCCGCGTTCCTCAACGATGAGACGTGTCGACGACACCTGCTGCGACTCATCATCGACGGCGCGCGTGATGACATCATCGACCGCATGCCCGAGCGCTACGCGCTGGCGACGATGGAGACTCGCGGTGGGATCGACCACACCGATGAGTTCCTCGCGTGGATGCGGGAGGAGGGCTACCTGGCAGAGATCCCACTCGACGCACCGATACTGGAGTGCGTCAGGTTGCGAGACCTGTACTCGGCGTACCGCTTCTGGGTCCAGTACATGACCGATAAGAGTGACAAGTTGGACACCCTCGGACGCAACTCGTTCAACACAGCGATCCGTGACAAGCAGTGGGAATCGCGTGAGTCGGGGGGCGCGCGCTGGCTGGGACGGCGGTTGATCACGGAGAACATTCCCATCGACGTGCGAGTTCGGATGCAGTTGGGGTGACGTTAGTCACACTAGAAACCTACTTTTGAAAACCTACTAGGTTGAGTTGATCACAAATGTCACGTGATAAGAGATGACCTAGCGAGATGTGTTGGGCACTAAAGGATGAGATTGTTGGTTTGACGGGGTCTGATGTAGGTCTCTAAGGGAGAACATACAGCGGAACCTACTCATATTGATCTTGAGATGGTCCAGATCAGGAGGTAATTGAGTCTTATTTTATTCATATTGTAGGTTTGTAGGTTTGTATCGTCCCTACCCCATGCATGTACGCAGACACGCGCGCGCGCTCGGATACGCAACGGATTGGGCAGAACGAAACCTACACCTACAATGAAGATCAAACTGACCGCTAGAGCTCACGAGTGTGATCTCGTCGTAGGATAGGATCTAGGGTATGAGATATCACTGGGCTAGGATTGTCGCATGGACCAACTAAAGTGTGATGCGATCAACTGTGTTAACACCACTGTGAACGCGCAGTCGAGTGGCTGGACACAGTTCACGGTCATCCAGGTGAACGGGCAGGCACCGTCGAACCCGTTCGGACAGGGCGAGAGTCGAAAGGACTTCTGCTCGACCGCTCACGCGGCGACGTTCTTCACCGGCGAACCCACCTAGACTCGAGAGACGTTAAGAGGTAAGAGATGTGGCGGGACGAGAGTCTGAGCGTAAGACTCGCGCGCGTGCCCAAGCTAATGTCGAGGCGTCGACCCTCGCTCCGGAGGGTCGATGCGACGCTCCCGTTACGCGTGATGGAGTGGTGGGCACCTGTCAGCAACCCGCTGGACAGGGGACTGACCACCAGGGCTTTGGGCGGTGTCGCTCACACAGTGGCAACTCGGTCTACGAGCGCGCGAGAGCTGCGTGGCTGATGGGTCACGCGATCGCGCGGCTGCGCAACACGACACCGTGGGAGGCGCTGCTGGACGAGGTGCGCCGCAGCGCGGGTGCGGTGCACTGGCTGGACTCGAAGGTCGCGGAGGCGAGCGTCGATGATGACCTCGCGCCGGGTGGCTCGCACCACCACTGGGTGCGAGAGCGGCAGATCGAGCGCGCGCACCTCGCGAAGGTCGCCAAGGTCGCGATCGACGCGGGCATCCAGGAGCGACTGGTCCAGACCGCCGAGCTCGAGGTGCGGGTCGTCGGTCAGGCGATCCAGCGCGTGCTCGAGGGTCTGGGACTCGATGATGAGACAATGATGCGGGCGCGGGCTATGATGAGATCGGAGCTGCTGGCGCTGGAGTCGTCGGCGGAAGAGACGGAGAGTTGAGGTGAGTGATGGCTGACGCGGACTTCTACCGCCGGCAGGCCGACCACTATGCGGCGAAGGCCGAGGCGGTGGAGCGGCTGGAGGCACTGCACACCTGTGAACCGGGTGACGTCATCAGGTTCGGGCGCTCGGTGTCGTCGGGACGAGTGCTGACGTACGTCGGCATCCTGGTGCGGGTCGAGGAGAGTATCAGCACCGTGACCAAGTCCGTGCTTCGCACCGGTGACTACTGGTACCTGTCCGGCACGGGAGTGCCGGCGATGTCCACGCGGGCACTGATCGAATGGCTGTCGGACAGGGATGTCGACACCGTGTTCAAGGTCGACGGCGAGAGCGCGTGGAAGCAGGTGACGAAGTGATCTGGCTGTGTGACGGACTGGTGCAGGCGCGCCAGGTCGCGAGGCAGAGTGAGTCGCGCGTCCACGCGTTCATCATGCTGCTCAAGGAGCACGGTGAGGGCATGAACGGCGTGTTCGTGCACACCGACCTCGTGGCCGACGCCGAGCCACTGGAGCTGTACGATCTGCTCGGCGATGATGGACACTACCTCGCGCGCGACGCGCAGGGTAACGACCTGGCGGTTCCGCGCGAGCGGATCGTGTTCGTGCAGCTGGTCAACCCCGCGCTAGCGGTTACTCAGACCGACTCAGACACACCAGAGGTCACGCAGTAGCGTGGTGCCGTTGACAAACTAGGGCCGCGGGTTGCTGACGCTTCGGGAGGAGCTCAGCGGCCCGCGGCACCTCCGACGGTGAGTGAGAGGAGAGAGTTGGAGCTCATAGAGGCACTCGTCATCTTCGGTGTGATCGGTCTCGTCGCGATCTACGTCGCGGGACGCCAGTACACGGGTGTGTTCGGCGTGATCATGCTATTCTTGGTCGTAGCGGCGATCGTCGCCGCCTACGTGGTGTTCGTGCAGCCCAGCGGTGGTGGAAGATGAGGACGATCAACCGACTCGCGTCCAGCGTCGCGCTGCTCGTCATCATCGCGTTCGGTGTCGTCGTGGCGCGCACTGTGATGATCGACGCGCGGATGGTGCGCCTGCACGCGAACTGGAACGGTGGCGCGGCCACACTGGTCCAGTGGGGCATCGACGGTGCGGTCAACACGGTGGTAGATCACGAGCACTACGTCGGCGACTCGTACACCAACGCCGCGGACGGTGTGGGGCAGTTCGACAAGCTGGTGCCCTACCAGTCGGGACACCGGTACACGATCCGGGTGATACCCGCGCAGCTCGGTGGTGCGTCGTGCTCGATCGTGGTCGTCGACGGTGCGCGCCTGGCCTACGACTCGGGCTATCACCGGGGTGTCATCTGCACGGTACCCATGAAGGTGTAGTGATCTTAGGCTAGGATCTACCGCAGAGATCTCTGATGACATCACTCGGAGGGAAACCTTGACCGTCACCTACCGCCGCATTCCATCGACGGACCCGCGCCTCGGCAGGCACGTCCGCCACGACTCCCGCTCCCGTGAGTACGCGTTCCCGACCGCCGGCCTGTCGCTGATGTCGACCAAGCACACCCGCCGCATCCCGGTGCTGGATCAGGGGCAGGTTGGAAGTTGCACCGGCAACGCTGGCGTCGGTTGCCTCGGCACCGATCCGTACTACGACACCCTCGCCAATGTCATCAGGGTCTACACCTTCGGTGAGGAAGGCGCACGGCGCCTGTACTCCGACGCCGAGACGATTGACGGCGACGGCCCATATCCGCCCAATGACAACGGCTCGACCGGCCTGTCCGTGGCAAAAGCACTCGTCAGTGCCGGGGAGATCTCCGGCTATCAGCACACGTTCACCCTCGATGACGCTCTGCTCGCGCTCACGAAGACCCCATACATCACCGGTACGACGTGGCTGAAAAGCATGTTCAACCCGGGCCCGGACGGCGTAGTCACAGTCGACTGGAACTCTGGCATCGCCGGCGCCCACGAGTACGTCGCCGACGAGATCGACGTCGAAGACGAGTTGGTCTGGTACACGCAGAGCTGGGGACCCAATTGGGGCGTCACCCGTGACAGCCGGCCGGGCCGGTTCGCGATCCGCTTCACCGACGTCGGGAAGTTGCTCGCCGACCAGGGCGACGTCACCATCTTCACGCCGCTGACCCAGCCGGCCCCGATCCCGACGCCCGTACCGCCGAGCCCCACGCCGACCCCGACCGACCCGGACGCCGCGCTCGCGGCCGTCGCGCACCCGTGGGTCCGTGAGCACCACTCCACGGTCGGTGGCAACAGGCACATGCAGGACGCGCTGAAGACCTGGCTCACGGCAAAGGGACTGTGAACTTGAAGCGCCCTCACCTGCTACGATGTAGCCGCTGAGAGCGCCACCTCGCAGCGACCCTTCAGTACACACGCCCACCGCGAGAACACGGGATGGCAAGCTCGCGGTGGGCGTGCTGTGTCAACATCGTGTCACACCCGATATGATGGACATCATGAGTCAGACCGTCACAAACACCACCATCGGTGTCATCATCGCGGAGGCACAGGCCAACGCGACGAAGCACGGCGCGAAGGACCGCTCGGCGGTTCACGGCGTCGTCATCTCCGAGTCGACCGCGAACGCGGTTCTCAACACAACGACCGCCGTCGAGTGAGAGACGGTCGTGGCACGCTCTCGACCAACCAGCCAGCAGCGTCCCACCACGGGTTACGCCGGGCTGGCCGAGTGGCTCGATCCCGAGGCCACGCGCTACCGTCGAGATCCGGTCGGCTGGGCCAGCGCTAGAGGAATCGAGCTGTGGTCGAAGCAGCGCGAGATCCTCGAGGCGGTCCGTGACCACAAGAACGTCGCTGTGCGCAGCTGTCACGAGATCGGAAAGTCGTTCTCGGCGGCACTGACGTGCTGCTGGTTCTTGGACACCCACCCGGTCGGTGAGACGTTCGTGGTGACGTCCGCACCGACCGACAAGCAGGTCGAGGCCATCCTCTGGCGCGAGATCAACAAGATGCACTCGAGCCTGGGACTGCAGGGACGCACCAACCTGAAGGAGTGGTACGTCTCCAACCAGCTGGTCGCGTTCGGACGCAAGCCGAGTGACTACGATCCCACCGCGTTCCAGGGCATCCACGCTCGGCACATCCTGATCGTGCTCGATGAGGCGTGCGGCATGCCGAAGGAGCTGTGGGACGCCGCGTCGACGCTGGGCGCGAACGTCGGCGGTAAGATGCTGGCCATCGGCAACCCCGATGACGAGTTCGCCCACTTCGCCACGTGCGTCACCAATCCCGCGTGGCACAACATCCGCGTCGCGTACTGGGACACGCCGAACTTCACCGACGAGCCGGTGTCGACGAGTCTCAAGGAGATGCTGATCCACCCCGACTGGGTCCAGGACCGGGCCAACGACTGGGGTGAGGGCTCGGCACTCTTCACGTCGAAGTGTGAGGGTGAGTTTCCACGCGGCACCAGTCCGTTCATCGTCATACCCGTGATGTGGGTCGAGGCGTGCCAGGCCCTGGAGCTTCCCGCGCAGGCACCGGTCACGGCCGGCATCGACATCGGGGGCGGTGGAAACCGGACCGTCGTCAGGTTGCGTCACGGGCAGCGGCTGGGACCGTCGTTCTCGTTCGTCGATCCCGATCCCGTTCGGACCGTCGGCCAGGTCGCTCTACTGCTTCGAGAGCATCGAGTCGAGCGCGTCAAGATAGACTCGAACGGTGTCGGCTGGGGTGTCTATGGTGCACTTCGAGAGCTGTCGACGAAGCACAACCCACTGGGAGTCATCGGCGGTGTCGCGCACGACGCCGAGGTCATACCCGTCAACTTCGGTGAGGGTCCGACCCTCGGCAGAGAGCACCTGTTTCTCAACAGGCGCGCCGAGGCATACTGGCACGCCCGTGAGCAGATCCGACTGGGACTGATCGACCTGGCGGAGGTCGACGCTCGTGCGAAGCAGGAGCTGACGATCGCGGTGTACGAGGTCCTCGACGCCAAGGGCAAGATCAAGATCCAGCCCAAGGACGAGATCAACAAGCAGCTGGGTCGGTCACCCGACGAGGCCGACGCGATCGTGTACGCGCTGTGGGACATGCAGACCGAGGCGGTGATCTCTAACGGCCGCGAGCTGGCCGACACCAACCTCCTACAGAACGTTCAACCCGATGACTGGCAGACCGGAACTCCCTTCGGTCCCGGTGCGTACGAGCCGCTCAACCCGGTGTCGGTCATGCGCTGAGAGATCTTGGAACAATCCGACCATGACACAGGTGTACAAGACTCGCAAGACCACGAACCACCTCGCTCACTTCGCGCTGGGTGTCCTCACCGGTGGCCTGTGGTGGTTCACCGGCTGGCCCTACTGTGCGTGGCACAACCGGCGCGCACGACTCGTGACGACCGCACAGCATCACGAGGCGTGGCAGCAGACGGGCTACCACTCGCCGTACATGCCACCGCACCAGCAGGTCGGCTACCCGGGCAACGAGTGGCGTCGGTCGTGAGTCGACTCGGTCTCACCGTCGCGATGTTCATCGGACTGGTGCTGGGCTGGCTCCTCGCGATCTGGTCGGCGACCCACTCCCACTAGGTTTAGCGATCAGTTGTTCGGTGGTACCTAGCATCCATGACACTCGCGGGTATCTTCTTTCTCATCGCCGTCATCACCGCCGTGGTGGAGTTCATCCTCGTGCGTCGAGGTGCCGGCATCGGCCTGGGCTGGATCGCTCTCGCCTTCGTCGCCGCCGGCCTCCTCGTGTCGACCGGTGGCCTGCACCTCTCATAACGATGAGTGAGAGTCGTACCGTTGGAGGTATGGCACTCATCGAGCTCTCCGCACTCGCCGCACCGACTCGCCGGCTCCGGCGCGGCGTGCTGCCGTTCATCCCACTCGTCGTGGCGCTCATCGTGCTGGCGACCCCGACCAGTCCCGCGGGTCGGACCTGCGACGCCGTCTGGGTGACGACCGGTGGTCACAGGGTGCTGACCAACGTGGCGTCCCTGCAGGTCAGGCAGCTGATGGGTCAGTGGCAGGTGATCACCGTCGAGCCCGCCTGCTGACCACTCAAGATCTAGTTGTACATAAGCTTATGATCTTGTTACGATTGACTGGCAGGCGCAACCAGCTACACCGGTTCGTTGACAACTGGAGAGAAGAGATCAGAGATGTATGATCGTGAGACGGAGCTGTCCGTCGCCGCCGCTCTCGAAGAGATCGCCGTGATGGCGAAGACGATGTGCAACGACATCCGGGACGGCGTGCCGAACCCGTATGCGCGGGTCTACTGGCTGCGAACGCAGCTCAGTCGGCAGGTCGCTCGTCTCGGTTGTGGACAGCCGGGACACCAGAGGGAGATCGCAGTTAGGTACGAGTCTCAGGTTAGGGACTCGTAGTTGTACAGGTTCATATGAACCTGGTACAGTGGACCTAGCACGAAGTACGGTTCGCTGACGACTAGAGAAGAGAGAACAGGCGTGAAAATTCAGCTTGACACGGTGCCGATCGCGTACGACGGCAAGGACGACACCTATCGCACCGTGCACGACATCGCGTCCGCGTTCCCGGGTGTCACCTACCGCATCGTGGACCTGCACGGGCCCGCGGGCGGCAACCCGGTGATCGCATACCGCGGTCCGAGGGACGAGCTCAAGGCGATGGTGGACCGGTGGTACGGTCCGGATGCCTGGGACGCGATCACGCCGTAGTTCGAAGATGTCAGGTAGCTCAACGGGAAGAGCAGCTCCGGCGCCTACTGGAGTGATCGAGGTTCGAGGCCTCGCCTGACAGCAGGGAGAGGGTCGGCGACGGTCGACCCGATCCTTAGGTGCACGGCCGGTTCGATTCCCTCGCCCTGGTGGGGACCGTGCGCCGAGATGGTGGAAGTGCTGGGGGTTTACGCCAGCGGAGCGCCGCCTACGGCGGTCATCCTGATACGACCTACGGGTTAGGTTGAGGGGCTCCCTTTCTACCTACTTATGGGATGATAGCTCAGTGGCTGAGTTGGGCATATGGCCCGGGGAGGTGGGTTCGATTCCCACTCATTCCACAGGACCCCGGCGGGGGTCCAGCGGGTAGCACTGGGTGCTCCCCGGGTATGCAGGATTCTTAGACTGCGGGTCGCGCCGTAAGCCGGGAATCCCAGCACCTGGGGCGGGATGGTTCGATTCCATCACCTGCGCGCACGTTTGTTCGTAGACAAGATCGCTCGACTGGACCTCCAGCGATCGTACCGAAACGAGCACACTTCGCACGGGAGGGAAAACCGATACAGGCCAGAGGTCGCTACCGTAGGAACCACTGAGGCGCTGTGCGAGGATGTCGATTCTGTTTCGCGGCCGAATCGACGACCCGGCTGAGGATGGGCCTGACTAGCCCGCCCAATAGGCCAGCCTTGAGCCTAGTCAGCTCGGGGTTCGACCCGTAGCTCAAAGCGGCAGAGCGTCCCCCACAATGCTGGGGTGAAGATGGAGGATCATACCCTCCCGGGTCGTCGAGAACGCTGACGTGTTGCGAGCACGTCAGACTCTCACACGGACGAGTCATACGGCACGGTAAGAACCCGGGTTAGCGCGCTGGGCCGGTTGGGCGCGTTGAATAGCAGGCTGGCCCGGGTCACTCGTCCACCGACATCACGTTGAGGTAAGAGGAGAGATCTTGAAGGCACTACTGGCCGCACTGATCGTTGTGGGAGCACTCTTGATCATCTTCCTGACCCAGCACCTTCCGGGCCACGAGTCGTTCGGATCGCACTAGTGAAGAACGTGCTGTGGGTGCTTCTGGCGATCGTCTGCCTTCTCGCGGCGTACGTGATCACCCACTGAGTTCCCGGGCACCGTGCATGCCATGGGGCCGCGGTGGATCGGAGATACGGAGAGGCCGTCCCACTGGATCTGGGACGGCCTCTTCGGTGTGATCAGCGTGATGCGTTGAGCAGGTGCCACTCTCGCGCGTAGTCGAACGCCTCGGCGGGGCGACCCGCTCGGTAGAGCCTGTCCGCGCCGCGAGCCAGGATGTCCAGCTGGATCTGCTTGAGTGTCTTCATCTCGATCTCCGTCTCTCTTCGTGCTCTACGACTACTATATCAGGTGAAAGAGACCGTCGAGGCCTGTTGCTCCGGTCTCTTTCTCTTGATATAATGATCGTAGCAGCAAGGTACGGTCGGAGAGATGGAGATTGCGATGTTTGCTATTTCGTATGACGGTCGAGTTCTCGAGGCTGTTCGCTATGACTCCGCGGCCGCTGCGGGTCGTGCCATCCACGAGCTGCTGGACGAGGCGTTCGGCTTTGACTACGCGGATGAGAACGCCACCGCCGCGTACATCGTCGATCGCGACCGTTACGACGTAGTGGCCGTATAGAAAATCTTGAGAAAAAGAGACCGGGGTTTGCTCTGGTCTCTTTCTCTTGATAGAATAGCTGTAGGCAAGAAAAAACTAGAGATGGAGATCGAGATGACTGACCGTTACATCCACCGCATCGACGTCGAGACCTATGACGCTGATGAGACCCGCGCGACGCTGGCCGGCCTCGGCCTCACGATCACCGACGCTCCCAATCACGGTGGTGATGTCCAGTGGCTGCGCATCGTCGCTGATGACGAGCACCTGATGGCACACGTGGTTCGCCTGCTGGACCTCGACCCGGACGACGTCGAGGTGGATGACATCGACACGCTCCTCTAGAGAACGAGAGATCTGGAGACCCAAGATGAACAGCGACATCCGCACCGTCCAGCTACCCACCCACCTGATCAAGCTACTCCGTGATGTCATCCTCGACTACGAGATCCGCGTCGGAAGTCGCGACGTCTACTCCTATGAGGGAACGATGGATGACGAGTTCACCCGGATTGATCAGATCGTGCAGGCGCTGAACGAGTCCCTCGCGTAGGTTACCGAGAACTGGAGCCCAGGACTACGGTCCTGGGCCTCTTCGTGTTGGTATGATGGCTCTGTGCCACCCTGGCTCATCGTCATCCTCATCTGCATGGCGACGCACCGACTGACGCGGCTGCTAACGTATGACAAGCTGCCGATCATCGCCGTGCCGCGTGAGCGTGCGCAGGCGTGGTTGCGCGAGCGCGATCGACCGGGACTGGCATACCTGCTGTCGTGCGCGTGGTGCGCGTCGATCTGGCTGGGCGGTCTGCTCGTCCTGGGACTCGCGCTGTACGTGGCCGTGGGGTTGCACCAGAGCTGGTGGCCGTGGCCGCTCTGGCTGGGTGTCTGGCTGACCGCATCCAGTGTGACCGGTCTGATCGCATCGAGGGAGCCGTGACGTGACAAAGCGCAACCGCGCGCGACCGCGACAGCAGCCGCTGCCGACGCACAACCCACTGACCGCGTCGGCGATGATCCTCTCGGCCGAGAACACCGTCAGTCTAGTGATCCCACCGGGTGAGTGGCAGCGCGAGGCGTGGGCGTTCTACCGCGCCATCGGTGAGCTGCGGTTCGCCATCGGCATCTGGCTGGCCAACTGCGTTAGTCGTGTGCGACTCGTCGCTGCGGTGAAGAACGTTGGTGAGGACAGTCCCTCGCCCATAACCGAGGGTCCCGTCGCCGACCTGGTGGCTCAGCTGGCCGGTGGCATCGGTGGTCAGGCCGCGATGCTCAAGCGGCAGGCCGTGCAAGTGTCGGTGGCCGGTGACTCCTACCTCGTCGGAGAGGATCCGACCGGCTCGGGTGACCTCGGGTCGATGACGTGGCACGTCTACTCATCCGACGAGCTGCGCATCAAGTCGCGCGGCAGCTCCAACTCTGCGCTGAGTGAGCAGATCGCGATCACCTACGAGGTCAACACCTACCGCAACGAGTGGCGCCAGCTCGCGCCCGAGTCCCTGGTCGTTCGGTGCTGGGATCCAGACGAGCAGTTCGCGTGGGCCGCTACGTCGGTCGTCCAGTCCGCGCTACCGATCGTGCGCGAGATCGACCTGTACAACCGGTACATCATGGCCGTGTTGACGTCGCGCCTGGCGTCGAACGGTGTGTGGTTGATCCCACAAGAGGTCACGTTTCCGGTTAAGCCCGCGTTCAAGGACCAGCCCGACCCGTTCATTGCGGAGATCATTGACATCGCGTCGCGGTCCATCAAGACGCCGGGCTCCGCGGCCGCCGCACTTCCCATTCCGATCAAGGTACCCGCCGCGTACCTGGAGATGATGTCGAAGGGTCACCTGACATTCGCCACTCCACTGGACGAGAAGGTCATGGAGAACCGAGTCGCGGCGCTGCGTCGACTCGCCACCACGGTGAACGTGCCGGCCGAGGTGCTGGTCGGTATGGACAAGATGAACCACTGGGGTCAGTGGCAGATGGAAGAGTCTTCCATTAAGATCTACATCTCACCGATCGCGGAGCTGCTGGTCAACTGCTACACGCAGGGCTACCTCTACCCGGTGATGAAGGCACTCGGTCTCTCCACCGACGCACCCGACGGTGGAACGTACATGATCTGGTATGACGCATCCGAGCTGAGTCAGCAACCCGACCGCACCAGTGAGGCCCAGGCCATCTACGACCGCGGTGAGCTCTCGGGTGAGGCACTTCGGCGTGAGTCCGGCTTCGAGGAGGCCGACGCGCCGAGCATGGATGAGCTCAAGGACATCGCGCTGAAGAAGATCGCGCTGAGCGGTAGCGCGGATGCGCTGACCGCGCTGGCCAGTCTGACCGGTGATGAGTCGCTGATACCGCCACCACCTCCGACCCCCGCGGCCGGTGGGCCCGAGGACACTACCTCAGAGGTACCCAGTCCGCCCCCCACCCAGGGTCCACCGGCCACGGGCCAGAGTCCCGACGCACAGCGTAAGGGTCCGCCCCAGACCGGTCCCGAGGCATCAATGTTCTCGGTCTACGATGAGGGAGTGCTCGTCGCCTCCGGTCGAGTCGGTGCGTAGTGGGAACGATCCGGGTCTCGGGTCACACCTGGGAGGAGCTCTACGACCAGTGTGAACAGTTCTCGGCGCTGGTGGAGCACACTCTGGCCGCGGTCATCGACCGCGCGATCGGTCGCGTCACCGTCGCTCTGACCGCCGCGGGTCCCGACGTCGGAGGCATCGCGAGTGACTGGTCCGACCAGGTTGACCAGATACTGGGACCGTACCTGGGTGCGACGTTCGACTCGGGCGCGCTGGCCGCCGCATACGATGCGGTCAACCAGCTACCGGTTCCAGACGGCTACGGCATCCCCCAGGTCTCCAACCAGGCGACCCAGGAGTATCTAGCCGGCGCAAAGATCAACTTGAAGAACGTGGGTTCAGAGCTCGAGCAGCAGATCCGAGAGACGATCCAGAGCGGCATCGACGACGGTCTCTCGGTCGATGAGCTCGCAGCGAACATTCGGAGCGTCTCGGACTTTACGCACTCACGCGCCAACACGATCGCACGCACCGAGGTCGTACGAGCGTCCAACGCGGGTTCGTTCACGCAGGCTCTCCTACTGACGGAGTCGGGTGACCTGAAGGAGTGGGTCGCCACCGAGGACTCGCGGACCCGTGAGGACCACGTGCACGCCGACGGTCAGCGCGTGCCGGTGAACGCGATGTTCTCCGTTGGTGGCTGGGCGATGGCCTACCCGGGTGATGACACCGCACCCGCGGGTGAGACGGTGAACTGTCGCTGCACCGTCACGTACGTCTTCGACGGCGACCAACCACCCGCGAACATCTGTCAGTGCTCGGACGCCATCACCGCGTCGACGACTCCCGGCATCAACGTACATACCAGCGTCGTGACACCCGACGTCTGTGTCGCACCGTCCTCGGGAACGATGTCACTTCACGAGGCCACGATGTCTAGCCTGCCCGCGGGCGCGGCGCTCGATGATGTGATGAAGCAGCAGATCTTCGATGAGTTTAAGGGTCAGGGGCCGATCTCGCCCGCGTACGGCGGCGCTAAGATCTATAAGCACCTGACGAGCATGAGTGCCAGCTGGCTGGACGACTACCAGAAGCTCGCCATCATCGATGAGGTCTACGTGAAGCAGGGCGGCAAGTCCAGCTTCCTCGACAAGTTTGATGAGTGGGTTCACACCACCGCGGGTAAGAAGGCCACCGGTGGCACCGTGAAGCCTCCTCCCCTGAAGAGTAAACCTCCGGCCCCACATGTAGTTCCAACGGTCAAACCGGCGCCCGTTGTGACACCATCGCCGCCGACACCTCCTGCCACTAAGCTCGTGCATGCGACGAATGCCGATAAGACGACGCCACCCACCGGGGTCTACGGTGCACCGGCATCGACAGACGAGGTGTTCAGTCTCACAGCGATGCATCCGACGGGAACCATCATCGGTGAGGCCAATGACAACGGCCTTGAGCTTCGCGCGATCGTTCACGCAAACGGCGGCGTCGAGGTTGAGAGGTGGAACTGGTCTAAGAAGCAGTGGACGTGGGACGGTATGGCGCAGGACTCTGGTGAGTTCGCCGAGTACTGGCCCAACATCACGTGGCACAAGCCCGCGTCGATGAGTGCGACACCCACGCCATCTGTGTCGAAACCGACGTCGCACGTGGTCACGCCTCCCGTGAAGCCACCCGTCGTCGCGGCCGATCCACTGGACATCTCACACGTCACACAGTCACAGATCGACACACTGTATGACGCGTTTAAGTCAATCAAGCCGGTCACTCCCGGCTGGGGTGGCTCGGCGATCTACAAGACGTTGCAGCAGGTCAAGCAGAGTCCAGCGGTGATCAATGAACTCATCGGACTGAACGACGCGCAACTGCTTAAGATGCTCGATGAGAAGTTCTCGCAGGTCGGTAAGGCCGGTGCGAAGACGTATCTCGATGAGACGAGCAAGTGGCTCAACTCACCCGCGGGGAAGAACTACGTCGCGAAGAATGCGATCACACCGACCGTTCCGAGCGGCACGACACCGCCTAAGCCGGCCGTTAAACCACACGTCGGTCCGGTGGGTTCAAAGACGACAGGGCCCGTGGGCGCACCGAGCACCGGCATGGGTGGCGACATCTCGAACGTTCCCGCCATCATTCAGAGCACGTTCTTCAATGCTTATAAGAAGAAAAATATCTACCTGTCCTCACCACCCAGTGTGATGTGGGATGGGATCATCGACCTGCAGGCGAAGTCGAGCGGCGCCGACAAGTACACACCACTTCAACTCATTCGCATGATCGACACGCAGGGTGCCGCGAAGCTCGGCGTGACGAACACCAATCTCTACGAGAAGAAGCTGGTCGACTGGTTTAAGACCTCCGAGGGCAGTGATGCACTCAAGGTGTACAACATGTCACCTGAGGAGAAGCTCGCTCACGCCGCGAAGTTGAAGGCCGAGCAGGAGAAGAAGGCCGCCGCCGCCGCGGCCAAGGCCGCCGCCGACGCCGCGGCAGCAGCGATTAAGTTTAAGTCACTCACAGACGTTCAGAACACCGTTCCGGCGTTCAACGCGAATCACTCGAAGTTCTCTGAGATTTCGATCTCGGATGCGCAGCTTCACCAGGATAAGCTTGAGCCGTGGACCAGTGCGCAGCGATCCGCGCTCAGGTACTACACCAGTAACAACTACACGGCGATGAACGGTGCACTGCGTAGGGGCATCACTCCGAGTCCTGATCTAATGAAGAGGATCACCGACGCGCAGGCGGGCATGCGACCCAGCGTAACACCGATGCTTCTTCACCGTGGTACTGGGTTTAAGAGCTTTGGTGTGAATGACATCACTGCACTTAAGCAGCTCATCGGTAAGACCGTCTTGGAACCCGGCTTTACGTCATCCTCCGCGGGTCACGCCGCCGCGTTCAGCGGTCAGGTTAAGATGGAGATCGAGGCTCCCGTCGGGACGCCGATGGCGTTTGTCAAGTCCATCAGCCACTTTAACCACGAGAATGAGATGCTGCTCGCAGCGATGACAAAGTTCAAGATCTTGTCCGTGACAGAGCGTACGAATTCGTACGGTTCATCGACCGCGGTCGTACGTGTTAGGGTGGTACCGTGAGCGCGCTCTCTGATCCCGACAACGGGATGTATGTGGTCGTTGACGACGGCGACTCTCCTCCGGTCGCGCAGACCTTCGAGGGTACGTCGCCTCTCACCGATGATGAGGTCTACAAGATCCTCACCCAGCAGCCGATCACGGCGGCCGGGTACGATGACGGTGATGAACCCGACGGCGATGATGACTCGGACGAGGACAACGCTCCCGAAGAGCAGCACACCGGCTCGATGATCGCGCTGATCCCGAGCGACGCGGACCTCGATCGACTCGCACTTCCCGGTGGCGAGGATCGCAGTCAGCTGCACCTCACGCTCTGGTTCATGGGTGACAACGCGCAGTATGATGACATCACTCGCGCGCAGATCGTCGACGTCGTGCAGACCGTCGTCCTGGAGCAGTCACCGATCGTCGTCACGGGCTTCGGTGTCGCGGTGTGGAATCCACTGGGCGAGAACCCGGCCGTCGTCATGAACGTCGGCGGTGAGGGACTGGAGGAGGCCCGTGAGTGCGTGGGCGAGGCGCTCGAGGAACTGTGGGCCGCGCGCATACCCGCCCAGCACGAACCGTGGGTGCCGCACATCTGCCTCGCGTACACGTCCACACCCGAGAAGTTCGTGGCTAGTGGACTGGGGAACGTCGGTCCGCTTACACTGGATCGGGTGCGCGTCGCGTTCGGTGACACGGTGACGGACATCCCACTCGGATACAATGGCACCGTAACGATGTCACTGGAGTCGGGAGCGGATGTGACGGACACCATCGAGCTGGCGACCGACTCGCCCAGTGCCACGGGTGACTCGGTCGGTGGCATCGGCAACACCAACCTACCCGCGACCGTGCCGATGCCACCCGGAATGTTCGACGTCCAGCTGGCGACACTCGAAGACGGATCCGTCGCAACCTGGGAGGGCATTCTCGTTCAAGAGGGTGTCGAGACCGGTGACGGTCGGATGTTCGCGCCGGGTTCACTGACCTGGCCACCGCCGTGGTTGCCACTGCGCTGGGCACCCGAGGACTTCGGTGCACACGACGGTGCGGTCGACGTCGGGCGCATCGACTGGATTCAGCGCGATCCCAACGATCCTACGATCATTCGCGGTGGTGGCGTGTTCAACGTCTCATCGCCGGTGGGACTTCAGGCGTTCACCAACACCGAGGGGCAGTTCCAACGCGGACTGTCCATCGACGTGGACTCGGTCAAGGATGCGGACGTCGAGTACGTCTACCCGCAGAGTCCCGGTGAGAGTGACGGCGAGTCTGAAGACGTTCCCGATGACATCATGATGCTCTTCGGACCCGAACCCGAGCTCACCGTCTTTCACGCCGGTCGCATTCGCGGCGCCACACTGGTCAGCCTACCCGCGTACGTCGAGGCGCAGATCTCCGCATCGCGTCAACCACTCGAGACAGGAGGTGCTGCGGTGACGGGTACCGGTAGGTCGCCGTCGGTGACGCCACCGGCGATGACGGCCGCGGTGGACACTCACTGGGATGACGCGGCGGTTCGACTGCGACTGAAGAAGACCGCGTTCAAGCAGATGATCCACGCGTACACGCCGGACGGATCGATCTTGCATCACGATGCGCACGGTGACGGTCGCGTCGGTGCGGCCAACATCACCGCGTGTCTCGAGGGCATGCGCCGCGTGTTCACCGACAAGAAGATGCCACTAGCCCAGCGTCGTCTCGTCTACGATCACCTGGCGGAGCACCTGCGACTGGCGGGTCTGACCCCACAGCCGTTCTCGATCGGTGCACTGTCGGATGACGTGGCGCTGACGGCGGCCGGTCTGATCGTCGATGACGGCTACGAGGCACCGCCCGCCGAGTGGTTCGCCGATCCCGGCTTTGACTGGTACCACCCACTGACCGTCACCGATGAGGGTCGCATCTACGGTCACCTGGCTGAATTCGGTTCACGGCATCGTTCATTCTCGCAGCAGGCGGTGTACCCACCTCGCGGAGATGACTTTAGTCAGTTTCACCTGGGCGAGGTTGTGACGAGGGATGGTCAGCGTGTCGCGGTGGGTGGCATCACTCTGGGAACGGGTCACGCGCCGACAGACGGCAGCATCACCGCGCGACAGGCGGCCGCACACTACGACAACACGGGTACTCGCATCGCGGATGTCATCTGTGGTAACGACGACTACGGCATCTGGGTCGCGGGAGCGGTACGTCAGGGCACTCCCGCCTCTCGGGTCGCTGAACTTCGTGCGGCGACACTGTCTGGAGACTGGCGCTGGATCGGCGGTCAACTTCGGCTCGTCGCGGCACTGGCCGTCAACGTTCCTGGGTTCGCCGTCGAGCGGCCGCGTGCGCGGGTGGCGGACGGCCGGCCGGTGGCACTGGTCGCCGCGGGTATCCCGCAGCGGCGACGTGAGGTGGACCCGGCGATCGCACGACTGAAGGCACGACTGGCGACGCGCGTCGGACTGGATCCCGCATCGAAGCGGGCCGCACTCCGTCGTCGGATACACGGAGCGGAGTGAGTAGCGTGGGTTGTGGTTGTGGTGGCACTCAGCCTCAGAGTCTGACGTCTGCCGAGCTGGAGCAGATCCGTCAGGCACAAGAAGAGCGCGCTAAGCAGGAGGCCGCCGCTCAGCGAGACTCTCTCGCGGCGGCGACCGTCAACAGCCGCGGGTGACGACACCGTGGTGTTGATACAATCATCGCCAAGGTGCTGAGGTCAGCACGGTGACATTCACCACTATCCCGACTCCGGGGGACGAATGACTAAGAAGAGCAACCGGGTTGAGATCCCTGACGACCTCAGCTCCCTGTCCGACGCCGATCTGCAGGCGCACATCGACGGCATCACCGCCGAGTTCGATGAGCTGGATGCTGCGGATGACACCGACGCTACCGCACTCGAGCGGATGACCGAGCTGGCCGACGCTCTCGAGTCCGGTCGCGCCGAACTGAGCTCCCGCGTCGAGCAGGCCGCGGCCCGTGAGGCCGCGCGGCAGGAACTGCGGGGACGGATGCATCCAGCCGAGCCGGATGACGACGGCGAGACCGTCGAGGACGGCGGCGAGGGAGCCGGCGACGGTGAGACGGCACCCGCCGATCCGGCACTGGTCGCGTCCGGTCGCGGTCGCACCGACGTCCGTGACGTGCTGAAGTCTCCGCGTGACCGACTCAACGTTCGACTCTCGGAGGCCGCTCAGCACCAGCCGGCCGACTCGAAGAAGGTCAACGTCTCGCAGGCGTTCGACGCGTCCGTACTGGTCGCGAGCGCGGACATTCCCGGCATCACCACGGGCGGTCGCGTCGACAACATGATGGGCCTCGTCGACCTGTACAAGAAGCGTGGTCGCGCGCTGTCGGCCTCTCGGGCGCTCCAGGGCGGCAAGCCGATCTACGGCCGATACACCGACCTGGCCAGTCACACCCCACTAGACGACAGTGGGTATAACGCGTTCGGCGTCATCGGCTACGAGGGTGACTGGCGCGCCGCACCGCGCTATCCGATCGCATCACTCGAGCGTGAGTTCAAGTACAAGATCGATGATCACGCGACGCCGGGTCAGGCGTGGGAGGTCATGCAGGCCGCGGCCGACCCGAAGGCCCTGACCGCCGCCGGTGGCTGGTGCTCGCCGTCCGAGATCCGATACGACTTCTACAACATCGTCGCGATGGACGGTGCGTACGACCTGCCGACCACCGGCATCAGTCGCGGTGGCATGCGCTGGCCGACTAGCCCGTCGTTCGGTGACCTCGCATCGTCGACCGGTCTCTGGCACTGGACGGAGACGCAGGACATCGCGGCCGCTACGGGTACCGCACAGTCCGGCACCAAGACGTGTGCTCGCGTGCCGTGTGCCGCGTTCAACGAGGCTCGCCTCGAGGGTGAGGGCATCTGCATTACGGCGGGTAACCTCACGACCGACGCGTGGCCCGAGCAGATCGCGAACTTCCTGCGACTGGTCAACGCCGCGCACTTCCACCGCGTCAACGCGTTCTTCGTCAGCAACGTCATCGCGGGTTCGACCGCGGTCACACTGACCCAGACCAACTCCAGTCCGACGACCGACATCCTCGCGGGTGTCGAGCACCAGGTGTGGGACCTGCGAACCAAGTACGCGATGGCCGACACTGACGTACTCGAGGTCGTGTTCCCCAGCTGGGTACTGGGTCTGATCCGTGCCGACCTGTCGCGACGAATGGGCTTCAACACCCCGGATGCCGCGCTGGCCGTGACCAACGCGATGATCGCGTCGTGGTTCTCCATGCGATACGTGCGGGTCCAGTTCATTCAGGACTTCGACGTTCGCGGCACCAACCAGTTCGGTCAGTCGTCCGCGCTGAACGGTGCGTGGCCCGCGACGGTCCGGTTCCTGATCTACCCGGCGGGTACGTGGCTCCGCGGTAACGGTCTCAACCTCGACCTCGGCATCATCCGAGACTCGACGCTGAACGCCACCAACGACTACACCGCGGCGTGGTCGGAGGAGTTCTTCCTCCTGGCCAAGATCGGTCACGAGTCTCGAATCGTAACTCTCGGCGCCTCGGGCAACACGCCAACCGGTACCGCGAGCATCGGCCTCACCGCCACCGGCGTCTGAGCCGACGAGCACCAGAGACACGGTCTGACACGGGAGGAGGCGAACCTAGATGGTCGCAGGTTACAACGCGCGGCAGATCGTCGACCCTCCCGTGTTCACACCGTCGCCGTACGGACTACTGTCCACGGTCGACATTCGACCGACGGCCGACATGCACTGGCAGCTGGGCGTTACGTGGGAAGATGTCTGCGGTGGTGCGGGTACGGTGGTCGTAGACTGCGCGACCTCCGCACCCGCGGTCACAGGGTCCGGGATGATCGGACCCAAGTCGGCGGTGACATCCCGCTCCTTCTGGGGTGCGACTCCGTTCACAGTGTTCGTCGAGATCGACTGCTCACCGATCGACTTCTACCAGCAGCGTGACAGCATCATCAGTACGGCGATGGATCGCTTCGAGTCGTTCGCGGTCGAGCGCGCGTTCTGGACGGGATTCGCGCTCGATCGCAACGGTTCTGGTGGTGTGGCCAACGTCGTACTACCTCATCTCGCGGCCAACACGGCGATCACTGAGGTGATGGGCGGAACTCCCACCAAGACGATCACACTGCAGCAGTCGGCCACCGTGGTGACGGGTGCCGCGCTGAACGTCGTCGACGCGCTAGGCGCACTCGAGGGTGCGCTGGCCGCGTGTCTCAACGGCACGGGAACCATTCACGTGCCACAGGCGCTGGCACCCACGATGGCGCTGCTACTTCAGCGCCAGGGTTCACGACTGGTGACACCGAACGGCAACAACATCGCCATCGGTGCCGGCTATCCCGGGACGAGTCCAGCGGGTGCGGCACCGGCGCTGGGTTCATCGTGGATGTACGCCACGGGACCGGTGTTCGCGTATCGTTCGACACCCATGATCGTCGGCGATCCCTTCCAGAACCTCGATCGCTCGACGAACAGCATGAAGGTCATCATCGAGCGGACATACGTCATGGGCTACGACTGCTGCCTCTTCGCACAGCTGGTCAACACGTCAAGCTTCATCGCAACCTCCACCTCCACGCCGTGATCGGGGGAAAGTAAGTGACATCGAACACCGTAGCGGCGCTCAAGGGCCGGGTCATCCGGGTCATCAAGCTTGATGCGTGTGGCAACGTTCCCACGGGGACGGGTTCGTCCATGGTCGTCGCTGACGGATTCATCTCCGTCAAGAACACGCCACAGTATGATGATGGTACCGAGTTCCTGCAGAAGCGCGCGGACGGTCTCCTGTGCGTGAACCAGAAGGATCCGGGGCAGTTCAAGCGACTGCAGGCGGAGGCGCTGTGGTGCGTCACCGACCCCGACATCCGGGTCATCATGGAGGGTGCGCGGCTGCTGACATCCGGCGGTGTCACCGGTACCGGTGCCGCGTTCAACGACGGTCTGATCACGAATCGCTTCTCAATCGAGATCTGGCAGAACGTGGCGGGACGCAACGCCTGCAACTCGGCCGGTCAGCAGCAGTACATCTACTGGGCGTTCCCGAACTGCGGCAACGCGCAGGCCCAGGACTTCACCGTCGAGAACAACATCCTGCAGTGGCACGAGACGTACGAGACGATGGGCCTGGGTCAGGGTGCCACCGCACCATTGGCCGCGTGGGGCACGTTCCCGACCGCACTGCCACCCAACACGTACCTGGGCGCGGGCAACAACTTCGTGGTCAGTGAGCACTACGCGTACAACCTGACCACCACCGCACCGCCCACACCGACCGGCGGCGCCGTCACAGTGACGTGATCTAGGTCCCGCGGGAAGACGCGGATCGTCTCCACACGAGACGGTCCGCGTTATCATATCGAGGAGGTGAGATGACACTCATAACGCTACCGGCACAGTCGATCGGCGTCACAGGCGGTGCTGGTCCGTGTCAGACGTGGCCGACCACCTTCTCGTGCACACTCGATCCGGCCGCGGCACCGGTCACCGGAGTCGCCCTGACCGCGGCCACCGAGATCCTGTACGCACTCACGGGACGTCAGTTCGGCTACTGTGGTATGACCGTTCGGCCGTGTCGACGAAGCTGCTGGGATGGACTCTGGCCATACACGGGAAACTGGTGGATGTGGGGTCAGTGGCCGCGGCCACTCTTCTACAACGGCACGTGGTACAACATCACGTGTGGGTCGTGCGGTGGCAACGGCTGCTCGTGTAACTTCATCGATGAGGCCTACCTACCGGCACCCGTCGCGGCCGTCCAGCAGGTGAAGATCGACGGCTCTGTGTTCACGGCGTGGCAGCTTCGCAATGAGCGCATTCTCATGCGCACCGACGGTGGCCTGTGGCCGCTGTGCAACAACCTGGCCCTGGATGACACGCAGGTCGGCACGTGGTCGATCACGCTGTCACTGGGTCTGGCGGTGCCCGAGCTGGGACAGCTGGCCGCGGGTGAGCTGTTCTGTCAGCTGGTCAAGCTGCTAACGGGTGACTCGGCGTGCACACTACCGAGACCGGTCCAGCAGATGATCCGGCAGGGTGTCACCATGAACTTTCTCGACCCGAACGAGGTGTGGGCCAACGGTCGCCTGGGGCTCTACCTGTGTGACCTGTTCATCCAGCAGGTGAACCCCCACGGACTCATGGAGCGCGCAAAGGTCTACGACGTGGATCGCGATGACAGCTACTCGATCTTGGGTCTCCAGTGACCGACACCGCGCTACTGACGTCGACGCGGATCCTTGAGGTCACATCTGTCCTGATCACCGGACTGGCCGCGGCCACCGGCATCTCTCGCGCGTTCATCACCACCGGTGAGATCGCCGATGACGTCCTGTGCGACCTACTGGCGCTCACAGTCCAGGGTCGAACACAGTCACACTCCTTTCCGCAGGATCGCTATCCACAAGAGTGGAACCGCACCGTCGGTGAACCCGGAGAGTATGTCATCATGTGTCGCGTCGAGGCGTGGCGCTGCTCACCACTGGTCGGCGACACGGTCGGTAACACTCCGGGCACTCCACCGACCGTTGGCGACATAACGGCCGCGGCCGCGCAGGTGCTCTCGGACGAGTACGCGATCTGGCACTACCTGGACTGCGCACTGGGTCGGATGTATAACACGTTTCCACAAAGCATCGGCAACTACATCATCCAGTCGAGTACGTCACTGGGACCGCAGGGAGGTTCACAGGGTGTGGCTGTGAACTTTCAGTTCGGTCTCTTCGCAGAGTGTCTGTGCTGACGTGCCCGTCACCGTCACGAACCGATTCAACGCCACACAGGTGCGACTCATCTTGCAGAGTCCACAGGGTGGTGTCGTCAAGGCTATGATGCGAAAGGGTCTTCGCGTCGAGTCTGCCGCAAAGCACAACCTTCAGAGTGATCCACACCGTGTGCGCACGGGTCGACTGCGCGCGTCCATCACCACCGAGCTTCAACAGACGAATGTCGGGTTTCGCGTCGTCGTCGGTACCAGTGTGAAGTACGCGTGGTACGTTCACCAGGGCACAGGAATCTACGGACCGCATCACACACTGATCCGACCGCGGTCTAAGAAGGCACTGCGCTGGGTCGGCAAGGGCAAGGGTGGCTACGTGTTCGCGCGGTACACCCGTGGAATGCGGCCCAACGCCTTTCTAGCGAAGGCTCTAACCGCCGCACGAGGAAATTGAAGACCTTCGATATGACTGTGTCGCCGAGTACAGTTAATCTGACGAGAGGAGAGTGACTGTGCAGGACAACGGCACAATCGAGATCAAGGACTTTGACTACGATCCGACGCCGAAGAGGTTTCGGATCTACCGCGGAGGGCCGGTACTCGAGGCCGCACCCGAGCTCCCACTACCCGCGGTGTCACTGGCCAGTAAGCTTGCGCGTGAGGCACAGCAGCTGGTCGGCACCGGTGATACTGAAGAGATCATCGGGTTGATGCGACAGTTTCTCGGTGAGATCATACTGGACGAGTCGCAGGCTCACCTCGAGGTGATGTTTACCGATAAGCAGCGACCCGTATCGGCACCCATGCTGATGAACATCTTCATGTGGTTGATGGAGTCATACGGTATGCGCCCTACGCAGCCGTCGTCGGACTCTTCACCTACCTCACCGGACGACGGCTCTATCTCTTCGACGGGTGGTGCATCGCTCGCGGGCTGGACCCCTGGCGACTTCCCCTACATCGACTCTTCAACCTCGTCTACTACCACATCCACGAGCGCGGAAGTCAGCAGCTAGACGAGGCGCAGGTCGAGCACCTGCAGCGGCTCGAGAACGTGCTTACGGGACCAATGGAGCTGCGACGACGTGTCACCCCGGTCGATCCACTGGCCGGACGCGGACCGCAGATCCCACGACCCGCGTGGTGGACGGATGATGAAGATGAGTAGGAGTGTGATCACGTGAGTCAGCCGATGGACTCGATGTACGTCGCCATTGAGCCGGACTTCTCGCACTTCAACTCTGATGCAGAGCGCGGTATCGATCGCGTTGCGAGTAGCATCGAGCAGACCATGACTCGCATGATCGAGACCGTTGAAGAGATGTTCTCACAGCTCTCATCGGACATTCGTGAACACTTCATCGACATATCGAACTACGCCGCCGAGTCGTTCGACCGAATGGAGCTGTCTGCAGACGACGTCGCACGTAGTACGGTGTCTCACTTTGAGCTGATGCAAGAGCAGGTTGACCGCGCGTTTGATGAGATTCAGCGCAACGCATCACGTCAGTTCAACCAGATCGAGACGGGTGCAAAGCACACCGGAAGTGTGGCCGGCGGCGCGGGAGGTCTGGGATTCTTCGGTTCGAGTCTACTACTCGGTGGGATGACCGCGGCCGCGGGTGGTCTCGAGCAGGTAGCCCAGAAGGGTCTCATGTCCGCGGCGAGTATGGAGCAGGTGCAGATTGCATTTGAGTCACTGACCGGTTCCGTCGCCGCGGGCACAAAGCAGTTCCAAGACCTACAGAAGTTTGCCGCTGTAACTCCCTTCACCTTCAGTGATCTGACGACCGGTGCACAGCGGTTTGATGCGTTCTCGAAGACCATCGGAATGACACAGGACCAGCTCATTCCGTTTCTCACAACCATCGGCAACCTCGTGTCCGAGACCGGTGGTGGCGCGCAGTCACTCGACACGATCACACTCGCCCTGGGTCAGACCGCATCACAGGGTAAGTTGACCTTGGGTAACCTCGACCAGATCAACAACGCGATCCCGGGGTTCTCTGCCGTGGCCGCACTAGCGGCGGTCCGAGGTGAGACCACCGCACAGGTGATGCAAGAGATCTCATCCGGTTCGATCGATGCATCGACGGGAATCAAGCAGCTACTGCAGGGTATGCAGCAGTTTCCCGGCGCCGCGGGCGCGATGGAGAAGCAGAGTCAGACACTCCTCGGTGTCTGGTCCACGTTCACAGACACGATGTCGCAGGCGCTGGTCAGTGCATTCCAGCCGGTGATTCCGACGATCAAGGATGCCCTGACCACACTCACACCGATCTTGCAGTCGACGCTCAACGTGTTGGGTCCCGCACTCGGCGCCGTGCTGTCCGCCGCGCTGCCACTACTGGGACAACTCGCAAAGTCTCTCTCGGGCGTGCTGGCACCCATACTGGACGCACTCGGTCAGGGACTCAAGGATCTCGGACCCGCACTGGGACCACTGGGCGACGCACTGGGTCACATGGCGAGTGCACTGGCGCCGATCATCCCCGTGATCGCGCAACTCATCGCCGCGTTCGCACAGGGACTCGCACCGATCATCAACGCTCTGGCACCGGCCGTCGCGCAGCTCGTGCAGGCACTCACACCGGTGCTTCAGGCACTCGCACCGCTGATCGTGCAGATCGCGCAGGCACTGGCCAGCGAGATCGGTCCACTGGCACAGTTCATCGGTCAGCTGATGCAGGCACTCGGTCCAGCGCTGACGCAGCTGATCACGGCACTCACACAGGCTCTTCAGCCGATACTCGCCGCACTGGGTCCGTATATGGCGCAGTTTGTGCAAGAACTGACGCCACTGATCCCCGCGATCGTGCAGCTAGTCGAGTCGTTCATCCAGATCGTCGTGGCCGCGACGCCGTTCATTCCACTGCTGCTCAAGATGACTCCACTCATCCTGAAGATCCTACCGCCGATCATCCAACTCGCGACGTGGTTCGTTCAACTCAACGCACTGTGGTTGAAGATCATTCCGCTCGGCGGTCAGCTGGGTACCATCATTGGCACGTGGCTGGGTCCGAAGATCCGTGAGCTGGTCGGCTTTGTGAGAGAGGTCATTCAGTGGTTTGACCAGCTGCCGTCGATGATCGGAGGCGCGCTGTCTGCGCTTCCGGGTATCCTCGAGAACGCGGCGACCAGCGCGTTTCACGCGTTCTTCTTCGCGATTGGCTACGGTATCGGTCTGATCATCAACGAGTGGAACGCGCTTCCCGGTCAGATCAGTGCCATCATTCAGAACCTGTGGAACACGGCGGTGAACCTCTTTCACGCGGGTGTGAACGGCATCCGTGACGCGATCACGGCACTTCCGGGTCTGATCAGCAACTTCTTTTCTAACGCTCGCAGCAGTGCGGTATCACAGGCATCATCACTGGTCGACGGCGTCATCAACTTCTTTCGGACATTGCCCAGTCGGGCGGTGTCTGCGATCGGTAACCTAGGCGACACGGTTAAGAACGCGCTGTCGGGTGCGGGTAACTGGCTCGTGCAGACCGGGAAGGACATCATCAACGGTCTGATCGCGGGCATCGAGTCTGAGATCAAGAGTGCCATCAACGTCATCACCAACGCGATGAACGACATCGTCACCGGTGCGAAGCACGCCATTGGCGCACACTCGCCGTCGCGCGTGTTCGCCGAGGAGGTGGGTGAACCGATCTCACAGGGTATCGGCGTGGGTGTCATGAGCGCGTCCGGTGCGGCGATCAGCGCGATCAACGCGGTGACCAGTCCGGCGAACGTGGTACAGTCCACCTCTGTGGCATCCAGTTCATCCCCGATCACGTTTGGTCCCGGGTCGATAGTTGTCAACCTACCGGTTGGCTCGACCGCTCAGCAGGCCAACCAGGCGGGCCAGTCGGTGGCCGCGGGAATCCTCGATCGACTTAACGACGCCGTCATGGGCACCATGCAGCAGAACCGAACCGTCCTCGCCGCCGGAGGGAGTCGCATCGGATGACCGCTCCGGGTATGTCACTTCCCGAGCAGATCACCGCGTCTGTCGGTCGAGGTGCCGATGATGTGGGTTTTCGCTCGGGCATCGTGCGACAGTGGGACGGCACGAACGTCTACGTCGACATCTCAGGCCAGGTCGCGTCATCGGGTACGACCGTGCAGACCGGTCTACAGCAGGCGGCGTACGTCGAATCGTACCGACCCCTACTGGGCGACGTCGTGTTCATCGCGAAGCAGGGCGCGAAGTGGGTCGTCCTGGGCCGGTTCAACGCGGTGACGTCAAACAATGTGATCGTCAACCCGTCGTTCGAGAATGATGCGATAGGTAGCTCCCCGCCCGTGGGGTGGGGGGTCTATCACGATCCCGCGTCGACTCTCACATCATCGGTGACTACCGCCGGATCCGCGTTCGGTCAACCCGTCGACGGCCTACAGTGCTGTGCGGTGTCGCCCAACGCGGGAGCTGCTGGGGTAAAGCAGTCGACGGACTACGTCTACTCATCCGCGTTTCCGGTGACATCTGGCCAGCGCTGGTCGGCCGTCGCGTACGTACGCTGCTCACAGGGCGTGTCACTCTCGTTCGCACCGGCTCTGGTGCAGGTGGCCATCGAGCTGGTGTGGCAGGCTAACCTCAGTGATGTGCCACCGACCGCCATTAGTGGATCGGGCTTTACGTACACGCAGCTGTCACAGGGACCTGAGTGGACGCGGCTGCCGCTGTCCTCGAACCCGAACGGCTTTACCGTACCGGCAAACGCGAACGGTGCGCGACTGATTCTCGTCTCAACGCAGTACAACAACTCGACGACATCGACATCGTCAACCGTCCAGTGGGACAAGTGCGTCGCGCGCCAGGTCTCGTGAGGAGGTCACCGTGGTAAGTGCCGTCGCGACCGTGGTCAACCAGTACGGTGCCGTCAACGTGCTCGTCTCATACACGCAGTGGTTGGACACGTTCACACGTACCGTCGCATCGGGCTGGGGTACGTCAGACACGGGTGGTGTGTACACCACCGGGTTCAACTCGGGTACCGCCGCAAACTTCTCTGTAAACGGTACGCAGGGTCAGATGGTCGCGACTACGACCAGCGGTGTCAACCGTGCAGTGATGCCGTTCGTCTTCGCTGATATCGACTTCACCGTGCAGTTCTCGATCAACGGGCTCGCGGTCGGTGGGGCACTCGACACGGACTTTGGCCTGCGAGTCGTCGACATCTCCAACTACGTCTACGCACGTGTCCGACTCAACACCGACAACTCGCTGACGATGTTCATCATCGACAAGGTCGCCGGTGTGGACACCACTCTCGTGACCGCGACGGCCGCGGGTATAACGTACGTCGCCAACAAGACACTGGGTCTGCGAGTCACAGCCCTGGGTAACGTCATCCGAGCGCGTGTGTGGGACACCACGGTGACGGCCGAACCGGCGACGTGGACTGTGCAGACCTCCAGTGAGATCACGTACCTGGTCGCGAACACGGGCGTTCGCATCGTCACCAACGCCAACACCGGTGCCACGGTGCCGCGCACATGGACGTTTGACAACCTCGCACTCAACGAGTACACGGCCAGTGATGCACTGACGACACTGGTACGTGTCACACCCGACGGAACGCGGACCGTGGTGCGTGGATCTCCCGTCGATCCCAGTGGTGCACAGTCACTCTTCTGGGATGATGAGGCACCGCTAAGCACGGTGATCTTTTACCTCGTGGGTTCATCCGCAAACTCCACCACCGCGACGGGTCAGTCGAACTCGGTGACGATCACCGGAACCGGTGGTGAGATCGGTTGGTTGAAGGATCCGATCATACCGGCCAACGATGTGGTGCTCAACTTTGCATCGCATCCCGCGCAGCTGTGTGTGACCGGAACGGCGATTTCACTAGCAACCCTCGGCGATGAGACGTATGTCGACACCGACGGTGAGTTTGACGTCATCAACGCGGCGCGACCGCTGATCACCACACTGGTGCGAAATGACATTGTGATGATGGCGCAGCTGGTCAGTCAGCAGCTGTCCGACATCATCGCACTACGCACCATCTTTGCGTCGGGTCGACCGCTTCTCCTGCAGATGTTGACCACGTACGGTTGGGCTATCGCGACGTACGGTAGTGACTACGTTCACGTTCGTGACGTTACGATGCATCGACCGGGACTGCAGGACATGCGTCACCCGCAGCGCGTGTGGGACCTACCACTGGCCGTGTGCAACGCGCCGGCGAACGCGCCGACGGGTCTAGTCGGCTCAAACGGCATCGGTGTTGGTCACGCGACGTACAACGCGATGAAGGCGTCAAACCTGACATACGCGCAACTGAAGGCCACCAATCAGACGTACACGGCACTCGCACAGGGAAGCGGGTACTGACGTGTGGAGTGTATCGAGCGACTATCAGCGTGCCATCCTCGGTGGTGGCCTGTCTGTGAACGTCAGGTGTGTATGTACGGGTCCACTGGGCGTGAACACGATTCCCATCGTTGACGACAACGTCGCCGTCCAGGCCACGTTCAACTCGACGATGGGTCGCACCGGTGCGATCGTCGTCCAGCGTGACGTCATCGATGCCGGGCTACTCAACGTACTCACCGATCACGTGTGGATCTATGTGGGGATAGTCGGGTTTCCCGACATTCCACTGGGATACTTTCGACCACTCGACATCACAGACATCCAGAGTGGACACGTCGCAGTGCGACTCATCGATGCCACGCAGGACCTGGCAAACAACGACTTTACCGCGGCGTGGACCACGATCGTCGGTTCGACGTACGCGAGTGAGATCCAGCGAATCGTGCAGGACGCATCATCGAGCATTAGCATCAACACGTCACAACTGACGCAGGGTAACGTTCCGTCACTGACGTGGACCGGTGATCACGCTGCACCGCTCAACGATCTCGTCGCGCCGATCAACTGCGCGTGGCAGGCTGATCGCACCGGTGATCTGATCGCATACACATCACCCTACGCGCTGTCGCCAACTCCCACGCCGGCACTCACTCTAACGAGTGGTGTGGGTGGGGTGCAGGTGAAGATGCTACACACACTGTCGAACGTCAACACGCGCAACGGCGTGACGGTCATCGTCACGAATCAGGACGGCTCGGTGGACCAGCGCGTCTTCGTCTTTGACAACGATCCCACATCAAAGACGTTCTACGGTGGCTACCTCGGACGACGCAATAAGACGTACCGGGTTCAGAGTCTACCCAGTGGCATCTCCGCACAGTCACTCGCGCTACGTCTCCTGCGACAGCTCACCGCGACGACCGAGACGTGGCAGGTCGACGTACCCTTCCTACCGTTCATAGACCAGGGTGACGTCATTCAGCTGTCTTATCAGGGTGTCTACTACACGGTCGTGGTTGAGACGATCAACTACGGTGTGTCCGCTCGCAGCACCACGACACTGACGTGCAGACGATTCCGCTTCTCCGACACCGCGACTGTCGGCATCATTCAGTAGGAGATACGTGTGACCACACTGACCACCGACCAGCAGATCCTACTTCCCGTCGGAACCGACCTGAATGACGTCGTGACACACCTCACAGCGACCGTCAACAACGGCTCTGGATCGGGTATCGAGTCTCGACTGGTGAAGCGATACCTGTCGGCGGCCGACAGGTCGGCACGCAATCCCACTCCGGCCACCGGTGAGTTCTCCATTCGTGCCGATCAGAATCCGCCGACGTACGAGTACTTCAACGGTACGAACTGGCTGCTTCAGAAGTGTAACATCGTCACAACACTGGACCAGTCGTGGACGTCAAACGTCACGTTTGCCGACGTCGCCAACACCACGCCCTCCGCGGTTGGCTTTTCGATCCCGCTTCCGGCCAACTCTCGCTGGCGCTTCTCGGCATATCTCATTACGACGTCATCGACGGGACAACTGGCAGCACAGGGTGTGCAGCCGGCCAACTGCTCCACCGACGCGCAGATCAGCGGTGTGAACACGAGCGGCACCTTCTACAATACGATCATCCAGAACGCCACCGCTGCGACGTTTGGTCTGGGTACCTTTAGCACCGCGTCGACCGAGCACATTCACGGACACATCCTGTGCGGTGTGACACCTGGTACGTGGAAGATGCAGTTTGCGCAGGGTTCATCGTCGGCGAACACGTCCTTCCTCCTAAAGGGCTGCATCTTTTCCTACGAGCAGATCGCGTAGGTTACGATCGGTCTATGAGATCTCTCTACATCGTACCGACACGGGGACGACCCGAGAACGTGGCGCGTCTGATGCGAGCCGTGGACGCGACGATCGGAAACACGGACACAAGGTTCGTCTTCTGCGTCGACGATGACGATCCGCGGCTGATGGACTACTACGACGTGGTGTCAGAGACACGGTGGCGAGACCGGTTTCGGCTCGTGCAGAACGCACGGATGTCGATCGTCGACATCATGAACACCGTCGCGCGTGCGAACACGCCGACGCACCAACGCTGGATCGACGTCTTCGGCTTTATGGGTGATGATCACGTGCCGCGTACCTCCGAGTGGGATGTAACTCTCGGAGCCTTGGCACAGGGTATCCGGGGCATCGCCTATGGGAACGATCTCATCCAGGGCGCCAACCTACCGACGGCCGTCGCACTGGATGCGCGGATCGTCGAGACGCTGGGATTCATGGCGCCGCCGATGCTGACGCACCTCTACGTCGACAACTTCTGGAAGGACCTGGGCATCGCGCTCAACGCGCTCGGTTACTGCTCTGATGTCATCCTGGAACACATGCACCCGGTCGCCGGTAAGTCTGACTGGGACGACGGCTATAAGCGCGTCAACGACGGATCGATGTACGTGCGCGACGCCGAGGCATATACGGTGTATCAGCGCGTCAACTTCGCCTCTGACGTATCACGTGTGATCGCGGCGAGGAGTGCGTGGTGACGGGCTACGAGTACCGGCGCTTCGCACCCGGACGGTCGGAGGTCTCAACGTTCGAGTTCCATGAGCACCGCGAGCGCGCACCCCACATCGACCAGACAATCCACCAACCACGGTTGTACTGGGCACTGCAGTACGTGATCGATGCGCTCGTAGATCGACCGCACCTCTCTGCGCCACTGCGCGTTGTCGACCTGGGGTGCGGCGACGGCGGACTGATCTCGCGACTGATCACGCATCCCAACATCGACATCTCTGGCTATGACTTCCAACCGAGCAACGAGGAAGGCTGGCTCGAGCGCGGTGTCTTATTCAACTGTCAGCGACTGAACTTCGTCGAGTGCTGGGATGATGTCGCACCCGCCGATCTCTACGTCATCACCGAGGTTCTCGAGCACCTCGAGGAACCGTATGAGATGCTGCGACGAATCCGCGCGCGTGACGCACAGGTCGTCTGCTCCTCACCGTGGATGGAGCACGAGGGCAACATCGACGGCTGTCACAACTGGGCGTGGGACATGCCCGGTTACGTCCACATGCTGGAGATCTGTGGCTTCAGGGTTGTGTCCAGTCAGCGTGAGGGAATCTTCCAGGTGCATCGGGCGGTGCCGGCGTGATCCGGCGACTTCGCACGGTCAGTGAAGAAGAGCGACTCGCACTCTATCCGCAGCCGTACAACCACTGGCACTGGGAAGAGCACGTCACGCGTGTGCAGCGCACCATCGATGTCGGCGCCGAGTTCGCACGAGCCATCAAGGCCGAGCGACTGATCGACCTATCGTGCGGTGACGCGGCGATACCGCAGGGCATCGCGGCGCGCGTGCCACTACGGCGCGTGACACTGGGTTCGCTGGTGCATCGCACAGACGTCGCACTCGATGTGATCGGTTCTATCGAGGACACCTTACCACTACACATCAGCCCAGGACCGTGTCGCGCGTATGATCTCGCGGTCTGCACCGAGACGATCGAACACCTCGAGAATCCTACCGAGATCTTGCGGCTGTATCGCCAGTGTGCTGATCACCTCCTGCTGTCGACACCCGATACAGAGAACGGCATCTACAACAATGACGAGCACCTGTGGGAGTGGGACCAGTCGGGTATCGCAGAGATGATTCACGAGGCAGGCTGGGACTTCGGCACGTGTGAGCTGCTGGAGTGTAAGCGCTACACGTATCAGATCTGGATGTGCACATGAGACGTGACGTTACGGTCGTCATTCCGACGATCCAACCGCGATACGGCATGCTCATGCGCGCCGTCGAGTCGGTGTCCACGCAGATGCAGCAACCAACCGCCCTCAACGTGTCCTGGGACACCGACAGGCGCGGTGCAGCGGTAACCCGCCAGGCCGGCCTTGACCGTGTCCAGACTCACTGGACGGCGTTCCTCGATGATGATGACTGGTGGTATCCCGAGCACCTCGGTATACTACTGAACCTCGCCGAGGAGACCGGTGCTGACTACCTCTGGTCGTGGTTCAGCGGCAACGATCCGTTCCCGACACACCGCGGTAGGCAGATGGATGTGAACGATCCACACCACACGACGATGAACGTTGTGGTGAAGACCGAGCTGGCGAGAGCGGTTGGCTTTCGACCGCATCCCGATGCTAACGAGATCTGGCCCGGTGAGGACTGGAACTTTCTTCTCGGTTGCATCGCGCAGGGTGCGCAGTTCGCACACACGCCGCTGATCACCTGGCACTACTCGGTTCACGGAGGAAACACCAGTGGGTTACCCAGTCGCTGGTAGTGTCGCCGGTATGAGTGTGACTGTGGTCATTCCACACATCTTACCGCGTGCAGATAAGCTTCGACGTGCACTGGCATCCGTGAAGGCGCAGACGTGGCTACCCGATGAGGTCATCATCATGACCGCTCGAGACGGTGAGTGTGCCGCATCGGTTCGAAATCGCGCACTGGACGTCGTGAACACACAGTGGATCGCGTGGCTAGACGATGACGACGAGCTTCTACCTCAGCATCTCGAGATCTTACTTCAGACGGCGCAGTCTGAGACCTGGGATGTTGTGTACACGGCCTGCTGTGTTCTTGACCCAGTCGGTCGTCAGATTCCCACACGTGAAGAGTGGGGACGTCCGGGACAGCCCTTCGACCCCGACCTACTGGAGAAGATGTCGTACATCCCGATCACATCGCTGTGTCGCACGCACATCGCGAGACACGCACGCTTTGACACGACAGAGCACTATGAAGACTGGGGCTTCTACCGACGCATGCGCGCACTGGGTGCGCACTTCACGCACACCAACCAGATCACGTGGGTGTGGCACCACGACGGCGGTAACACGTCCGGTAAACCGGGAAAGGGTGATCTCGCGTGAGAGTGTACGTCTATCCCGCCGACCTAACCGGCTGCGGCTACTACCGCATGATCTGGCCCGCGACCGTTCTCCGTGATCGTGGTCACGACGTGCGCATCGTACTACCCAGTCAACGTAACGACCCAACGCTGTCGCTGTCCGCCGAGGTCAACGTGACGACGGGTCAGATCGAGGCGGTGAACATTCCACAAGACGCCGATGTGATGGTGTTTCAGCGCCTAACACACCGGTTTCTCGCCGATGCTGTGCCCATCATTCGTAAGAGTGGTGTGGCCGTCGTGGTAGAGATCGATGATGACCTCTCGTCACTTGATCCCTCCAATCCCGCGTTTGAGGTGATGCATCCTAAGCATCAGCGGGCCGGGACGTCCGAGCACTCGTGGAAGAACACCGAGCGAGCGTGCGCCGAGGCGACACTCGTGGTGTGCACATCAGACGCACTTCGTCAGCGCTACGCACGACACGGTCGCTGTGCGGTGCTACCGAACTACGTTCCCGCGTCATACCTCAGCATTCCACACGAGGATCACAAGGTGTTTGGTTGGGCCGGTGGTCTCTACTCTCACCGACCCGACCTGGTCGAGCTGGGCACGGCTGTGACACGACTGGTCGATGACGGCTACGCGTTCACTCACATCGGTGATCCACGCGGCGTCAAGCCGGTACTGCGACTCCGTGATGATCAGGAGATCACACAGCCCGGAAACGCGCCGATCAGTGAGTATCCACTTCGACTCGCGGACCTCGGAGTTGGACTGGCGCCGCTCAAGGACACGCTGTTCAACCAGGCCAAGTCCTGGCTGAAGCCACTGGAGTATGCGTCCGTTGGTGTCGTACCGGTTATAAGTCCGCGCGCCGAGTACAGGGCAATAGCACGACGAGGCATCGGTCTACTGGCCGCGAACCAGCGTGACTTCTATCGGCAGACGCGACGACTGCTGGACGACACCGTGCTTCGTACGGACATGTCACACCAGGTTCGAGAGGTGGCCAGCACTCTGACGTACGACACACACGCGCACAAGTGGTGGGATGCGTGGACACGCGCGTATGAGATCGAGCGATCGCTCTAGTACCTCCACAGCATGAAGATGACGAGCATCACCATGACGCCGATCACGCAGACGATGAAGAGACCGAACACGTCACACCATCCAGCTGATTCCGCACGAGAGACAGATCTGACCGCGTCCGTTAACCATAATCGCGTCAGATCGACATCCCGGACACCGAACGCGTCGCAGGTCCCGACCCAGCTGGTTGCGCTGATAGCGTGACGTTCCCGCCCAGAACCCGTACGCGTCGTTATTCATCGCCCACTTCAGGCAGCTACCGTCACGGCCGAACGGACAGACAACCTCACACATGTACTTAACACGTGATGGCACCTCGATGTCCGCGTTATCGTCGTAGACCTCGGGGAAGAAGAGCTCGGGGTCGGCGATGCTGCACGCACCGCCGTCCGCCGGGCTCCACGTCTTCGTGGAAGTAGTCACTTGAGGTCCTTCACCTGGATAACGATGTCTCGCAGCAGGTTGAGGATCTCGCCCTGTGCGTACATCGTCGCGTAGTCGATGTACCAGCGGTTGTCGGCGACGGCCGCCTTGAAGATCGCGTCGTTGTCGACACGCTTATTCACAGCGAGGTCGAACGGCGTGTGGTGCTGCGGCCGCGCGTGACGAGGTAGCCGCTCCTGTGCGTCGCGGTGATTACGCTCCATCTCGCGAAGCTGGTCAACACGTATGAACGCGCGGGCACGTGCCTCATCTGCGAGCCGTCGTGCCTCCGCGTAGTTGTGCGGGATCTGCGGCATCAGTCCACCACCCGCATCTGAAGCTGGTCCGACTCGAGCGCCGAACGCTGCGCGTGATCATGATCGCTTATCCAGCGACGTACGACGAACTTTGCGTCGTCACTGTCGACCTCGCTGGATCCCAGCCGCACGAGCCACGGGGCGAGTCCCATGAACTCGTCACGTGACTCTTCCGTGTCCAGCTTCGCGAGCACCGCATCCAGTGACTCGCGAAGCCTCTTCGCCTGAGTTCCGTTCATCTCTCGTCTCCTCTTACGCCTCGACGGCACCGCGAGCGGCGGTGCCGAAGCGGTTCTGTCCGATGTCCGCACGTGCACCGGCGTCGCGACCGGCGCGTGCGCCGTTAGCGTCATACGATCGCGCCCTGGCGGTACCCCAACCTAGGCTGATGACGTGCTGCTCCACCCGGTCCTTGCGCGTGACCAGTACCAGCGCGGCACCGGTCCCGTGCGTCTGAGTGTGCTCGGCCAGCTGTGACTGCCGGAGGATCGTCAGCCGCTGGGCGACCATGTTCGCGAAGCCCGTGATGAAGCCGCGACGTGCCTGAAACTTCTGGGTGCCGGACATCCACGAGTGGAGACCGGTCTTGGCCCACTGGGTCATCGCGGTGGTGCACTGTCGCTCGAGTGAGCGGAACAGGAGCTCAAAGCGACGCACGTCAGACTCGAAGCCGACGACGGTCAGTGCGTCGCGGTACCGACCCTGACTCCACACCTTGCTGTGCGCGCCGCGCATACCTAGGGCGTCTGCCACGAGACCGCCGATCCCGCTGTACTCGTACCCGTATGTGACGGGACCCTCGGGCTGTAGCCTGATGGTGACGATGTCCTCGATCTTGAGTCGTGCGACGCCGGCGGCGGTGAGGGATGCCTCGTCGATCTCCCACTGGACCATGAGGTGGTTGGCCTTGGCCTGGAAGGACTCACGCTCGGCCTCGGTGACACCGCGCTCGGCCATGGTGAGGAGCTTCTGGATCTTCTCGATCCGCGGATCTGGGTTCGTCATCTCTCATCTCCTGGGTCGTTCTCTTAACTTGTGATAGTGTGATCCTACCAGGAGGATGGGCGGATGTAAATCGGCCGCCCACCGACCTGCTGTGATCGTAGATCTAGCACCAGCGAAAGCCGTTCCAGTGCATCTTGATCAGGACACCGAACCTACACGACGGGCACGTGCCGGGTGACTTAAGATCGGGTCGAGCGGAACCGATGGCATCCTTCACTGTGAAGTCATCTTGACCGCAGTGACCACAGCGGTAGCGAGCTGGGTAGCGTCTCACTCCGACACCGTGCCCTCGAGGATCACCTTGATGGCCCTGAGACCCTTCGTGCTCGTCTTGTTGGCCGTGGCCTTGGCGATCTGCACGTCCAGCTCGGCGATCGCCCGATCGATGCGCTGGGCGAAGATCTGTGTCGAGATACTTAGGGACTTTGATGTCTTCTTTACGGTGGCCTTCGACTTGCCCTCGGGGTGCTCGGTCTCGAAGCCGATCAAGAAGTCCCACACCGCCGTGCGCTGTTCGGGAGTGCCGCCGTCGTTCTGCTCGATCCGCCACAGTGCGGAGCCAGAGACGCTTGCGGCCTCTTGCACCTCGCGACGGGACAGGCCCAGCCGCTCGCGGAAGGCGCGGAAGGTCTCGGTCGACTCGGGCTCTGACTTCTGCTCGTCTTCGACGATCAGATCCAGCTGCCGCTCGAAGTCCTCGCCGCGACCGAGGAACTGGAGCCGCTCGAGGTACTGCCAGCGGTGACCGGTCTCGTTCGCACTGTCCGTGTTCGGTCCGACGGCGACGAGATCCGCGACCGGCATCCCGTTCTTACCCTCGAGGTCGATGTTCGTGATCTTGAAGTGCTGCGTCGCCAGAACGCCCGTGATGTGGGCGAACACGATGTCCCCGACCTGCCAGGTGATGTCCTCGTTCATCTCAATCTCTCTTCTCTAGTTTGTCCTACCTGTCTATCGTATCAGGTGAAAGAGACTCGAGCAAACTTTCTTCTTAAGATCTTTTGACCGTAATGTACCTTTCTGAGACCTCCCCAGAGCACACAGAGGGGCACCGCCGGTATCGAACCAACGGTGCCATCTGTGAGATCGTAGCTCAGGTACGCATCAAGATCAGAGCGGCGGTCTGGTCGAGTGCCTTGCGCGTCGAACCCTCCAGCGCGCCCAGGAACTGGGACTGTGCGGTGCGACCGGCGCCCGTGCGCTCCCACTCCATGTACTCCGACACGGCGTTGAACAGACCCCAGCCGGTACCGGCGAAGCCGACCGTCTCGTCGCGGTGCTGCCACATGTCGAGCACCTTCGCGATGACCTCTTCGTTCTTGCTGGTCTCTGCCTTCGTCGCGGGGAAGACACGATGCAAGATCTTGTCCGCATCGGTGACGTCGATCACCGTTCGGTACATGCGGTCCGCCGTGTTGACGAAGTCGTTGTGATAGTCCTTGACCCGCTGGACCAGCTGCTCGGCGTTGTGTAGCTTGCCGGCCGCGTTGCCGACGTGAGTGATCGACCAGCGCTGGAGCGCGTTCTGACTGAAGCTGCGAACACCGAGCTGGTTCATGCACTTTCCGCGGAGTGGCAGCACCGAGCACTCGACACCACGCGAGCGGTCGTGTGAGGTCCGAACGACGGTGTAGAGCTTGTGCTCATCCTCGAACGGCATCGTCACGTCCTCGAGGTCGGTCAGCTGGACCACCATGAAGGCCTGTCGACCTCCCTTGAGCGTACCCGCGGCGGTGATCTTCGGGTTCAGCTGCGAGAGGAAATCGACGGCCTCGCCGTACTGAACCACGCCGTAGTCGGCGGAGACGATGTCGTAGAACTCGTCGGTGTCGTCGCGGACGACGGCCTTGCGCGTCGGTGCCGGTGCCCAGGAGGGATCCGCGTCCGGGTCGACCGTCTGGTTGAACTGGATGTCTCGCAGGCTGACGGTGAAGTCAAGACCACCGAGCTTGACGGCGTGCGCGACGTCGACGGGCTCCTCAACGAGAGTGCCCAGGGTCATCCAGGGTGCGGTGCGAGCGCTGAACTGTGTCATCTCTACTTCTCCGATCTCTTGGGCGGTCCGTACCGCCCGACCAGTTCATCATACCACACGGCGGTGCTTATGTACACCGCCGTGTGCAAGATTCTTTTGAGTGATCTTATCTCGTCAGAGAGAAGAGGCTCACTCCGATCGCCGCGAGGAGGAAGATGATTGCGAGTACACCCGCGATCACGATGATGAAGATGATCACATCTCTCACTGCCACACCTGCATTCCGCACCAGAGGATCGCCAGTGCCAAGAGGATCGCCAGCGCCCAGACTATGACGTTACTCATCAAGTTTCTCTCGTGTAGGTGACTCAGTCGACCGAGTGTCGACCCGGCGTGTCTTCCAGAACCTCCTGAAGCTCGGCAACCTCCTCACTGGTCGACTGGTCCAGGGTCGGCTTCGGTGTCGGACGGCACGCATCGGCCCAGGTGCGAAATGCATCCGCGATCACTCGACTGATCGTGCGTCCGACCTGGCTCTCACGGAGATCATCCGCACGATCCAACCAGTGTGAGTAGCCGTCGAGGAGCGCCGCACGCGCCGGTCCCTCGGTGATGACGTTGTCCCGACCGGCGCGGTAAGACTCATCCATGAGCTCACGGACGTACGTGCCCATCGTCTCGGGTTGACGCATCTCTTCGATCAGTCGATCGAAGTCGATGTCGAGTGGACTGACGTGCTCTCGCTTCTCGTCACTCACCGGTGATCTCCTCCATCCGGTAGTCGAGCTCGGGGTCCTCGTCGCAGAAGTCAAGTTCTTCCTCGTCACGGGACCACGACTGCCTCCATCCCGTACACTGCGCGCACAGGCTCGGGATGCCCTCACCGTCGGCCAGCTCGAACACCGTGTCGCGCAGGTCGTCCTCGTCCAGCTGGTCGACGGTGACCTCGCGATCGGCCGCCAGCGTCTCGAGTTCCTCGTCACTCAGCTCGACGATCATCGTCACCGACATCACCTGGTATCCGTGAACGCGAAACTTCCTCACGTCTCTTCCTCTCTACAGTTGCACTCAAGCCGGTGCTCGGTGCAGTGTGGTTGACCGTGTACGATCACGGTGTCCCACGACCGCCGACAGTGCACACAACGAGATGGCAGGTCGTTCGTCTGCCACGTGCGCTGCTTGTTGTGGATGTGCTTACCACGACCGGAGCGGCTCACGTCAGTTACCCCTCCTCATGTGTCTCGGAGTGCTCCATGAGCTCGCCCTCGTCGTCGAACTCGGTGCCACAGTCCGCGCAGCGGAGATTGAGGATGTCGTAGACGTGCTCGTCGTCCTCGTTGTCCCAGTCACGGTCATCCAGTTCGGCCTCGTAGCTCATCTCTATCTCTTCTCTCTAGCGTGCCCTACCTGTCTATCGTAACAGGTTATCACGTGAAAGTACAACGATGGGACGAGAGATGCTTGATGACTCTCGCCCCATCACAGACTGGATCAGACCTCGCCGGCCGATACCGGTGCCGTCGCCTGCGTCCGAACGAACATCGCGACGATCGCTGCGACCAGTGAGAAGAAGATCGTCTGCTCACCCGTCGTGAAGTGGAGACCGAACGACATCGCGAGTGCGACGACGCCGTGTACCAGTCCGAGGATCGCGGCCGAGAGGCCGTCGTGCGTCATCCACGCGGTGATGAGTCCGAGCACGAGTGCCGCGGCCGCGTCGATCGAGCCGACCTGGTCGATCGATAGGTGAAGTACGAACGTGCTGAGGAACGACACGAGCGCACCGACGAGTGCGAGCCAGAGCGCCGGCTCGCGACCTAAGATCTTCATGAAGACTCCTACGAGGTGGTGTTGATGATGGCCTGTGCCATCGCGTTGAGCTTGTCGATGATGACGTCGACGCGGGCCGACATGGCCGTCAACTGGGCGGCCTGCGACGCGGCCACCTGGTTGGCGATAACCGTGACCTGTGCGTCGGTCAGCGTCGCGATCTGCGGTGCGATCGTGTCGGTCTTCGTCTTGATCGCATCGAGCTTCTGGTGCAGGACGTTGGTCGTCTGGTAGATCTTACCGTCGCCACCCTCGAAGTTCGCCGGCTGCGCGCCGGTGACGAGAGCGTTGCCCCAGTTGTCGCCGTTCTTCGCCGCGTGGAACGTGCCCGGGATGTCGGTGTCTGCCATGGGTCCTCCTACGTTTGTGTGACCGGCCACCGCGGCCTGGGCCATCGCGTTGATGAATGAGAGTGACGCAGAGCGGTTGCCCTCGGTGTCGCGGTACCACTCGATGTGTGTGTGGATGTTCACGACATCCGACGAGGAGACCACGGACCAGCCGGACTCTCGGTCGGTCCGCAGCTTCGTCGTGCCGTCTGGGGTGTAGTTTGTGGCTCGCACCGCGGAGAGTCGCGCGTCGTTGGCGTGAAGATACGAGACGAGCATGTTGTTGAACCGCAGCCACGCCGCGTTCCCGCCGTGTGGCCACTGGTAGCCGATGTCCATCGCGGATGCGGACTCGGTACAGCCGTTGCGGTCGCGGGTCAACCGGACGGAGTAGTCGGTGTTGAACACACCGGCGTTGACGAGATCCGTCTTTCCCTCGTGGTAGCCGCCGGTCGCGGCGTGGGCGGCGTCACCGACGATACCCAGTGCGGACGCGTCGGTGATGCCGGTCGTGCTCATCAGGTTGGTGCGGAGACCGAGTAGGTCGGCCGGTGCGTTGGTCACGCTGTCCTCCTAGCCGCAGCCAAACTGGATGCGCAGTGTGTGAATGTCGGCCGCGATGTGCCTACCGGTCACGGTCGTCGGTGGCTGCTGGCGATATGCGTCATCCAGCTGCGACACTAGCGCGCACCACTTTCGCTCATTCTGTTCGGCGACGTGATCCGTGTAGAAGATCGAGTTGGCGATGGCCAAGAGTCCCATCGCCAGTGAGATGACGGTGACGTAGATCAGACCACGATTCGCGGGAACCATCACTATCGCACTCCTAGAAAGTGCCAGATAACGTCGCGCATGATGAACACCACTACGAGTGCGGCGATGACGGCTGTGACACCGATGACTCCGACTGAGTACCAGGGATTGTGGGCTTGCCACGAGCCAGCTGGACGACCGCGACCCCACTGGGTAGACCGAGGAGTGCCGTGGCTAGGAGTAGCAGCTCCGCGTGGATGTGTCCCGTCAGCTCCTCGTTCACGGCGATGAAGGTTCCGAGTACCATTGATAGGATGTCTCGGGTGACCGTAAGCGCGGCCTGAAGTTTCACTCACGCGATCCTTCCTCTCTACTCGATTCTACAAGAAGACTGGGATCGGTCACCTCGCGGAACCGATCCCAGTTTTGCGCCGTCGAGCGGAGGAACCTAGTCCGTCTTGACCGCCCACTTGTGGCCCTCACCGCGGAAGATCTTGCCGTCGTGCCCGAGCCGGTAGAGCGATAGGTAGATCTTGCTCTCGTCGACACCCGACCCCTCGGCGATCTCCTTGCGCGTCCGACCGACGTACCCACCCGTCTCATCGCGCTGCTGCTCGAGGTAGGCGAGCACCTGGTCGTCGCGCTGTACCACCTCGGCGGGACGAGGACGGCCGTGTGGCCGTGGCGCCTCACCCTCCAGTTGATCGGTCATCGATCCTCCAAGATCAGATATCTTTCTTAACCAGTTGACCCTACCAGGTCTCGATACGCGTGTGTGAGGTTGACGTCATACTCTCGCTCCCCGATCTCAACACCTCTGATCTCACCGGGTTGATCATCTAGTGCGCTGCGAGCCCACGTGGCGATCCAGCGACCGCAGTCGACGGTGATTCCCTTGCCGTGTGTCATGAGAAGACCCGACTGGTTGCGAAGTGGCCACAGGCGCCAGTCGTCTGGGAATCCCATGACCCGTGCGGCCTCACGGTGGGTCAGTGTTCGATCGAGGAATGGGTGGATCGCCGTGAGAAGTGAGCCTCCGGTGATGACGCGTGCGGGGTTCGTGCCCGTCCAGCGGATCGGTGTCGTGAAACCCATGTTGAAGTCGTTCTTGATGATCTTCTCGGCGGTGGCCGCGAACGAGTCCGGTAGTCGACTGTGCTTCTCATAGTAGGTGCGTGCCACATCAGCGATCGACCGACCGTCTGGCCACCCGACGGTCTTGATGAGGTCATCGATCCGCCGGGTCAGTGGGTTCTTGACCGTCACGTGTCCGTCGACCGCTCCAGTGGGACTTCTACGGTCCTCTGACCACCACGTGGCCGGTCGCCGGTACGGTTGCTCGGACCAGGTTAGCGCGAGTCCGTCGAGGTCCTGGATGGTCTCGTTAAGAGTCGGCAGACCGCGCAGCGGGAATCGCTCCACCCCAAATGGGACACGTGAGACGACCCAGAAGTAGCGCCGACGCTGCGCCGCACCGCCCAGCGCGTACGCGTTGTGCCTGACGTGGTGAAGATCCCACTGTTGACCAGTTCGCGTCTCGAGATCATGATGAAGCGCACGCATCAGCTCCAGTCCGTCGGGTCGTGTCCGCGCCATCTGGACGGACTCGAAGATGGCGATCTGTGGCATCACACGAGCGACGTACTCGACGAAGTGCCACATGCAGGCGTTGATCGGCGAGTTCGCACCACGGAAGTGCTTCGCCGACATCACGGAGAAGCCACTGCAGGGCGGGTTTCCAAACACGAGTTCCGCGCCGCCGACTGGAACTGTCCAGGTCTCGGCCGAACCGACCTCTGCTCGCCACTGGTATCCGAGCAGCTCGCGGTTGGCCTCACAGTTGGGGACGCCGAACCCACCCTTAAGTTCACGCTTTCCGACGAGTTGAAATCCCGCCTGCGTGACACCTAGGGTGAATCCTCCCGCAAACCCCATGACGTCGATCGCGCGGTAAGACACCGTCTGATCGTATCAGGGATTAGGACTCGAACCGGTACGTCATACCGGTCTCGGCGCAGAAGTAGAAGCTACCGTCGACCCGAAGTTCGCAACCGATGGCGCTGTCATCGTAGGCGCGACCGCAGCGCGGACACTTGTTCTTACCGTCGTAGCCCGCGGCCTGACGCTGTCGGTTGATGCCCTGCTTCTCCATGTATTTCGCGTGTATGAGCGCGGCGAGTTCGTCGTTGGTGAGAAGTGGTTTCGCGACCATCATCAGATTCATCACGAAGTGCCAGACGTCGATCAGTTCGGCGAAGAGCGCGTCGTCACTGACACTCGCGTCGCCCTTCGCCCACGGCTTCCACGACGTCTCGTCGAGTGCCTCACCCAGCTCTTGCACCGTGGCGACGTACATGTCCTTTATGTACTTCACCCGCTCGGCGGTGGACATCCACCCGACGTTGTGTCCCAGTGACCGCTGAAACGATCGCTGGACGGCTAGCATCTGCTCGAGAAGATCACCCATCGTCATTCTCCCTTCTCCAACTCTCAACGGCTCGACGAACACCCTCGACGAGTGTCACCTGCGGTTCGTAGTGCTTAAAGAACTCACCCGGGTGTCCGATCCGCGAGTACACACCCATCGGTCTGTCCGTGTTACCGACGACCGAGACCGCACGCCCCTCGAGCTCTGCAGCGATCTTAACCAGCTCGGTCATCGATGTGCCGCGACCGGTGCAGACGTTGACGGGTCCGAACTCACCCTTCTCAGCGAGAACGAGGGTGCCACGCACGAGGTCATCGACGTGAATCCAGTCACGTGACTGCTGGGTGTTGCCCCAGATCTCGATGGGTTCATCACCGCGCAGCACCTTGTGCACCAGTGAATTGAACGGGAAGTTTGTTGACTGGTCTTCACCGTAGCCGGAAAACGGTCGGATGATCGTGACCGCGCCACCGACCGCCCGGTACGCCTCCGCCATGTGCTCACCGGTCAACTTGGTCCAGCCGTACGGTCCGTCCGGGGTGTGCTGGTACTGGGCGTGTCGAGGTCCCGCGAAGGTCTCTCTGAGCCGGAGTGTCGACTCGGGTCGCATCTGTAGGCCGACCGGGTAGATCGCCGACGAGGAGACGTACACGAGACTCTTTGGCCTCGCTGTAAGTGCCCAGTTGAACAGCGCCGCGTCGAGTTCGATGTTGTAGGTGAGGTTCATCGGTTCGGAGTCGATCGCCGCACGGTGTGGGTTCTTCGCCGCACAGTGGATAACCAGGTCATACGGTGTGAGTGGTCGGCCGGCGTCGATGTAAGCGACGTCGCGTCGAAAGAACTGACGCACATCCTCGACGAGATGCAGTCGACTGGTCTTACCGAACAGCGGGATGAAGCCGGTGGTACCCACGACGTCAATCGTGATGACGTCCCAACCACGAGACTCGAGCTCGTCGGCGAAGTGTCGGCCCAGGAAGCCGGCACCTCCCGTGATCAGTGCCGTCTTACGCACCTGCACCCTCCCAGGTGTAGCCCAGCCGCCGGATGTCTTCCAGCCACGTCTGCATACCGCGGATCATCCGGTAGGGCGTGATATCAGTAGTGGTAGACGTGCGTAGAACGTTGAAGTGTTGATAGATCAGATGTGTCATCTCAAGGACGTTTTTCGTTCCTGAGAGATTGATCTCACTGAGCTGGTCGGTAATCCAGAGCGCGTTGCGGTAGCCGAAGAGTTCATCGTTGAGGTCTCGCAGCAGGTTGTGCGGGTTGCGGTTCTGGTGGGCGGTTGGGTTACCGAACCGGACGACGTAGCCGAGCTCCCACATGATCCGCTGAGTGACAAATGACGCGAAGATGTCATCGTAGCGACCCACGCCGAGCCACAGGTGCATGGCCGGCAGTAACTCCGTTCGGATCGCCGTCGCCTGGGTGTTGAAGGGTGCCCAGACGCGCGGCGCGATCGTGGCGTCGAACGCGGCGTCGACGATCGGTGCCAGAAGCAACCGCTCCACGGCCGAGATGTCTGGGTCTCCGGTGATGATGCTACAGAAGACTCCGACGGGCGACTTGTCGACCTCGACCCTGAACGTCTCACGAC